>Ga0307509_10001183_pt1 | contig 44422 bp, 58 predicted proteins | sample 10_EM_MG_FD_202245 | JGI IMG/M metagenome (GOLD analysis project Ga0307509, IMG submission 202245) | Populus trichocarpa ectomycorrhiza microbial communities from riparian zone in the Pacific Northwest, United States - 10_EM | ecosystem: Host-associated > Plants > Roots > Unclassified | place... | reverse complement strand
CTGAAAAAGTCTAAAAAAAGTAGAGGACTGGGCTTTTTTGTACTTTTTCATGCTTTTTTCAAAAAAGCATGAAAAAGTACAAAAAAGTAATGAAAAGTAAATCAGGGGTTTTCCTGATGCCGGCCTCCTTTTGCCAGAGCTCAGCCATCTTGTTATCTTCTTCCTCTGAAATTTTTGAATACATGGAAAAAAGAGGGCCTGAGCTATCACCAAAGTTGGTGTCTTGTGATGACCTCGTCATTACTGGCGGGGGCTGGTTGTGGGGGATGTCCACTTTACATGTGCGTGAATTAACTAAGCCAATGTCAAGCCACACTGATAACACACCTGCAACATTCGCCCTCTCGGGGTCGTCGTTGTTGACTCGAGACATTAAAAGGAAATGTTCGGTGCGGAACGTACGAAGAAGCTAGAATTTGGGACGTCCGGTACTTCACTTCGTAGTTTAGTAGGACCTGGCGGCCAGAGCGAGTTCGGGTGGAGGGTGGAGGAAGTTGCGAACGAAGAGGAAGTTAAGATAACGGGGGTGAGCCTAGGTCAACGGAGCGATGTTGGTCAGGTCAGGAACAGGCAAGGATTCAGTGTTAAGGCGAGGTGATTCTCGCTGGATTGCATATCTTTACGGAGGAATACAGAGGGTTTATATACATGGGCACAAGTCTGAGGGGTAGTCAGGCTGTCCGAACCGAAGAAAATGGATCGAGGACATAGGAATACATCGGATTCGAGTTAATCGATTCCAGGAGGAGAGACGGAGCACGTAGGCGCATTGCGTGTCAGGGGCAGTGTGGTAGGTATCTCAGAATAGAATGAAGGCCCGGTCCAGAATCACGATCAGTTTCGTTTTGAGCCCAATGAGAAGGGCGCTCACCTTACAACTAGATGGGTATTAAATTCAAGGAGTAATGCACGCCGTGAAATCAGCAACCCAACGTCGCCTGCACAGGTTTCAAACCATATGAGGAGTCGAGGATCGACTCATCTAAAGCTAACGTCGGGCGCCCGAGGATCAATCTATCCAATGCGGGCCAATTTGTTCTATCGAGGCATTGCCTTGGCATACTCTTGGCACTCCACCAAATGCCACTGTCCTACTGTATGTCACGAGGAATCCGAGACCGTCGTAGACGTGGGCGGAAAGAGTGCGCAAGCTGAGCACGAGAATACTTCCATTCAACGTTGTCAACCGCGGAAGAAAAGGCAGGAAAAGAGTGAGGCTGTCATACCCATGGAGGTCGGGGACGTTGTGCGACCTCGCAAACGTCGGAAGCTGAACAGGGAGGACGCTACCCCCGGTCCTTCTCGCTCTGCAGCTGTCGACTCGTCAGTCGTCACCACCGCCACCGGCGCCGCCCTCTCCCATCTCGAGCTCCCCCAATCCGCCGGACGAGTCCTCACCCCTCGACCATCGCACGCCTCCCCCTCCCCCTCCCCCTCCTTCGCTACCGCGTTCCCCATTCCCTTCTGGTCCCCGTGCGCTTGAAAAGTCTGAACTTGTCTCGCAAGGCTTATATCGTGCTCTTGCGTGTGCACAGCTAGTTGATCCCTCATTAACTACGCCACTCTCGCTCGATGAAGAAGGTGGCGACGTCAGTGGATTGAGTGCGAGGACGATCAGGAGATGAAGAGATTTGGGGATAACGGAGCTGTTCGCAGGCACGTATCATTCGATTTTTCAGGGAAAGCTAGGGTTAAACTGTACGATATAGTCCAAACCACGCTGCCGCCGTTACTCCTCCCTTCAGAACGTCAGAAGCGGTCTCTGTGCCTCCCGTATGATCCCCCGATCGATATCTGTGTGTCCGCTCCCACCGGAAGCGGGAAGACGCGCGCTTATGTTCTCCCGATCGTGGAGGTACGTGCTTCCCGCATGTGACCCATGGGCTTGGAGAGTGACGTCAAGGAGCACATACTGGCTACCCGCGCAGTGACCCATTTACGAGCCCTGGTCGCGCTCCCAACGCGTGATCTTGTCGTTCAGGTCTGGGAGACTTTCGAGGCGATCGGGAAAGGTCGTGGCTTGAAGGCGAGGATTCTTTGTCTTGTTTGCCCTTCTTCGATTCTGACGTATCCCTTTTCAGATAGCCTCTGTTACGGGCCAGCATTCATTCTCTCACGAACAATCGCAGCTTGTAGAAAAAACGCCCAGGCAATTGCATGTTCTCTTTGAGGAATCCTGACCAATAATACCCGAGACAGTCTCCAGGGAGGCTCTTCTAAGGTGGACATCTTGATATGCACCCCAGGGAGACTGATGGATCATCTCAACGGGACGCCGAATTTCACGCTGCAACACCTACGGTTCCTAGTCATCGACGAAGCCGATCGGTTGCTCGCTCAGTCGTTCCAAGATTGGCTCACTCAGGCGCTAGCAGTGACGCGACCCCCGGCCCACGTAGAAGCAGGCGCCATATCAGAGGAAGCATCCATTTCTTACCCGGATGCACTTTCTCCGGCTTTTTTGCACCTTCTCCGCGGTTCATACAGACCTAGACGAAAAGCGAGAGTGTTCTTGTCAAAAGCTCCTGTTCTCGGCTACCCTAATGAACGACCCTGGAAGAATCGCTGCTCTGGAGCTCAGAAGCCCGCGGTACGTTGTGGTACAGTCCTCAAGCGAAAACCAAGAATCGGGTGTTCTGGGCGTTGTAATGGAGAAGTTTAGCATACCCACTACTTTGAGAGTGCGGAATATCTTGCGACTCTTTGTCCCATCTATATTTACGTTGACATACAGGAACACACGGTCGTGTGCGACTCCTCGCAGAAGCCACTGGTGCTTTTCCATCTGGTTCATTCTATTGGAATCGCGAATAATGTCCGCTGAATCGACGCTGCGGCTTGTTCGACTGTTTAAGTTCTTCGAGACGGCTCGCTCGGCTAGCGATGAGTGTGAAATTCAACACGAGAAGCCGGTGGTGGGGGCCTATTCAGCCCATCTGAACGCAAGTCGATTTTGGGAAGGTCTAAGGCCCGGGAAATCGCCATGTCAGGCGATTTTCCTAACTAGGCTCAAATAATGATTGACTGATTAATAGGCTCGTGTGTTCCAATCTCGTCTCGCGAGGTATCGACATCAAGCATGTGGCGCATGTGGTTAACTATGATGCGCCTGTCGATATGCGGAAGTACGTGCACCGAGTCGGGCGGACCGCTCGCGCAGGTAGGGTGGGCGACGCGTGGACTTTGGTCGGGCATCAAGAGGTCCGTAGTGATTACAAAATACAGTTGACCCATTAGCGCTTAGCGCTTAGCTCCAGCTCTCACACGATTTTTCAAGCAGATGATCAGGAACGCCGGTCATTCTTCTTCCGTAAGCAAGCCCAACGTCACAGACCAGCAGCTCGCCCCACTCGTAGACCAGGGGACATTGCGCAACTTTCAGCGGACGCGCCACGCCCCCATAAAGGAAGCGGTCCAGTAGTTTGGTACCGCTGTCAGAATTTCGCACTCAGACAATTAAAATGATCTTGGCATAGTTAATGTAAGCAAAACAAACATAAAGCATGTGTCCATAAGATACATGTTGCTAAGTAAAATAAACAATCTTGGAATATCAGGCTCTCCCCAGGCACCAAGCTACAGTCCTAAGTAGGTCCCAGTCAACATCCGCCCTTATGGACAAGGCCGATCTCGAGAAAGTCCCCTCAAAGGGCGAGTCAGAGCATGAAGAGACGTTCCCCGTGGTCCAAACTGATTCCACTGTTACTGGGAAGCGACCCACGCTCCTTGGGCGTGCTCATGGGTGCGTTTCTTGCATATAGTAGTTTATGGCCTCTGAAACCTGACAATTGCTTAGTTTTATCAAGGGTCTGATCATACCCCTCGACCCACCACCGCCCAAAGGGAGACTAGAGGATGCCAAATACATCCCGGAAATGAGTGCTAATTGGTTTAATCTGATAACGTTTGGCTGGATGAACAGCCTCATGACCCTTGGCTATGCACGTCCGCTCGAGGCGTCTGACCTCTGGAAGCTTCAGGACCACAGGTCTTCGAATGTCATTGCCGAATCTATTCTCAATTCCTTCGAGGCCCGCCAAAAGGAGGCCGACGAGTATAACGCGCGTCTGGCTAATGGCGAGATTGAACCCCCATTGAAGCTGAGGTTCGTATCGATGGTGCGTGGGAACCGTGAGGAACGATTTAGGCGCTGGCGGGAGAAGGACGGGAAGAAACAGGCTAGTCTCACGTTGGCCATGAACGATAGCATCAAGTGGTGGTTCTGGTCAGGGGGCATGCTGAAGGTCATCGGCGACACTGCACAAATTACGAGTCCCCTCATTCTCAAGGTGGGATGGTTTTACGGACTGTATGCTATGTCATTCCTTCGACTCACATACGTTGTCTCTCACTGGTAGGCCATCATCAATTTCACTACCACTTCTTACATCGACCATCGAGAGGGTCGACAGGCACCCGGCATCGGCAAAGGAATCGGTCTCGTAATCGCCCTCTTGATTCTACAAATCATTTCCTCACTCTGTCAAAATCACTTCTTCTATCGAAGCATGTCATCAGGTGTCCTACTCCGGGGTGGTCTCATCACGGCGATCTATTCGCGCTCCCTTCGCTTGACTACTCGTGCACGGCAAACCTTGCCCAACGGCAGATTAGTCAACCACATATCCACCGATGTCTCTCGAATCGACTTCTGCTGCGGCTTCTTCCACATGTTCTGGACTGCACCCATCCAGATGATGATCTGTCTCGGCTTGCTCATAGGCAATTTGGGGCCGAGCACGCTAGTAGGGTTCTCCTTCTTCGTAGTTCTCACTCCGATGCAAAGCAGGGTCATGAAGACCTTGTTTAAGACCCGACGAAAGACAATGCAGTGGACGGACAAGAGGGCGAAACTGCTGCAAGAACTTCTCGGGGGCATGAAGCTAATCAAATTCTTTGCTTGGGAAAAACCCTTCTTGCGCCGGATTGCTGGATATAGGAAACGCGAGATGAGGTAAGATTGGTGTTCCATATGGGATCTAAAGCTTATCGCGCTGACCTCTTCCATCAGCTATGTGCGAACAATGCTGTTGATTCGCGCGGGGAATGTGGCCGTGGCTATGGCCGCCCCCACAATGGCGTCTGTCGCTGCTTTCCTCGTATATGCAGGCACTGGACACCAGCTTACACCCGCCATCATCTTTTCCTCGTTGACTTGGTTCCAGCTTTTGCGTTTGCCCCTCATGATGCTACGTAAGTCCGTGTAGCGTTTCGACTTGCTACGCAGAAGGCTGATCACACGATCCATCCTGTAGCCATGTCTCTTAGTGCGATTACCGATGCGCGTAATGCGATCGGTCGTCTCCAGGAGTGCTTCACGGCGGAACTCATATCCGAGACATTCCAACGAGACCCGAAATTGGCGTATGCGGTCGAAATCGAAAATGCGTCTTTCACCTGGGACGGTCCTCCGCCGGACGAGGTCAAGGCGGGGAAAGGAAAGGAGGACCGTCGCAGTTCCAAACAGGCGCCGCCAGTCTCGGCACCAACTGAGGTCAAGGAGGAGGTCCTGTTCAAGTTGAGAAATATCGATCTCAAGATTCCGCGTGGCCAGCTCGTGGCGATTGTGGGAGCTGTGGGGTCTGGCAAGACATCATTACTCCAAGGGCTCATTGGTGACATGTGTAAGACGGAGGGCTCTGTCCGCTTCGGCGGTTCCATGGCGTACTGCTCGCAGAGTGCTTGGATCCAGGTCAGTCACCTTTCCCCATGCGGCGACGCTCAACGCGCTGAACTCGTATATAGAATGCAACAATCCGCGAAAATATCTGCTTCGGTCGGCCGTTCGAGGCTGAGCGTTATTGGAAGGCTGTTCATGACGCCTGCCTGGAGCCCGACCTTGACGTTCTCCCTAACGGGGACATGACTGAGGTTGGGGAAAGAGTGCGAACCACTTTGTTTTCACCATGCGGTAGTGGCTGATGGGCGTGATATCCTTGCAGGGCATCTCACTTTCTGGTGGTCAGAAGCAACGTGTTAACATCTGTCGTGCCATTTACTCTGGATCGGACATTATGATATTTGATGTGAGTGGCCTGTTACCCCTTACTCTACGCTACACAGGACTAATCCGCATCCAGGATCCGCTCTCGGCTCTCGACGCTCACGTTGGCGAAGCTGTCTTCAACGATGTGCTCCTCGACAACACTTCCAGTTCCACACGGATACTCGTTACGCATGCTCTCCATTTCCTCCCGAGAGTAGATTACATCTACTTCATTGTCGATGGTCGCATCGCCGAGCGCGGCACGTTCGAAGAGATGATGGCAAGTCGTGGCGATTTTGCGTGCACCTTTGATGAATTCGTCACGAAGGACCAGCAAGAATCCAATGGCGAAGGTGCCATTAATATTGAAGACATCAACATCGACGAGAATGTCAAGAAGCGAAAAAGCGCGAAGCGCGGTGCTCAGCTCATGCAAGCAGAGGAACGCAACATCGGAGCTGTGAATCTCGACGTGTACAAGCAATATTTCCGGTGCGGGAACGTAGCTGTGCTCTTGCCAACTATGGTCTTGGCGCTCGTACTTATGCAGGCTTCAATGATCATATTGATGTACTGGTGTGTTATCACCTTGGTGTACGGATGACTTTGGAGGTGCTAATGACCATCGACACTGACAGGTTGGTCTGGTGGCAAGATCGGTGCGTATTTCCGTGGTCCTGTTGCTAGCCCCAACTCATCCCTCACTTAGCCATTGGCCACGAACTGAGGGCTTCTATGTATGTGTCACATTGCTGAATTTAGGACATTGCCTCAGTTCCTCCTGCTAGATGGGAATTTACGCGTTTCTCGGTGTTATTCAAGCGTTCACCGGATTCTTGAATGGGACAGTCATCGCTCTTATCGTATACGCCGCTTCCCGGCGGCTACATCACGTGAGCTCTCCTCTGGTCTGAGGTGTTCCTTCCTCTTATCCATCTGTCAGGATGCCATTAGCTGCGTCATGTATAGTCCAATGTCTTTCTTCGAGACGACAGTACGCACAATCTGGCTATCTGCGTTTCCCCTCCCACTGAATCCTATTTTCTAGCCGGTGGGCCGTATTATGAACAGATTTTCAAAAGACGTCGATACACTTGACAACTTGCTGGCTGGTTCGTTTGCCTGTCCGGCACATATCACTCGTTCTGACTTAATTATTGCAGATTCCTTCCGCATGTTCCTCGTTACATTAGCCAACATTATCGGAGCTATCATCTTCGTTTCGATCATCCTTCCGTGGTTCCTTATCGCCGTTGCTGTCGTATCTGTCTTTTATATCATGGTCGCTGCTTTCTATCGCGCAAGTGCCAGGGAGATAAAGGTGCGTGTTTATTAAGCATTATACTTTGAAGTATTTACAGACAAGGTACTCTCAGCGTCTCGAAGCTATCTTGCGATCATCGCTGTATTCCCATTTCTCTGAATCCTTATCAGGGATTGCAACAATTCGCGCTTATAATGAAGAAGGTCGATTCCTCAAAGAAAACCGGGACCGGATGAACAATGAGAATAGAGCTTATTGGATGACCGTCACAAACCAGGTCTGTCGTTTACCTTCGCTGAACTAACCGCAAGGCTAAATCTTCAAGTAGCGATGGCTCACTATACGTCTTGACTTTCTCGTGTCGCTGCTCATCCTGGCTGTTTCCATGCTCACCGTTGGCACCCGGTTTACTGTGTCCCCGTCTCAAACCGGCGTCACGCTCGCCTACCTCCTTTCGGTACAGCAGGTAGGAAATCAATGTCTCTGTTCATCCCACGCACTCACCGAGTTCTCCTCCAGACTTTCTGTTTGATGGTCAAGCAACTAGCAGAAGTCGAGAACAACATGAACTCCGTCGAGCGTATCGTCTACTACGCACGTGACATTGAACAGGAGCCACCTCACGAAATTCCGGAAGCCAAACCTGCGGCGACTTGGCCCAGCGAGGGAAAATTGGAGATCAAGGACGCCGTTTTGAATTATCGCCCTGGGCTTCCGCTTGTCCTTAAGGGGCTCAGCATGACGGTCCAGGGAGGGGAAAAGATAGGCATTGTTGGGCGGTAGGTCGTTTTTCTCTGGACCTCCTGTGCATTCAATTGACATATCTATTACTTGCAGGACTGGTGCTGGAAAATCGTCTATAATGGTTGCGCTATTTCGGATCGTCGAGCTGGTGTCAGGCTCGATCAATATCGATGGTGTCGACATCTCCAAGATCGGGCTTGATGATGTCCGTAATGCAATCTCGATCATTCCTCAGGATGCTACACTGTGTACGAAGAATCTGCCATAACTTCAGGAACATTAGTATTCTAACACGTGTCCCTAGTCTCCGGAACCCTGCGATCTAATCTTGATCCATTCGGGCTACACGACGATGCTCGGCTCTGGGATGCTCTCAAACGTTCTTACCTCGTCGAAGACACTAAGCACCTTTCCTCTACGAAAGCTGAGGAAGCTGGTGGTGTCGACGATGACGAAAAATATCAGCGTGGAACAGGAGCAGCATCGCCAAACAATCTGCGCTTCACACTAGACAGCCCCATCGAAGACGAGGGCTCGAATCTGTCTATCGGGCAGCGTTCTCTCGTGTCTCTTGCACGTGCGCTGGTAAAAGACAGCAAGGTCCTGATTTTAGACGAGGCCACTGCCTCCGTTGACTACGAGACGGATCGCAAGATCCAAGACACTATCGCCTCTGAGTTCCGTGACCGTACCATCTTATGCATCGCCCGTACGTCCTTCGTGTATTCTTTCCTGACGATTTCCTTGACTACTGAACCATCCGTAGACCGGCTACGCACGATAATGTCGTACGATCGTATCTGTGTAATGGACAGCGGTAACATCGCGGAATTCGACACGCCCGAAGCTCTTTATGCGCAGAACGGTATTTTCAGGGTGATGTGCGAGCATTCTAGCATCATGCTAGAGGACATTCGACGGGCTCGCAAGGAGAACGTGGCCAGGGAGGAGCTCGAGATATATTGATACATGATGATACGTAACTCACGGCCGACGATGGTCTCCTACTGTGTGGGATTGGATGTGTCATGACATTAGATGACTAGTTTCATAAATCATGTTAGACCCTGGACCCTGATGATGTAGCATACTGCAATAGACGATCCATCCAGACAATGTACCAGACCAGAACTTTACCAGGCACGGCGCGACAACTCCATCCATATCACCGATCTACCACTCAAACTCACTTGGAGCTAAACGTATCGTGACTCATCCTGTCAAATGGGGGGGCTCCTCGACTACGAAAGCAAACCCTCAAGAACGATGAACAGTCTTTGGTAACCAATGGAGCGTTCGCCTGACTGCGTCACTTGGTGCAATAGCCTGAGAATCTAGCTCTCACGGTCGTGTCTGATGTCAAGGTTAATTAAATGGGACGGGCCCTCCGACATAAGACGCACCTCAAACATTCGAAGAACTAACATGTCACGGGTCGGCAGGATCGCTGTCGTTAGAAAGGAATCGTGCAAGCCTGCGATGTCCGTTTGCTAAGGCTATCGAAAATGGGGTCCTTTCCTCGTCGTCCTGGGCGTCGACACCTGCCCCGTGTTCAATTAAGAATCGTGACACGTCTAGGGATCCCCCGAACGATGCCACATGTAACGGAGTCCTGTCACGCCATCTCCTTGCATTTACGTCCGTACCGTGACTGAGAAGCAGCTTTGCAACGTCGAGATTCCAATTCTCTGAAAGTTCATGGAGTCGAGTCGAGTTATACTTGTTCCGGGCGATCACGTCCGCACCACTCTTGACTCAAAGCTCAGCGACGCCGAATTCTCGGGATCGTAACCCCTTGTGCAAAGCGGAGTCCCTACGATGGTCGAGGGTATTTACATCCGCACCAGCACTGAGCAGGGTTTGCGCAGCGTCGAGATATCCACATGCTGAAGCTTCATGAAGCGGAGTCGAGTTATCCTTGTCCCGGGTATTCCCGTCCGCACCGCATTTGAGTAGGCGCTCCATGACGTCGAATTATCGCTCGGGATCGTATCACCATGAACACTGGGGCATCTCCCCGCAAGTCAAGGGCATTTGCGTCCGCACCATAACTGAGGAGAAGTTGTGTAATGTTGTGTTGTCTACTTTTGATGGCTATGGGAAGTGCAGTCGAGTTGCCCTCGTACCGCGCATTTACATCAGCACCATCCTTAGTAGAAGTTCTACCAGATCGAAGCTTTGGAATCTTATTGCCTTGTGCCTTGTGTAATGGTGAGTCCCTCGAGTGGTCAAAGGCGTTTTTATTGGCACCGTAGCCGAGAAGAAATTGGCACGATGTCGAGGTCTCCAAGCCCTATGACTTCATGAAGTGATGTCCCTTTGTACTCGTTCCAGGCATCCAAGTTTGCACCGGCCATGAGTAGAAACTCTACAACGCCGAATTTTCGGGATCGTACTGCCTTGTGAAGTGCGGACCCTCCCCAGTAGTCAAGGGAATTTACATCCGCACCATGGCTGAGTAGCAATCATTGCGCGATGTCGAGGTTTCCATGTTCTATGGCTTCATGCAGAAAAGTCGAGAGGGACCGGTTCGGGAAGCCCGACTCCGTGCAGGTCTTAGGAGCTTTATATTTTTCCTTCCACAGCAGTATTTCGTAAGCTTCTACATCATGTGACCAATGAACGGCACGTGTTATACGTGAGGCCGCATCCGCTCAGCGGGCTGTTTGAGTGTGGTAGGTCGCCGCAAAAAGGCCGTTTACTTTCTAGTCACCTCACCGTTACCGACGAGGAGCATGTTACTCTCCGTACCTTTTGCAAATCTCGCCCTATCTGTCTTGAGCAGGTTCTTTCCCCAGAATGTATCCCAACACCCTCACGTCAGGCCGTCACCAAATGACGCGCTAAATTTCCATCTGCGTCACTTTCACGCCGCGACGTCATCCGCACACGTTTACCTTTCTGACGTGCCACACGAGCTTTCTACGACCAGCGGCTTCTCCTCAACACCACTATCAATTTTCGCCTCACCTATCCGTACGACCCGCCCTTCTTCGCTCGATGCCTTCGCGGCTGTGCGGCACATGTCCGAGCGTGGTCAGAGCGCCAAACTCGATTGGGAAGAGGACGAGGTACCCGGGCCAGACGTGACGCGCCGTGAGACCCTCCTTCTTCTCGCCAAGATGACAAGCAATACGTACTTCAAGCCTGGCACCAACGGGTGGTATAACTTGACGGACGAGTGGGATGTGGTGCGTCGGTAACATTCTTCGTATCCTTTGGGTCTGACTTCTGTGACAGGGTATGCCAGTTGGATGGGAGCCTGATGACGACGGCTTCCGAGGGTACGTCTTTGCGACGGAGGACAACAGCACCGTCGCACTCACGATCAAGGGTACATCACCTCCGATCATCGTTGGAGGGCCTACGACAGAGAAGGACAAGTTGAACGACAACCTCCTGTTCAGTTGCTGTTGCGCGCGCGTTAGCCGGGCGTGGAGCACCGTGTGCGACTGCTACCGCGGCGGCTGGAAATGCAACCAGGAGTGCGTTGAGGACGCTTTGATCGATGAGAGTTTGTTTTACCCCACTGGCGTCGTACGTCTCCGTCTACTCCGTGGTCATGTCCCCGCCAACAGGCTCCCTTTAAACTAGAATTTGTTCAACAACATCACACATATGTATCCTCATGCTAATATCTGGGTCATCGGTCACTCACTCGGGGGAGCGCTCGCTTCGCTCCTGGGTGTCACATTTGGTGCTCCTGTCGTGGCATTCGAAGCACCAGGCGAGCGCATGGCGGCGCAGCGCTTACACTTACCATCTCCCGTATGCCCACCGGTGTTATAATCTACGTATCCTCGCTCACTCTTAGCGCATCACTATACAGCCGTCGGCCCACCACATCACGCATGTGTGGCACACGGCAGACCCGATCCCTATGGGTACTTGTACGGGCTCGCTGTCGACCTGCGGCATGACCGGGTACGCGATGGAGAGCCGGTGCCACCTTGGGAACATCATAGAATATGACACCGTCACGAACCTCTCTTGGCCCGTGCGCCTTACGAATCACCCAATCATAACAGTCATCGACCACGTACTCTCGAAGCCATGGCCTGCTGCGGAGGAGCAAGGTCTCGAAGTGCCGCCGATGAAGAGGCAAGATGATTGCGTAGTGCGTGTGCATTTGCCCGATTCCGTGCTGGTCGCTAACCTCTTCGCAGGATTGTTTTCAGTGGGAGTTTGGGAACTTTACCTTATAAACCATTTATGGTCAACCGGCTTTACATCACTGTCCTTCCATCACTTCTTTCTAGATAATTTGTAATGCTAACGTGTATTAACGGGTTCAAAGCGCATCAATCTAAGACGTCAATACAACAGTTGGGAGAAATGCAGGACGAGAAACAACCCTTCGAAAAGAGGACGTGGTCTCTTGCTTCAATGGGCTCACATCAGTTTGAACCCCAGTTCCCACCTGTCAGCCCTCATACGACGATCAGAAGTCTAGGAACCTCGGTGCTTCGCGCACACCTGCATGTGATTATCTGTATTTGCATGGGGTAGTACTAGTACTAGTGGGGGCGTACTAGGTGATGAGAACGGTACGATGTACCGGCATTGTATCGTCCTCATCTAAGGTGGTCCTCCCCTACGTCACGCCCCCTCGTGCTCGACAACCAAAGCCCTCATACTTGTATCGATTACCATGAAGTACGCAAATTGAATCTGTGCGAGAATGAAGATGACGGCTTTCATGGCGTCTGTTTCTCGAAATCAGGGACCAGTAGCACATTGGTCCCCCAACGAGGACACGAGGACATGTCCTTCACACTTCTGACTTGTCGACGTGTCGACGGCGGCGGGTTGAGTACACCGTAAGTGGAAGCCGCTTCAAGTTCAAGTCAGCCCGTGAGCGGAAGCATGGCTCACAGCTTCGCTCCTGTCGCACAGTGATGGAGGAAGGATGCTTCCAAGTCCACTACAAGAACATTAAAGTCTCACTGGTGTCGCCTTTCATGCGGTGGAATATACTATCGACGCAACCCATGTCGCAATCCAAGGGATGAGTGAGTGCTTGCAGCGAGTGAACGCGCATGTGATTGCGGCCTGTGCAAAGGGCGCAAACGATATGCTCAGTAAACGCGCGGATGGGCACGAACTGAGGGAGTGCCAGTGGTAACCATGGCATATATGAGTGCACGAGAGTGCCGGTAACTAAAGGGGGATGTGAGAGAAAAAGAGGGTACTCGACGGAAGCAAAACGAGGGGTGTAAAGTATGGCAGTCCATTCAAATGTTCGAGTCCTGTCTGCGGTGCGTGCTAGTGCGCTATGCGCTGTATGCTAGTGTCCTTTTCATTGTAACGATCGTATGTACTGTCTAAATAATCTACGCAATGTCCATGTGGCCCAGAGCCACGGGCCCGACCTCCATAATTGCGACAACCCAGGCTTTACGCTCGAAATCATGAGCACGTTTGGCGGCTCCGCGTCGTGTCGTCACCGTCAGGACGAGTGCGGTATTTGTCCGGCCCAGGTACGGACCAAACTCCTGATCATATCGGAGCCGGGACACAGACTTGCCACTCTTCCATATCCCTCGTCCCGGATCCAGCCTGTCAAGTACTTCCATCACCTTACCTCCTCGTCCATCCAACATGTCGAGCGCTCACCGAGTTTCCACGCCACCGGAAGGTCTTCCTCTTTCACCTCTTCGACGCAACTTCTGGTTGTCAGAGCGGGCCAAATGGCCTTCCATCGTACCTCCGAGTCCCGTTACTCATACTGTACAGTTTTTTGCAACAAAATGCAGAAGGTGAATGCAGTGCAGTGGTTCGCGCCACCGCGGAGAAAATTTCTGGCAACTCAGGATTCGCATGAGGCTACAGTAAGACGCGGGTCTTCGACGTCCCTATCCTTTTGTCCCCTTGTTGTCCCCTCTACTGCGCGCCAACTATTACCTCACACCCTGGGCCCATGGAGAGGTTTTTCTCTACTTTATGAGTATCTTGTTTATGGCTTCTCTGTTTCCGTCCCGCATCAGCCCCAGTTGTTCACGGTAGGCTACAACTCCTACATGTTGTAAAGTACCGCTGCCACACACTAATCTGCCTACAGGTGTAGCTGTCTCGTGTCATGTACCCATTCCGCCAATTCCTCATACAAGCTACGAGCTACCGTCCTTCAGTGCCCCACTACTACGCCCCATTCATATGATCACAATATCTCCAGGTATACTCCCCCTCGTCTTCGGACATGGGCATGAACAGTTAGCACGCTCAATTTAGTCTCATTTGGATAATATGTCGATGGCGTCTGCTCCTGAATTGTGGTTCAGCGATTCCCCGCCGTCAACATCACATGGCCAATGGAGCGATCGTAGTACATCGCCTGTTATCGAAAAAAAGAAGAATATCGAATTATCTTGGTCAATGGGGACTGGCGGCTTTTCGTATGATCTGTGTGAATACTGCGTTTAAATCTCAGTACTGAAATAGTAACATGGTTAAGATTGATAAATGCTAGTACCATTGATCATTGATCGATTATGATAAATCTCCCACTCAACGCACACCATACTGCAATAATACTCCTGCAATCTCCAACTCTCCGTTTCGTAAGGCCTCGTCGGATGGGGTCCGACCTTCGTCATTCTCCGCATCTATGCTTGCTCCCCGTTCGAGTAGTAGCTGGACAATCTCGACATAGCCGTTCGCCGACGCGAGATGCAATGGGGACCATTGGGTCTGCTCCTTTGCGTTCATATCAGCACCAATGTCAAGTAGCAATCGTACAACCCCGAGACGTCCAAATCGTGATGCACGATGTAGTGGTGTCCACCCATACTTGTCCCGGGAATTCACCTCCGCTCCACTCTTGATCAAGACCTCCGCGATTTCGAGCATTCCGTTCGTCGCCACCGCGTCCAATGGGCTTTCTTGGTTTGCATTCCGTTCGTTGACATCCACACCAACGCAGAGTTTCCACTTCACGATGTCGATATCCCCTTCTTGACACGCAGTATACAACGACGTCTTCTCTATCCGAATGGACGACAGCATATTGTCTGTAGGCGAGGAAGGGATGCCAGGGCTCAAGATCGTCGAAGACGTGTCAGTAGAACGCAAATTCACACCAAGCGTGGTTAGGATTCGGAGCCCTGTCCCTCCCTTTCTCCCATTAGAAGATGCCAGCTCGAAAGGAGTTGTGCTACTGCCGTCACTCATCCCTTCATAGCTCGACTCGGCCTTCTGTGTTACATCACTGAGACGTTCGTCAAGGGCGGCAGTGTGCGACTCTGTCGGGCCCGTGCTGTCTTTAACATTCAGCTTCGAGCCCCATCTAATTACCGAAGGTCCAATTTCTGGATGGCCGTGATCTTCATCGAAGTCCTGATGACATGGAGGTTGTCCAGGCTTATTTCGTCCGTCGACCTCTCCGCTCCGCTGGATCAACGACGCTGAGACATCGTGATGGTCACCAGCTGACACGAGGTAGTTATCCTGCTATGCGTGCAAATCAGCACTTCGGAAACGGAACCCCTGGATAACGTGGTGACGTACATATGGCGATGCAGACATCGATGAAGTTTGGCTACCGTTTCGACGCAATTCAATCGCCCCACCGCACTGGATCAATAACCGCACGATATCGATATGTCCATATAGTGATGCTGCGTATAATGGCGTCAAGCCATCCTTCTGACGGGAGTCCACAGCCGCACCACTCTGTAGTAACAAACGCACAACCTCTAGATGTCCATATCTGGCTGCTGCAAACAATGGAGTCCGGCCATCGTCTTCACGTAAGTCTACTGCTGCTCCACTTTGGGTCAACAACCGGACGACGTCCAAATATCCATACCGTGATGCTGCGAACAACGGGGTCCACCCATCATCTTCACAGAGGTTTACAGCTGCACCATTCTGGATCAATATTCGAACGACGTCCAGGTGCCCATATCGTGATGCTGTGAACAGCGGTGTCCAACCTTTGTTTTGACAGAGATTCACGTCTGCGCCGCTCTGGATCAACAACGATACGATGTCCAGATGTCCATATCGCGATGCTGCATATAATGGAGTCCACCCTTCATTGTCACGAAAGTCCACAGCCGCACCGCGCCGTAGTAACCCCCACGCAACTTCGAGCTCTCCCACGCACGACGAAGCTATCAAGGGAGTCTCTCCGTCTTCGTCCAGTATGTCCGCATCTGCGTGATGGCCAAGTAGGAACTCCACATGGTCATGACGTCCGCTTCTTGATGCTATGTGCAATGCGCTCAGTCCGTTGTTGTCCAAGGCATCCACGTTCGCATCGTATTTCAAAAGTAACACTGCGGTCTTGATGTCTCCCTTCGCAAGCGCAGCATGCAGCGGAGTAGTGTAGAACCCTCCTCTAGCGTTGGCGTGCTGAGGATGTGTCACAAGGATGTGTCTAGCAAGGTTACGAAATCCACAAAGCGTGGCATAGTATAAAGGGACAGCTTCTGGTGGTGTCGGATGACTCGTGAACATGTGTTCCCGAAGAGGATGGTCGATGTCATATATCCAAATCCACGTGGAAAACGATGAATTATTCAGGTCAAAGAGGACCCTCATTGCGATTTTGACCCGCGACGATACGTGGTCAAATCGAGCGTGGTCCACCCAATGCTGCGCGGCGTATACAGCGAATGGAAAACTCTCGATCTCCTTTTTGTCGACCCAATCACCGAGGTAGAGTAGAACGCTGAGGGAAGCCTGCGCAATGATGGTATGCGCACACCAGGTAACGATGTGATAGTAGAAAATGTTTGCTGTTGCTTCGGCAAGGCGGTCAGATGTTAGGAATTCTTTGACAGAAAAGTGGGAAAATTGCACAATTTGTGACCCGTCCACGTTGGCAATGGTGACTAGACTGGAACATGCAGATAGAATAGCCTCGTTGGGGTCCTCTGGCCGCCAATCAACGTGATAGTATGGAAGTTTCCCTGAGCCAAAATGCATGGCAAGAACCTCTGCGAGCTCTTCGACGCAAAGAGGTCGAACAGATACGGCAAGGCATTGGAACAGACGGTGGGCGTATTCGCGTTTTTCCTCGTCGATTCCTAACAGAATGCGCTCGTATGTTTCATCCAGGGTGGGTGGCAATGTGTCGAGAGTATCACGAAGACTCGGTGGAAAGCATCGGCGCAACATATCCAACTGGCAGACAACCCACCGAAACCTGGGTAGTCACATGAGGAATTATGGTGGGTGTTATGGTAGTGACTACTTACATGCCATCTGCCTTTGCGGAAAGCGTTTCAATAACCAATTGCTTGTCCTCCGGTCTCCATCTTCGCATTTTTCGATCTGCCATGACAACATCGCTAATATATTTGGAGATGTCTCTCCTTTGTCCAGTTTGGTCGTGCAGGGAGATGTGGTGAGATGTGAGAGGTTCTAGAACGATTCGGATGTCGATCTCGGGGCGACTGGTAACCCAAATTCGTAAATTTGGAAGGTTCAAGTCCACGAGGTCTCCTAAAAGATCCAGAACCTTCTCACGTGCAGTTTTCGGAAATCCGGAGGAATCGGGGCATTCGTCCAAGGCATCTACTATGATGTATACTCTCCCTTGGCCGTGGAGCGCAAGCACATTCTTGAGACATCTGGTTAAGTCACCATCGTTGGGTTGTCGTAATCCATTATCATGTGCTCCGTGCAGGCTTGAAAGGATATCGTAAGCACGATGGGATCGAGAGCAAAGTTGGATGAGGAGGGAGGATAGCAAGCCGCGACAATCCTGTTTCCTGCTCTCCTTGTAATCGCAATAGTAATATGCAACTGAGGCCAATCCGGTCACACATAGGGCTTCGACATCCTTTATGATTGAAGAGCTAGTTACCAATATGAGATAAGTCAGTGGGAACCAACTAAACCCGCTTACCACAGTACGCTCTTCCCAGATCCCGCTGTCAAATCGAAATCCATCAGCACCAGCGATGCAAATAGTATTGATAGGCTCACGTTTCCCATGGAGCCACAAGAGCGAGCCCTTCGATTTCCATTCATTATATATGGCGCCTTCAATGAACCAGGCAGCAGTCCCACTGTGATGAGCATCACAGGCGATGTTGTGAGCAGTCGACGGATCGGGAGGCGAAAGCCACTTTTGAATCTTTTCTTGAAATTGGTCACCTGTGGTGGAATAAGTCTAGGAATCTGATTAACTTGACAGCAAGAGATGACTAACGTTTGGTCTTGTTAAAGGCATCCACTATCTGTTGCGTCGTAACTAACCCTCGGTTAATCACGGCCACTTGCACTCGTGAACTTGAACCAACATACCAAGGGCCATTTTAATATTATCCATTGATGACTTTCCATCTATTGGACAAAGTCAACACAACATAGCGGATGTTCAATTGGCATACCGTCCATCACTGTCTTTATATTGTCGAATAGGCTGTGGACGATTTGCATAGTCTGCGCAGCAGTCATCCGCGATTCCTCCATCGTTAATCGGTCCAGTCTATGCAAAACTGCCTCGATATCGTTCTCTCCCATCAGCTTCTTCGAGAACTTCTCTGTGTCGTACTAAGCAAAGTGCGAAGTGCCGGAAAGGATACACCCACTGAATCGGCCCTGCCTAATTTGCTGCGTTGCCAGGGCAAGGACCCCGAGCAACTCCACCATTATTTCGACCAATACCTCACCCACAGCGGAGGGAATCTCAGTGAAAATTTTGAGACGATGAAGATAATGTTCGAAACAATCGAAGAGTTCGATCAGTGCGTCGTAGCTTGTGCTGACACCTTTTGCCGCCTGAAAGACTTGAATGTCACGACAGGGAATACAACTTGAGGAGCGGGAAGAATGGGATACGCACTGCTAGCAGGAGACCAACGCCTGCAAATATCGCCTTCGCTGGTGGAATTTTCTGCAGGACGAAAGATGAGAGCTGGAAAATGGGGTGTAGAGGCGTGTAAAATTGGTGTGCCTTACCCAACCAACGCCCTCGCCAAAAGCCCCACTAGTGGAGAGCCCAAGAAGGATTCCAACTATTGGCTCGAGTCGCCTCATGAGCCGGACCTTCCTATCTCCATTCCGGTGTTGGTCAAATACATGCGCTTGCTCGCGGAGGACACCAAGTACAGCCTCGGGAGAATCGCAGACCTCCAGAGTGGTAGCGAGAGGGTGGGTGGCAAGGTCCGTTCCTGTCTTGAGGGCATACTCCTTTAGGGCAACACCAAAGATAGTCTCAAATTGAGGAAATGATGCGCTTGGAAGGGGACTTAGGGAAGACATAAGAACTAGCGAAAAGGGATTGGGAGGGAGGTGATGGGATAGTGGAAGGAGAATTCGAGACGTACCGAAGGTATAGAGTGCGTCCTTCAATTCCCTAGTACACTGCCTCACGTCGGAAGTTATATGTGGGCTTTGAGTTTTGAATTTAGTGGTAATTTGCCTACGGTGGTTATCACGATGCGGCTTGCTGTCCCACCGCCACCATCCGGGCCCATCACTCGGGCTCTACCCTGCCAGTGGTTCGTCTTGCATCTTCACACTCTGACTGCACCCACGTCCGGGTCAAGCTCTCGATTATGCAGACTGTCTATCATCAGAACCTGAAGCCGGGCTCAAAAGGGGAAACATCCAAAGTCCCGATTGTCCCCCCCACTAGTCCAAGGGAACCTCCAATTACATTCAAGTATTCAACTTGAAGTTACAAAGTGTCGATTTTACAAATTATTCCAATTTAGTTTCTGACAGGAAGGCAGTGACAGCTGGCCAAATAGATTTTAAGATTTGGCGTGAATCCGAATCCATAGAATTTATTGTAAGATCCACACAATATGATAAGTCTTGACTCTTGAGCTTGAGCTTAGCCACAAGTGAATAATACCAAGGCGCTAGTTAACGCCACCAATACAACCAATACATGAACACAGAACAGATTGGCTGCGAAGTTTAGAACATCTGCCACTCCGTAGGCTATAGAGTTCATGAACACTCGAAGAACCCATGTCATCCTTCCCGAAGGGCTATTTCATAGCCTTCTTCATTTGCTAGGCATCATACGTTCGTGTGAATGCCGAGATAAAAACTAGATAAGATGTACGTACCTCTTCCATGACATCAAGGTCGGTCGTTTCGATGCGTATAATGGCTTTGCCCGTAGATTTCTCGATCGCCTCCATTTGGGCCCACGTATTCTTGTCGTGGACAAAGTTAATCGAGATACCCTTGCGGCCGAAGCGTCCCGTTCGTCCTGATAAGCCGCGCACCCTGTCAATTGGGATTGTCTGCTGCGTAGACGGGCACGTACCGATGCGGTGGATATATGTCTCAATGTCTGGCCGCTGGTCTCCAGGCCCCCCTGCTCCCTCGCGATCGTTCACGAGCGGTAGGTCATAGTTTACCACCATATTAACTTGTAGTACATCGATCCCGCGAGAAATCACGTTTGTCGTGATCAAGACCTTCTCTCGGCCCTCCCTAAAGCCATCGATGATAGCATCGCGCTCGCTACCTTCCTTCGCACCGTGTAGAGAAGCAACCTTGTGACCCTCGGCGGTCATACGCTGCGCGATACGATCTGCTGTACGTCGTTGCTGGCAGAAGATGATGCTCTGCCCGATAGTCAGGAGGTGATAGAGCGAGACAAGGATCTCGTATTTGTGTTCTTCGCTCCGGCAATCCATGTAGAACTGCCTGATCGAGTCGACCGACAGCTCGTTCCGTTTCAGTTCGATCTTGTTCCCATTCGGTGCGAACTTAGAGGCGAAGTTACGCACGTGGTCGGGGAAGGTTGCTGAGAAGAGAATAATTTGCGTCTGTTCACCCCGTGGGAGCATGCTAAACGAGGATTAGATACGGCGACATCGGAGAGTGAACATACGCACTTTTTAACCCGTAGTGTCTGGTCTCCTAGCCCATCCTTGTCCAACATGTTATCCGCTTCATCGAGAACGAATACCTTCACGTCTGATACATCGATGACACGCCGACGAATGAGATCCGTCATTGTGCCGGGTGTGCCAACAACGATATGTGCTGTGATATTGGACACGCCCCTCGGTAAGTGATCCTTGATCGCATATTCCGTCTGCACGGGGGTGAATTTCGCCATTGCCGCGATGACAGACATGATTTGGCGGGCAAGCTCGCGTGAAGGAGCAAGGCACAGAGCTTGTGGCTTATTCTTCGTGAAGTCGACCCGTGAGAGCATCGTGAGGACGAACGCGGCGGTTTTACCGGTCCCAGATTGCGACTGACCGATCATGTTTTGCGGACTGCATCTGCGTGAGATCAGCATCGACGACGTCGTGTGACCCACTCACGGGTCTCTGAGGAGGAGAGGCAGGGCACTTTCTTGAATCTTGGAAGGCTTGGTGAAGCCCATATCATAGATGCCTTTGAGAAGATCGGCGTGTCTGGCAAACAGTAAGGTTCGTGTAGGACGTGGTGATAAACGCGACGCACAGTCCAAGCTCCTCAAAGGATTTCACACTATACAATGGCGAACTCTTGTCCTCTTGCTGCTGTGCTAGTGTAACCTGGAAGACGATTTATGGACCGAGTGCCACGCGTTCAGTTAGGGCACCCACGTGCACGTCAAACGTAGATTTGATGAGATCTGTGGCCTCCGAGTCTTTCGAAGGCTCTGGGGGTGTGGCTGCAGTTTATGTTCGTTACATCTCGTAGTGTAGCTGGCGCAAGACGTACCGGGTGTGGCATCAGGTGCAGGTGCTTTGGCGGTGTCCGAGTTGGCTGTACTGGCTAGCGCAGGGTTAGAAATTAGGAGATACCGGACAACACCTGCTGAATTACGCACTAGTTGCTGGTGCAGTGTAGAAGCCATCCTCGTCCTTTTCCATTATAGCGCGATGCAGAGGTGGTCAAAGAACAAAAAGTGATGTTACAAGGCGCGTGGAGGCCCTTTTCGCGTTTGCGCTTGTTATTTGTTAAAAGAGTCACGCGAATAGTGGCTGAAGCTCTGAAGCGCTGAGCGCTGATGGCCGATGGCCGATTCTATTGATCGCCCGGTACCGAGACGTGTGATCTAATGACATCCTCTTCCGAGTCAATGTCGACCGAATACATCGCCACTGCCCTCAGCCGTCTGCAAGCAGGCATCACAAGGGTCGAATTCGTTCACAAGCCGTACACAAGCTGGCCATATCCACGACCTAGCCCTCACTCGCTCACCAGCCCACCCCCCACCACTAGCGGCGTCTCCGCCTTCCGCGTCGCCGTCCTCGATTCGTCCTTTAACCCACCAACTCTCGCCCATCGTGCTCTTGCCTTACTTCCCGCAGCGGCTTCACCGACAGAGGCACGCCTTCTCCTCCTCAGCATTCGTAACGCCGACAAAACACCACGCCCTAGCGATGCATCGCCAGTGCAACGTGTAGAGATGATGGTGCGCCTCGCGCACGAGGTCAATGCCGCTGTCGGGCTTCTCGATGCGCCAGCTTTTGTTCGTAAAGCAGAGCTGCTCCGCGCCGCTCTTCTCCCTGGAGCACAATTTACTTTCATACAAGGTTTCGACACCTTCGAGCGCTTTCTGACGCCTCGATATTACGGCGATGGCTCGACTACTAGTATGGCTATGCATGCCGCCCTGCAACGCTTTTTTGCTCCCGATGGCGATGATTCTCGAGTTATATGCGCTCGGCGTGGTGTAGAGCCTATGGACCCTAACAAGGAATCTACCATTCTCGAGGTAGCACAGGAGTGGGTGCAAGCTGATCGTATCAATGTCGTAGACATAGATAACGAGCTCCAGGCGTTCAGCTCCACTAGGGTCAGAGAAAAAATACTTGCTAGAGATAGCTCCTGGCGCCAGATGGTCCCCAACTGTATTGCCGAGTATATTGAGGAACAATGTTTGTACTTAGAGCGAACTTGAGAAATCCCACTTTCATACCATTCGAACCTCGAAGTGGATCCAGTGGACAAAACTGACGAGAAGTTACCGATCTATTGTGTGATTATATGCGTACAAAGGTGAGAGTATGAGAAGAGTACAGGTCTACATGCGATAGGTATGTGGTCAACAGGTATCATACGCGAATCCTTCATGAAGTAGAAGCTTGGGCGAAAGCAATGGCAATAGTCTAGCACCGAGCGATAAGCACAGGTCATCCAGTGAGCAAGAAAATAAAAGAAACTTACATCAGAGTGGCTCAACGACAGATGGATCTTAGAAATGCCCTTTGTGGCAGCGGCGGCTTTAGCCCCTCCATGTAAAGTCACTTCAGGAACACCGGACTCGTTCGGAAGAATTTCAATCTCCTTCATCCCCGCACCCGCGCCCTTGGAAGAGACGCCAAGTGACTTGAACACAGCTTCTTTGCCTACCCAACGTGCGGCGAATGACGCCTGGAATGACGGCTGGGCACGGCAGTATGCAATCTCAGCGTCAGTAAAGTTGCGCGAGATGAATGTCTGGTTCTCAGTGGGTACAGAGGATATCAATTCTGGGTCAACTGGTCAGCTACATGAGCTCGTAAGAAATAGTAAAAAATGTACCTTGATCGACGCCAACTCCGGCCGTAGGCCCAGAGACCTTGAGTGTCTCCTCGATCGCTTCGACGTTCGCAAGGTTCGGCTTGACCTCAGTTGGTTGATTCTCTTTGAACGTGTAGCTACCCGTCTTCTTGTCTGGCGAAGCACGGGCAAGAGAGTTAAGCAGTACAGGGGTCTCGAGCTCAGTTGTGTACGGGGGAGCCTCCTTGATCTTCACCAACATGTTGGCCGTCATCATTTCTGACATTGACTTATACGACTCGAGATAGCGTTCCTTGTGTCGGACCTTGTATGACTCGAACAGAGAGGGCGGCGCTGCGGCAAGAACGTAACGTGGACTGACAACAAGAGCCGTTCCACCAACTTGGCCAAAACCGAATGACGACTGAAAAATATATTAGTCGCATATGCGAGTCGATACGAAGATGGACATACCATTACACCAGCGGTGATACCATCTGTCTGGATGGTCTTCGAGGGGAACATCAACAATGAGTGCTCCTGGAAGAGAGCATCGACGTTGTCGGCATTGCGGTTGCCAGGAACTGTGCCGCTCGCGATCGATTGCAGGAGACCTGCCATCTGCCAGGCTGCAGCGCCACCTTTCGCGTGGCCAACCAAACTTTTCTGTGCCATGATAGGGACAGCATTCCCGGCAGTACGATCGAGTGTCTTCAAAATCGTGTTCCACATATACGACTCGTTCTTCTCATTGGCCTGGGTGCTGGTACCGTGGATGGAAAGAACACCGATATCATCGGCAGTGAGGCCCCACACAGCAAGGGCACGACGAAGAGGGGCAATGTGAGGGTCTGCACCTTCCGAATTCTGCATGAGCATGCCATAGGTGGCGAGGACATCCTTCTCCTGACGAGAAGCCTCGGCTTCGAGACCAGCGACGCGGCTCGCGAACAAATTGTCATCCACGGTTTCACCCTTGCTCTTGCGGAGCTCCACTTCCTCTTTCAATTGAAGTTGCTCGAAGGCAAGCCATTCTCCAATCTGCTTGCGGCGGAAGGAGATTTGGCGAGCACGGTAGTTAATGTCGAGGAAAGGGGATGGATGCTTGGATTGGACTTCACGAGCGATGGTGAGCGCACCGCGACCAGGGGCAGGGATAGAACGGCCAGCTTTGTCACTGCAAATCAGTCAGTAACGAGTTATTGGTGAGGTATAGGTGAACCCACGTTGAGGTGGAGGTGAAGGCGAGTATACCACGAATTGGGCAACCAAGCTCAAGAGCAGTCTTGGCCGACATGACAATGTGTACGCCAACACCTTGAGATTCCATGAACTGGAAGTTATTAGATTAGCGAACAGCGGTTCAGTGAGGAATGATACGAGAACGCACCCCAGCACGAGTGGTGGTGGTGGGCCTTGACATTTCTGTAGGCTCACGGCCCATCGCGAGCTCAGTCTCTGAGTTACTGGTTGCTTTCATATTGCCGAACTCATAGGAGCCCTCCTCGCACAGATCATCGAAGCCACCAGCGACCATGACCTTCGCCTTACCAGAGAGAATCGTATCAGAGGCGATCTCCATAGACTGGAGAGCAGTAGCGCTGCGAGTATCCGTTAGATTATCTACAGAAGAAGAACCTTGGCTGCTTACCAGGCGCCAACTGGAATCTTGACAGGTCCACTCGAGGACATCAATAATAGGTTGATCCATCCGGCAGTGGTGTTGATGAAACTATTCGATAAAGCGTCAGCAAGGTTCAGTGAAGGGAGAAAGAGACCAACGTCTCCTGCATGATATCGCTCTGGACCTCTTTCTCATCGCGACGATCCTTGAACATTTGGGCCAGGCTGTGCATACCACCCATCCCAGAACCCAAGCAAGTTCCGACCTCCGAAGGGTGGATGTATTGATAAAGTTCGTAAGGATCGGTAATGCCAGCATGGTTGAGAGCCTCGGCCGTGGCGACGAGCGACCAGAGGGAGACGCGGTCAGTGCGTGCGATAATGTCCTCAGGAATGCCGTAACGCGCTGCACTCCATCCGTTGGGTAATTGACCAGCGACGAGACGGTTGTAGGAGATGGCTTTCGGGATGTAGACGCGTGCGCCCTTCTTCAGCTTAACAAACCATTGGCCGCCTTCGCCTGCCCAGATGTCACATTTGTCACCATGTTCCTTCTTGAATTTCTCGGCGTCGGAGTCAGAGACCTCAAGCGGCTCTAAGTCGTGAATGAGCTCGACCTCCGAGTTGAAGATCTTATGTTTGGGGTCGTAACCACGGAACAATTCAGGCTCTGGTAGACGCTGTCAGACATGGAAAGGCGTGCAAAAAGAAGAAAGCTCACCGAAGAAGCGCACGCCAGCATGATTCATGATGTCCTTCTCGTACCTACCGCGGACGTCCTTATCATCGACTGGGTCGCCTGTCTTCGCGTCAACCCAACCCACATGTAGAGTGCCATCCTTAAGACGCCCGTCGAAATGTTTGATATAACCCATCATCCATGCCATCTCGATGCATCCCTCAAGCGTCAGACGACCCTTCGCCTCCATCTCCCACCGCGTGCGAGAAGATCCCCATGGCCCAACTTCACCGAAGCCAGAGATGACGATGACCTTATCCAGGTCAATGACGTCGCGTAACTGTGAGAGTGACTCAAGGGTATGGGCTTCAGGAAGCTCGGGGAATTCGAAGCGGAAATTAGCGCGAGGGGTGATATTGACTGTCTGAAGAACACGTTCAGCTTCGGCGCCATTGATGACCTTGAACTCTGCGGCATTGTCGCGCGCGATTGCGCGGCGAAGCTCAGCCTTTTTGTTAATGCCTACACGGCTGCGGGTCGTCATATCAGCAAGGTCGGCGACGCGGTCGAAACCACCGCTCAAGTCGCCCCAAACTGGTTCGACTTGGGTAATGCTGAAGAGGATTGGGTGCATGAGTCCGAGGATGTTGAAGGCCATCTCCTTAGCGGAGAAAGTGCGAACTCCGTGCGTTTCAATATCCTGCGCGACCATGTTGGATTGGTCCATGAGACCCGTACCGCGGGTCCAACTAAACGTTGATTCAGTACCACGCACCCCGCCGTGACGGTGAACTTACCCTATTACAGCGCCTACGAGGCAAAGATATTCACCCCAACTTTCGGAAGACCAACGATTGAAGAGCGTTTCGAGGGAGATCTTAGATTCTGAATAAAGACCATCGTTGCCGAAAAGGCCATGATTGGGTGATAGCGGGAGGACAACTTGCGTCGGGCGGGTAACGATTTGGCGGTTCGCCTTCTTTGTCTTGATAGCACCGAGGAGACGCAACAGGTTCACGAGCATGATACGATGTGCGAGCTCAGACTTGTCATCAAGGCCATCGATTTCACGACCATTCTCAGGAACGGCGGCGAAGGGGATAACGTAATCCAGGTCAAGTCCCAGCGTCGTGTAGATGTAGTCAACGAGTGTCTCCACATCCTGCTTGGAGCCTTGATTGAAGGGAACGACTGTAAGAGCGGAGCCACGACTGCCGAAGCGTTGGAACACTCCCTGGTAGTATTCAACTGTGGTGCGACTATAGCGGGAGGTGGTGACAACAACATGGGCACCGCCAGACAAGAGGCCTTTAAGGATTTCGACGCCAATGGAACCCTTCCCAACACCAGTGATAAGTGCATTCTTGTCCTTGAATGTTGTGCCGGACGTTGCGATCTCGTGAAGGACGTCAAAGTACACACCCGTCAGATTAGAGCTGTACTCCCACTGGGTGCCCATGCGTCGCTTGAGATGAAGGAGAGGAACTTTGTCAGCCGAGACGGAGGTAATACTTGAAATTTGAGGGCGTAAAAACTGAGACGAGGAACGACGGCTTCGGGGAACACCTGGACGCTGACGGTTGTCGGGAGTCTTACGCAACGAACGGACTACGCCATCATAGAGGGCTTTGATACGATTCTTCTGTTCCTCACTGATCTCAGGCTGGGATTTGACGACGTTCCAGAGCTTGACGACATCATCCTGGATCTTCTGAATGTTGACCGAGCCGGAGATATGGTCGGCACTCGCCATCTCCTCAACATATGCCTCAAGCTTGCGCACATTCTCCCGATTGACTTCGGAGTAGACGATCTCACCCTTCTCATTAATTTCGGTGTGAGGCGCGGTAGGGAAAGTGACTGGGGGGCATGTAAGGCAGTGCATATACTTTCGAAAGAGTCTGCTCACCATCCTTGTACAACGGCGGCTGACCGACGACACTGCGGCAGTTATCCAGAAGCTCTTGACCAAGCTTCTTTGCGGTTGCATAGGTCTCACCCTTGGCGGGATCGCACCGATTGACCATAAACTCCATGAATTTGATGAGATCGGAATCGGCACGGTTCATGATGGCGATGCAACGGGCGGTGATCTCACGATCGACAGTGGTGAGGCGGCCGAAGAGAATATCATAGAACATGAGGAGAGCGTCTTGACGGACCCAATTCCAAGAGGAGTCGAAATGGCGAGCTTTGAGCGCGTCGAACACGGGCTGGATGCCATCAATGTAAGTGTCGCCATGTTCACGACCGATGTTGTCCAGTCGGGATTGAAGCTGCGCTGAGGTAGTCTTCTCCTTGTCGAAAAGGATCTCACCTTGACGAGGATCACGCTTCAAGTAGCGAGAGTAAAGGTTGATCTGCTGGTGAGCGAACTCATACTGCTCAGCCTGGAACTTGAGGAACTCTTCACTATTCATGACGGCCCCTCCAGAAGAACCTCCAGCAGAGCCGCCGCCAGCGCCACCAACAGAAAGAGAAATGCCTACACGTTGGGCGTACACTTGTGCAGCGGTATCAAGCCAAGCCTTACCCTCTGCTTCTGAGCCAAGGCGCTTCGCGGGTTCCATAGTGGTAGCAACGAGCAACACGGCATCGGCGCGTTGGGGACCTAGACCCCATGTCTTGGAGAGGTGGGCCTTCGCACTCGAGATATTGAAGCCACCAGGCATTTTGCCACCAATGGCACGCGAGACAAGACCAGCGGAGTATTTGCCAAGACTGCCGGAGTGACCAGATCCAAGGGCGGCGCCAAGCTCCTCGAGGGGAAGCTCCTCACCCTTGTCAGGCGCAGATGAAAACTCGCCTTGGAGATCGCCCATAATCTCGTTTTGAAGTGTCGACTTGCCATTAGAGAGGTCCTTGATGGACTTCGAGAGCGGGATTTCACTAAGTTGTTTCTTTAATTTTTGGGAGACAATAACGGCAAGAATGTCGACGGCACGAATTGGAACGTCCTCAATGCTGGCAGCAGGGTTGGCAGTGGTGGGGGGAGGAATAGGAGTAGCAACTATGGCTGGCACAGCTGGCACAGGAGGGGGCGTAGGAGTTGTGGTCTCGGCAGGTGCATCTGATTCTGGGGTTGAGTCGAGTTCGTCTTCAAATTGATAGTAAATTTCTTTCTGGTCCTTCGAGGCACAGAAGACGCGGCGAACACAACTTGTCGAGTCGTCCTTGGTCTCGTATTTGGCCTTAAGGGTGCGGACGGCCATACCAGTGAGTGTTGGGGATGGGCCAATCTCGATGAAACGCTCGAACTTGTATTCCTCGAAGAACAGGTCTTGGGTTTCAATCCAGCGCACCGGAGATGCAAACTGGTAAGATAACAGCTCGACGAGGATGACCCATGCAAGCTTCTGCCGTTGCTCAGGGGCGTCCCAATGTTCTTCATCCCATTTTCGGAGGACTTTCGAGAGACGCGGAGAAGAAGTACGGTTGTAAATGAGCTCGGCATAACCCTTGTTGACCGTGAAGGGAGACGCGACCAAATTGGGAATATAGACCTTCTCAAGAAGTGAGGGGTCCAAAAGATTGGCAGGAATCTTCTTCGAAAGATCTGGGACGGTCCACTTAGATGATGCAAGCGTGGGTATATAATTACTTACATGCACGGAAGGGCATGACACCAGACCAAAGGTAACGCGAGTGGAAGGGGACGTCGATACCAGGGAGGGGAATCGTAGCGAGGCCACGCTCGAGGATAATATAGCCCTCGGTCTTCTGTTTCTCAAGTGCGCTACCATAGCAGCTGTTCACGATGTCCTTTAGCATCTCCTTGACCTTCGCGATACCAAATTTCTCGGTCAACTGACGGGATATCGTCAGTAGAATAACGGCCAGTTGTCCAGCGACACATACCTTGGCGATGTCAACCTTCTGCACCTTGAGGTAATTGAGGACGTTCGTGAGGGCTTGCAATGCGACAAGCTCACCCGCGCAGACATATTGTTGGCCCTAGCGAGTATATCAGTAACTGCATGCCATCATGAGAAATCATCAACGGACTTCGACATTGAAGTTTACAATCTCTAAAAGACAGTCTCCGATAGTGGAGATAGTGTCGACGACCTCACGGAGAGCTGCGTCGTCGAACGTCTTGCTGACACGGCTAGGATTAACGGCACACATGGCATAGTTCGAACGACTTTGCTCGTCGCGTTCGACAGCGCGCTGCATGGTTAGACCACGATAAAACACGACGTCAACGAGAGATGAATTGGGCAAGATATCGGCGACGGAAGCAAGGGCCGAGAACTCGCCCAGAGAGTGGCCAGCAAAGGCGGCATCAGGCTGGACAAAGCCTTTCGAGCGTAAATCTTCAAAGGCAGCGCGGGACATTATGACAAGAGCGATCTGTGCAAACTGAGTGGCGAAAAGAAGACCTTTTGGATGCGTGAAAGTGTGTTGAAGAGTGCGGACATTGATATCCGCGAATAATGGGAGACTCTTGATGTTGCCGTCCTTATCTGTTGTGTCATAGGTCATTTCCATATAGCGCTCGCGGATTGCTTGGCCCTTGATACCACCGAAATGGATAGTCTTTTTCTTGGGGTTTTCGCGGACGATCTCCACGATGGAGAACCCATAAGCAGAAATCAAGTGCGCGTCGGCAGAATCCCAGACAGCTCGGGCGGCCGGGGAGGAGTTATACAACTCCATTCCCATTCCCTGCTCCTGCGAACCTTGGCCAGTGAAGGCGTAAACAGTGGGTGGTTGAGCGACTTCCGCGGTGCCTTCGATAACTTTCTCTCCTCGCTGGTTGACAGTGGTTATACCCACCACAAAATTACCATCATGCATGGCAGTGTGTTTGATCCTGACATCGAGTTCATCCCCGGGAAGGACCATTCCAACAAAGTTGACATTGTAACTGTGGACATAAGTAAGTTCATAATCGATTATCAGAAAAAATAACCCACTTGAAGACGCGATCTGGAGCACCCATGGCCACGACGGTCTCCACGTACCGTCTAGTAGCGGCGCTGGAGAACATGCCGTGCGTAATCGTGCCGGGCAAGGATGCATAAGCCGCAAAGTAAGGATTCGTGTGAATAGGGTTGAAGTCTCCGGAGACCTTCGAATATGGTTCATTGGTTGATGGTGCATGATAGAGGGAAGGATTTGTGCCCGAAGTGAGATGATATTCGGCAGCGAGCGGGATAGGAGCAGACTTTGCCGAGCCATGACGTTGGAGATAGGCCACGACAGGGTTACCGTGGCTTTCGTCGCGCTCGAAGTCGACATAGGCGACCTTGACAAGGCGACCAAGATGACCACGGACATAGACATCGCCAGCGACGGCAACTGAGCGGTAGTTTACCTTGTCCTTATAGGTGACCTCGGAACGAAGACGGAAGGTAAGACGCGTGCCAGCAGTAAGCGGTTTGATCTCGTCAGCCCACTCGAACCAATCCTTCGATAGCAGAACACCAACGTCAGCATCGGTGGCAAGCTCAACTGCGTAATCAGGCTCGTCGATGGTCTCGAATGTGTTCTCATAGTCCGTGAAACGACCGCGGTAAAGGAATGCTGACTGGACCTCGATGACTGGATCGCCCTCGCATAACACGTGTCCGGAGACCCGAACTGTCTTGCCGGAGTCGCTATTAACAACAGCTACAACCCTTGCCTCTGCGCGACAAATGTCACCAGCCTTCAACGGCCTAGACCCAGGAACGACTTTGAAGCCGTTGGAGAGATGCACAAGCTTAAGCAAGTCGCCGTCGATAGAAGAGGGAAAGATGGCCTTCATGATTGCGTGCCAACCAGTGACGATAGCGAAGTCCATTGGCGCCTTGACCTCATTAGTGCGGGCAGTCATGAACTTCTCCTGCTGGTTGCCGACCACCGCGCAGAATGCTTCAACGTCACTCGCAGAAATCTTGACATCGGGACCAGTGAATGTATCGCGTACGTTGAGCTCTGGAAGGTTTTCCTCATCACCGAACCACAATCGCCAGTAGAATTCTTTGATACGCTGGTTACGACCTTCCACAACCTCGTGGATGGGGGCATATGGCTGCGACGGCTTGTACCTGAACTGAAGGTGAAGAGGTACCTCGCTGCCCTGACGCTCCTCGAATAACGTGAGGCTGATGAGATGGGAAGAGATGTCATATTTGATGTCGACGGCGAGAAAATCAGGCTGATGTTCGCCAAACGAGCGTGCGGCACCATAAATGGAGATATGATTAGGCTGACCGTCGAGTAGGCGGATGACAAGCTTCTGGCCAACTCGAGGAGCAAGGACGCGACGAAGGGGATTGGCAATATAAGAGGTGCCCTGCACAACGAACTCCGACTGAACGAAAGCATGCCACCAGTTTAACTCAGAGCCAGCAAGGACATGGAGCCAGTGATCTGTGGCGGGGACCGCGTCTGACGAAGTCAATTCGACCTCGGTGCCACTTTCCGAAATATTGACACTGGAAAGGGGAGAAACAGGAGGGGGCCTCACACCCAGGTAGTCAGTGACAGGGATCTTGCTCTCGTCCCCGCCGTAATAGCGCTCCAACACTTTGGCCGCGAGACCGGATACGACGTTGTCAAGCATTTCTTTGATGGGCTCATCTTTCTTGATTGAGTGACGGACCGCAACGGGGCCCTGAAGGATGGCCACGCGCTGCGGATCTTGGTCGAAGACAGCTTCGATATCTTCTGACGCCCAGAGAGAATCCTGTGACACAATCGGTCAATCTACGTTGAGAATCGTATGCAAAGCCATACCTTCTTAAACCAGACCTCGAAATTGTTGTCCAAAATTGGGATGAACGGCGCAGGCTTTTGGCCCGAACGCTGCGCGATGTTGAGGAAGTACGACTTATCTTCATGTGCCAAGAGCTGCTCCTTTGCAAGAGGATACTTTTCGAAGAAAGTGGCAACGAACGAGGAGGGCTTGTCAAGGCTAGTGTAAGATTGTAAAATGGAGGCCTTCAACCCGCCACCGTTAACACCGGCAAAGCGCTCTTCAACTCGGCGCAACCAGTCACCCGTCAGGTTACGTAGAGAAAGATCGAGCCAGCGGTCTTCATGAGTGACGTACATCAAACGAATGAGGCGGAGAACGGTCTCCTCGTAGGTCATATCACCCAAGTCATCCACAACGCGGCCGTCCTTCTTCGCCGGGAACCAGGGTTTGAAATAATCTGCGTTGAGCCTCTTGATGACTTCTGCACGGTGCTCCAAGAGCCAGGCACCGCGCTTCTCGCGAGGCAACTTGAACACGGAATCGTCATACTCCTTCCAGAGCTTCAGAGCACGGTTGTTGACTTTATGAATGGGCTCTCCGAGCTCGGAGCGCACAGTGATAATTCCACCGGTGTCCTTCATGTAGGTACCCTCCCACTGCGAATCGTCTACGCCGGCAGCAGCAACAATGAGATCCTTGACGGACGGTGAGGTGTGTGCCTCCTTGGCAACCATGACGCGAGAAGCGAAAAGGAAACCGTCGAAAGGCATCGGCTCCACGCCGAATTCCTTCGACCAGTCTCCGGAAAGATATGGCCAGGTATCGTCCGAACCACCGAAGCCGGAGCCCGCAACAAGAACAATATTGTCATGACGGCGAATACTCGAGTAGGTTGCGAGAATGGGTTGATGGAAATCTTCAAAGGAGTGGTGGCCGCCAGCACGACCACCGGTCCACTGCATGATAATAGCAAAGTCGGGATTTGCTGTCGCGATGTTGACAACCTGGCGAATACCGTCGACTGAACCGGGCTTGAATGCGACATGGCGAATACCAACAGACTTGAGACCACTGATGATTTCGGCCGCCTTCTCAGTCGTTGGGATGCCAGCTGCCACACAGAACCCCTCGATCGGGAGGCCCTCGCGCCGCATTTCTTGCCATAGCGGGAGCTGGAAGGAAAACTGGCGTGGATTAATGTATAGAGAGTTGAGGGTCAGACCGAGGCCGGGAGAAGTTTTTCCCTGAATTTCCGTGACCTTGGCACGAAGGGCTGCTGGAGAGTAATGACCACCACCAGCAAGTTCGACGTGATAGCCCGCTTCCAGGACAGCCGAGACGAAACCCGCCTTGACCGTCGTGGGTGTCATGCCAGCAACCATCAAAGGGGGCTTGCCCAAAAGACGGGAGAACGGTGTATCGATGTGAACCTTGCCATCACTAACGCGAGAAACAAAAACGTCAAAAAATCGAAATGCATGTCAATCAAGGGAGCTGACCTCGTCTTCACGAGCGAAGGTGTCCACTTCTTAACCCATGATGGCTCGACCTTCACTCCATGTACTGAATAAAACTCGGCATCGCCCTTGCCTTTCTCTCCAACGACAATAACGCGGACACCACGTCCATCGAGGTTCCGTGCGGTGAGTGGGCCGATGCCACTGATGCCACCGGCACCAAAGTCGATGGCATGCGTAGCACCCTCGGGTAAATCTGTAGCCTTCGACCAATGAAGGGGCTTGGTGAAAATTTGGTCACAAACGGAACGCGTCAACGAGCCATCACATTCTCGGAGGTCAGATCCTGAAAAGGGAGCTGAGTCAACGAATAACGGAGCCAACTGTTCGACATACCATCCTCGGTGTGGTACACAGGGATTTGGAGCTCGTCCGAAGTCCAAAGCTCCTCACCGTCGAGGTCCTCGTTGATAACCTTGTCTGTAGCATCTTGAAGGTACTGGCTGTGGAATGGCACACCCACGACGAGGAAGCGCGCATTGAAAACAGGCTTTCGCTTGGAGAACTCGACTTTACTTTGGTCGGAGCTGTTTGGTGCGCGGATCTTACGAAGATTGGTGACAAGCCCATAAAGGGAGCGCGGTGGGCCCGTGACGATAAATGTGCGAGGACCATTGTGGAGCGACACGTTGATTTGAGAGTTTTCGGGAAGGTACTTGTTTGTCTTAGAAATGTGAGACTGGAGGTCTTTGAGGAGTAGGCCATTGATAGACAGCATTGGCGTGGGTTGTCCCTCTCCACCCTCGATTGAATCCTGAACGACAGAAGGCTCGAGGGCGAGAACGGGAAAGAGCTGCTGGCCTCGCAGACCAGCGAAGAAGAGCCACTTGAGTGCCTTCTGCGCATTCTCAAGGAAGGATGCATCGTCCTTGGAAGAAGATATGGCAATAGCTGTGACGAGGCCCTGAGAGTGACCAGACGCGCCAGAGAAACGCGCCGACAACTCCGCGGGCGAGAGACCAGACACGCGGGCTGCGACCAAGTATTGGGTGAACTGAGTCAGGCCGATGAGGGGAAACGACACCGGGACGGAAGCCAAGTAGGCAACCGGTGGGCGCGGGGTCGCCCCAGTAAGCCAGGAGATGACGTTCAGGCCGTACTCGTAAAAAGACGTATCCTGTGAGGCCAACGCAAGTGGCTGAAGGACCTGGTCGACGGTAGAAGTGAGGAAGGGTTCAACGAATGGGCGATAAGTGTCGAAGAGCGTCTGGAGCTCATCGAAGTAGACCTCGTTGATTCCCTGTCCGCCAAAGAGGGCGAAAACGGAGGCGCGGCCAGAAAGCGCCTCGGCGAGGAGGGATGGGGTAGGGAGCTTGGGTGTGCCCTCCACGTTATACTTCACAAGGATAGCATGTGCAACGTAGAACGCGGACAGAACCTTCTTGCGTGCCTCATGCTCATACGAGGCGACGAGGGAGTGGATATCGATATCCGAGAGGAGTGTGGTGGTGAAATGGGAGACGGCCTGAAGAAGGACCGCGAGGCGGGCCGCGTGTTCAGGCGTGTCATCTGGGGTAGCACGCACGCGCTCGGCTACGAAGCCGAGAAAGCGTGCAAAAAAATGTGTGGTGGCCTCTCCGGCCTCATCAAGTTCGGGTTGGGCATCGTCCACTGATTGTGCGTGGATAAACTCGTCTCTAAGAACTTCTGCTGCGATCCACTGGTCGGAACGAGTGGAGACGGGGATCGATACCTGAGAAGGTGTCAACACTTAAAGGGGGAAAGGAGGATAGCATTATATGCGCACTCTAAGCTGCCCAACTTGAATAGCAAGTGGGCGAGATGAAATAGTGAGAGCGCCGCCAGTATGCGTCATTTTTGTACGTGAGGCGGAGAATTGGAAGCAAGAAGACCTGAAGCTCTAGTCGGAAATCTAAGGGAGAGAGGAGGGATGTAGAGAAATGGGTATGACGGATGTCTGCGAAGATTTTATACGGGATCAAAAATGGCACGCACTTGAGGCGCGTCCCTGTCCCCCAACCGAGCAAAAAGTTAGTTTCGCCCCAAGGAATGAGGTCGTTACCTTTTATGGCAACCCCAGTCACGATGCGATCACGTGACGGAACAAGCTCGCGTCGCTGACATCTAGATCCGATCCATACAATTTTTTGTCCGTTAAGGAAGGTCAGATCCGCAAGACCTCGGTGAGCTTCACAAGCCGCACACCCCAGTCAACCTATCTCGCATCACATCAGGTTCCTCTCAAGCCTACCTCCCAAAGCTTTTGCGTATCCGCCAAATGCAGACCGTCGACATGCCGAGCACATAAGTTATCGGGCTTTGCTGTAAAAGTCCGAGGTTGCTGTCCAAACTTTACATACATACAGTATTGATAAAGTCCGGCACACCGCCATGACACATCTCCATCTGGATGTTGAACACGATGCACAAAACAGACTAATGGTCGGCATAGATAACATCCATTTACCTGGATGCCCTTAGTGGACAGGCGTGGATCGTGAAGCGGCCTAGGTCTGCGAGCCTCCTACGATGACGATGACAAGGCTTCGCCTGGCAACACAATGCCCTGGTGCAGGTAATAATGCTCACGCTGACCCACGTCATCTCATGAGTACAGAAACGCTTTCCGGAACGGGCAGTAGTTAATCCGCGGTGAATTACCCCAAGGCGATCTATGCCATAACGGGAGGGATCGGGATACAGTAGGTACATGTACCCAACGCGATTGGTGTGCATGTGCATCAATTTCCTTTCCCCGGACATGACACCCTACAGCGATCAGGCCGAAATGTTTCATGAGGAAATAGGGCGGTTACCGGAATTGTGCGCCCCAACACTTGTCCGCGGTCGAGACAATGCAAACAAGACCGGGAACTTCACAAGTTGACGAACTGGCCAATAGGATCATAAAATGTCCTAGCCGGAAGTCCGGCCCAGGCAGATCAATGCATAAACAAAGTCATCCGTGCTTCCGTGATGGGGTACGCCGTGATGTGATTGGGGTAAAGTGAGGTATACATTGAGTAAACATACACGCATTACGATACGACAACATCGCACCTATATCATAGGCGCTATCGCGAATGACCGTCGTCAGTTATCTATAGCCGCTTATCATACCCGGCCCCAAATAGATGACAGATGACGCAAGGACAGGGGAATGGTTGGGGGGAAAGGGCTTAAAGCTTCCCGGTCCGCGCGTCTCGCTCTACCACGGCAATTTCCTGAACGCCCTCACGGAAGAACACTACATTGTATTCGAGGAGACCACGGCGTTCCTCGAACACACTCGGATGAAGCATGGCAAGAAGCGCGAGTTGGGATGTGATTAGATGATAGGTCAATGTTGCGCCCTGAGCGAGGGTGACCGCAGCCGAGGGATAGAACGAACGGGAGTCCTGTTTCACCGAGGCTGACCTGCAGGGTGAATAATCAGGTGAATGGCATTTCAACACGAAAGACTAGGAATTCACTGATATAAAGGTCCGAATGCACTCAGAGTGCGCACGTAGTCACAACAGAGACTGTGTATGCCGGTGTCCACGGGTGACTCGTCGGTTGCAACATAGAGCCGGGACTTGATGTCAAAAAGAAAGGCCTTAGACGCCTGTGAGTTCTATGGACGTGATCAGCATCTCAGGCACTCGGCCAGGAGAAAAAACCCGGCGGAACTAGTACGCTTACAGCGCAGAACACGTTGAGTAAGTCCTCTAGATATGGCAGCGAATCAATAAGCTTGTGAAGAACGCGAGAAAAGGCTTCGCGGATGGAATGATCATAGACAGAGGTAAGGTGGAAGTTGACGGGCATCTGCTCGTACTCCTGTGAAGTGTCGAATAATTCGTCGATAACGCGTTGCTGAATATGTCGAAAATTCTCTGAGATAAACATAAGTCTCAGACCGCGGTGCGAGAAGGAGCTTTGCATGCCCTGTCAGAAGGCGCACATGCAAAACGGGGGGCAGCGCCCATCTGAGATGTAACACAATCGCAATGCGTACGGGGAGAAGTCCAAGTGAATATGGGCTGTGTCACGCGACCACATACCTATCTTGTAATCCTCCGCGAACGACTCTGCCTTGTGTACGAACACCTCTAGCGTGGTAGCCGGATTCTCCTGATAGGCAGTGACGAAGAAGTCAAGCATACGCGCAATGGGTTGTTGATAAGAATCCTGGACGTGGAGCATGTGAGCAGGCGAAGTATTCGGATGCCGTACAAACTAACGACACCTGTATATCAATTACAAAGATGATCGAGGAGAATTCTGACAGAGTAGCGCCGAGGGAATCCAGGGTGATATTGCCAGGACAATCCCATATTTCCAGGGGGATGACCGTGCTTTGCGCAACGAGGGGAAGTCAAGAGCGGCAAGGAGGGTGAGAAGGATCTCGGACGCACTCGTATCTATGTTTGACTATCCGAGACGTAGGTTCGAGAAAGAAGGTTTGTTTCGCGGGCATGTCGTTGAAAAGACATTGCTGGATGGAAGTCTTGCCACTTCTAGAGGACGCAATGTCAAGATCAGAAACGAAGAGGGAGGGAGAATAAGCGAGACGGACCCTTGTTGACCCAAAAGTAATATTTTGGTGCATTGTAAGCCATCATCTGATTGGGAGCCATTGGACTTTGCAGCCATGACGATGGAAATGGGAAGGGGGAGTGAGCGTCAACGCATCAGCGGGCCGACATGACATACGGCCCAGTGCGGCCCAGGGGCAGAAGACGGATGCTTACGTTAGGACGAGGCCAGGTGACCGAGTGGTGACGACCAGTGAAATGGATGCACGTTCGTTGGATAGATGTCCGAGATTGGTCGGGGGAGATCTAACCCTGGGCTTGACATATAACAACTCGGTGGCAGAATCCAGCCCTTCTTCCTCCTTTCCCTTCTGCCACCCATGAAGTTTGGAAGGAAAATTACCGTCAGCTCCCTCGCCTATTTCCGTTGGCTCGTTTGGTCGTCCTCATTCTAAAAATTTCCAGACCGACCTCTACAGCGAATGGCGCCCGTTCTATATCGACTATAACCTTCTCAAGCGTGAACTCAAGGTGACCATTCCCTTTTTTATCTATTCCTCCATCCATCTCACTCCCTCCAAGGCTCGTACCACCTCGCATAATTGGGATGCCACCGACGAGCATGAATTCACCAATATGCTCGAAGGAGAGCTTGACAAAATTCATGATTTCCAGAAGGCCAAGGTATGTGCTACTATGACCCGCTGATACCTCTCGCTCAGAAATCTCTCGTACTCCAACTAGACGACTGAGCTGTCGAACCGCATCAAAATCGCTGAAAAACAAGTGAAAAAGCTCGTTTCTGAAGACGTTGCTACTACTCCCTCTCCCACCCGGAAACGTGCCTTGGGCTCTTCTGCACCAGACCCTGAAGATCCTGAGGCAAGCCGGAAGCGCGACGAGCTCGATCAGGACGGCGGTTCGGACGATGACGACACGGACGATGAGGATGATGCCCCTGGCACAGACGACGAATCTGCACAGAGTATAGATGCCCTTGAGGAACAGTTTCGTTTACTCGAAGAAGAGGTCGCCACCCTCGTCGCCGACGTGCATGACCTCGCTTTATACACCAAGCTTAACATTACAGGCTTCATGAAGATACTCAAGGTCCGTGTGTCCTTATTTAATGTATCACACCTTTACTCACGGGTATCGCGTGCTACAGAAACACGACGTACGTGACCATGCCCCACACATGCTTATGTCCACTTTAACCCAAATCGTACCCCTGCAGAAGCAAACCCCAACTCCCCTCACTCAGCCATTCATTCAGAATTACCTCGAGAAGCGCCCCTTTTACAAGTATAACTGGGATGCAATCATCGTCAAACTCTCCCGCTTATACGACCTTGTTCGGACACGCGGTCACCCCGTGCAGGGTGACTCTTCTGCTGGCGGCTCCCAGAGTGCCTTCGTGCGGCAGACGACGAAGTACTGGGTACACCCTGATAACCTCGTCCCCCTCAAACTCGTCATTATGCGACACCTCCCTGTTCTTGGTTTGCTATCTACCTCATCCTCAGGATTACCCCATCTAAGCCGTCGATATTACAGTGTTTAATCCAGACAAGGAGTTTGAACCTAAGGACTCGGCTATCACATCCATTTATTTTGACAACGAAGATCTTGATCTCTATCTGGGTCGCCTCGAGAAGACAGAAGGTGCACAAGCAATTCGCCTCCGCTGGTACGGGGATGTCATCAATTCTCAAATTTTTGTTGAGCGTAAGACGCACCGCGAGGACTGGACTGGCGAGAAGTCGGTCAAGGCACGCTTCCCTATCAAAGAAGACAAAGTGAACGCTTTCCTCAGTGGCGACCATACTGTAGACGATGAATTCGCGGCTCTCGTAGACAAGGGGAAGAAGAGCCAGGCGGAGGTGGACAGCATGATTCAACTCGCGAATGAGGTGCAATACGCAGTGCTTACGCGCAGACTCCAGCCCGGTACGTGTATTCCTAACCCGCAATCCTGCCCTCCGTTGATGTGAGTGAGGTAGTTATGCGAACATTCTACAATCGCACTGCTTTCCAACTTCCCGGTGACGCCCGTGTGCGCATCTCACTTGACACCGAGCTCACAATGGTTCGTGAGGATAACTGGGACAGTCGAGTACGGGCTGGCGACAATTGGCGTCGCACAGATATAGGCATCGACTGGCCTTTCGACCAGCTCTCATCCGATGACCGTGAACCCTTCAAGTACATACTCCAGAACTCCGAAACCATGCGTTCTACTGATTATGCATCCTCGTAGGTATGGTGTGCTCGAAGTCAAACTCCAAACACAGTATGGTCAAGAACCTCCCGAATGGGTCACGGAACTCGTCAACTCTCACCTCGTTGAGGCTGTGCCCAAGTTCAGCAAATTCATCCACGGCTGTGCGACTCTCCTTCCCCATCGTGTGAACCTCGTGCCGTTCTGGCTTCCACAAAGTTAGTCGCACCAGAGACTCTTGGACCTTTTCTGACCTCCCCTAGTGGATGTCGACATCATTAAGCCCGATACTGGCTTTGGGTCGGTTTCACGACCATATTCAACGCGCTCGCCCTCTGAACGACAGAGCTCTGGTGTCCACACCCCCGATGCTCCTGACGCAGAAGGTGAAACATATGCCGAGCCATTGTCCGAAGGTGAAGGGGATGAGGACATGGACCTAGCACCCGCACGTGATGAGGGCGCACGCATCGGTCTTTCAGATGGTCAAGCCGCCGATGCGATCGCATATCGCGAGAAGCATCTCAAAGAACGTGCGCAACAGCCGGGGCCTTCGCGTGCCCTCAGCATCGAATGCCTGCCAGTAGTGCCTGCGCCGCCAACTACACCTGCACCGCGACCACCGAGGCTAAGAACGCTGTTAATAGACCCTCTTGTGCCATCGTCGACGTTCGACGAAAGGTTTAAGGATCGGCTACGTGAGGTTAAACGTGCTCACGACGACGAGGTCGAAGTGCATACAGCGCAGACTAGCCCCACAGGCAACGAAAACGGAGACGATCGTGTACTGACGCGCGAATGGCACGCACCATCGGGCAAGCGCATTGTAGTCCCAGTGCGTATTGAACCAAAGGTCTACTTTGCCACAGAGCGGACATTCCTCGTGCGTGTTCATCTCTTGATCCTATTGTTTTTTTTTTAATTGACGTCTCTAATTTTACAGAGTTGGCTACGCTTTGCCATATACATCGGAACAATCGCGACAACGCTGCTGAATTTCATTCCGCCAAAGGACGTACGTGGGCTCATCTGCGCGGCACTGTTCACGTTTGCCGCGCTGCTGTCAATCGTTTACTCTGCCAGCATTTTCGTATACCGCGCGCTGCATCTGCGCAGACGCCGCGCCGAGGGCATGTACTATGACAAGTATGGCCCAACCATACTCTGTGCAGTTCTGCTCGGCGCTTTACTAGCGAACCTCGTTTTGCGGCTTACGGAGATGGCGGAGGGTTGACGGATGCACCAGCTATATGCCATGGACCGAAATTCGGCAAAAATTCTTCATATCTGTCCCTGCTGGCCCCCGGGCCTGCATCAGCTCATTTTCTACCCGCTGTGCGCCGTGCATTCGTTTCCGTTGGTCCGTTTGTCTCCCATCTTCGTATTTGATTTAGCACAGTCTATGCAAAGGCTGGCCAGACAGCCTGTTCGTCGATTGTACTGGAAGTACGACATCTTTATGTTTATGGCTAAGATACATTGTCAAGTTCAGACAAAGGCATGATGATAGTCAGAGGATAGGGTACGTCAAGTAAAAGGAAATTCGGTTACGGAGGCTCTCACTTAGGCGTAAATGCGGGGATAAATAAAGAAGGCGGATAAACACTCCTCCGACCAAACCGGACCTCGATTACTGTCTCAAGGCTCGGAGTAAATCCGAGCCTTGAGAAGCGTGGGAGGTCTTTTTTTTTTCTTTTATCGGCTGGCATCGAGTGAGATGTATGAAAGTTTCCCCGTTTGTAACCCCGGCTAGATGTCCGCGAGGTAACAAGCTTTCTACCGTAAAATGGAGTCATCCTGCATCCAGACCCGCGCCAACACGACTGATGTCTGCGCAGCAGAATTCCCGATGAATGGGTATTGTTGATCATGGTAAGCGTAACTCGCATCGGATTTTTCTAGTGATGCAGGCGGATTAAATCGTCATGAGAGCGGGACATGGTCCTACGTCAACATGGCGCAACGGGGCCTTCGCAAAGAGATCTGTGCATCCACACGGCTGGGGGGCGGGGGGGAACACTCATGGTCGCACGAGTCAACGGCGCAAGTTACAAGTATCCCAGATTCCTTTCCAGAAATACGATGGCCGCCTCGCTTCTTGTCGGTCGACGAGACTTGCGCGAGATCCGATTCAGGAACGCCCTCCAGTGGCATGCGATTCCCCTGAAGTGAGAAAAGGGCTCCCGCAGACCCGACCAAACCCACAGCGACATGAGTGTGGTGGTCGATAGCAGTGCACTTGCGATCAAAGTACAGTAGACCGAATAGGCGCACAGGATTGGTTAATTGGGCCCGGCTGAGGGGCGTGAGAGGTTGATAACGTTGATACGCCGGAGTCACCACCCAGCCATCTACTACTCGTGGCGTGCCGCCCTAATAGGTGCTCTTCCGAAACACGCCTTGTAAAGACGATGTGGCTTTCGGGCCTTTTAGGTGCGCTCCGATGTCCGGATTTACACCGCTTATAAAATGAGGCACAGCGTTGGGCTGCCGCTGGGCCAGAAAGGCAAGAAAACATATTGGCCAGAAAAGGTCTCCGCATCTGCATTGCATTCTACCCACGAGGTCATGATCCATCAGTACAGCATCCCGAATACAGTCAACGAAGACGGGTCGGGTCCGCGATGAGATCTAAGTGAGTCTCGACGCCTTCGCCAATTGCCAGGCATGGGAAAATACCCTGATGATCGATCGCAGGAACAGGGTGTGTTGTCCTTCTGATTCGAACGCCCGAGCTGGGTGGATCTCGAGGATCCTGCATGTGGTGGGTTACTTTCGCACATAACGCTATGGCACATCAAGGCTATTGAGACTCTTGGGATGATGTGGGAGGGGCGGCATAACCCAATAGCTGGGGGGTATGAGACTGGTGTGACTGTTACGAGATGAATGGATATACCACTCCAATGACGGGCTGTGCGTGAGAAGATGAGCGAAGGAGAAGGCCCGATACAGAAGCGGCCGCTTCCTCGTCCAGTTAGTGGGTTTGTCCGCCACGTTACTGCGCAGGGACTGAAGATATATCAAGACTGGGGAACCGGGGTCACTGTATCAGTTACTGGACGTATGTGGGCGCAAACACCTAAATTGGAACTAACAAGGTTGCACAGGGTTGAAAATATCTGGACCGTATACATTCAGCATGACACCGTGCTCGCGGGACTGTACTGTATATGGATAGACACTGATGACCCCGAAAACTGGATGCAAAGGAACCGTGAAGGGCAGAATATCGCGAAAAAAGAGGTGAGCTGCTCGACATGAGCAGGATAATGGACCGATGCTGGCGTGTACTTGCCTGGACAATGCGGGACGGAGGGGCGGTTCAAGGGCGTCGAGAAAGGAACAGGCGCGTCGCATCGAAGGCGGAAGGCAGCGTGCCAGTGCCTAAGTGGATGCAAAACGGAAGTACTGTGGTAAGCTCAGTTTTGTGTATGGCATACAAAATCCACTGCAGTGCAGACCTGAACTCAGGCCTGATACAAAAGCGGGACGTCCCGTAAACAGATCTACATTGAGTGGGCGGTCAATGAAGCCGTGCAATACGATGCACCAGCCAGCGCCCTGGCGGTGGCGTAGGTATGGTTCATGGGGCTGACTGGCCGTAATTGACGGAGTCCATCGGAAATTGCGACGGTCCGAAACATTCATTTCATTTCGGATCTGGGACCAGCTTCGTCTGGCGACCATGTGTGTCACCGTGTGTGAACTTCACAATGGCAAAGCCTAAAAGGGGCGAACAGACTCCAAGCCTGAAAGACCTACGGTATCAATAAATACCATGTGGTAATCAACAGGTTGCGACACATCTCTC
>Ga0307509_10001182_pt1 | contig 44489 bp, 52 predicted proteins | sample 10_EM_MG_FD_202245 | JGI IMG/M metagenome (GOLD analysis project Ga0307509, IMG submission 202245) | Populus trichocarpa ectomycorrhiza microbial communities from riparian zone in the Pacific Northwest, United States - 10_EM | ecosystem: Host-associated > Plants > Roots > Unclassified | place... | reverse complement strand
AAATCCACCCCTTTGTTATTATGTTTACTGGGGCAAATAAGGGACCTATTTCAGGCTCCGGGCACCACCCAACTTAAGCAACGCCCGGTCTTGGCAAAAAAATGTATAACTCGAGATAATACGGTAGAGCACCACAGGGTAGGTGGATTGTAACGAGTGACTATATGTGAAGGGATGAACGTGAATCTGCCTCTCAGCCATATGGCCGGAGCAGGAGGCCAGATAGAGGCAGGAACAAAAATAAAACAGCCCTAAGGTACCGGTATGTGCTACCGCAGTACCGGTACTGTGCACCATGCTTGGAAAGGTGCTTATCCAGTGGTTTCGTGGTCGGGGAAGTTTGTGGACCCTATGGGTGCCACATAACAGCCCTCCTCATCGCCCCATAGCATTACTATATCCATAATCTGCAGGGTGAGTGCAGTTTCGATTTCGGGCCAGTTTTGCAATAATGCTACGGCTGAACTGTGTCCTCGTGGTATATTGTACTGTACCGACGCTGGCCCTCCAGTGGCCCAGATGCTAGGCGTCACCAGAGACTTTTGAAGGCTTCACCTCTTCATTGCACAAGAGGGCACCATGCCTTACCCGTTACCTTACAAGCTTCAAATTGATTCATTCATTCGCGGTGCACGAGAGATGGCAATGTCTGATTGTGTTGACCAAGCGCTGGTGTGAAAGGTTGGTAATTGCACGCAGACTAATACTTTCTTTACGATAGAGCGAATGCATTTCTATCAGTAGCAAGCGAGGCGCAGGTCCCTAGTATCAATAGAATCCAGTCTAATAGTTTTGGACCATCATCGCTCCTTGTTTGTAGGTATTATGTTACCGTAATAATTACCCGCACGGCACCCTCGGATACCGGTATGATATGATAGTGGTATGATACTGCTGGAGGGGAAACAAAGGATGGAAGAGGCCACACAACCCTTTCCCTAATTAAATTTAGAACCCTGTCAGAAGCCCCAAAGGACTAGAGCCAGCTGGCCAGCCAACCCCGGTCATTTTTTTCCGAGATCCTTCGCCACAACCTATCCCCCTCCCCTGAAAGCTCCCATGAATACCTCAACCTTCGAAGGAACAACCCACATATCATCACATTCCTCACCCCCTCGGTAGTTCACTCTCTTTCGTTAGCTGTGAGCTTCCCCGACTTGCACTGATTTCCGCTTCGCGATGCGCTTCGGCTCAGCCTCTTTATGGCTGGCCATACTCCAAATCATACCTTTCCATGTCGTCTCCGCGAAATCACCCCCCTTGTTACGACCTCGAGACTATGGCTCGCGAGATTACTACGCGCTACACTTAACGCCGGACCTTTCACCAGAAGCCGTAGCACAGCAACTCGGATTAACCCACGAAGGCGTTATTGGCGAGCTCAGCGACCATCATCTCTTTTCAACGCCAACTAGCAAAGAAGATATTGTCGCCATTCATATTGATGGGCTCCGGCGAAAGAAGCGGTCTGTGGGGTCTGGGGGTATTATGAAGCGGGACCTGTCCGATGGGATATTGTTCGCAGAAAAACAAAGGCTGAAGAAACTTGTGAAACGGGTGCCTCCACCGGCCGCGCGGCGGGAGGCGCAAGGACTTGATCCTGCTGTTACGGGTAACGCAGGGGAGGTGGAACTTCGGTCAATCATGCAACGTCTTGACATACGGGATCCCATATTCCACGAGCAATGGCATCTGGTAAGCTGCTTCTTCGACAGTTTGTTTATCCTATGACTAATACGCCGCCTGATTGCTTAGTTCAACCCAACAGAACGTCATCACGATGTTAATGTTACTGGCCTGTGGCTGGAAGGTTTGCTCACACATTTCTAGTCCACATATTCGGGGCTTGAATCCTTACTTCTACACAGGTATCACTGGAGAGAATACAACTGTGGCTATCGTGGACGATGGTCTCGATATGGATAGTCAAGATCTGGCAGCAAACTATGTGGGTAACTTCCGCTGGGGCTGTTAACATCGAGGGATTATAGTGCTCATGCTCTATAAAGTTTGCAGCAGGTTCCTACGACTTCAATGACCATGCCCCTCAACCTAAACCACGTTTATCCGACGACCGTCATGGCACTCGATGTGCCGGGGAAATTGCAGCGGTAAGGAACGACGTTTGTGGAGTAGGTGTTGCCTATGAGGCGAAAGTGGCTGGTATACGAATGCTGTCGAAGCCTATATCAGATGCCGACGAGGCTATAGCTTTGAATTATGCGTATCAGGAGAACCAAATTTATTCTTGCAGCTGGGGACCACCAGATGACGGCCAGGCTATGGACGCTCCGGGAATTCTCATCAAACGGGCTATGGTTAAAGGAGTTCAAGAGGGTCGAAATGGGAAGGGTTCGATATTTGTTTTCGCCTCTGGAAATGGAGCAACGTATGAAGACAACTGCAATTTTGATGGTTACACGAATAGTATCTACAGCATCACAATCGGAGCTGTTGATAAAAAGGGCAATCATCCATACTACTCCGAAGAGTGCTCAGCCAATATGGCTGTTACATATAGCAGTGGTAGCGGGGATGCAATTGTATGTGAAATTCCGGGGTTTAGTGCAGGAGATGGGGCTAACATACGACGGCTACCTCCTAGCATACCACCGATGTAGGATCGAACCAATGTTTCAATGGCCATGGCGGAACCTCTGCGGCTGCTCCACTAGCCGCAGGAATCTTTGCTTTAGTGCTATCGGTACGGCCTGACCTCACTTGGCGTGACATGCAGTACCTTGCTCTCAAGACAGCAGTCCCTATCAATATGGAAGACCCGGACTGGAAGCCAACAGCGATTGGGAAAAAATTCAATCACAAGTATGGTTATGGGAAAATTGATGCTTGGGCAATTGTTCACGCCGCCGAAGATCATGAACTTGTGAAGCCCCAGGCATGGTACAACTCACCAGTTGTCGCTGTCAACGCAGCCATTCCAGAGGGCACTCAGGGGCTCCAGACTCAGATCAAGATCACTGCAGAAGAGGCAAAAAACGCGAACCTCGGTCGACTGGAGCACGTAACTGTCACCATGAATGCTGCCCACGGCCAGAGGGGCGACATGAGTGTAGACCTGATCTCACCAAAGGGCATCGTTAGCCACATCGCAACAACTAGAAAACCGGATACTAGTAAGAACGGATACAAAGACTGGACGTTTATGAGTGTTAAACATTGGTATGACTCTCCTGGTATATATTTTTTTGTTCAAACTAAGCTAATTCGGACATAGGGGGGAAGAGGCAGCAGGCACATGGACAATCATCATAAAAGACACAGTTGTTAACGGGCAGACTGGAACTCTTGTCAATTGGAGCCTTACACTCTGGGGTGAGGCCATTGATGCGGATAAAGCTAAACTTTTACCGCTCCCTGGTGGTGATGGAGATAAAAATCTGGGTACTGATCCTATCCACACAACCACTGCTCAGGCCTCAACAACCGAGTTGCCAAGCATGACTTCGACAGCAAATCCTTCGAAGGTGACGGAAAATCCTTCTGACCACACCGATCGACCTGTCAACGAGAAACCAAACACCCCTACCGAGCTAGAAAGCGGTGAGTTATCCTGCCAGTTATCCTTTTACTCTCCTTGATAAATCGTAGCTGATTGTTTGAAAGGAACGGCCACTGGGACCACAGCTACCTCTACATCAACAACTACACCGGGGGATCAGGAAGCAGAAGGTGAAGAATCAAATTTCCTTCCTTCCTTTTTCCCCACCTTTGGTGTGTCAGCCAAGACTCAGGTTTGGATCTACGGGGCATTTGTGGTGATAATTATATTCGTTGGAGCTCTTGCTGCCTATCTTTTCATCCAAAGAGAGAGAGCCAAAAAGCAGGGGATGGATTACGAGTTTGAAGCTCTCAACAATGAGGATGACTTGGAGGACAGCGCAGCGGGGGCTGGCGGAAAGGCTTCTGCAGGCGGTAGACGAAAGGCAAGAGATCTATATGATGCATTTGGAGCTTCAGACGACGACGACGAGGACGTTTTCAGCGAGAAAGAGTCCGATGACGAAGACGACGAAGGACCTTACAGTGACGACGAAGCTCGAGGAATTGATGAGGGCTCGAGAGTAGGGGATAGAGCTAAACTCCTTGGTAGAGATAACCATTAATTATGCGAAGGTGTTCGTGTCGGTGTTTGTTTTGGGATTTGTTTGTTCGCTACCGCTTATTTTATTTTTCTTTCCCGGGTTTTAAAGTTCGTTCCCCTGCCAAAATTCCCAGTCGAAGAGGACTTTGTTTTTTTTGTTTTTGTTTTTTGCAGAATAAGGCATTGGACGGAAGAGCACCAGTACTCGAGTATTAACCGATACCCGTAAGCCGGGGTGGTAAAGCTCGAGCACACGGTAACGTCGCCAGGAAAAGTGGAGGGGAGAAATCGGGGGACAGAACTGTTGGATGAATTAAACCTTCTTTTTCAACCTCCCCATGTATGAGTACCATAGACTAGTTCACGAGGCTGTGTTGCGCACGTACTTGTATCATAATAGAACATGATTACATGCACTAAGAGTACCGTATTTACTCGCTAGATCCACTATCGGGGATCGGTACTTGGCTGGCGTATTCGGGGAGTCATACGCAAGTCGAATCACCAAACTATACCACAATAGGCTTAGCAGAGCAGGTTAACAGAATTGGGAATTCCAGTTAATGATAGCTACCAAGTTCAGCTATACCGCGTCCGGGAAGCACTATTCTCTCTTGGGGTGTTTTGTCTCTGCTGAGATCAACGATAGTGGATCTAGCGGGTAAATACGGTACTCGAGTACTGTACACTACTCGCTCGAGCACAGTACTCGTACGGCTGACGGTACTACGGGATCGGTACTCAAGTATATTTAATACAGGTAGTACCGGCACTACCGCACCGTGCTTGCTTATTCCAAAAGTATCCGGAAATCTTGGTACAGCTCAGGGCGAGGAAACGCCAAGCTATGCGCATAGTTTTGGAATGGGCAAGTACTCGAGTACAGTCCCACCTCGCTGCGGTACTTCGCTTTCGACGAGACATACTCGAGTATTTCTATACTGGTACACGGCCGCTACCGGTATTGCATACGTACCGTACCTCCGAAATTCAGCCTTTTCGCCCGGATCTTTGTGTCGTGCAGTACCGATAGTGGCTGTGCTCGCTCGCTCACAAACGTCGCTGGATTACGGGTAACGCACCCCCACATGTAACTCAACCCAGAGATCCAATATCGGTATTATGATATCAACAAAGCCTTCTTGCCGCTGTGCAGACTTTGTTGCTGTTGTTGTTGCTGCTGCTGGGTGCGTGGAAGGGCCTGGATCTTGCGGGGTATTCTGAACTTTGTAAGCAGGAACCAACCATGGGAACACAGATGACGGTTTTTTCTTTTTTTTCTTTTCTTTTCATCATACCCAACCATCGAGAAAGTGAAAATGGGACTGGATGGGATGTTCGGACGAGTGCTCGTGTGTGCCCATGGGCCATTCGAAATGGCTTCCGAGTAATTTTGGGCCTTTCGGCGGTTTAATTTGTTTATTTTGTATGATTATTGTGTTCAGGGTAGTTGTCACGTGCTATTCTGCGGTTGTTGTTTGGTGGTTTCTGTTCTCACTCACTCATTGGTTTTTTGTCCCTGCTGTGGTGCACTTACGCACTGTCCCCGAGATCGGGTCCACGATTGCGATAGCGAACAAGCTGCAGTGGATGCTGGTGGTGGGCCGGATTCGAACCGTTCCAAGTGTGATCCCCGGGTTGGTTACTCGAGTACTGTACGACGCAGGTGTTCTCTGTTATCAGTTGTTTACATACTGTAGCACTCGAGTACTCTTTCTCGATGGTCTGTGTTGACACCAGTACATACCGGTACCGTAAAGGGGAGACTGTGGCCTCCACCGGGATCAAAGATTCACCCGATTCCTCCTTTACAGCTCCCAATCCTAAGCCACCATGCCCAACAACGCGAGGCGAAATCACCGAGGCAGCGCTGGAGGCGGCCTCTTCGAATTGGGGCAGCGGTGGGTAGGTTGGCCCGCTGCGATGAATTAAGTAGTACCGGTTCTAGTACGTTATCGTGGAATCTTGATGGCTCAATATGCTGTATGCATCACCATCACCATGAGGACCTACTTTTTGCACGCTGTAGATGACCGCTTCACTGGTTGATTGATCATTTCTTCCATCAGCTGGGAACTGATATTAAGACTGAAATCGTGCCTCAGAAGTCAAGGGTACACAATAGTGCTAAGGACCCATTCAAATCAACCAAGGGCGAACCCTTGCCTTTCCAGAGCCAAAAACCGACAAATACTGTACTGCAAAGGCATGCACTTTCTCCTTGCGAGAACTTGAAATTAGCACCACCACCCATTACTACTGCATCCCCTTCTGCTCTTACTGCGCTTTGCAAAACACTTGAGAAGCGGAGCGGACTCGGAGTAAAAGGCTCGGGTGTCTTAGATAGCTCTAAAGACACTTTCCAGCTGCTTCAGGATACTCGAGTAATATTTTGTTGGCTTTATCAGCAAAACTAGGTCTAGAAGTGTCCCGATTGTCAATGGATTAGCCAAATGGGGCTTGTTTTCTTTTTGCGGTGGCTAGAGCTATCTAGGACAGTCGAGTTTTCCTCTTCGAGTTTGTTCTGTTTTCAAGGTGTTTTGCAAAGCGCAATATTATTATGTATGATACTCGTTACAATACCAACAACCAGGTTAACCCCTCTCGTTTGTGTCTTTTGCTGTTGCTCTCCTGCATCTCTTTCTCTTACTCTCCCTATCCCTCTCTCGTCCATACAGTTTTATCTCCCAAGAGTAATACGTCCGGCCCGCCAGACAGACACTTCATTCGAAGAACGTTGCTGGGCCAGGTCTAACCCAACCACCCGTTCCACCCCGACTTGTCTCTCTAAAATTTTCTTACGACTCGCATACCGTACCTTACGTACTGTACTGTACGAGTATTGCCAGACCCTAACTTACGCTACCTCCACCCCAACAAACTTTACCTTACCCTTCCTTCCTTCCTCCGCCCTCCTTCCTCTTTCCTCGCTCTTCTCTTTTCCACCGCCGAGTCTCGATCAAGCCCGCAACCTTCCATCACTCAGCATTTCCCCTTCGCCTCTTCCTGAATTTGTTCTCTCTTCTTCTCTAGGCTTTGGTCCTTATAATATAAGGGTTGGTCCGCTCCCTAACTGCTTTAATCCCCCCTTCCATATCCCATCCGTTGACATTTGATCCGTCAAGGTCATCCTCTGACAACCTTTTCACGACGTTTTCCTCCCGCTTCGTCAGATTTCGCTCATTGCCTTTGCTCGGCATCCCTCTCTTCGCCGCTGCTTCAATAAACAAAAATCAACAGGCCCAAAAATCAATTCTTCAAACAAACCGTGCCATGCATAGCAAAGTAGTCAGTAAGCTTTCCCCTCCCCCTCTTCCCTCCATCTATTACCTTCTCACAGGTAGTTTCCGTTGATGACACGTGCTAACCTTTTCCCTTTCCTCCTTTAAAGTCATTGGGTATGAATTGGCCGATTACCCCGCCATTACGAGATTGACCCCCCACTAACTTCATCGCTCATTGATTCAGGTCCGGCCCAGCCGCCCACACTGCTGCGGTATATCTAGCTCGTGCAGAATTGAAACGTTCGTACCCGCCCCCACTTACTTGCAGGATAGGGCGGCGCTGACACCGCACTTTTGAACCAGCTATTATGTACGAGGGGATGCTTGCGAATGGAATTGCACCTGGTGGACAGTTAACGACAACTACAGACGTCGAAAATTATCCAGGCTTCCCTAAAGGCATTGGTGGCCAAGAGCTGATGGTAGGTCACGCTTTTCGTTTCATGAGATGGCCTCCCTAACCCACGCCCTCTTTTCGTTTTTTCTTTGTTCCTCTTTCGATGACATGACAACCAACTCGGGCGTGCTTGAATAGGATGCGATGAGAGAACAAAGTGAACGATTCGGAACCACAATAATTACGGAGACTGTTTCAAAGGTTGACCTGTCGAAACGGCCATTCAAGTATTGGCTTGAATATTGTGAGGAGGAAGATCCGAGCACAGCCGATGCTCTGATTTTTGCTACTGGAGCCTCGGCCAGGAGATTGCATCTTCCCGGAGAAGACAAGTATTGGCAAAATGGCATTAGTGCCTGTGCTGTATGTGACGGAGCAGTGCCTATATTTAGGAATAAACCATTGGCTGTTATCGGAGGTGGAGATTCGGCTGCTGAGGAGGCCATTTTCCTGACAAAGTATGGAAGCAAGGTCACCGTCCTTGTGCGAAAGGACAAAATGCGTGCCTCTAATATCATGGCCAAGAGACTCAGTGCTCACCCCAAGGTTGAGATCCTTTACAACACGGTAGCAACCGAGGCAAAGGGGGATGGCAAGCTCTTGCAATCACTTGCAATCAGAAACGTCGTTACCGGTGAAACCCGTGACCTCTCGGCAAATGGTTTGTTTTATGCTGTTGGGCATGAGCCTGCTACTGCTCTTATCAAAGAGCAAGTCGATTGTGATGAGGATGGGTATATCATTACCAAGCCTGGAACCTCGTATACCAGTGTTAAGGGTTTCTTCGCCGCTGGTGACGTTCAAGATAAGCGCTACAGACAGGCAATTACAAGTGCGGGTATGTACCCCAATTGCATTGGATCTCGTCCCCACATATGTCTCAGGCTGACCAATTCTGATAAGGATCCGGATGCATTGCAGCCCTTGAGGCCGAGCGGCTATTGGCAGAAGAGGAGGAGGGAGTTTCGGAGCCCATGTAAGACCCTGACTTCAAAGTTATCCCGTTATATTTTGGAGTATGGATTGTCCTAAGTTACTAATTCACAGAACTTTCGTCGTATCATTAGTGTCGAAGCAAAAAAGAGTGAGGTTAACGGCATTGCCCCACCATACAAAACTAATCCTATGATTTGAGGTGGGCTGAGTAAAGTTGGCCTGTCTGTGTAATTCCCGGGTGTTTGTGTCTTAATTGGGTCTTTGAGTTTAGTGTGCTGCAACATGGCCAATAAAAAAATTCCTGCAGGTACATAATTCCGTGTTGATTCAGGACGACAGCGCTCTTCTGGATTTTTCGTTGAGACAAGAACTGGGGGGGGGTAACTTTTTCTATATATTTTTGTTTTCCTTGACTCTGGATTCTCTTTTCCTCACGGCTGGGCTTCTTTCATATCATCTGTTCCCTTTTCACGATTCAGTATAAAGTTTTAGAGCGTAGGGTAGACGAGGATTGGGTTTGTCATTGCGGACGTGTCTTACACCTGTAACTAGATATTGAACTAAAGTGCCTCGCATACATTGCGATGAATGATACAAATGCCCCCAATAAAATTAATGAGCAGTTCATTTACAGAAGGGTAATCCGCAAAATATTACTGTCTTGTCTGAAAATTCCCCGCCGATACTGCACACTACCGTGCTTCCCTGCCTACACCTGTATGTCGGTCATACTACAGTAAGTGCCGGTGATATAAAGGCTAGAAAAAGAGAGAGGTCAGCGTTCTGGTCCATCATCCCCTGGATGACAACACCAGGGATTCCCGCCTCTCCTCGAGCTTATAAATGCTATGTAACCACCTGCCACCGGAGTTACCTGTTCCAGGCAAGAAGTACCGTATCCGAAAACAGGGATCCGCAAAATACTCTATACAGCAAAAAATCCGTGAACATCACAAGCCCACAAGTAATAGCCCACGGTACTGTCCTCTCTGAGCACTACCGGTAGGCCAGACCTCAGAGCGGGAAAGGGCCAACCAACCGAGGCAGGATACGATAAGACTTGTGGCTTGTGCTGTGCTCGTTATATAAAGTGCTTTCGAGTAAATTTACCGACCTGTAGACTACCGGTACTGTACCGGTACGATAGGTTGCTACATACGCTATATAGGTCTGTCTAAGCGGAGAATATACGTAAAGTTACAAAAGACGGGTTGAACCCGGGCTTGGGAGGGAGGGAGGCGGCATATACACTCGTCCGGTTACATGCTATTGTATGCTATGCTATGCTATGCGTTTGCCGGTCTGGTCTGGTCTCGCCTGGCCTGCTATGCTTTGGGAGTTCTCGGGGTTATTACATGTCTGCACCGTAGAGGCTGTACGCAAGGCGATTGTCGAGGTCCCGTTTGGAAAATGAGTTCTCCATACTATTGTATCACTCGGTTTCTTGCGCTGCGTCGGAGATATCCCTCGTTGATGTTTGGGGCCCGGCTCGCGGTGAGTTCTTTTGTGGTCTTATGATGGCGGTTGATAGAGTATCGTACGGTACTCGTACCGATAGGAGAGGAGAGTGACATCTCGTGCTGCATCTAATCAGATAGGGCATCCTCATCCTTCCGATTTCCAACCCCCGAACCTTGGCAATTATGCAGCCCTTTCACCGCCAGCCTCCATCCGACTTTGCTTACTTACCACACCTTCCTTCCTTCTTTTCCACGCCAACCAACCACGACCAACTGCGACCGATCGACCCCCATCACGTCACGTTAATCCTTCAACGAGCGCAGGCGAAAGAAATACTCTAGGCGCACGGAGATTCACTCCCCCCAACAGGTAATTTTATCATGGACGCAAAGCTCTTAAAGGGTACCAAGTTCCCGCCGGAGTACTCCAAAAAGGTTGATATGGAGAAGGTGAATTTGGAGGTTATGAAGCAGTGAGTCCTCTAATTATTTAATTCTTGATTTTTTTAACACGTATTGGAAGGGTGGAGGTTGTAAGCTGCGGTTTTGCTAATGTAAATGCCTTTTTCTCCTCGAAGGTGGATTTCCGGCAAGGTCATAGAGATATTAGGGAATGAGGATGATGTCGTTATTGATTTTGTATATTCGCTTTTGGAGGAAGAGAGGATTGTTTGTTGTCCTTTTTTTCGTTCTCTTCTTCTGGACTTGTTGTCTTCGCAAAGATGGCTAATGTGTGGTGTTGGTGGTGCTAGCCTGACCCGAAGAAAATACAAATCAGTCTCACGGGATTCCTGGAGAAGGATACTCCTGCGTTCTGTAAGCAGCTCTGGGGGCTTCTGTTAAGTGCCCAGTCGAATCCGCAGGGGGTGCCGGTGGAATTGTTGGAGAAGAAGAAGGAGGAGTTGCGTCGTGAGAAGGTACGGGGAGGGGGTTTTCTTGTCGCTATGGAGATGGGATTGCTGATGATGATGGTATAGGCTGTGGTAGAAGAACGTACAGAGCAACAACGTCGTAAGCGCGAGGAGGAGGAAGCTCGAGAACGCGAGATTGCTAACGTTCGTGAACGTGAACGGGACACCCGTCGTAGAGCCCCGCAATCGACGGCGGGGGTATCGTCGTCGAAGGATACCAGGGAGAGAGGAGGAGATAACTACGTAGCACGTCACCGACCTCTCAGCCCCCGCCGTCGTTCCACAGACAGATCAGACCGAAGGGAAAGACGCCCCCCGCATCAACGGGGCGGAGGACGTCGTGGGGGAGGCGGCGGGGATAGGTTTAGGGGCGGAGAGACAGACACGTACATTCCGTCACGCAGAGGTTACGATCGACGTGATTTTGACAACGGTGAAGACAGGAGCTACAACAGATATGGTCGTTCCCGCTCGAGATCTCGATCGCAGTCTCGTAGCAGACGGGACGAGTATCGTGCCAGACGCCCTTCCCCGCGCTACTCAAACTCCCCGGATATGCGCAGGAGCCATGAACGACATCATTACCAGCGGCACCGGTCTCGGACTCCGGATTACAGCAAAGGAGCGGGAGGAGGTCGGAGCAGTCACAGGGACAGTAGGAGGGTGGACAGCGTGTCTTCTCGTGGCTCTTCCTCGTCTAGGTCCTCCTATGCGTCTACTAGGTCCCCGTCGAGGTCCCCTCCCCCCAGGAGAGAGAGAGGCGGGAGTAGGAGGGAACGCTCTGCTTCTAGAGATCGTGTGGATCGGAGAGAGAAGCGGTCTTCAAGAGGTTATGCTGAGGAAACAGATAGCTGGCGGCGTCGCCGCCACGAATCGGAGGAGCGGCCCGGGAGAGATGCCCGCACTTCTAAGAGAAGGCGATCGTTGTCTTCCGACAACGATGACAGCAAGAATAGCAAGAACCGCCGGGGTTCGTCCCCGCGCACCCGGGACAGACAGGCGAAGAGTTCTACTACCACCACCACCACTAAAGTAGTGGAAAAGGACAAGGAGGTGGGTGATAGCTCAATTATTGAAACTCCAGGTGCGAAATAATGACCTGAGGCATCAGTTGACGCTTCAGCAACGGGAAAACCAGCTGCGTGAACAGCTTCTCCGGGAGAAGATCAAGCGGTCGAGGCAGAATAGTGGGAGTAATGGGAGTGGAAAGGGTAGTGTTGAGGGAAGGGACCGAGCTGGCTGATTGATTGATGGTTTTTTATTTATACAGGGGTTCTGAGAAACGAAAATGAAAAAAAATTCCATATTTGTTTTGCTTTTTTGTCTTTTTTTATTTTACCCCAGTCTTCTCTATTTCTTGATCAGGCATGAGAGGTTTATACATATTCAAAATGTATTACTACATAGTGTCACGAACCTAGTATTGTACTATACCATCAATCTGAACGTAGGAAAGCAAAAGACCTATAAACTGGCCATCATTACAAGCTAGCAAGGGACCAGGCATCTATTTCCCTGTTATACAGTCTGATAATAACTTGGCGCCCCCGTCGTCAAATCTGCCTCACTCAACGTCAACGGCAAATGCAAATGCGAAGCGCTGGCCAATATCCCGGGCAGACTCTGCCGGCTCCTCTTCCGTTTGATATCATCCATGACGCCATGCGCGATGAGGTCGAGCCCAGGACCCTCCGCGCCCGCTGGGAGGATGATGTCCGAAATAGGCTTCGTGGGGAGAATCGCCTGCTCAAAAGTGGGCTTACTGTAGCGAACGTACTCATCAAGAATGCTATCGAGGGATTTCGTTCCAGACTCGCGAATCACTATCATATACACAACCTCCACGTTAACCAGAGCAAAAAAAAAAAAGAAAGAAAAAGAGAATCAATCACAAGAGCGAGAGTATAATAAGAACCTTTCCGCGCAAGCCTAACATCCGAATCAGAGTCTACGAATATCTATAATATATATCTCCCGCGCGCGCCCACCCACCTCATCAGCCTTTCCCATATTTATAATATTATGAAAGAGAGAGAGGAGGGGGAGGGGGAACAAACCTTAACACCAACAACCTCCACCAACCGCCGACTACATAGCAGATACCGCCCCTCAACGATAACAACATCCACAACGTCCGCGTCCCCACGAGCGATACCTTCCAATTCGTCCGCTAACCGCTCCAGATCGTACCCTTCCACCCCTCCCTGCGTCGTCGTCGTCGTCGTCGGCCCCGCTAGAGGTGGAGGAGGGGGAGGGGGCGCGAGGGCGTAGTCCGCCAAGTGCAGTGTTGATATCTTGAGCCCGCTGTTTAGGGATAGTAGCCTGGATTTTAGCCCCACTTGAACGGCTTTTTTGCCGGCGGCTTCGCCGCCGGTTATGGAGATTAGGATTGAGGTTTGGGGCATTGAGAAGGGTGGGAATTCAGTGTTGAGAAGGGTGCGGTGTTTAGGGGGTTAGGGGGGTTGTTTTCTGTTTTCCGTATAAGATTGTGAAGTTATAGTATATAGTAGTATGCTGAGAAGTGCTAGTTATCGTATGATGGTGCTGTGCGTGGATGTGGTGGGGAGATTGTGTTTGGGTATTGTATATCGTGCTTGAGTTGCCGGTGCCGTGCTTAAGCGTTCCTGAGGACGGACACTTTGCCTACTAGGGGTTTTTTTAAGGTTGGGGGGAAAAGTTAGCTTATCGTGTCATAAACTCTACGGTAGTGTTTCAAGCGTGACTTAATAAGTGGGCTACCGGTATTGTTAGGCTTATGATACATAGAAATGGTCTGCTTACTACCGTACGAGTACTGTACTTACTACTATGATACCTTACCACACAACACAATACTTTCTTCTTTTTCAAGTGGAGACAAATCTCGAGAGGTCAGTATTTAAAACAAGCTGCGATTAAACTAAGGAAATGAAATGGGATTTGGTAAAAAAATAAAAAAAAATAGAAAAAATCCGTTTCGGTATAAAAGTTGAGGATACGTATCATAACTGTGCCATCTCATCCATCGATAAGGAATCCATTTCCACCGCACAAACTTGACTACCTACCCGGTGCACACAAGCCGGTGCACACAAGCCGGCTTCACGATAATATATATAATATCATACGAGTACCCAGACTATCATACAATAATATATCATAATATCAACCACTATCACACACACAGCAAGTACAAGTATATAATCCTCACCCAATTTTTTTTCTTTTTTCATTTTTTCTTCCTATACCACTAAAAACCCCTCCCTCCCTCCCTCCCTCTTCCACTCCATTCACCAAAACCCATTTATGATATTATAGACTTAACTAGTTAGTTAACAATACTATTATCATAGCTTGTCCGGGGCCGGCCAGCCAAACTCAATTTCAACTCAACGTTAATACGGTATTGGTTTCACTGATTGATTGGTCTTTCGGAAACCGGTTTGCTTGCTTCTTCCTCCTGAAAAGGTGAGTGAGGTTGAGTAAGTGGTGATTCCGAGCAATTGTCCAGTTTTTTATTCTATTTTATTAATCTCTTAGACTTATCCTATCATACTGAAAACGGTGAATCATTTTATGCCACCACCACCAACCACCAACCACCATCACCCCCTTCTACTGCAGCGTGTCGAGTCTTCTTCTTCTTCTTCAGTGGTGATCTGTGTATAATATCATAAGAAAGAAAAAAAAACAGCCATACTTGTACAGCATTATACAGTGATAATTAACACAAAAAAGTTGATTATTAAATAAAACCAATGTCTCGGACAATCGGGAGGGGGGGGTGGTGCCATAAAAAAAAAATTCCACCGCCTCAGAAGTCCAAGAGATATTGTTTGAGTTTCCCGGTGATGGAATGGGGGATTTACAATGATATTATTACAGGTTCAAGGTCACGTGTCTACTAGACAGAGAATTTCTACGAACAGGAACTGTCTCAATCCTCCAGGGGAGACCGGTAGTGCGTTCTTGCTGGAGTGATCTACCGTAGCTGACCAGCGGCTCCGGGCCGGTGAGGTGTTGGCTGTGAAAAGTACGGCATGTATGATACGTAGGCAGAACGATGCGGTAGATACAGTAAGCAGATAAAAATCTAGAGCTTCCCGAGTAGACCATCGCTGGTCAGGGTAGGGTAAGTGGTTGCCTTCGCATCACACCGTTAGGCTTGCTGGTTGAAGCTCATGCATGCTCAATCACTCCGAACTCCGAACTTCAAGGCATTCGTGATTGGGCGCGCATTCCTGCTATTTACGTGGGGTATCAAGATAAAAGGCTTTAGCTTAGCTAGTTTATCCTCCGCGATTCGACAGATGAGAAGGGGGGAAAATGGAGTCGACACAGAAAATTAACTATTGAGGTGGTGGTAGTTGGGAAGAAAACAAGGAAATGACGAAAATGTGTAGTGGCTTTACAATGGTATCATATCTTAGGTAGAAAGTAAGTAGCAGAAGTGGGTAAAAAAAATTTAGACAAAAAGAATAGCTACTGGCAGAAAAATTTTAGCAGATAAAGAGAAGCATTAGGAAAACACCATACGAAATTCAACGAACGATTAAATCACGCCTTCAAAACTATGAATCGTGTGTATAGCGAAATAGAACGCTTATCACAAGGAAAAAGGGTGAAATAAGGGGAAGGGAGACAACAAGGAAATGTAATGAGATGGAAGTGAGAGTGGGCTGGGGTGTGCGATGAGCAGTCAATTGAGTGAATGGTTATTATCGCTCAGCTTGTGCGCTGGGTGTGGAGAAAAAAGAGAAAAAACATCGCCATATTCTAGCACATCTGTGAATGTTTGCGGCTGAGATGTAGTATTAGAGCAACTTTGGCCACAAGAGGCCAAATCACTATAGCGGCTGCAAACATGGGCTAGAAAATTGTGCTAAAGGTTCGGGAATTAAACTTGGGGAGTAGTGTCAATGTTGCCGGTGAGTGCAGCAACGCGTGCCTTGATTCTGGCAACTCTAGATTCGATTGCTATAGACATTTAGTTGTAATATCTCAGCATATCATGGCAATGGGGGCTTACTCTCTTCACCACTTGTCTCTCCATCATCAATGCTACCCCTTGCGTCACTTGTTGTATATTCATCAGATGCTTTTGGTACAGCCTTTGCCCTCTCAGCAGCATTCTTCTTGATCTGAGCCCATCGATCCTGCATAGGGTTGGCCTCTACAGGAGATGTGGGAGAGGCTGCTCCGTCTACCGACACAACATCATCAGTTTCCTTCTCTGGCTCTGGTGCAGCAGGGCCGGGCTCGATTGGGGAGGCTGGCTCAGAGGTTGTCACAGAGTCATCAGGGATGAACGCGGGCTGGTCAGCCAAAGGACCTTGATCAAACGAGGAGAAGACTTGGGTTGCCGCGGGTTCCTCCTTTGGGCTGACCTGGGATGTAGATGGCTGATCGCTATCCTGTCGACGTATATCAGCTTGCGGGGGTAGCGACGGTTTCTGAGTGACCAGTGGAGGAGGTGCTTTAAACTGCGCAGCATCGCCATTGAAACCTACGGGAGTATTCTGCTTCCGGTTAATGGATAGTCTGCGATTTGCATTTTGGGCAGGAACACCCAAGCCCCCACTATTAGGTGGTTCGAGCTGAGATATTCTTCGACCCACTAGGCTAGTTGGGTCTGCCTTTTTGCTACTAAAGAGATTCTTGAAACGCGAAGCCTTTGGTTTTTTGGACTTTTCGGGTGTCGAGTTGGTTGAGGGTTGTGACTTGGGGCTGCCAGGGATGGTCTGAGAACGACTGTCAAATGTAGGTGACGTGCGACCATTCGAGCGGGGAGATGGCAATGCCATAGGCACAGGCCTGGGGGTAGATGGAGTACGAGGCGATGCCGGCATAACAGGGGCTTGTTTTGTAATAGGAGTTGCTTGTTTTGTAATAGGAGTCGGAGGTTGAGTCAATTGCTCTGCCTTTGGCCTAACAGGTTCTGGCTTGGGCCGCTCTTGTCTTTCCCTTCTTTCGGGTCTTTCCTCAAGCTCCTCTTGTGGAGGGGGAGGAGGCAATGGTCTGTCGGTATCAACACGGCTCAAGTCCTTCTTCTCCGGCATTGGGGCTCCCTTCAAGTATGCTTCCCGGATGGCTTCTCTATCATACTTGCTTGTCCATTTCATTGCGGGGGTGGCCTCAGAGAGGATCACAGGCTGCAAAGTGAAAACGCTGTTGGTCCTTGGATTAGGCTTGGAGCCCTCTTCTCTAGGCCTCAAATGACTGCGCTCCCGCTGCATCTGCTGCTGTCTCAGCGCAGCCGCAGCTATTTGAATCTTAGCAATCTGGTCGGGCCCAATATTGATCCTACTGAACGGCCCTATAGAGGGATCAAACTGTTTTGGTTGCTCGATCGGGATATCTGCACGTCCAACAGATTTTCGCCTGCTCAGTTTTCCTCTTCGAGACTTCTTCTTTTCCTTGGCCAAAAGAAATGTTGGGTCCTCGACCGCAGCGGCAGCACCTTTAACCTTTTCCTACACAAAGTATTAGACCACACTACTAGGACTAGCAGAGCTGAAGAACGACAAACCTCAACGACAAGCCATTTTCCACCCTTAATCACTGTCTCGACAAGAGCACATCGCCCAAACACAGCCTTCCTAGCAGTGGACTCTTCACCCGCAAGACTAGATATCCAAACCCACCAGAATGCATCATCCACAGTTAGTGGTGAAACGCTGGCCAACTCACCGGGGACCAGATTATCCTCGGCGATTTTCCTGTTTGACTGGGAACTACGAACTCGAGATCCACTGTCAATTGGAGGCAAGACCTTATCCGGCGGTAGGAGGAGCGGAGCAGGCTGGTTTGGGCCGTGGTCACGATCCCCGAACCCTCCGGCCATGAAGTCAGCCCAGGAAGGGGTTGTTGGCCGAGCAATATCCATACCATACTCCTGATGAGGGGTCGAGGGAGTAGGTTGGGTGGAGGCCCGTCTTCGGCGAAATGTTTCGGAACCAGTCATTGACAACCCATCTTCATCAGCTGAACCGTCAGACTCCTCCAAAAGTCCAGAGAATCCCAAATCCTGGAACCTTGACCAAGACTGATCCTGAAGCCCGTTTCCGCCCTTAAACCCAGTGGAAGACTGGTTGGTAGAAGATATGCATCTCAGAACACGCTTACATTCTTCTGTCAAAGCCTGTACGGGGTCTTCATAATCCACAAGAGCCCGGAGAGCAAGATCACTCTCTCGGAATTGAAAGTTTCTGGCACGACGGAGAAGTGAAAATGGGGTTGGCGAAACAGTTTCAACGGTCATTACCACCCTAACCGTCTTCGATTGGAGCTGAGAAGGAGCCATAGGGGGGTAGTCGACGGAGGCCATCAACGCCTTCAGGGAAATCGGCAACACGGAAACACCCTTTTCTCCGTCTGCCGGAGAGAGGGAGCGAAGATAAGCAAAGAACAGATGCATTGTAGCATCGGCAGCCCTGACAATGATGTCAATACGCAAGCAGTGCAGTGGCTATCCGGGTGGGTCGAACAAACCTCGACCATGACGAGTATCCACCCTCGAAACCCCATCCCATATCGCTATGCTCGAAGGCCCACCACCCTGCAAGCCTCGAGAGCTTCATACCGCCAAGTCCATTATGTTTTCCGTGTGCTGCAATGGCCGATATTAAATCAAAAAAGTCGAAGATAATCTTTGAACGGGCTTCGGATTCGGCACTGATAGGTATAAAGGTGGCAAACGAGTCACGAGCCATGCTCGAACCTAGAAATGGTTAGAATGGTTTAAACTTCGGACCCAGGATGATTGTAGAGCTGTCGTACCAACTTCTCCCTGACGGAATAGTTCATATACATCCCAGGTTACCACACCACCTGGTAACCTACTCCAACACCATTTCAGAGTACTGCACAAAACCTATACCGGACGTCAGATGATAACGCAGCAAGAACAAAAGGGGATGATGAATGATTATTACCACAGGCTCAGTCAATCGTAATTCTTGTTGGAGGGGGGCCCCGCGAAGCGGCCCTGTTACCGGATTGAAGAAATTTCGGATAAAGGTTCTCGCGGCGCTGGCATCCGAGTTTGGCCGAAACGGCAATAAGACAAAGGGTGTTGACAGGCCTAAAATAAATTACCGGTAAACAAGACGTGAGCAAAATTCTTGGGTGCAATTGCGACAGGAGTAATATCCGATTAAGGGATATGATAATTCAGTGGTGGTTGGCAGACCTCTTGACTTGATCTCCTGAGTGCATCCCCTCAACAGCTCCTGAACTTGCTCAGGAGCAACCTCTGTCCGTAACCACGCGTCCTGGTGCTTAACTTCTTGGGGCGGTGGAGGCGTGCTCTGTTCGACCTTCTTTGAAGATCCGGCATGGTCCCGTTTAAAGACCCTATTCAGAAAGGTGGGCATTGAGATGTGTTGAAAAGGTAGAGCTGACTTTTTTTTTATATTTTATTCCCCTACCGTACCCAGACGCGACAAAAAAAAAAGCTGCGGTTGGGTTGTAAGTGCGCTTATCGACGACGTGCGCAAGCGAGAAAGCGTGATGTAGGGGGGTTTTGCAGGGCCCAGGCAGGGTTTTTGACAGGAAAAAAGTACCAAAAAGGAGATGAGATGAGATGGGGGGAGTTTCCTACTCAATAGTAAAAAAGGGCGAGACAAGCACAAAGCCAGAGCAAGCAAGGACAGAACGAAGGGAAAATATTGAGGAATTTGGTGGACAGCCCGCTGCGACAGTATTCCTATTGCTGGCTTATCTTAATACCAAACTCAAAGAGGGACAAGAGGCTCGCAGGGAGCAGCGGCGATGGGTAGGTCGCAGAGAGTGGGAGAGGAGCAATCTGCCAGCAAAGCAATGCGCCAGAGAATCGACAACCACCAGTCGTGGCGAGCAGCGGTAGCGAGATAGGTCAGGGACGACTCGACAGCAAGAGAGAAGGGAAAAAAAGTACCAATAGCGATGAGCAGAGAGAAAGGGAAAAAGCCCTGATGTCTCCACAGTAAGCTACTAACCACAAAGAAATAATCATCACAGGGATAGGGGAATTTGTGATTTTTTTGAAAAAAATAAAATTAAATAAATGAATAGAAAAAAGAGGGAAAAGAGGGAACAATCCGCAAATTGAATGGACGAGAGCAGTCTGCCGTCCCCGAGAGCTCTTCTTCCGCTTTCTCTAGCTTTTTTACCATCCCTATCATTCACTTGACATCCACTCAAATGGATTGGTAAAACAGAGCAGGCGTTCCTGACCCATGCCAAACCGTGTCTCAGCCAATCAAATCCTCCAAACAGAAACTCTGTCTTGTGGGCTATCATAGCTATATCTTGGCATAGGCCCGGGTCAAGGTTACTGGAGGGTAGCTTTTGCTCTGTTCCGTCCTCTCACCATTCTGGTCTCCTTTACCCTATCGTTTTATTATTGTTTCTCTCTCTTTCCCTCTCCACCGATACTGGTATAATAACAACTACGGTAGTATTATCCCCACTCGATGGTGTGTAGTCCTCTTAAAGGCTGAAAACCGAATTTATTCGATCTTGCTTATCACATGTGGCCGTTGCTGGCCAACAAGCATCATCGTGCTTACCGGTACTCTACTTGAGTATTCTTTCATTGGATATGATAGGTTGGAGTTGAGATTTTTCACACGCCTCATGATATCAAAGGAACCCTGCAAATGTGAAGTGATCGAACAAATGCGCCCCAGGTAAATAGCTGTGGCCATTAGGAAGCCGCGAAAATTAGACGTAATCCCCCGCCCTAACTTACCGGTATGATGATGGCAGAAAAGAGAAGGAGGAGACCTCCCCCCCCCCCCGCCCACACACTCACACACAAAGAATGAGGAAAAAGCGAGAAAATGAAGGCTACGGTACCTCGCTCCATGGGAAGGAAGTGGATCAAGGACTAATTTCTTTGGGCCAGAGAAAACACTTTGCCGTGAAGCTTTCTCCCCTGACCAGTGGGACAAATCGGTAAACACCCCTGAAGTGGCTTACCGCTATCCGACGCTCTGGGAGATTCCGATTCGCCAGCCAGACGAGACCCTGAAGTTGGCCTAATTTTAGAATATCTAACCTGTGGGAAACGAGATGGGCAAAAAAAGCTGTGTGCCAAAGGGATGAATGATGATGATGGTTCAATCACTTTCCCCCTCGGCCGCCCAAGAAGCTCATATTGCCTGAAAAAAATAATCAACATTTCGCAGTGAGATTTCTGTTTACTCCATCCGGAGGCAATGTGACACCCATTCTTTTCAATGATGGTGATAGAAATGCCTAGTCTCAACCGTGTCCTTTTGCCTTACGGTATTGTGCCGTAGTGAAAACCAAATCACGGCTCATCTGAATGCTGTAGCCAGTTGCCCTTCATCACCCTCAAAAGGGTACCGTAGCAACTCATTTTCAGCTTTGTTCGATGCGAGATGGAAACCGTTGACATCAGAGATTAGCAATCGTATCCCGCCTATGCCAAATAGCACCAGTACCGTAGTGTGGGACAATATTGTAAGCACAATAGTGACGTTAATTACTTGTAGGGGGTAGAGTCTAGTCCACATCAATGGGCTCTGCGACGCCGAACTGCATCAAGTGCCCTCGGGTAGAGGTGCTACTGGAAAGTATCAAGGAACTCCATTTTTTGTACCACAAGGCTACCCCAGAGTCCGCAACGCCGATACCTTGCGAGCACATCAAAAATGGCTAATAGCAAAGAGATGGTCAGAGGAGGCGCGTCTATCATATGTCGTCGTCTGGATGGCCAGGGCGACGACGGGAGTGGGGAAACAGTCGGGCATGGGAGGCGCGTTCCCAGGTTCTATTGAAAGAAAAGGCTGAAACACTCGGCTAACGACCCACTAGTCCACCCTGCTGCAGTGGCCGACAAATAGCAATACCGGGAGCAGAGATCCTCCAGAATAATCCAGAGAAAGATCCGGAAAAATATGAAGAAGCGGATACAGAGCACGTGTGCAGGGTCGTCTCGTGCTGCTAGGAGAGAGCATCTCGCCCAGGAAGAGAAGGCTAAAAAGGGCACTTGGAGTGAGCTACAAGTCACTTGGGAATTGATGACATGATGCAGCAATGGAGGGAGGGCATGCAATCCAGGGTGTGAAACCTATGAGGGGGGAAATCTATAGTATGATACCGTGCTGTGGGGTGCTTATCATAGTCAGAATGTTCGAGATGCTATCGCCATGATGATGCCAGCTATGCTCGATTATATATACAAGAGTCTACCTACTATGCTCGATAAGGCACAATATCGTATTAGAGTGGGGTACTTGGATATGGATTGATAATGTCATTGTGCTACAAGTATCGATATAAAATTGAGACCAGGAGGATCCGAATGGTGATAGAGTGAGGCTTGCACCGTACACACACACACACACACACACAAACAGGAGATGGTGTACAAGCCACCAGAGGACGAGGGGGGAAATACCGACGTTCCAGAAGAATGCCATGTTGGAAATTCTCCGTCGGTGGAACTGGTTAGACACAGCACAGTAGAGTTGCAGGGAATGGTGTGCGGAGCGCGCGCGTGTTTGAGAGAGAGTATGTGCAAGAAACATGGCCCCTCGATGATGCCAACAGATTTTCGGTATAGAACTTGCAGTACCAACATCTACGGCGGAGCACTGGGTGTCCGAGCATGAGTAGGGTGGGTGGTGTTGTGCCCGGAGTGTGAATTAACACTGAGGCATGCATAATAGTTGTTGACCAGTGGGAGAGAGAGGTGGTGGCCAAGTGGAGGGTAGTTAAAATGGTTCGGTACCTGCATGTGAGTTAAAGCACAGAGGGCGGACTTTGTATTCTGGGGTGGGAGCGCGAAGCTTGCATTCGCGCCTGTTTTAGACTGTGATCTGAGTGGTCGGCGAGAGGTTGGGAGGTTATGATACGAGTATGTTTTTTTTTTGCTTTTCTTCTTCCTTTGGATGTGTGTGTGTGGGGAGGGGAGGAGGAGGAGGCTCTTTTCACAGGCATCATGGAGAGCTGATATCAGGAAGCTCATCCATTATCAGTAGAGTACCGGTGCCATAGGGAAGTACCGGTACAGTACAGTAACACCCCGCTATCCCGGGTCCCAATAATCCAGATACCGTAGTTAGCTGGCTATCCCGTAAGTTAGACTATAAACCTCAGAGAATTCTAGATTTCTTGATACCAAAACCTATCCTACAAGTCCCGGATCACCCGCTGTACCGGACAGATTTTCTTTGGATCTATCTTGGGCGTTCGGGAGAGCGGGGTGCGAGGGTAGAGTACGGTACCGTACTGTGAGGTTATGGTTGCTGATGTCGAGCGTGGCCTCTGTGGCCTTCGTGTGGCCACTGGGATCTGCTGTGGCAGGCTCCAAAAAGGCGTTGGAAAGCGTTGAGCATTCGACAGGGTTTGCACTCGACCGGTACCGTACGTTGACAAGGGTTATAATTCCTAGATGGGAATGGTACGGGCGGGCATGAGAGTAAATTCACCCGTTTAGTCTAATTAAGGAAGATTTAGTTCAGTTATTTTTGGGAACATTGAATCCAGGTGGTTTCTATTTTAAAAAGGTTGCATGTCCCCCCCCCCCAAGCGGAGAATCTCTCTCAATAGCAAGCGACAGACTTACCGCACGCACACTTTTCTTCCCTCTCTAATTTTTTTTTGCTGTAATCTCGCTTTACTGGTCCTATCCATTTGCCCTCTCGCTCACTATCCGCTGTCAAATACTCTCCGAACGCTTGAACTAGGTGGTGACGGTAAAGGGAAGAGCAAATGCCCGTGGCCTAACAGACCCTTCCCCTACCGTCTTCTGACTTCCTGCTCTTTTAACCTTCTTCCCTCCGGCCATCAACTGCACACCCCCCAGTCCTATATATATATATATATATATATATATATACATACCCTTTGCTCTTTACCCTTCAACGTTTCCCTCAAAGTCAACCATTTCCCTCCAACAGCAGGGCCCTCTTGCACTCTATTCCTCTTACATAACTATCCCCGTCACCTTTCCATCCACCCCATTCATCCATTCACCCATTCATCCATCAACCTATATCTTTTCGCCTCATCCACATCCTTTCCCTCTGTTGTCCCCTACTTCGCCCTCCATAGCCAACGCTGCCGTTGCCCCCGCCGCTGCCGCGTTTGCACATTATTCTGATTCAATCCACGTCGCTGTTGCTGTCTTCATTCTGATTGACCCACTTGAACCGTTGCGTTGTTGCACTGATACCTCAGGTTATCTGAGCACCGCTTTGCGAGAATACGAAACTTTCTGCATTCCGGAATAGTTTCTCCACAAGCACCTTTTCCTTACATCCCGGTATCCCTACGCGATGGGGCGAAGAAAGGTAACAGCTTGGATTTGTCGTTATTGGAGATTATCAACTAATATTTGTTTGCGCGCAGATTGAAATCAAGGCGATTAAGGATGATCGAAACCGATCAGTGTATGTCTTCCAATCTGTTTCATCCTTCCTTTTTTAAAAAGTTTTTATGTATTAACTGTGTCTCAGAACCTTTTTAAAGCGTAAAGGTGGGCTGTTCAAGAAGGCTCATGAGCTCTCCGTACTTTGCTCTGTGGATGTTGCTGTCATAATATTCGGTCACAACAAAAAATTATACGAATTCTGCTCAGGCGATATTCGGGAGGTCATCGGCCGACATAGTTATGTATGTTTTTGGTTCTCTTTTTTTTATATCGCGTCCAAGAGTATAGAACACGTACTAATATTGGTCTTAAGTATGAGGCTCCCCATGAGCACAAAGGTCCTGCCGATTTCCAGGGAAAGAAGGATGCTATGGACGACGACGACGATGATATGGATATTCCTTCCCGACCGGGTTCCCGGTCTTCCAACGACCATCCCATGCCTCACCATCTCCAATCATTAGGGCACATGGCAAACCGTCATTCGACATCTGCATCACCTCCGATCCCTTCATCCACTCTGATGGGGGGGCAAGGAACCTATATGCAAGGTCGCGTCGGGACCCCACAACCGATGTCAAGACCTTCTTCCCGCAACCAGCGGCGGAATAGTTCGAATATGGTGCCTCCATCCACTTACGCTGTTTCGCAGGGTCCCCCAGCACAGAATGGCTTTGCTTACATGCCCAATGGGCCTGTCTTTACCCCTCAGCCGCAATCCGTGATGCCTATGCAACAAACAAACATGAATCCGATGCCTGTCTATCCTTATCCTCAGGCGACACAAGCCCAAAACCAAGCCCAAGCCCAAGCCCATGCGTACATCAATGAGTCGAATAGGAGGCAGTCAATGCCACCTGCCTTCCCTTCTGAGCGGCCTGTCCCATCGTCGGAGAACTCACCTCCAAATAGGCCACTCGATGAGCAAGCTGCCCCGGCGATTGAGAAACGCGCTCCTGCCAAATCACGAAGTATGTTCACACCCATTGGACCCAGTGAGTCCTTATTGGCGCAGCGTTTCGGATTTGGTCAGGAACCCTCACGGTCCCACTCGGTAGACGTTGGCTCCGTGGCTCGGTCGAACAATGCTAGCGGTATGAACAACAATCCGATAAAGTCAGAGAAGCAGTCTCCTAAGCCTGCTCCCGCCTCCGTACCTGCACCCACAACGTCAAGTAACGTGAATGGCCAACAATCATCGGTAGAACCTGTCCCGCCTCCACCATCCCGAACCAATAGCATGGCATCGAACCCAGGGAAGCCTGGCGTGCGACCAAGGCTCAAAGTGCAAATACCTAGCGAGCACTCTGACGCCGGCGACGCCACAGCTGAGTCTTCGCCACGAGAATCCGCAGGCACTACAGCCGGTCAATCCGTCAAAGGTGTAGGCGAAGGCAACCATCCAGTTGTGCTTCCGCCACCTTCACCCAGTGTCACGCTTCGGAGCGCAGGTGCCAGCGGTGGGCCGGTAAATCCATTCGCACGACCACCTCCGGCTACGACGGGTGCGCCATCAGAAACTCCTATCTCTGCCCTACCAAGTCGATTTTGTGATAACGGATTGTTACCTTCACCCTCCGCATTCTATCAGGATTGGGGCATCAGTTTTGGGCCATCAACATCTCGCACAGGCGGTAACCCTGATATGCTTCCCAGCCCGTTGAATTTCCAGACACCCGTAGTGTCAACGGGTCGGGATATGTTTGGAGGGGACTCGGATGCGAATAGCAAGAGGAAGAGCCCGGGGTCGGACAATTCGGATGGCTCAGCACCGAAACGAGTCAAGACATGAGGTTGGGCAGAGAGGCGAGTTCAAAGACTCCCCTGCTGGAGTTCAGGGTTGTATCAGATTCCAGTGTGGATAATTTACCGTAAGAACTCGAGCGAGCGGACCTTGTGCTAGGAGGTTGGAGTTGCCTCTCTTAGCAAGGTCTGGCGTTTATTTATTTGTTTTTTGTCTCGGGGGACGGGTTTTTAGTGTTTTTTTTTTCACCCCTTTTCCACAGGTGGAAATTTCGGACTACCCAGCACAGGGTCCGATTGTTCGAGTTTTTACGGTATACGGGTGTTTAATATTCAACCTTTACTTTCTTCTTACTTTGTCTCGCACTCCTCCCTCGCCCTCTTCTTCCAGAGATGTTGTCATGAAGTAGAATGTGGATTATATTATGTTTTCTACGTTGGGTGGAGATCGGCGTTAACCGTTTCGGAGTCCAAAAGGGAACGAGAAAAAGAAAATCGACATAAAAAAATAAAAAATTTGGGGTTTCTGTCTTGGGTCTCGTTACCTTCTTTCTTGTATTCTCACTTTCTTCTGGGCTGGGATTCTGCCTTTCGTTTTAGCATACTCTTTTCTTCCTCTCTTTTCTCCTCTCTTTCTTCCCCTCGCTCAATTTTATTTCTGGCCGGGGTAGGAGGAGGGCCTTTTCACTTTCTTGCATGGCATTATCTGTGGGTTTTCCATGGGCATTTTTCCCCTTTGCTTAGCTTTTTTCTCTACTCCTTTTTTCTTTTCTGTCTACTTGGTTTTCTTTTTACTCTGACACTTTTTGTTAGTTTCCGTAACGCGTGCGCCCATTTACATTATTTCTTTCTTTCTTTCTCTTCTCTTCTTTTTCTCTTGCACGGATGGGCTGATTTTCCTTCTTATTCCTCCCCTATACTCTTTTGGTTGATGGATGGATGGACGGACCGATGGATGGATTGATCAAGCTTTCGAAAACTCCCTGTGCGCTCGAAGTTATGAAAAATTCGACGTTGTAGTAGTGTATTATAGCATTTCCAATTTTTTGCTTCTCGAGGGGTTTTGAATAAAGAACGGGGTATGATTGATGTTGACGCTGTGACAATATTGGCGAGTGTGGAGATGTGATGTGATGGATCGATGGTTATGGTACGGCGTGAAGCGTCAGAGGGTCTTGCAGAATCCCCCCATTGATCCTACCCCCGAACCAAATATTTGGCAGAGAGGAGAAAAGGGGTATTTATACGGGTCGAGGACAACCGGAAAATGATGGTTCTTCCCAAGAAACGGTCAATTTGGTGTGTGGATCATCGGAACACTGATGACACCCACCGGTATACTAACGCTAACATACCATGGTGGACTAGAAATTATCATGCCAGTACCGTATCGTACGCTGAGTCGTTTCTTGATAATATATTAGACTATATTACCACTCTTATCATAATATTATTATTATAATACTTGCTTTTTCCAAATAACCTGCGACCCACCTCATCTCTTCTGCTTTTACCCACCGAACTTACAGTAGTTACTCGAGTATCATACCTAAAACAAGCTACAGCTATCCCAAGAACCCCAGGAGAGACCGTACCAACTGACAGACCGACTAACTGCCATTTACCCGGAACGAACGAACGAAACGCCTCAACTTACCGGACGAACGAACTTCCAACAGTTACAGGACTACGGTAGTGCTAGTACTCGAGCACATACCAGCCTGGCCGGGATTCTCTCTCCCAAGCTATCGTACGGTCCTGTACAAAAACATGAGCTGTATGATTATAATATATTAGCAGCAACAACCGAGTAGAACTACCCGTTTCCTTTTCATCTGATGTATGATGTCTAGTATTACTCGAGCATATATGTGTGCGTGAGATCACAGGGTTTAGTCTAGTTTAGTTCAAAGACACGCGAGATAAGTAGCCGGATCTACGATAGGCGAGGTATAATATCATAAAGGGAAGGGAAGGGAAGGGGGGCGTAAGCCGCTGGGGACTTGTTTGAAAGGGGGGGGGGGGGTTGATGGTGTTCTTTTTTAGATTTTGTTTAGTTGTGTGTGTTGGGGGTGGTTAAGTTAGTTTATTCGGAGGTTTGTGTGAGTTATGTGGGATGGTTGCTGCTGCTTGTATGATACTCGTACTGTATAAGTACTCGTACGGCACTGTTTAGTGCTTTGTGAGGTGGTGCATAATATATTTGGATGATTATTACACTACGAGTACCGTAGGCCTGGCGGGTGGGGCTTGCTTCATCCTGGATTTTTACGGAAAAAAAAAAACTCCAACATGGTGGATATAATACGGTATATAGCGGTAACGGTAACGCTAAGTAAGTTCTTTGGATTTTGGGAAACCCCCCCCCCCCCACCCCCCTCCCCGTCCTGCAAATTATTATTGGACATTTCATTGCACGATACACGGAGACTAAACTTTCTGACGTTTTTTCCCTTTTCTTTTGGTCATCACAACAATCGCTATTTGCAACATCATGTGCGAGCAAAAGAAAACCTGCCAGAAGCCCTCAGGATCTTTTGGTGATGGTCTATGCGATACCGTATAGTTTATAGCAAGTCGTGTTGGCGCAAAAAACACCAGAAAATTACGAGTATAGTAGAGTAGCGTACTAAGTTACTGTAGTAATGGGATGATAGCCAGGTGTTCGAAGTCCCCCATGCTCCTTACTCTCTCGGAGGTGAATAATTTCCAAGAAGGGCAAAAAAGTTTTTCTTTTGACATCTCGAACTCCCATCACCCCCCGGGTAGGTATCATATGTTTCGTTCAAGTTAGTCAGTGAGGCTCTGCTGGCTACTATATGATATATTACGGTATTATTTACCATGCCAGGGGAGCAATCTCGGGAAGCTTTTTGTTTTGTCTCCAAATCCCGAGGTCGGTTGGCTACGGTACTAGTGCTATTATCACCTGTCTGAGATGACGAATACTGGTATCCATACCGTACTGTATCTGTGGAAAGGGCTTTTTTATTTTATTTTTATGGTGCAAAAAAGGGCTACTACTGTAGTACTTGTACCGTAGGAGCTTATTAACGGGAAGGGACAGGGGTGTGTTGAACTGGTTGGGCTTGGATAACTGTTCCATAACTGCAGTAACTTCTTATTGGGCCCTTGTTGTGATGCTTGCGCAATGTTACCTTGTGCGGGTGGATGATGGTGGGGATGATCTCTTTCTTTCTTTCTTTCTTTCTTCCCCCCCTCTCTTCCTTTCTTTGGTGCCGAATTTCGGACTTTCTCGGGTGTGCAATCTGGGGCCGGTATAGGGGGGAAGAGTATCGTACAAGGCAAGGACAAACCTGAAGGAGGGGATGATGGCCTGTCATTCCCAGGAATTGGGGATACGAGTACTGGTACAGTGCTGTGTGGGTGTGAGGTTCGCGCTGCGTTTGATAGTGGATGGAATAATGTGCTTGCACCGTGGTCTATAGTGATTTAGACATCTGACACTCCCCCGGCCCTAATCGCTATGCTATGGTAGACCCCCCGGAGCTGCCTCATCTGCCACAGAAGTTGGGGACGATGTCTCCAGAATAACTTCTTCCCAACGTTTCGTCAAGTCTATGATATCACTCCCCACAGTATACCCCGATCCACCACCACAACGCCTCCGCTTCCAGCATACTGATAGGGCAGCGGAGCGAAGGGTGCGGGGGAGGAGGGGGGGGTCAATGGGGGGTTTAGTTAGTTTATCTGTCAACCCCTCCTTCCTCGGCATATCAAACAAGGGCGTAACGGGGAAGAGAGAGGGAAGGTTACACACCAACGACAGCACCACAATTCCCCTTTGCGGTCACTGTATCACGGTGGATTCCGTCGACGACTTGTTTGACGGACTCGAGCGTTGCGCGGAAGATTCGGAGGGTGGAGAGTTCCTACGGGTTCCGATTAGCCGTTCCGTAGGTTGGGGGGGGGGGGGGCGATGGATGGATGGAGGGAGGGAGGGAGGGAGGAATGTGACAGGCAAAGGAGTAAGAAGAAGAGTTCGAGCAACTGACATCTTTGAGAGTCTTATCGCTTACTGCCGGTGGGGTCTCCTGTTGCCCGGAATCCATGTTTTTTTTGGTCTATAGGTGTGTGTGCGTGCCCGTGTGCAAGTATGTATCTCGGTCGGTGAAGTGCCGGTATGCACTTGCCCAGTATTGCGGGAGTATGGCAGGATAGGATATCGCCCAAAGTTTCTCAATTTCAGAAGGTCGGAGAGTGGGTGGTAAGTCAAGTCGGGGAGGCTTGGCTCTCCTTGTACTCGAGTACTCGAGTAGTGTTGTATTACTGTGCGGGCAGGTGCTCGAGTATGGTAACTCGTACACCTGTGAGCTCTGGGCTTCCTTGCGCAGCACAAGCGCAGCCACAAACTTACTGAGTGAGGGTCGGCAGTGTCCCGCATCCCCTTACCGAGTACCAAATGCTTCCCACAAGCGGCAGCTCGCAAGCTTCTTGCCCCGCTGACGAATGAAGGGAAGGAAGGGACAAAGGGCTCCGCAATTTTGTTCAATCAAGTGGCTTGGCTTAAACCGATCGGCAAATCTGTTCGGGAATAGCCGAAGCCAATCCAACAACCTCCTTCATCTTTCGTCCCAATTTCATCCGACTACTCGTACTGGTACAGTGCTGATGGTGCATTGCGACGAAATCTAGATGTGTACGGTATCTACTCGAGTACCGGTACCAGTACGAGCACTTGTCGGTCAGCCGTTGCCTTTTCTTTTTCTTTCCTTTTCTTTTCCTATCTCATCGTGCCGTGATTAAACTACCGTACGGCAGGGGCACAGCTCCATACAAGATGCTATGGTGCAGCACTAGTACTTGCACGCACCGCGCAAGACGCCTAGGATGTACTCAAGCACTCTCTGTTCGTTCACATATAGTAATTGTATTACAGTATCATCAATATCACCATCGTTTAATACCCTATTGGGGGCGAGGGAGGAGGGTTTGCGCGGCCAAAGCCGAAGTTTAAAGGATCTTACCAGGGTGCCGGGGAAGGAGCGGAAACGAGGTGGTGGAGTCTTACTCGAGTAAAGCTCCCCCAACCTGCCGTAACTGGAATCATGGAGGTTGGATTGGGTGGGGAAGATACGGCACATACGGCAGTGATAGTTAGGGCAGGGAAAGCGGGGAGAGAGAGAGGGAGAGAGGGAGAGAGGAAGTCTGTGCCCATTTGTCAGAGTGAGGAGCTTATCCCGGTTTAGACTATAGGTGCCAGTTATCTGGTGTATTCGGAGTATGTTATGCCTGCTTCCATTATACCATGTGTGGTATGCCAAGTTAGTTTGGTCGCTGGTTGTGGTTAGCAGGCTCCTGGCTTGCTTCAAACGCTACCGGTAGGGTCATTGGGTGCTTCTCTGCCCGCCGCCAGCCTGACTCCGATAAATACCTGAGGACCATATAATATCTATCACGAGTCCTGGCGCTCCCTTCTTCCCCTCTGCCTCCCCCTCAGTCCTCAATTTTTGTAGTTCCTCTTCCTATCTCGATACAAATAAAAGTATAGAGCCTACAGCCCGGTCCGTATTGTCCTGTACGTGCAGTGCATACGTCCCTCAATACCTGGTACCCAACTTCCCCATCGTCACCTGGACCCGGCAATGGGTCCCGAAAAAGCTGCCGCCCAGTCCACCATCATTCCCCCACAAACTCCTACCTCGCAGGAAGCTTTGAGCCCCCATCTATCGGCGCCGGTGTCGCCGTCGGATGGCGCAACGATAATTGCACCACGTACCGGTGATTTGACAGAGACGAATTCGACATCTGCTGGTTCGAGATTGGGTGGCCCCTCCTTCTCATTCAGCGAGAAGTTTCAAGAGTACCAGAATAGTAGTGGCATGGGGAGCAGAGGGAGCGATGGGACAGGAAATGCTGCTACTATCGAGACGGCCACCAGGACCGGTGTTGTGCCGAGTGCTGCTGCTGCACCGCACGCTGTGGTCCCAGAGGCGCAGCAGGAGGGGTTGTCGCCGAGGAGGAAGGTTATAATTGTTCTGGCGCTTTGTGTATGAGATCCTATCCTTCTTGTTTTTGATTCGGTTTCTTTTTTTTTTTTTTGTGGGATTGAATCGAATTGGGGTCAAAGAGATGGGATGAAATCATGATTTTTATGGGATGGCGGGGAAGAGGAGAAGGAAAAGGGACCCCTGGGAGTGGAATGTGCTGACCTGGTTCGTGGGCCGCCGGCGTGTTAGATATGTGTGTTTTTGGCCGCGTTGGATCAGACAATCAGTATGTTGCTTTTGTCTTGGATTTTAATTTTAATTTTTTCCTGGCCGGGATTGGTTACTGATTTATCGGGTTAATGGATAGTTACTACTGCGATGCCGATTATTGCTGCGCAGTTCAACAGCGCTACTGGATATACTTGGATTGGCAGCTCGTATGTTATTATCTCTCTTGCCGCGCATTTATGTCGTTGGTGTTGAAGTGCTGAAGCTAACTTTGTGTGGCTGGGGCGTGTAGGTATTTGTTGACCTCTGCAGCGTAAGTGTTGCTGCTTTTCAATCATTCCATAGTTCCGCATGATGGGAGATACTAAATCGACCTCCACAGTTTCTTGCCAGCATGGGGTAAACTCAGGTGAGCTCTTATCAATTGACTGATGAATCTTAAACAACTCTACTAACCTCCGCACAGCGACATCTGGGGTCGGAAACCGGTTCTCCTCTTTGTGGCAGTTATATTCCTCATTGGAAGGTTAGTTCTCCGATCCGTTACCACAAACAACCATGGTGTTACGGCTTGTCTAAGGGCACACAGCATCCTTTGCGCAACAGCCCAAAACCTAGCGATGCTGCTCGTGGGCCGTGTGGTACAAGGTCTAGGAGCCGGTGGTCAGTTGGGTCTTGTTAACGTTACCATCTCCGACCTTATTGCTGTCAGGTGATATATATATCCAGATCCTCCCATACCCCACAATAGTATTGATCACTAAACATGTTTTAGGGAACGTGGGCTATACTTATCGTACATTGGAATGACGTGGGCTTTCGCATCGGCCATTGGACCAGTGCTTGGAGGGGTGTTTACCGAAAAAGTTACCTGGAGGTTGTGCTTTTGGATTAATGTGCCAATTGCAGTTTTGGCGATGGTCGCCTTGATATGCTTTCTCCACCTTCAATCCCCGAAGATTACGGTGAAGGAAGGATTGAAGAGAGTTGATTGGCTTGGTAATTGCAAATTAAATTTCTCCCTCTATTCATTAATTCACGGGTAAAATTGTGCTTGTGTGGCTTTGCGGTTTATTTGCTGACGATATTCTTTGATAGGAATCACCCTTGTCGCTTCCGGCACGGTCCTCTTCCTCCTCGGCCTCGAATTCGGCGGCGTTTCTCATCCTTGGGACTCACCAATCGTGATATGCTTCATTCTCTTTGGGATCCTGATATTGTGTTCCTTTGTTTATGTTGAGTGGAAGGTGGCTAAGTTGCCGATTATGCCTATTAAGCTTTTCACTAACCGGACCAACGCCTGCGCCTATTTTGTATGTGCCCCTGTAGTTTGTTTATGCTCTCCGGTGGGTGCTGATGGTGTGTTTAGGTTGGATTTTTCCACGGGTTCATATTCATCGCGGGATGCTATTTCATTCCTCTGTAGGTTGCGATATGTGTGGGGTTTCCGGGGCGGGGGAGTTGGGCTAATGGGCTCGCAGGTACTTCCAGGCTGTTCGTGGGGACACGGCCTTGATGGCGGGGGTGTATGTACTACCATATGTTATGTCATTGTCAGGGTTTTCTGCCCTCAGTGGGTTGGTCATTGCCCGTACTGGTATGTCCTTTTACATTTACCCGCTTTATACAGATGTTCCATGCACTAACTGAGGTCTGCAGGGCGCTACCAGGAGGTAAGTCATCAACTATGACTCGCATTCCGGCTTTTCCCACCGCCACTAACATCCACCAGGTAGTCTGGGGTGGCGTAGCAATAATGACCCTAGGAACCGGCCTCATAATAGACCTCGATAGGACTAGCGGCTGGGACAAGATAGTAATCTACCAAATAATAGGAGGCATCGGCTGCGGTCCCCTCTTCCAATCCCCGCTCATAGCTATCCAAGCAAACATCGACCACCACGATGTTGGCACCGCAACCGTCGCCTTCAGCTTTCTGCGCACCCTGGGCACAGCCCTGGCGATCTGCATCGGCCTAGTCGTATTCCAGAACTCGATGCAGTCTCAGTCACGCGACCTGGCAGGCCAACTCCCCGGCGATGTCCTCGACGCGATTTCCGGCCGCTCAGCCGCTTCCTCCGTAGGTTTCGTCCAGAAGTTGGAGCCAGCGGAGCGGGTTGTGGCGAGGGATGCGTATGCGCAGGGGTTAAGCACTATGTGGTGCTTTTTCCTCGCCGTCTCGGTTTGTGGCTTGCTCTTCTCATTGGGAATTCGGAAGCACCATTTAAGTAGGCAGGTGAATTCTTCGCAGCCCGCGAAGGTTCGGAAGAAGAAGGCTGGGGGGGAAGCGGAGGAAGTGTAGATTTTGGATTAGGGTGTTTTTTTTGTTTTGCCATGTTATATTGGACTCACTTTCTTTTCTTTCTTCAGTTTGATTGTCTCGGGATATATATACTAGAATGGTAGACTGGACTGGGCTTGACTGGGCTGGGCTACATGTATGAGTGGGTTGGTAGATGGCTGAACCTGCATATGAGTAATATGATAATCGAGCGCTCATCTCATGAATTGGTGGTTGAATGAGAGCATGTGTCGAGTAATTTTTAATGTGGATTTCACTTTTCCACTCCCCTCTTTCTCTTCAGGTTTAACCGGCGGTGGTCCAACGATAGTAAAATTACCTTTTTTCTCTTTTCTCCTAGAGTGGACGTAATGATTTGCGACGAGGGATAGGTAGATGAAGAACTACGGTAAATGATGGAGATGAGCGGGAAGCCATGAAAGCTATAGGTGGGCGGTGGGCAGGTAGGGAGGTGGGTATAGCAGCGAGGGTGGCGGGGGGTCTTTTTTTTCTTTCCCTTTGACGTATAATGTGAGGATATATAGCTTTATTTCTTTTCTCTTTCTCCCTAATTTACCCCCCAGAAGACAAAAACATAAAAAAGACAGATGGCGGAAAGGAAGAAGAGAAGAGAAAATCATGATTAGCCATAAGCGAGTATAGCTTGATGACCGTCTATCCCGAATTTCCAAGATCCCGTTGACTGGCTGGCTGGCTGGCTGGCTGGTTGACAAACTCGAGAGATAGTTAGGCTGAAGGTGGGGAGGATTAGGCTAGTTGATAGGTATATCAACGTTGTCGGAGAATTTCTGTACATGTTTTGAGATTATTATTAATCAAAGGGATGAATCATTGTCACAACTATTGAATCGTAGGTAGGTGGGTGGGTGGGTGAGTGGGTAGGTAGGGAGGAAGGTAACTATTCCATTATTTCCAGAAGGGTGAAGCGCATACCAGTCAGGAATTCTTCGCTGGAGGGTTGGGAAAGCGCATTAGTATATTGGTTTGAAGCTGAAGGAGGGCTGTGGGGCTTACAAGCTCAAGGTGATGTATCTAATGCTCCGGGTTAGCTACTACGGGAGCGTTGAGGGAGAAAGGAGGAAGCGTACCCATCTCGGTCGTCATCGTACTTCTTAAATACCTCTGTCATGCGCTTGAGGCTGATACAACTTTGCACAAACAGGTCGAAAGAGATGGCCTCTTGCCCTTTAACTCCTGCCCGTTAGCCTCACGTCGATCAAGGAGCAACCGTCCCCACCTTGTTGGACAGCAGATTGAGGCGAGGATTCCTGACCTCTTCGGTCGTATGACCTAAAAAGCAGTTGTATGAACTGCGGTGAAAGACGGTAGCCAAATGCTGTTGTGGTATTCGTGAGAAACGTGTTTTGAAGTTGACCACGTGTAAGAGAGAATGGGGGGGGGGGTGTAGGGCTGAATAAATGAACTGATGGACGAAGAAAATATATACCAGTTAGAGCGTGGGAGAATTCTTGGATGCTGATGTTACCACTGCCGTCTTCGTCGAAGCGATCGAAGAGGGAGCGCCAGGCGGCTAAGAAGCCCCACAGACCGCTGTAGGGGGTGTTAACAATTGCTATGAGCTGGGGGAGGGATGGAGATGGACCAGAATTCATTGAAGCCGATTGTACCGGAACGATCAGTATCGAACATCCTGTGCATGTGCTGTCAATATAAATCAAACATAACTCGTCGGGAGGGAAAGGGAATTGTAACCTAATCATCATACGAACGGTATGAGGATCAAAGGAAGTCCAATCCCCATTGACGAGTGCGGCTCGAAGCTCCTTCTCACTCAGCTGTCCGCTGCCTACATTCAAAATCCCACTGTGAGCCCAAAACACAACCAAGTATCAGGAGCGCGTGCGGGGCAAAAACCAACCATCCTTATCGACAGCCTTAAATAGCGGGAACAATGTCGGGTCGACCCCCTGGGGTGGGGCAGGCGTGGGAGGTGGTCTTGAAGCCGGCGGGGGTCGCTGCCCAAGGTGTCCAGGCGGAGGACCACCGAATTGCCCGGGGGGCGGGGATTGGAACTGCTGGGGTCGCCCGGGCGGTGGCTGATTATATCCTTGCTGGTGGTAGGGGTCAGGGCGGGGGGACATTGGCTTTGCACCACCACCACCCCCGTAATTTGCTCCTGCTGGAGGTGGCCGATTCGGAGGGGGGCGGTTGTCGTACCCACCGCTTATCATTTGGGCGGCCTATTAAACATAACGTTAAGAGCTCGCTCATCGACACAAGTGGTAGTGGTAGTGGTGGTGGGTAGACGGAAGTTGGAACTCACCTGCTCTGGTTCTGCATGGCTGTATAAATGATATAGAGGAAGTTAGTGAGTCTCTCATATAAAAGAAATAAGCAAAGAACAGGACAAAATTGTGAGCAGTAGTATGAAAAGGGGTTAGGAGAAGCTTGCTTACGCTGGGAGAGCATCGGGATTCGAGTTATAGTAGGCCATTTTTTTGGCGCCGGAATATATCTTCGTGGGTTAGCGGGGTCGGAGGCTGATCGAGCTACCGGTAGACAATAACAACCGAGTATTAACTTCCGCGACAGGAAGAACAAGGGAGAACTCTCGAGAGAAAGTTAGATAGAGTAGGCAGGCGGTATGATAGAAAATTAGGAGGAAACAAAGGTTGCTGAGAAAAGTAAGCAGTCAGACGGAAGGAGGGCTGATGTAGCTATATACCAAACGGAGCCGCAGGTAAGTGAGAATAGCGGGCGCGCAGGTGAGTGAGTCTTGGTGGGGAGATACTGGGGTGGTATTGGCTTGTCGGCCGTGGCTTGGTAAATTTTTTTCTGCCACTGAGGAAAATTTCTTTCCTCCTGGGACCTTCACCTCTCCACCAGCAAGCACAGTGCTTGTTACACTTTTTATTTTATTTCAACTAAGAACATCGAACCCACATCAAAACCTGATGAATCATTCAAATGAATTTTGGTTATTCGGCTATGGGTAAGGCAAAGGAGCTAATAGAGAGGAAAATTCACATAGAAAGGGGAAGAATATTGCTATCATCATAGATACAGCTTCCTCCTCGGTGGTCTGATTTTTTTTCTAATCCCAAACTCGTGATTTAGAAGCCTCATCTGGAAGCCGCCGCCAGATTATGGTGAGATGATTCACGATGTGTACCTTACGTATCACGCTCGAGTTTTCAATCGTACTCACACCAGATGTTCGTAGATCGTCAAGTCCCGGGCTATATTAAAGGCAAGCTGGTAGGTGCATGCAGTCCCCCTACAAACGCTCCGCGTTTGATTTGTGGGAATCGCCTACTTGGGGGTGATCTATACTAACCAGACTAATTTCCGGTAGCTTCGCGCCTGTTACGTACATTAGTTCGATACTTGTTTGATGGATATCGTTAGAGAAACTTTTCTTTTTAACTTACTTTTTTACCATGGCAGGATTTGTGAGGAGGTTCTGGCAATCCAGGTAAGGGACATGTCCTCCCCTTTGTAAATTCCATGGCGGGAGGGGAAATGGCGGATTTTCGCATTTCGGGGTCTTATGCTTGATGTCGGGCGTCTAGACCCTAAGCTTAAGCAAGAACGAGATGTGATAGGAGAAAGCTGACCGGACGAACCTAGCGAGGACCACCGTGGAACGCCAGAGGCGTACGTGCAGATTCTATATCATCCTTTATTATGGAGCCCCGTGAAGCGGGATTCCCGGCGGTGTCGCTCCCTAATATTGACTATAATATCTTTAGACCTGGGCGAGTAGTTACGTTGATCGAGAGATCTTACTGGGAGACACTGAACGATCATGTGAATACGATGAATCAAATATATGTGTGCAATTGGATGGCCTACTGACCATGAAAAGGATTTTGAAGACGATGACCAGGTATGGGGAATGGCCTACAGAATCAAGGCCAATCGAGTAGAAGACGTAATGAGGTATGAAGGATAACAGTGAACGAGAAATGATAAAATTTCAAGTAGAGAGGGTTTCTCTCAAACCTCTTAAGGATGGCTGACCGTTGTGACAGGGAGTTGAACATTCGGGAAATAAACGGGTATAGCATCCGGAACGACATCGAGGTATTTTCAGTGCGTCTTCAACAAGGCTAATAATTCCTCTAATGGCTGGTTCGTGGGAAGAAAGACATAGAAGATGCTGACCTTTTCTGCCTGATCTTAGCCCGAGCCAGGGGCACGGACAATCAAAGCCCTGGTGTATATAGGGACACCCGATAACCCGCAATTTATCGCACGTGAGGGGGTTCCAGGGCTCGACGAACTTGCGCATCATATATTCAACTCTCGGGGGCCGTCAGGTGAAAACCGAGATTACCTATACAACCTTCACAAATCCTTGGTGGGCCTTTACCCAGCAGCCCACGATCACCATGTCAGTCGTTTATTCCACCGCGTTGTCGTAATAGAGGCCGAGAATAGGGTCAAACAGCTTGGCGAGCACGAGGCAGTGGGTCCAGGCATAGCGGATCGGAGGAGCAAAGATAAACAGGAGGAGGTGGAGGGTTGAGGGCCGTTTCATGGTGGTCATTATCGTTTTAGAAAGAAAAAAATGCATCGCATTCTGATATTGCCTCCAGAAAGGGAGGGAGATTGGTTGACACAAGAAAAACATTGATCCCCCACATTTTCGTTTACAGTTTTGAAGGAATTAAAAGCGCTACCGCCCACTCAATCTTGATCCTACCGTACCTCGATTATAGAAACTTTGGATACGGAACTGGGTACGAGGTTTTTAATACCCACCACCACCACCACCACCCCAGTTGCCCCCACCACCACCACCATAGCCGCCGCCCCCACCACCATACCCACCACCACCATATCCACCACCACCGCCGCCGCCCCCTTGGCGACGATCGCTAGCCTTGTCGACACGAATCCTACGGCCATCGAATCTAGAGGGTTGCATTGAAGCTTAGCTGGGGAGCTTCAGTAATAGTGGAGGACGAAAGTACGTACTCCACGTCATTCATGGCATCCATAGCCTGGGTAGCTTCATCATCGTTAGAGTATCTCACAAAGCCGAACCCACGGGATCTGCCAGTGTCACGATCCTTTACGACGACCTAACACAAAAGATGTTAGCAACAGGCAGAAATACGAACCGAAAGCCCTAAATTGAAGGGAAAGAAAAGAGACATACAGCCTCTTCGACGCTACCGAATTCTTCGAACTTTCTCCTCAAGGAGTCATCGTCGGTGTGCCAGGCAAGACCTCTATTGGAAATTAATTTATTTCAACAACCGAGAGGGTAGTGGCGTATTGCAAGATAGAGCGGAGGGGCTGGGACAAGTTGACCCAAGGCACAAGGAGAAGGAAAAGGATAGCTAGGGATTGGGTAGGAGGAGGAGTGAGGGAAATGCGCACAACGAACCCGATGAAAAGTTTAGTCATTGTTCTGAGGTCGTTACAAACTGATTTTGGGGACGAGAATAACTGAGCGCACAATTTAACATCAAGGGAGCACTATGCCAGGGCGGTTGCCCGTGATGGGGAGACGGTGGGGAGAAAATGCATGCCTGAACGTCTCCAAAGGAGGACAAAAATGTGAACTTGTGAACTTAAGTTGTGTTTTTAGAGTGAGAGAGAATTGTCTTTGAAGAAACCGTGACTCTTGTGGAAGGAAGGAGGAAATGTGGGGGAGGAGAGGGGGAACGCGGAAGCAGTGGAGATTTATGGGGGAATTGTAGGAAGTGCAGGGAGTGTAATGACTGGGTGGAGGGGGGTCGAAAGCAGGGATGGAAAGGGGAGTGTGCGTAAGAGAGTGTGGGAGAAGGTGAAGAAGAAGGGTGTGGGCGAGGAAGGAGGGATAGGAAGGAGCTGGGTTGGCCCAGCTCCGTGAAACCTGCTCTCCGAACAAAGCGCACAACTTTGAACGCTATCCCCATACATACCGAAATCACATACGACGTGTGAGTAAACACCCGCCTTTCAAGCCACTTACCGAGAAGCCTAAAAAAGAAAAAGCAAGAGAGAGATCTGAATGGAGACTTGCACAGGCGTCAAGCGACTCAAGCGACTTTTATGGCGGGAAAATCGCGATGTATCTAATACGGTACCAGTTCCACAACGATGGGCCCATTGGTGCACGCTAGGGCGAAAAGTTATATGGGATATCGTATCTCTGAAATGTCGCAGCACCGCATTTGAAATATGAAGTTGAGAAGAGAGAGATATATATGATGTGGTGGTGGTGGTGGTTATGCTCCTCTCTCCTCCCATACCGGTACTCCCGCATAAGCTACAGACCATAGGGCGATTCAATGACCCTCTCTTCTGCGATCGAGCAAGTGGAGTAAGCCGGCAAGCAAGAAATAAGGCAAACCATAAGAGAATTGAGATGCGGAGGGTGTCTGCTACCGCATTCTTGACTGGGCCTGACTATGAGTGTTATGTGGGTGGAATGCTAGCTGGTCGAGAAATTGTCGATTTTTGGACAAGCACCGCCTCCCTTCCAAACAAACGTGGATCGATCGACAATCGACTCCCCTTGGAGCTGGATGCCAGTAGAATCACGTTGAGTGTTGAATGTGCCCAACAAAGGAGGATAATAGAGAATGCAGAAACATTACTGTACTCGTACATGCATACAAGCACTGGGGGTGGTGAGGGCGTTTACGATATCTGGAGCGTGCAAGAGCGTACCGGTATCCTACAAGGCGAACAATTTTATAGCTGGTGGGTTACGTTGAGTATCATTTGCGCCCAACACGTACGGTACGTTTTATGTTATGCATCACTTTCCATGAGTTAATTGGATGGCTTGTCGGCGCCGTAGAAGTTGCAAATTATTTATTATAAGGCGGATACTATGAGCCTTTGGTCTGGGAAGGGGGAGAAGAAAGAAAAGAAAGAAAAGAAAGAATGGAAGGGGAACGGGGGGGGGGAGAGAGAGAAAAAGAAAGGCCATTCTTTCATCGCATTGTTGTTGAGAGCCTGCGCTCTTGCAAGTCAAGTGCTGTTGAACGCGGCGTTACGTCATGCGGTACCCCTCACCAGGGACTTTTTAGGCGCATCGCATTCGCTTTGACCAGAAGGGGGACCCACCACTTCTCGCTCCCCCTCCAACCTGGATGGCTCAGGTGTGAGAATGTTGACAACTGACAAGTGACAACAGGACACTGTGCACGCACAAAACCGCAACTGTAGCTGACCATTCTATCATTTCTCGCTTGCTCCGGTGTGGGGGAAGGTGGAAAAGAGAGGGAGAACGGTCGACAATTATGATACGAGAACTACCAGTACTTACGGGCCCCGTACCGGCAGTTCTTTGGGGACGCCAAGCCCCATTTCAAGCCCACCGGTATCATACTACCGTATTCTCATCCATGAGGACTGGATTCGTCCTGTAAGCCTATCATCGCTCCTCACCGATCAAGATACCCACACCTCTACCACCTAACCGTGTATAACCGGTCTTGGGACAACGGTGTACTCGAGCACGGTAGCTGGGAACAGCGCAGGAGGCGACTGTACCGTACGGTATGGGATTGGGGCCTTGGACTCCTTCGAAGGATCGCAACTCTAGTTCAGCAGTTGAGTCCCGCGCCCCGGGTTGCACTGTATACCCAGCAGCCGGGTGTGGTACAAGCTAATACAAGCTCCGTCTCACCTATTTTCCGCACCATTAAAATAGGCCAATCACAGTGAAGAGTTACGCAACACTCAACACCAAAGATTTCATCGCGACCTAGGTTGCCACCCATCTCACAAATCTCACCCCACCTCACCTCCTTGGCTGATATGGCTTCCCAGCCAGGAGGAGAAGACCAAGGGTCACCTTTGGCCAGCAAGTACGAAAACAGCCCATGGTTCCAGGAATTTCTTTCTGGAATCAGAGGAGTTGCACCCGCATTATCCCTGCCAGATGAATCACCTCTTAGGGAAGAAATCCTTAACCCCGCTGAAACTGAGTTCTCGAACGGCGAAGTAGTAAATGTCACGTTCCAGATCGAAATGTTTACAATAATGGTGGGAATGAGACAACAAATACACGAACTCACGAATACGGTCACCGAACTCGCTACTACGGTGAAAAGTTTATCGAACAACGCCAGAGACTTGTCCACTAACGTGGCAGCGTCGACCGCAAAAATCATCCCACAATCCAGCACAGTGCAAAAGCAATCTCGCACCTATGCTGAGGCGGCGGCGGCTCCTAAGGAAACGTCTGCTACCAAGACACCACCCAAAGGGAAAAAGAGGTCAGCGACCGTTGGCCCCACACCCCCTAAGAATCCCAAGCAGAAGCAGAAAAAGGAGGTCAAAGCGCCGGAGGATGCGGCTGAACCGGCTAATGACACCTCTCCCCCCCTCCACCACCTGCTGCACGCCCAAAGACCATTACCATAGCGAGGAGGCGCATATACGCCACTCGCGCCACACCTATACCCCTTCCTAATTCGGCCAAACTTGAGCCGCAGATTAGCATAGCCATCGCTAAGGAACTCCAGAAATGTGGCTGCTCTGCTCCCACCAACCTGCAAATACAAATTAACGCGACCACCGGTACCGTTTCTCTTACGACTCCACCGGGATCTGAGTCGATCGAATACACTAGCTACTTAGCCCCCATGACTACGGCTATGAACGCTGTGCTCCCTGAGGGTTCACAAGACTACATGGAATTCAGGAGAGCCCCTACCGACTCACAAGTTGTGATACACGGACTCTCCCTCGATGCAACATCCAACGACGAAGAAACCATGCTTTCGGTTATGAAGGAATCTCTCTTCGTGGGACAACAAGTTAACATCACCTCGGCTAGGTTCTTACAGAAAGATCCTGAGATTAGGCTTCCTAAAAAGTTTACCTCGGTGGTTGTATCTGTCCCTACTGACGAAGTGGACAAAATTACACCCTCTGTGTTGATTCACGGCCGCTACAAAGCTTCTGCGGTAATGTGGCACTCGAACCCGACGAAACAATGCAAAAAATGCTATCAATACGGACATCCCGAGGAAGGATGCAAGGCTACCCACCACACATGTCCTATCTGTGCCTGTGAACACAGACTAAAGGAGCACAAATGCGCGTCCCCGACTTGCCCCAGGAAAGGCGATAGGAAGATCATCGCAGACTGTTGCCCCGTTACCCCGTCCAAGTGTGCAGCTTGTGGCGGGAATCACCCGGCGTACTCTGTGGAATGCCCTGTTAAAATCAAGGCCAAACAGGACGCCAAAGAACATTATGACCGAAGAAGAGCCTCCCAATCTTCTGAGGGTATGGACACAACTAAATAACCATGATTGAGTCACAGAACTCAGATGGTCACGCTCCTTTACATTGTTTTTCTATAGTACAACATAATTGCAGGGGAAGCAATTTGGTGTTTTTGACTTTATTTTCGCTCATTAGAAATAGGAATGTTTCTTTTGTGTGTTTACAAGACCCTCCTTTGTTTCAAGGTAGCCCGCTTAGGGCACCTGGTTTTCAATGTTATGTTTCGAATATTTTTGGTTTCAAGAAGAGGGTGGCTACTTATGTTAACCTTTCATTGGCTAAAGATTTTAATTATTTATGTTTTTCTCCTACTGTTGATGTACTTCGATTGGTTTTGTCAAGAAACGATGGAAGACCAGTACTTGGAGGATTTGATAGTTTTTCCTTGATTAATACTTACAACAGACAGGTGGATGGAGTTAACACTGTTAAAGCTACCGACCTGTTTACAGATGATTTTCATCCCTCTCTGGTTGTCGGGGACCTCAATGTACACACGCTTTACACGGATCCTACTAGGGACATGTCGAGCGCTGAACGCCGGAAGGGGGAACAATACTTTAGGGTGGCGGGGCTACGGGGCTTCGCCATAATCAACGAAC
>Ga0307509_10001181_pt1 | contig 44525 bp, 43 predicted proteins | sample 10_EM_MG_FD_202245 | JGI IMG/M metagenome (GOLD analysis project Ga0307509, IMG submission 202245) | Populus trichocarpa ectomycorrhiza microbial communities from riparian zone in the Pacific Northwest, United States - 10_EM | ecosystem: Host-associated > Plants > Roots > Unclassified | place... | reverse complement strand
CAAGAGGGACAGAGTGAATCAAGAGTTGTGTTTCGTTTGGGGCGGGTTTGAAAATATCCCAAGGAGAGTTGCCTATCGGAAAGGCTTTGTTCAACCTTGAGGTGAGGGGAGCGAAGTAGGGGGTATAAGCGGAGGCGGGGGTGTGAAGGTCGGTACCGAGGAGCGACACTGAGCCCTTGTCGTTGACCGTGCAAGTGAAGGAAAGAGGGAGGGAGCAGTTAGCTTCTCTAAGGACAGAGGCAGCGATGTCTGGGAAATGGGCTGCTATTTTGAGCGCTTCTGGGTGAGGTTCGAAGGTGGTTCTGGAGGCGAAGAATCTGCGTACAGCCTGGGGAAGGGGAGGGGGAGATTTCATAAAAACCTCACCCGACGCAACCGCAACAGAGGAAGCCGAGGCTGGGCCCTTCGCCTGAGGACCCTTCTTTCCTTTAGCAGGGGGTGCGGCAGCTTGAGCATAGGTGGGGGTGGCCTTGGGGGCCATGGTGGTGGGGGGACGCCAGTCGGGTCCAGATGGCCGGGGGTCCAAGAAGGGCCGGGGGGGTATTTACCCTTGGCGAATTCTTCCGCCTCCCAGGTGTGGGGGTATTTCTTGACAAACGCCTCGGGGTTGCCGTATACTGTGGGAGGGGAAGTTGACATGTCGTATCTCGGGAGATCCGGGTCAGCTGAGGGGGAGGGCCAGACCGTATTGGCTGGCGGCGGGGGTGGAGCCGGAGGAGCTCTTTCCTTCCATTTCTCTTGGCGAGAGGGGTTGGCGTTGCCGGTGTGGGTGGGACGAGACCCAGTAGGAGGGTGTGTGGCCTGATGTGGGGCGCTAGGGCGTCGGGGAGACAAAGAGGCCTGAGCGGTTGAGGGCAGGCAGGAGGCAATGTCACGGAGAGATGCCTGGAGTGGGGCGAGATTTGGGGGTTGCGGGGAGAAGTCCAGGTTGGCAACTTGGGAGGATAGGTCGTGGATTTTGGTCGAGAGACTCTCAAGGGCCGTCGCGATGTGGACGCTCAATTGAAGAGAGGTGCAGAGTAAAGGGAGGAGCATTTATTCCCCGATGGAGAGGGTGGAAATATTTGCAGGAGTGATGGGGGGGAAACCTGCAGCGGGAAGCCCAAGGTCAGCAGCAGTCTGGTGGAAAAGCGAGACCAGATGGTCGAGATTCCCAGTGGTTGGGAGGGGAGAGAGAGGGGCAGGAGTGCCGATTCTCGAGGGGCCACCCTGATGGGAGGCCATGTTTGGAGGTGAGGGTGGGGACGCGAGGCCCAACAATGAGGACGAAAAGTATGGGAGAGGAGATCGTACGCAGAACGACGTGGTGTTGAGAAATGTAGGGGGGGGGAAAGAGGGGAGCGGAAGCGTGGAGGTTCGCCGCCCAAGGGGTTCATGCGATATAGACTTTTCGTTCTGGGACCTCAGCCACCAGGTGTCCCCCTCGTTGTTCTTTTTGAGTTTAAATTCCCGGATTTACGCCCGGGCTCCCCATCCGCCGTTGCCTGTACTGCCTGAGAACCCTTTTAAAATGTCTCACCGTCATACATGTCTCATGCCACTGGACGGCCTATCCTGTTCCCTGATCGTGAACTCTCTTCCTGGCTTTGTTCGGCCAAGACAGCCACCCTTTTTCTTGGGCCCTGGGGTTCATCGTGTTTTCCTTTGTTTGTCTCGTACCTTTTGGTACAGAATGTCGCGATGGATTGTTCTTTTTGACAATGTTTCCAGAAGTGGTTTGTCATTCCACATCATATACTTGCCTTGTTGTTCCTTCGTCGGTCTCTGACATCCTTAGGTATGGTGTCATGAGCTTTGTCCCAGTCTGTATGTACTACCTCTTTCTTGTCGGTAGCTTTCTTTTCCATTGACCATTGTTTTGTACGGGGTACCTTAGGCTTTCCCATATAGGCGGCTCGCTTTTCCCTCGTATACCTTTTGGGGGGTCACGTATTGCTCTTTGTAGGAGCTCTGTCTTCTGTCTTTCGCCTTATCAATATTCCCGAGGATTCGCCCTTTCCACTTCTCTTGCATCTATCTTCCTCATGATCCTCGTGTTGAATCATACCATTTTTAAACCCTGCTAGCCATAATTCGTTGCTGGGATAGGTTTCTAACAATAATCTTAATATTCTGGCTTCTGGCATCTGAGCCGTAAGCATGTCTCTCCATGCTACCCCTTTGAGTCCAACCTTGATGTTTTGGTTCTCCATTCGCAAAAGGAAATGTCATATGTTCCCATCATACTTTTCAAGTTTGATTAACTGGGCTTGTTTTTACGCCTTGTGAGTAGGCGCGAATCATTCGGTTCCTCTTTGTTCAAACATGAACCATCTCTCGTAACTGATCTCCTTTTTATCTCCCCATACCACTGACATCTTTTTCCAGTAGGTATTTTTGAGAGGAGCTAGATTGTCTGCTTCCATTCGTCCCAAGGGGTATTTTATTTGATCTACCTCTAGGGTTCATAGATGGCTGTTCCGCTTGAAATAATCTTGAACTGCGATTAAGCAGATCCGAATATCCTGATAGGACTTATTTTTGAATACCCATGGAGGGTCGGTGGGCCTTTTGGTTCTTAGCAATCATTCCTAAGTGATGGCTTTTGCTATGACGTCTACGACGTCTTCCTCCTCATCCCATGTCTCAGGATCTGGTCCCCCTCGCCCTTTGCCTTTCTCTCCGTGACTTGGGCCTCCTTTCGGATCCGGCCCTTCGTTGTGGTCGTCGTCATCACCATCGTCTGGGTCGGGTCTCCTGCCCTGTGGATAGTCGTCAGTGGCTTCTGGCCTCCTCTATTCCCTCCTCCTTATTCAGGATTTCGATTTGACCCTTTCATCGGGGCTTCATCTGTATTCTGTACTGGCCGTTTCCTATATGCAGTAACTATAGTCGGGGCTACTGACCTTTGAGACACTATGGCTCCTACTTGAGCCTTTAGCTCAATGATGATATCATGAAGCCTTGCCATCTCCGCTTCATGACGTCCCTGTTGATCTCTCGAGGCTTCCTTGTGTTCCTCTTTGTATCAGTTCAGAACCGATAGGTAATTTGCATTGTCGTTTGCTCGGGCTTGCTCAACCTTGCGGATGCGGTCTTGAAGCTACTCGTCCTGTCGTTAGCTATGTTCCGCCTACTCTTCCTGGCGAGCTTGTTGAGTTTGGAACTCCACTTGGACTCGCGCCACAATTTCTGCCTCAATATCTTTGAACTCTTGGTCCAACATCCAAATTGTTCGCTTGAACATGTCCAATTCTGTGACCAGTAAGGACTCACCTTGTTCCAGCCGGAGTTGGAGCATCCCTAGCTCTCTAGCCTGTTGCTAACCCTGGGTGGAAAGTCGTCCTATATCCCAGTACATCGATTTGTGGGACTTGGCCACTCGTTGGCTAAATCGATCTAGAACACCTCCAAGGGGGCTGGCGAATTGGTTTAACTCTTCCTTTGAACCCAAGGCTAGAGTGGGCGTCGTTGAACGTCCAGAGGCCAGTCATCAAATGGTCAGGCTTCAAGTCAAAGTCGTATCTATCGGGCCTGGTGTCTGGCTGGCACTATGCACGATGGTTTCGTCTCCACCCGTCATTATCGAGTCATGAGTTTGTTCTGTCATGATTGGTGATTGTGATGTGTCTGGTCATTGGTACACCGAACAATCTTTTGTGTGCTTTATTGCACAGTTTTGAAGGGTATTTGATGATTTTTATCAAATTGACTTGGGATTAAGCCAGATAAGCGGGATTTGGAAGTCCTTGTTGGACGTAGAGTAGGGTGTACAGTAGACTTCGTACACTAGAGGTACTTCTTCTATTTTCACAAGATAGGTATCAATTAGCTGATGAGAGCTAGGAATAATGTAGAATCTTTTTGAGGGTCTTCTTGGCGAGAAAGGAATTTCCGGTAGAGAGAATTGAAATTCCAAAATGTCAAAACAGATTTGGATGACTTCCCAAATTGTCTGTAAGGGGGGGGTGTTGGTCTCTGTTCGAAAAGGTAATTGAAGACGTCTTCGATCATGTAGTGAGCCTTGGTAATATGGAGAACAATGAATATACTGTTAGGTGGGAGCCTATCTGAAAGTCTGACGAGATAACTCCGGCGGATAATCTTTATCGTAGAGGGAGATTGTCTAGGAAGGCTCAATGACCTTAAGGTAGAGATGGGTAGAATGATAAAAGATTTGCTAATGTAAACATATTATATTGATAAGATCTCTTCTCCGTTGCTTGATGATATTCAAATAGCTCAGGAGGCACCTCAATATTTATATGCCGTGTGTGGGTGGTCGCGGGCTACATCTAGTTCTCATACTTTACTAGGTACCTACTAACAAACTCCAGTTTTTTCCTAAAGGTGCGAACACCATTTGACCCTGACAATTTTGTTATCTCATTTGACTTCCGAATCACAAGACCATGAATGTTCCTGACAGTGCTCCCAGATATCAGTCCATTGGTCACAATCCATCTTCCTCGGCATGGAGTCTTGTTTTACTATTGCATATGCTGAATGGTCACCATGATCGAACCGACAAAGGGGCCAGCTTGGTTATCAAACCTCTCAGCATTGTAGATGTATCCTGCACTCGACAGCTGCAAGGAATAAGAAAGACTTGTCCCAATAATCGCACCAGTGGCCATTATCTCTCGATAGTCATATCGTTATCGTATTGTTCCGTCAGTATCTGAAGAATACTAGTGACGTATGTGAGTGCGGGTATACTTGATTTCTCAAACTACCTCATCCAACAACAACATTCACTTCTGCAACTTTCATTGCAGGAGTGTGAAGCATAGAATGTGTCGCTTAACTATTGTCAGTAAAAACATCCAGTTACTTAGTGACCCCCTTTGCGACTCTTGTCTTTAGTGCTCAGTCACCTTATAGGACATCACCGGATTTGGCTCGAACAACTTGCATAAGCTGGCCACAGGTCTTCCCTCATATATCCTGCGAACAGTTTCTGGTCGGCCCGCCGGCCATGATATATCCGGGGTTCCGAGGAGGGTTCCATTTACCATGTCTGTGGTGAGGAGACACAACTACGGCGGCCTGTAGCGATGTAGCGCCATCCCAACGTTTGTGTGGGAGGGGGATGTGTAATGACCCTACGATAGGTAGCTACAATCACTATCACCTTAGCCCAAATGGTATCCCAAGTGGTAACCAGAGGTGGTATGGTCAGGTATACTTGGTATATACATAGCTGGTAAACCTAGGATAAAACCTAGGGAATAGCTGGTTAGCCATGGACTAATTGGTAAGGGTCATGTGCCTTAGTAGAAGGTCACGTGTTCTACTCTCCAAGGCGGCAGAGTTATTTTATGCGTAATGCGAATGGTTATTGTGTGAAAGATTCAAGAGGAATCGAGTAGGCGCTAAACATCATTACACGGCATAAGGATTCCTCACTAGGAAGAGTACAAGTTACCCTACCTTCACCGGCAAAGTCATCCTAGAACTTAGAGGTCGATTGCCAAACATTCTACGGGCTCTTAGATGTTCTTGGGCACACACGCATCTGCGCGGGGAGGCCCCACGCCTGTGTAAGGGTGGCCCGGACATGCTATTGAACTTGGGCGGGTTTTGCTAACAGCCCCCTCTGGCCCCAGCATTGGGACGGCGCATAATAGGCAGACGGCTGTGTAGTTGCTCGTTTGCTAGTTAACAGAGGTCATTGGAGCAGCTGCCGTAATACCATATAAGGCGTCGCCGTCCGTCCGACTGAATGTCGTTCGCAGGATATATAAGCGGAGTATGGGTAACCGCCAAAATGGAGGTCGCCCATATATGGTCTCTTGGGCACCTAGGAGTCTATTGTAACCTATGTGTAGTAGAGTAGTCTTCCCAGTGGTACTCAGGTAGTCTCAGAAGGCCAGGGTGCTTTCAAGACAAATGCCTCAGTAACCAGCCCGGACCTTCTCCCCTTGATTTGTAGCATTACTATGGGTTGTTATTGGACTCTAGAGGTATGAGTTTTATCACGGTAGAGTATGTCCCGAGAGGCTGGCTATGGGTAGCGCCCACTTAGCCAGCCAACCATTGGCTACATCTCACCGGGGGAGCTTGCATGTCAATTATCACATTGGATAGTCGCATAGATTAAATGATGGACTGCATTGCTTGTATAGACGAAACTACCACTGGGCCAGTGAGTCCACCACCTAGGTATTGACTCCGGTTGTTGTCATAACAGTTAGCCACTGGCATGACTTCGATAGGAAGAGTTTTTCCACCTGCGGTTGTATTGGAGATGCATTGCAGAAACTCGCATCCCATTGACGGAGTTAAGTGTACCCGAGTTGGTCCGACACTTCCAGCAGGACAATTCCTGATTGAGGGTAGACCTCTGACAAACCCTGAGCAGGACAGGGTACTCGCACAAGGTCGGAGTAGAGGTGAATGTCAAAGGCTTAAATCTGATATCTCCTTAAGATTAAGCGTTTGGCATTCTACTTCGATAACCAACTTTCCTTGAGAGAACTTATTGAGTGAAGCTTTCAGTTTAATGATATTAAGTTTAACCGCTTTTATTCTTCGTCAATTATTTACTCTATCTTTATCTTCTCCTTTGAGTTTTGCTGCGGCCGTAACCTTAGAGTTCACCTCTTTATAGGGTACCCCCGTTACAGGATGTTAGCTTATCCTTTTGAACTCAGAATCCTAAGGTAGGGTACCCATAGGTCTTTATTCACTAAAGGAAGGCTAAGCCTTCCGGTATGCCTAACACAGACGCCATTGTAGTTGCGTCCCCTCACCAAAGACATGGACTGTGGGCCTTCCTCGTAACCCCGTATACGTCGCCGCTGTCTGTCCCACCGGATCCTGTTCGCAGGATATATGAGGGAAGACCTTAGGCGAGCTTATGTAAGGTGTTCTGGCCACACCGGTCTACATCGCATAAAGCTACTGAGCACTAAAGATCAGAGTCGCGAAAGTGGTCACTAGGTAACAGGATGTTTTTACAGACAATAGTTGGGCAACATTTTTGTATACTCCATGCTCCCGCAATGAAAGTCGCAGAACTGAATGGTGTTGTTCGAAGAGGTCTTTTCAGACATCAGGTATAGCCGCACTCACATACATTAATAGTATCCTTGGGATATAGACGGAACCATATGATGACCATATGACTGTGGAGAGATAATGGCTATTGGCGCAATTATCAGGACAAGTCTATCTTATGCCTTGCAGCTGTCGAGTGCAGGATATGCCCCCAATACTCAGAGGTTCCATAAACAAAGCTGGCCCCTTTGTTGGTTCGATCATGGAGACCATTCTGCATATGCAATGGTACACAAGACTCTATGCCGACGAAGATGGATTGTGACCAATGGACTGATGTGTGGGAGCACCGTCAGGAAAACCTATGGTGTTGCGATTCGGAAGTCAAGTGAGATAACACAATTGTCAGGGTCAAATGGTTTTTGCACACTCAGAAGAAGCTGGAGTTTGTTAGCAGGTACTTAGTATGAGAACTAGATGTAGCCTGTGACCACCCAGACACAGCATATAAATATCAAGGTGCCTTCTAAGCTATTTGAACATCAAGCAACCGAGAAGAGATCTTATCAATATAATAAGTTTACGCTAGAAAATCTTTTATCACTCTACCTAGTTGTAAATCACCAAGCCTACCTAGACAATCGCTGTATACAAAAACATTATCGGCCTGAGTTATCTCGCAAGTCTTTGAGATAGGCTTCCGCCTAACAGTAACCTTGGCAGTGTCTGCCTCTGGTAATTTAGAGCCTCCGTCATTCGGACAAGGTATTTGGTGTACTCTCCTGAGTCTGACCCGCTTTGTACTGTATTCGTTATTGTGCTATTAAATCTGTTAGATAAAACCTGTAGGCTAGTCAGTTTCTTGCACTTGTAGCCCACAAGTACTCTTGCTGTTGCTACCAAGATCCTGGCCTTATCAGTTACCAGGTTCTTTAGAGATTTCTCTATAGTTCTGGTGGCAAAAAGCTTTCTCTTCATCATGTCTTGTTCCATCTTTTGGCGGTTGTTGTTAACCTTCGTCCACACCTTACCTTCAGGCCACCGACTCTTGTTTTTCTTCCTGAAGGTTCTTCACCGGCGGTGCTTTCTGGGGTGTGGGTCCTTGCTCCACCTTGTGTTTGTATTTACATTTCTTTTTTCCTTTGCCTTTTTGGGTATTGGGGTCGGATTTCGTAGCTTGGGTGGAAGCTGCTTAGGCACATGGTTTCTCTATCCTCTCAATTGGTTCCAGAGTATTTTTCTTTTCTTGTCTCTTTTCAGTAATGGTTCCCTTCAGCTCCTGAACGGAACTTGCAAGGTTCGGTACTATTACTGGAGGGTTCTTATCTGATTCGCCTGTTCTATCAGGAGTGTCATGGTGACCACCGATTTACTGGAGCAATCTCCTTCTTCAGTTTCTAATGTCACTTCCATGATTTGAGCATTGTTCGCAAGCCTCGAGGCTTTTATACTTTCTAGCACTTGTTTCTGGATTAACAAGAAGCCCAGGGTACTTTCTTTGCTCTTGGTATCGATCTGTCTGCCTTTACCCATTTTCATTGCGGTTTCCGGCGAGCCAGACTAGCCTTGCATTTCCACCTCAACAGATGAAGCCATTTTCTGCCAGTGCGGACATGGGTTTATGGTATTTGTGTTACCTGACAGGTCATGTAATGTGGAAAAGTCAAAATAGTTGTGTGGTGTTGAAAAAGTGAAAAATGCACATTAGAGGAAAATAGGGGAGGGGAAGCTTATCCTTTTTCAGCTCTCCAAGTACTGTACTTGTACTAGTACCGTACCCTTCCTTCTCTAATACCCCTTGGGTTTGTTCACTATAAAGAATATGTGAATTGAATTGCTCATACTGTACGATGCGGTGCTCCTGCTCCTGAGCTTTCTCGAGGAATGATCCGAGCACGATTCTTGCTACAATCCCGCTTCCGATTGTGGTGCCCGATAATCTATCTGCTCTCATGGTTTACAGTTAGTGAATGGAATTGAGGCCTCTGACAAATGCACCACCAACCAACAGAGGCTGGTGGCCAATATGGCGTGCCAATTGGTAGGGCCTGGAAGTGGAAGATACAATGCCGTACTGGAAATGCAGTGCAAAGATTTGCCGGTTGGGTCCGAGGCGTTTCTTCGCGCCTCGAACCCATTTAGGCGACTTGGCCTTCCAAGCATCATAATCCCTATTCTGTGACCTTCGATGTTGCCGCTGGGAAGACATCGTGCGGTACAGTTACCATAAAAGCTAGACCTCACGGTGGACGTTGGGGTTGCCTCTCATGGTAAGGCAGGGCCCAAATTTCCTTTTATTTGCCTTAGCATGGCTGAGGGATATTTTTTCCTCTGTGTTTTCGCTCCCTTGATCCGGAGAGAGAATTCTGGGTGTATCATAGCGTGAAGGCCAATTATCCTAGTTTTTACTGCATGTGAGTCTTTTCCATCAAGCTATCCACAAGTTCAATCGCAGGTACTCGGGTGCACTCGTAGAATGAATTCCCGGGCGGTCCCTGGCGATGATGACAGAGGAAACATATATCCGCTTTGATATTTTGTTGTTGCGAATGAATATACCGGGATTTGTGGATAGGGATCACACATCATCTATTTTCCCAGGGCAAAGACAATACCGGTACCGTATGAGAGAAAAGGATTGACGTACCTCTTTAATTTAAGTACTACTACTGCTGGTGCAATTACATTAAGATAAGTTCCCATGCGGTTTTGCAATCTCGCACTGAGTACCATAATGCCATAATGTTATAATGGATTAAACATCCAAATCCAAGGTAAATAAAACAACCTCTTCTTAGAATCCTATAATTCTCTGATAATAATTAATCTGATGATAATTAAAGCCCGGAGAAAATCAAATATCCAAGGCATGAAATATTGAGGCCCTTTAATCTATAATGTTCTTTTATTTATCATACCCCCATATGTGAGCTTGTAAGGTTGTGGCGCACAAGTAAATGAGGAGTCTCGTGTGGTATGATAGACTAAAGTTATTGCACTTGCGTGATTCCACCTTCCGTACAACAGAACCACGGCATCAAGTTTCAAGTTTTATACATTGTAAATACTATGATACTAAATTACATCACCTAAAGAGCCACGAATTGGGAGCATAAGATCTCGGAAGGATATACCAGTCTTGATGTCCACCGCTCCGTGGGGGATATACCGAACCTGATGCCCAGTCTCTCATCAATTCGGTGTTGGCATCAACGGTCTTGGTATGCGCTTGCCCTCGGTTATCGTGTTATCCCCATATACTAATATTCTCCCAGGAATCGGCGGCCCGACTCTCATTTAGCAAGATTGGGGCTGAATTCTATTTGTACCATTGGGGGCATCCTGGTTGTTGTGATATGATACCGGTAGGTACTTGCACCGTATCAGACAGTACAGTACCAGTACGGGAACAGGACGAACTGAGCCCTGGCTTCACAAGTGTCTTGAGTTTCCTCACTACAGTAGTCTGGGAGAAATAAGGACTCGCATGGCACCAAACCCTGCCGTGTGGTGCTGTTCTTCTACTGTGTGGGTGTTAACAAGAGTGAGAACAGGGGGGGTAAAATATATCAATCAACAAGGTGAGAAGTGATGGATACTCCACAATCGCTTAAGTGTGAGAGAGTGCTCCAGCTTTCGATCTGAATCAGCTCAGCGGTCCGGGAACTTTTTATGTTTTGTGAATGCCGATAACGGGTCCCTCCTGCCGTCTTGCCTTCTCCATGGAAAAACTCCTATCATGCCGCCTGTCTTATGTTATCTACTAGTATTGGTACAAACTACCCACATATCCTCATCTGACCTACAGTAGGGCGATGGCATCTACTGGTCCGGTACCGCCCCCCGCCTAAGGACTTTCTGTTGTTTACTTTTCCGACTATACTTTCTTACTTTTGTTTTTTAGGTTATACCTCCCCACCTTCTTGCTTTTTTCTTCTTTTTTCTTCTTCTTGCCATCTTACTCGAGTAGAACTACTGGGATTGAGGAGCCAATTTCAATTCCAACATTGAGAAGTACCGTACTGTACTTGCACTCGTACAATCATCGGGCCCCCTTATTAGTGCGTGATGTACAGCAGAATGTGGCATTCAATTCCAAATGTCACAACTCGAACATCAAACACAAACTCTAAACTTTCGCCAATAAATAAAGAACTGATACCAAGGTGAACAAATGGGGTGAACAAGGGGGAATGATAAGTACCGTACTCAAGTATGGCAAGGCGAACCAATTAAATGAGGGATTTTCAGCCTCGATTTGAGCCTAGCCCCGTCTATCCATCAACCTACGCTACCGTTCCAGTGGGTTAATTCTGGGGTGGCCCAAGATACCGTAGCCCGACCCAAGGCAACTGCTTCAATTTAAAGTAATTCAATTGATAAGATAAACTTCTGGCGATGATCATGCCCTTGTCCGGACCGATATCATAGCTTTTTGGCCTGGTTGGGGGTACGATACTCATGTTCCTGGATTGAAGTTGCCTCTTTTTTTCCTGTGTCCCGCCACGAAAGGCGGGGGGGGAATCCGGCGGCTTGAGTAGAATATATGGTAAGCATAGACAGTACGAGTACATGTACTTGCACTTTTGGTGGGGGAAGGGTAAAACAAAAGTGCCCTCTGCTTGCCTCTTTATGCAGTTATTTTATGCTCCAAAGGGTGTTGCGTTGATGACAGTATGAATGATGGGTTGTGGCGCGGTGTTGTGCACATCTGCCGTGTACACAGCCATCTCTGCACCCATTGCACGCTTAAGTGTGTACTCGTAATTTTCTGATGTTTGTAAACACAACTGGGTCCGCATATGCAGCCAAGATTAGATGCATGAGACCTGCAGTAAGTATTTCTCAAAGAAAGGAATGAATATAGAGGCAGGGAAAGATAGGATGAAATTTCTAGAAAATAAGAGACAAACGTGATAAGGTAGTAGAAAGACTGCAACCACAATCATAGAATGGTCACTCGGTGCTAAAAGGTAGTCAGAAACTAAACATAGTCTGGTAGGAATATAACAAACCGACCTTCCGTAAGGTGTTCGTAACGGGAAACGACTATCTTGACTATCATAGACTAGCGATCTAGTCTACATAGTCTACTTAGACAAATATTATAGACTAACATCTTTCGTGAGGTTCGTGGGGTATCCTATCATTAGAGGAATACTCGCACACATAGCCGAGGTATCATAGACATATGGGAGTAGGTATATCAAATATATCTTGCGCCCATGGAAGGTCACTGTCAATGGGCTTGGCCTGTGCCCCAGTATCTGAGTGGTGTATTACTTAGATGGTTGCGTGAAGAGCATGAACTACTGGGACATTTTTTTTTTTTGTTTAATACTTTTATTTATTGTTTCTATCGGAGCCAATTAACAACTGTACTCATCCCAGGGTATTAGGTACAATGGACTGTCAACCAAGCACGGGCCATGTCGTCCAAAACCTCCAACTACAGTCCATCTAGCGACCCCCAAGCTAAGACCCGCTGAGCCTGCTCAACAAAGAAAACTCCGCCTGGTACTATGGGTAGAAATTAGAAGGAGGTGGAAACACGGGCCTCAAATTATCGAACCAAAAACCCACGCAAAAGCCTACCCTAAAAGAAAAACATCACCAACTAACAGTAGATATTACCAACAAAGGGAAACAGACCCATTCCCTCTAGTCAAACCACATATAAGCTAAACCGTAGTAAAACCCCACCGGGCCCAGCTCCTGAAGTAATACGGACTCCTGTATGTCGGGTCTTGGGGACACAATGAGTGGAAAAATATTCCCAGAGGTATATAGCCCCCCCAGCCGAGGCTCAGGAAGAGGAACCGAGTTTGAGGGAAGTGCCACCTAAAGAAGGAAGGCTCATGGCAGTCGGAGGACAATCCAGGCGGCCATTTCGGAAACCAGAACTGGGATAGAGAAAGGATAACATGACGCACCTAGTCCTAGGACATCAGAAGGGAGACAGAGACTGGGTGTGGGCGTAGAGCCACAAGCAGTCGGGTGCCAGCCGATCCAAACCTCGGGGAGGAGAAGGGCCGAGGGCTAACCAACATGAGAAGTGCGGGGAAGGCAGACGGAAACAGGGTCAGGAAGTTTCGAAAGGTCCGACTGTACCAGCAGAGCACAAAGCTGATAGTGCAATACCACAGAGCAGTGCCACCAGGGAAAATTACTTTACCAATCGTCAAGACTAAAGACCGACCGCTGATGGGTGAGGGGTTGCCGACCGTGGGGGGCGGCCTAAGCAAGCCTGGAGAAGAGGGGGTGAAGGCAGGCTCAACCAACCCCTAGGAACAAGCTCGCCAGGCTTGACCACCAGAAGGGAAAGGAAGAGAGGATGGAAGGAGCTTGACCTGACAGAGACAATGGGGCGTGCCTGGGAGAAGGGTGTGGATAGAGGTGACGATGATTTCTTGTGGTGTTGAGATTTCGATCACCGGAGGTGTAGCAGAGATGGAGGATGTCTAACTACTGGGACCTTTTTTTCTTTTTTTTTCTCTTTTTTTTGAATCATATGCATTTGATTGGTTAAGGTACAAAGAAAGCATGCAGCTTATCGCTATGGCCAACAAAAACCCTATTCTACCTCATCCCAGGAAACATGCAAACCCCCTAGTCCCTCTGGTATGAGACCAACCACACATCTCGCCTATCGCCCAACTGAATCCAGCGAACATACACGTACATACGAAGAAAGTAGAAAGGAAAGAAACAAGCGGAAAGGAGAGGAGAACTCTTAGCGACATCTGCAACCGAAAGTATAAGAATAGAAGAAAAGTATGGATCCCTAACAAAGGAAATGTAGGTCTGTTAGATGACACAGATCAGCCAAAGCTTAGGAAAAGAAAGTATGGGCCTGCTTGACTGAGAGGTGCCAGGGAACGAAGTGGTACCCGGCGGCAGGTTGAGAACGGGGGGTGGTGAGGAGATCAAAGAGGGGTCCCCGGTGGAAGAGCCAAACACTGTTAGCGACGGCCAGGGAGAGAGGCGTAACCGAGGCGTGTTTTTGTATAGCGATCGAAGGTCGACCGCTTGCAGGGAGAAGCAGTAGGGTGCCAGCCAGAAGTGTAAGGGGCAGTAGGGTGCTAGCCGGGGAAAGGGGCAGTAAGGTGCCAGCTGGGAGGGTGTAACGGGGGCACCCTGTAGAGAGGTGAACTCTAAGGTTGCGACCGCACGTAACACTCAAAGTAGAAGATAAAGATGAGGGAAAATAATTCAGAAGAATCTACGGTAAAACTTAATATAGTTAAGCTCGAAGCTTCACTCAATTTAGTTCTCTCGAGGAAAAGTTGGTTGTCGAAGTAGAATGCCAAACGCTTAAACTTCAGTAGATATCAGATTTAAGCCTTTGACATTCACCACTACTGGCGACCTTGTGCGAGCACCCTGTCCGGCTCAGGGTCTGTCCGAGGTCTACCCTCCATCAGGATTTATCCTGCCGGAGGTGTCGGACCTACTCGGGTACACTTAACTCTGTCAATAGGATAGGAGCTTCTGCAATGCATCTCCAATACAACCGCAGGTGGAAAAACTCTTCCTATTGAAGTCATACCAGTGGCTAGCTGTTATGACAACAACCGGAGTCAATACCTAGGTGGTGGACTTACTGGCCCAGTGGTAGTTTCGTCTATACAAGCTCTGCTGTCTAGCATTTAATCTACGCGACTATCCAATGTGATAAATTGACATGCAAGCTCCCCCAGTGAGATGTAGCGGATGGTTGGGTAAGTTGGTGCTACCCATAGCCATCCTCTCGGGACATACTCTACCGGGATAAGACTCATACCTCTAGAGTCCAATAACAACCCATAGTAATGCTACAATTCAAGGGGAGAAAGTCCGGGCTGGTAACTGAGGTATTTGTCTCGAAAGCACCCTGGCCTTCTGAGACTACCTGAGTGCCACTAGGAAGACTACCCTACAACCCGTAGGCTAGAATAGACTCCTAGATGCCCGAGAGACCATATATGGGCGACCTCCATTTTGGCGGTTACCCATACTCCGCTTATATATCCTGCGAACGACATTCAGTCGGACGGACGGCGACGCCTTATATGGTGTTACGGCAGCTGCTCCAATGACCTCTTTTAACTAGCAAACGAGCAACTACACAGCCGTCTGCCTATGACGCGCCGTTCCAAAGCTGGTGCCAGAGGGGGGTGTTAGCTCAACCCGCCCAAGTCCAATAGTATGTTCGGGACACCATTACCCAGGCCTGGGGCCTCCCCGCGCAGATGCGTGTGCGCCCAAGAACATCTAAGAGCCCATAGAATGTGAGGCAATCGACCTCTAAGTTCTAGGACAACTTTGCTGGTAAAGGTATGGTAACTTGGACACCTCAGTAGGGTAACTGGGGTCCATGGGCATAATGACTAAATTCCCAAGGTAGGGTAACTTTGCCCTCTTATGCCTTTACCCGCTCAGGAAGTCTTCCAGTCGACCACAGAGGTCATCTTGGAGGTCCGTGTAACATTCCCATAATTCTCTTGACCTTATGCGAATGTTCTCCCGAAAGGTTACCCTGCCTAGTAGAGTACCTCAAGGCTACTCAACAATTCCCTAGGCCTTATCCTAGGTTTACCAGCTATTTGTATAAAGTATACGAGACTATACGACCTCTGGTTACCTCTTGGTATACCATTTGGGCTACGGTGATAGTGATTGTAGCTACCTATCGTAGGGTCGTTACAGGGGGGTAGTGTAGCGGTAACTGAGCAACGGGAAGAAAACCAAGGAGGTGGATGTTGAAAAGACTAGTCCAAACACTTGAAACGACCGACTAGAGTGACCGCTGCCGATGAGTTTCGGAATGCGAAATGAAGAAGAGGCGGTGATGTTACTAACTGAAGTGTTTCCCGACAGGACCATGTAACCGGGACAGAAAGGTACTTCGCAAAGGGCTTGGAAAACTCAGCGCCGACTGTGACCCAAGGGGATGGAATGCTGACTGTGCAAAACCTAAGTGAGGTGCAAAGGAAGTGCAGGGTAAGGGGGAGAACAAAACTTCATGAGCGGGAGTCAACGATAAATGAGCACAAGAACCTGTGGAGGGAGGGGGGAGGGCCCTAGAAGAGAGTGAGGTGGGGATGGCCTCACTCCTCTCGACAGAAGCCATCAAGGGGGAGGCGAGGGCGGTGGTGGAGTTGATGATGATTTCTCTGGTGTTGAGATTTCAATCGCCTGAGGTGTAGAGGAGATGGTCTGTATCTAATTACTGTGACCTTTTTTTCTTTTTCTTTTTTTCTTTTTTTTTTCTTTTTTAAATCATATGTTCATTATTTCTACTGTACAAGAAATGACAGGCATCTTTAACGATATGGCTAAAACAAAACCGAAAATCAAACTAACAATCAACAACAGAAATAATCATAACCAGTTCCCCCAACATGACCAATAATTGTCGCAATGCAGCCGAAGCTAAACAAAGAAAAGTATAAAGCCACCATCTAGTTTCGAGGGCTAGGGGGGGATGGGGTGGTAGAGGGGAGAAGCGGATTTGGTAGAGGAGTATGGAGGGAAGGGGCGAGCAGAGGTATTCCGGTGGGAAACCAGTGGCGGTAGTGCGAATAAACTCAGCCAGGACAATAAGCAGCTGCTAGTCGGACCAGAGAGGGGCGTCGGGGGCCAAGCCCAAGACCCCTTGGAGGAGGCGGGATCTCTGATAGGCGGAGGAGGGGCATGATACGATGGCATGCTCGCCGGTCTGCGGGGCCCTAGAGCACAGTGGGCAGGACATGTCGGCATCAGGATTGTCCCATGAGGGGTGAGCGGCGAGGTAACCTTTTCCAAGCGCATCTGGTGGATCCTTCCTGCAACGAAGTTTCCCAGGCCCATGAAGGGATGGGGGCTTGTTGAGGGCGGATAAGGGTAGTATAGGGGGGCCAGGGTGGCAGACTAGTCAGAGAGCAGGAGCTGCTTGGCTCGGAATTTGAGGTGCGCATAGGATGGGACCATTCCAGGAATAGGGGGGAGGTAGTCGGTCAGATGGAGGGTGATGGGGGGTAGTGTGACCCTGTTGTGGACAAGAGGAGCGGCCGAGTTAGCCAAAGCAGTGATGACGTTGTGACGGTACCTTGGATTCTTGACCTTGTCCGCGGCGGACCGCCAGTCCAGGTTAAAGAAGAGGTACGGTTGGGGGGTGATCTTCCCATGCGCCACCAGGGGGGCACGGTGAGGTGAAAAGGTGGGGACAGACTTAGGGAGGCGTGCCGAGGCAGGATTTATCTTTGGGGGGGAGCAAATAAGCCTCAGGCCGGCAAGACAGCGTTGGTGGCGTACGAGAACAGACAGTGGCGGGAGACAGGCCTCCCTGTGTAAGCACATCGTGTTGGTGGTGGTGAAGCAGTTGGTGATCCACCTACAGACACAACGCCAAAAGACAGACATTGGGTTCATGATGGTCGAGGGGGGACTCCAAACAGCAGACCAATACAAGAGTATTGGGGCCAAAAGGGAGCGGGCCAGGGAGAGACACCGGTGGGGGGGGAGGCCCATACCCGGAGGCGAGAGGCGGCGAATCGTGGCTAGTACGGCGTTGGCAAGGGTGTACCTCCTGGAGAAATGGGACTTTGGGTCAAAGGAGGGGGTAAAGATGAAGCCCAGCCACTTCAGGCGGGTCTGTGGATAGAAGAGATGATCCTCAAGCTATACCGGGAGGGAGCACAGCGACTTATTGCACCTGGCAGTCCTCCAATGGATCAGTTCGGTATTTGGAACGGAGAAGGAGATATTGATCGGGGAGGCCTTTCTCTTGAGCGATGAGAAGGATTTCTGAAGAAGGCGAAAATTCATCCTGTCGGAAGGTGAGGCAATGGTGACAGCAAAATAGTCGACGTAGGAGATAATAAGTGATTTAGGGATTTCAGGATGGAGGGAGGAGACATATATGACGAACAGTAAGCGTGAGATAGGGGAGTCCTGAGGGACACCCACTCAGATGGGAGCGAACTAGTGAGGGGACCCCTGGAATGTCAGGCGGCAGGTGCGGTCTCTGAGAAAATAGCCGACCCACTGGACCAGATACGGGCAGACCCCCTTTCTGTGGAGGAGAGAGAGGAGGGAAGGAAACTCCACGTTGTGGAAACCCCCTTTCACATTGCGGAAGAGAGTGGAGCCCTTATAGCGGAGGCGCTGGAAGGATTCAACGTGGTGTTGTAGGACGAGGGCACCATCGGCCGTGGATCTCCTAGGGAGGGGCCCACATTGCAGGGGGTGGATCAGGGAGCAGGACATTGCCTGGGCTGAGAGGCGGGAGGTTGCTACTCTCTGATGGATCTTAGAAAGTGTCCGGAGGAGGACAATGACCCTGAAGCAGGAAGGTGAGTTGTAGGAGGGTTTACCCAGCTTGGCGAGGACGATACCAAGTGCTTTCTTGAGGGAGGAGGGTAGAAACAATGGGCCACCAGGGGGTCCAGGAGGGAGGCGAGAAGGGAGGGTTTGAGGTGGTGTACAGACTTCCGAAGCGAGTACGGGATGTGGTCGGGACCGGGGGCGGAGGTATTCGAGGATTTGGCAAGGGCTCTAGATATCTCCTCAGAGATGAGGGAGGTACAGTTCTCGTGGCGTACAAGGTGGAGGAGTGTGGGAGGAGGGGGTTTTGGAGGGAAAAAATGGTGGAGGAGCGTCTCTGCTACCTCAGATGGGTCAGTGGCCCCAGGCAAATCTGGGAACCTCTGTGGCGGGCGGCCAAACACAAACCTTTTGGCTGTCCAGAGGGAGTGTGGGGTGGCCGATGATAAAAAGTCCGACCAGTGAGTCTTCTTGACCGAGGCAATGGCCTTAAAGTATACTATCCTCGAGCTCTTAACATTGCTCCCGTTGAGGGGGGATAGGTCAAGGCAGGACATCCTTGCAAACCTGTAGTACTCCCTCCTCAGGGACAAGAGGCGAGGGGATCACGATGGCTTCGAGCGGGGGCACGGATGCCTGCCCGGGGCATGAGAGGTAAGGAGGGAGGTCAGGCGGGTGGAGGAGATGTCAAACGATCTGCTAAGAGAATTTGGTGTTGGTCCTGTGGGGCAGGGTAGTGGGGTGAAGTCGTCTAGTGCTTTCCCAACCGCTTGCAGATTGAGGAGAGCCTAATGTAGAGTAGGGGGGGGAGCATGGTCGCAGGTGGTGGTAGCGTTATTACACACAGAACATTGTCTGAGCCGGTGGAGGGGAGGAGAGTCTCCCACGAGGAGAAAAGGGGGGAGAGAGCGGTATTCGCAAAGGCCAGATCCAGAATGGAAGATCTCGAGATTGTGTCAAACGGGAAGCGAGTGTAAACCCCAGGGGTGTTGAGGAGGTGGTATGGGATGTCGATAAACCGTATTCAGGTATCACACAGAAAGAGTAAATTCCATCGCAGAGAGGGAGCGGCAGGGATCCGCCAGCGGGTGATGGAGGTTAAAGTCACCTAAAACAAGATGAGAGTAGGAATGAACAGAAAAAAGACATTCAGGGGGAATGGAGTGGTAGGGAGGACGGTTTGTATGGCGAAGATATACCGAGGTGAGCCTTAGGGAGAGGTGGGGGGATCCAAAAAGAGATTGTGGAGAAAGAACATCCACTGAAAGCATCTCTGAGGAGTCGTGAAAAACAGTGGAGCAAGACAAGTGCTGGTTCAAATCTCGAGAAACATAAATGGCCACTTGGGGGCAGCCAGGGGGAGGGGGGGCGAAAGAAAGAAAAACTGGAAACATCGGGAGCACCAATTGTCTGGAGGGGGCATCCTGAATTGCAACAAGTAAGGGAGGGTGAGGCAGCAAGGTAAAGCTGTGAAAAAGTGAAAGAAAAACATTCCAGCTCCCAAGGCAGTTATGTTGAACGATTGGCCAGGACGGGAAGACAGCTGCGCTGTCCGTGTATCAGGTAAAAAAATTCTCCATTATTGGGCAGTGCCCTCAGAGGAGTCGGAGTCTAGGGATTCATCACCGCTCTCTCTTGGGGCGAGGACGATGATGGTGCGGTGGGCTCTCTCCCTAGGTGGCGGAGCATTGCGGGGGAGTAGAGGGGCACTCGGGGTCTGGGGAGGGGCACCTGGTGTGGAACGAACGACTGTCAAAGGGCCAGCCTGGTCTTCAGCGAGATCCATGCTGTCCTGCCTTTGTCAAGATGGCACCTTTGGTGCATCTAGGATGGTTTTGGGGTGGGAGGGGGAATCCCTGCTGTGCGCAGAGTGCTCTTCTTGGCAGTTAGGACAGCATGCCACAAAGAAGGGGCAGCAGCTGAGGATCGGACGGAGGTTACCACCCTTAGGGCAGTAAGGATTAGGGCAGCGATGCTCTGCGTTTGTATGGGTGAGCGAGGAAAAGGGACAGATGGGTATCGAGCTGGGACCGCGGTAGGAAATATGTCCGAACTTCCAGCACTTCGTACACTGCGAGCCTTTGGAGGAGGAGAACATTTGTTCAACTCTTGGATTTCGGGAGAAGAGGTTGAACAAGGGGAGGAGCGGGAGAGTGTCGGGCAGGGCCAGTGAAACAACCACGGAGGTTGGGGTTTTTTGACTTCGAGATTCCGGGTCCGGGTGGAGGAACGATGTTGAGAGAATGGAGACTCCCCGGGCATTGTGGATGGACTCATGAAGAGAGGGGAAGAGTTGATCGTTATCTGAGGGGAGGAAGGCAAGGGGGATAGAGTGAATCGATGGTTGTATTTTGTTCGGGGCGGGTTTGAAGAGATCATCAGTGGAGTTACCCAAGGGGAAGGCTCCGTTTAATCTTGTGGTGAGGGGGGCGAAGTAGGGGGTGTATGCGGAGGCAGGGGTGTGGAGGTCGGTAACGAGCAGTGACACAGAGCCTATGTCGTTGACGGTGTAGGTGAAGGAGAGGGGGAGGGAACAATTGGCCTCCCTGAGAATAGAGGCAGTGATGTCAGGGAAATGGGCTGCAATTCTGAGTGCCTCCGGGTGGGGTTCAAGAGTAGTTCTGGAGGCAAAGAATCTGGAACAGCTTGGGGGAGGGAAGGGGGTGGTTTTGTAAAATCCTCACCCAATAGAACGGCAACGGAGGAAGCTGAGATAGAGACTTTCGCCAGCCAACCCTTCTTTCCCTTAGCAGGTGGTGCGACAGCCTGAGCTTACATGGGGGTGGCCTGGGGAGCCATAGTGGCGTGGGGCCGCCAGCTGGGATCAAGATGGCCGGGGTCCTGGTGGGGCCAGGGGGGTATATCCCGTTGGCGAAATCCTCGGCTTCCCAGGTGTGGGGGCATTTCTTGGGAAACACCTCAGGGTTGCCATACAGTGTGGGAGGGGAGGTTGACATGTCATATCTCGGGAGATCAGGGTCAGCTGAGGGGGAAGGCCAGACTGTGTTGGGAGGTGGTGGGGGGGGGGCCGGAGGAGGTCTTTCCTTCCACTTCTGCTGCCGAGAGGGGTTGGTGTCACCGGTGGGGGTCGGGCGTGACCTGCTAGAGGCGTGTGAGGCAGGCAGTGCTATGTTGGGGCGTTGGGGGGGAAAAGGGGCCTTAGCGGCTGACGGGAGCCGAGAGGCAATATCACGAAGGGATGCTTGAAGAGGGGCAAGGTTGGGGGCTGTGGGGAGAGATCCATATTGTCCACCTGAGAGGAGAGATCGTGGATTTTGGTAGATAGGTTTTCGAGGACAGTTGCAACATGGACGCTCGATTAAAGGGAGGTGCAGAGAAGAGGGAGTACCATTTGTTCTCCGATGGAGAGAGTGGAGATGTTGGCTGGAGTGAGGGGAGGGAAACCTGCGGCCGGGAGCCCCAGGTTGGCCGGTGTCTTGTGGAACAGCAAAACCAGATGGTCGAGGCACCCAGTGGCTGGAAGGGGGGAGAGTGGAGCTGGGGTAGTATTTCACGGGGGGCCACCCTGGTGGGAGGCCAGGTCTGATGGTGAGGGTGGGGAGGTGAAGCCCAACAAGGAGGACGAAAAGTGTGGGAGAAAAGATTGTGCACTGAGCGACGTGGTATTGAGAAATGTAGGGGGGGGGAAAGAGGGGAGCAGAAGCGTGTCTAATTACAGTGACACTTTTTTCTTTTTTTTCTTCTCTTTTTTTCTTTTTTTCTTTGTTTTTTGAATCATTGCATTTGTTTAAGGTACAAAGACAGCATCCTCCGTCTCCAGTACACACCCGGCGATTGAAATCTCAACACCACGAGATTATCACCACTTTTCCAACCACCACCCCCTGTTATGAGTTCGCTCTAGGGGGTGGAGTCATACCTCCTCTACACTTCCCTTCCCTTAGGTTTACCCCTTTGGGCTTTCTTCTCTCTGGGTTGATGGATTTCGTCTGCTTTTTGATGATGTTTCCTCTCGCTACCCTGCTTTTGCTCTGCCTCGCTTAGAGCATTTGCACGGTCGGCAACACTGTTCTCAACGCCCATGTTACAGACGGCCGGGTACACGGTTTGCAGTAAGAGAAAACATTTCAACATGCCACGGTCGATTTCTCTACTCTCTTTCAAGAGGCTGCCTAGTCAAGACATGAACACGTTTCGATAGTTCCTACGGCACAGAGTTGGGTCTACACCTCTTTCTCCTCCTCCTCCTCACGCGGTTGGATCGGCTGGCACCCTACTGCTTCTCAACCTTTTGGCTGGTACCCAGAACTACCTGGCTGGTATCCATAACTACTTCTTCAACATTCGGACTATGACCAGGCTCCCTGATGGCCGGCGTCTGGGGGGATGGTATTGCACTATCTCCTTCAACCTTTTCGAGCTGCGGCCACAATAGATGCCGCCTTTGGCCTCCACAAGACTTCGATCATGCCGAGCCTGGCACTCCCAGCACTGAGTGTGCGGAATTTTTCAAGTGGTCTCTGCTACTTTTGCGTTTTGTTTTTCCTTTGTTCGGATGATCGTGCCATGGGTTTTCCTGACTCTTCCTGCTTGTTCTTTGATTTGATTGCTTTCCTCTATCTTCTTAGCTAGTCAAGGGCTTCTTGTTGGGGATGAGATGTGCGGTTGGTTCCATACCCGAGGGACTTGGGGGGTTGGCTTTTTGCCAGGAGTAGTTGGGGGTTTTTTTATGCTATAGCGTGAGCTGCATGCAAGATTTTGTACCATAAAACAATAATCATATGATTCAAAAAAAAAAAAAAAAGGAGAAAAAAGAAAAAAAGGTACAAAGAGAGTCACACTCCGCACCCGGTATTATCCTCTCGCTTACAATACTTTCCGCATTCGGCCAACATAAACCTCAGGGTTTGGTTTTTATTTGGTCACGATACATCTATTTGGGCTGTTTACTTGGGCTTCATTTTCAAGTGAAATATATATTTCACCTTCGCTGAGAGGATTTTTACACTTGGAAAGTCAAACTGCAAGTTTGACTTTACTTTCTCTCTCCCCCTCCTCCCTGTCCTCGCACCTGGCCTGTTGGCCTTGTCCTGATGTCGTCTACCCCTCTCGCCTCCACAGGTGCAGGCCCGGCCTCGACTGTTGGCCCTGCTCGCTCTGCCTCCTCTCACCAGGACCGTAGGGCTGATCTTATCTCTCATTCGTCGTCATCCCAGTCCAGTCATGCCTCTCTCTCCGGAGAGGCTGACAATGTCACCAATATCCTTGGGCATGCTGCCAGGCTCGCTCGCCTTGATCTGGTCTCGTTCCCCACTGTTTACAATGCCTCCGCCGCTACTTTCCCGCATAGTCGCCTCGCTAGGGCCCCCCTTCTCGCCCAACTCACCGCCATGGTTAATGACCTTGGTGCCTGTGTTACCTTCTTGACTTCGCAGGTTGAGTCCCTCACCTCCCCCCAGGCAGAGCGCTCAGCTATCCCCTCACCACCAGCCACATCCAACCTGGAGGCATCCCTCAAGGACTTGTCCTCTCATGTTGCTGCTCTCTCCTCCCAGCGCGTCAGACAAGTGGCACCCAGGCTGCCTCAATCGCCACCTCCTCCAGCCCCTACCGGCCAAGCTAAACCTGCTCCGCAGAAAAAGAAACTCGCCACCCGCCTCACCTCTCGTGCTGTCGCAGCCCCGGATTTTCCCTTCAGTTTTGAGGGAAAATGGTATGGCAACCCGGACACAAACGCTAAACGCCACGCGGAGTCAGCCCAAGCGGCTATCCTTTTCGCCTCTCGCCACCCTCAATCAGAGGAAGCCAAACTTTACTCTGAGCGTGACCTAGCCACCTCACTCTTCCATACCGGTCACCCCCCCGGTTTCACTGTTTCTGATCCCCCGCAGCCCCAAGAACAAACCTGGGCACAGGTTACGAGGAAGGGCGGTAGGGGCAAGAAAAACGCCACTGCAGCACAAGTAGCTGCCTCAAGCAAGAGTAGTGTCCCCAAAGGACCCCCACAGCTCCCAGCTGCCCACCGTCGGTTCTTTGCCCCCCGTACCTCCCCAACCCTCCCGAACGATTCTTTCATCATGACTGCGACCCTTCCCGACATCATGGCCGCTGTGCTTAAAGAGGCCAGCTGCTCTTTACCCCTCTCCCTAACTGCCTCGGTCAATCGCAATAGGGCTGTTGCTCACACAGCCAATCCCTACACCCCGTCTTCTGCTTACTCCCCTTTTTTTAATACAATGACTAAGAAGCTTAATCAGAGTTTCCCTGTTCGAGGCAATCCATTCCAGGTCTTCAGGGAGGCACCTACAAGGGTCGAGCTCCTCATCCACAATCTTCCTCTTTCTATTCTCCCACACAAGCCTACTGTCCTCTTTCCTTCACTCCTTGAATCAATTAGCAATGCAATTGACGTCTCCATATTTGGGGCTAGATTCCTACAGTCATATCCGGTGAAAAGGGCTGAGAAGCGCACAACCTCGGTGGTTGTGGCAATCGACCTACTCCATGTTTCCCGGTTCGGCGATACCATCCGGCTCTTCTCCTGCCCCAGCACGGGCGCCCCCGCCCACTCTGCCTCCATATCCACGCAGTACCGAAAGTGCTGTCGCTTTGGTCACTCTGCTCCCCTATGCAAAGAAGAGGTACAAGCTTGCCCGATCAGCACTCTCCTCCATCACCGCTCCGCCCACAGATGTGCTAACCAAAGCTGTCCGCATGGGGGCTCTGAGAAGTCTTTCGTGGGATGCGGCATCGCCTCCCGCCCTCTCTGTATCAACGGTGGTGGCCAGCACACCTCTTTTCATGGAAGCTGCCCCGTCCGCCGTGAAAAATCCTCTCCGCCCTGCGTCCCCCTAGGGACCAAGACATCGCCAAGGCCTGCGATGCGGGCCCCTCCCAAACAACCCCTAAAGGTCCAACTGTTCACCTTGCGGTACCGGCCACTCCGGCCAGGCACTGTCCTCGTTTCCATCCAGGTAGCGAATCTACCCAACCTCAAACTGTGAAATTGGTTCGCAGCCCGTCCGCCAATTCTGGCCTCGCCGCTCCCCTCCCCCACAGAAACTACTTTGCTGCTTGCAGCACCCTCTTCAGAGATAGCACTGGTGCCGACTGCAGCGAGCTTGCGCCGACCGACGTCCAGATGGATCTTGAGATGTCGACAAGCCCAGCCCAAACACAGAGTTCTTCACCATCCCAATCATTGCATTATCCTGGTTGTTTAAATCATTCCATTGTTCAGCATAATTCTCTCGGTAGCAGTAATGTTTTTCTAACTCTTTTTAGTTTTTTTACTGCGGTAGAAAGTTCTCCGCATATTGTGGCTCTTCAGGATATTCCTCTCAGGAGGAACTGTCCTCCTATTTTTTGCAACTATATATGTTTTTTTCCTCCAGCAACTGACAGCTATAAGCCTCGAGTTGCAACTTATGTTCACGCAAGGCTATTAAGTGTTATTTCTATTCTTCCATTGTGTTTTGAAAGGGGTGACCTCATGGCAGTGAACTTTCACTCCCCTGAGGGACTCTTTGATACTTCTCACAATTTGTTTCGTTTGTACAATGCTTACTCCATCCCTAGTGGTCACACTAGGTCAGTTTCTCCTGTTGATTTGTTTTCCCACCATAATTTTCCTACACTTGTTCTTGGGGACCTGAACATTCATCACTCCGCTTCCGACCCGACTGGTTTCCTTTCCAAGTATGATCAGTTTATAAGTTGACCTTATTTCGACAGATCATCGGCGCAGGGGATTTCTCTCTTCAATACACGCGGGTCTACACTAGGTTTCCATTCACCTCGAATCATCGCCCTGCAGTTCTTGACTTGTCCTTTGCCAATACTGCTTTGCTCCCGTATTTCTCCTCCTGGAACCCCTTCCGCCCGCCAACCAGTTCGGATCACACCGCCCTCACCATCATTCTCTCCACTCCGCTCCTGACCCCCCCGCCCAAGGGCCTTAATTGGAAGTACGCGGATTGGGATCACATGTCCCCGCTGCTCGCCGATCATACGCTGCCAGCTCCCCCCGTTCTCCCCACTCCGCACTCACTCAACCTGTGGTTCAACGACTGCCTTGCCCAGATCACTCACCTCATCACCCCCAACACCCCAACCAAACGCCCCTCCTTCCACTCTAAACCATGGTGCACTCCAGAACTCACACAGCTACGACCCATCCATCACCATACCTTCCGTCAAATGAGAAAGAATCAGACCTTGCCCGCCCTGGCCCGTGTGGCTCGAAACAGGTATTTCAAGACTATCCAATCAGCCAACAGAGTACATTGGTCCCAGTTGCTGGCCAATGTTGACTCGCCATCGGTCTGGGATGCCAGAAAGATATCGGCCGGCAGAGGCCCTGATCGGTTCCCCACACTCGAGGACGCCTCCTCCCCCACCGAAATTAACAATACACTTCTCCAACATTTTTTCCCTCCTAGACCCTCTCCTCCTCCCCTCATCCTTCCTGCATTTAAGGACGTCCCGCCAGTTTTCCCATCAGAAGTGTCCTCCGCGGTTCGAAAGTCCTCTAATACGGCAGCCCCTGGACCGAGTGGTATTCCTTACTCTATCTCGAAGCAAGTCCTCACGGCCAACGAGCGGCTCCTTCAATCTCTGTTCACTCCTCTCCTCACCTACGGGTACCACCCCCTAGCCAGGAAGAAGGCCAACGGCATGGTCTTGGATAAACCAGGTAAACCTGATTACAGTACACCTGCTTTCTTTCACATGATTGTCCTGCTCGAAACTGTCTCCAAAATCCTCGAAAGACTTTCTGCACATTGTCTTGCCTCTGCCGCCCGGTCCCTTGGCCTCTTGCACCCTAATCAGTGTTGGTCCCTGGCCGGTCTGGGCTGTTTCGACGCTGTCGACACTGTGACCCATGAAGTCCGCCTACATCAGGCCGCTTCTTCAAAGTATCTACTCTCTTCCTGGATGTCAAAGGGGAATTTGACAACGTCTGTTCCAAACAAGCTTGCTACTATCCTCACCAGAGGAGGTATCTCGGCTTACCTGGTTGCCTGGATCAAGTCTTTCCTCTCCAAACACGAATGCCGACTCATATTCCAAGGCGCACCTGAGGTTTTCGGCCCGGTCGGTGTTGGAACCCCTCAAGGCTGAACGATTTCTCCTCTCCATTTTGTGCTCTACATTGCCAGCCTCCACCCGACTATCCCCCAAGGTCTGGCGATTTCATATGTCGACGACCTAACTATCAAGGTAGGCTCGGACTCTGTACGTTCGAATATCGACGCTCTTCAATCCTATTGCGGCATCATCCAAAGGCAGGGTGCCGACCAGGGGGTGGCTTTTACTGTCCCCATAACTGAACTGATTCACTGGAGAACTTCGAAGGACTGCTCGGAAGTATCCTTCGCCCCTATTGTGATCAACGACATGCTTTTTCCACCCTCTCAAGTTGTGAGGTGGCTTGGCTATTGGCTCACCCCTACTTTACACGCCTCCGTTCATTTCCTGAGACGGCTGGCATTAGCCAAAGCCTCTTTCACTACAATGCGACAGCTCAGTGCAGCTGGCAAAGGCCTCTCATCCTGGTGCAATAGAGAGCTAGTTTTCAGCGCCCTCCTCCCAATTCTCAGCTACAGCTGCGACGTGTTTGTTCCGGACAGAGCCACTCTTCAGAAATTCAACTGGTTCTGGCATGTGGTACTCCGGTGGACAACTAATTGCTTTTACAGCACCGCCCTCGGCGCTCTGTACCGGGACGCCTCCCTACCACCCATTTCCTCTATCTGCAAACACCGCCGTCGGTCAGCTGGCATCCGCTTGGCCTGCGCCCCCTCGGAATTCAACCCTGCCACAGCCCGGATACCCGAATCTGTTCCCACCTGGGACCAGGGTCGCTCTGCGGAAGATCATCGCTTTCTTCTCCATGGCTCATCCAAAGCCATCCACCGCACTTCATGGCTTGGCCCGGCGCTTAATGCCGCCAAGCACCTACCACTAGACTCCTTGTGTCACAAGGTTTCAGACCTCCTTGAGGAAATCCGTATCCTCCCACTCCCCTCAACCGATCTTGTAGCGCTCCCGCTTTTGAGTATACCTTCCGTCACCTACCATGCTCTCAGGGCTGCTCTGCTACACTCACTCCTCGCTGACTGGTAAGACCTAAGTCCGCCAGTGCCCCTCGCATACCCTTATAGTGCCTGCCTCACTCCCCACGCCTTTACTGGCCTTCCTCGATCTATAGGTGGCGGCATTCACTAGATGCGTACAGGTGCCAGTGACCTTGCCGCGCATATCTCCTGGAGGAACAGGGACTCCAGCACCCTCTGCCCGTTCTGTGAGGAAGACGATGAGTCCTTCCAACACCCGATTCTCCTCTGCCCCGCTAAGGCGCAGCCTCGCCTCACCCATCTCTCAGGTGTGGAAAACATTGGCCCTCACAGTCCCCTCTGGCGCTCGGTTCCCCTCCTCCAAGGGTTGGCTGAGTATCTCTACACTACTCGGACGGGTTTCCCTCCAGGCATGTTCCGCATTCGAGCCAATACTGCCTCTCATGAGCCCGGTTCGGACTCAGATAGTGCTTAACACAAAACTCCCTGGCTTGGCCCCGGCCTTCTAGATACTGCTTCTTCAAACTCCCCTGCTCGAGCTTCTGCTCAGGGTATGTTCTATACAGTTTATGAGTTTCCTTTGTTACTGGTTGACTGGGGCAGTGGGTAGGTAGGGTGGGGAGGTTTTATTACTTATGAGTGTTATTCTTATGAGTTATAAGAAGGGGTTTACTTTACTTTGCTTTTGTGAGTCATCGATGGGGATGTGACAGGGTTCGGATGACCCCTCTTGGAGAATTTTTGCATGTCTTGTTTGAATTTGGTTATTTCCTTTGTTAGTTTTTGGAATTAAGGTTTTTTATATGCCATAGTGCGAGCTGCATGCAGGATTTTGTACATAAATCAATAATCACATGATTCAAAAAAAAAAAGAATTAAAGAGAAAAGAAAACAAAAAAGAAAGGTACAAAGACAGGCATCCTCCGTCTCCTCTACACACCCGGCGATTGAAATCTCAAGACCACGAGATTATCACCACTTTTCTTTTCTCTATCCTACGCCATGAGCTCGCTCTAGGGGGTGGAGTCATACCTCCTCTACACTTCCCTCCCCATAGGCTTATCCCTTTGGGCTGTCTTCACGCTGGGTGATGGATTTCGTCTTCTTTTGATGATGTTTCCTCTCCCTAGCCCGCTTTTGCGCTGCCTCGCTTAGAGCATTTGCATGGTCGGCAACAGTCTTGTCGATGCCCATGTTACAGAAGGCCGGGAACACGGTTTGCAGTAAGAGAAAACCTTCAACAGGCCACAGTCGATTTCTCTATTCCCTCTGTTCCTTGAGAGGCTGCCTAGTCCTGAGACGAAGGCGGTTACCGAGAGTTTCTAGGGCATAGAGTTGGGTCTACCCCTCCTTCTCCTCTTCTCCTCACGGTCGGATCGGCCGGCACCCTACTGCTTTTTTTGGCTGGCACCCTACTGCTCCTACACCCTGGGGCTCTGTTCCCTTCTGATCTCTGGGCTTGGGTGATTGACATGGTTGCGTGCGTGGCTTTTGCCTGTGTTTGGGGTAGGGGTTTCATGCCAGCCACCTGTGTTGCCTCCGGGTGACATGCACTCCCTTCCGGTTTCGTTTCCAGTGGGCCTACGGTCGCTACTTCGCCCTGCCACACACTTCCGTTTGTGTTGGATTGAGTTACCAATTTTTCTCTTGGTGATCTTGTCTGCCCTTGGGTCCGGGACGTAAGAGCACCAGGTAAATTTACCTCTTTGTGTGTGATCATTGGCCTACGGCATTGACCTGCTGGCTCCTTGGCGGCTCCCCTTCTGCGGCAGAATGGGGTCAGTCGTGGGGCTATGGGTGCGTTGCTTATGGGTTCGGCTGGGATTTTTCTTCTTGAGTTTTGTTGAGGTGTCTGTTCTTTTCTTGATTGTTCACTGTTGGGGTGGGGGGTTGTCTTATAGGCTACACGTCTGTGGAGGTTTTTTGGTTCGTTGTATTCAGGGCTGTAAGCTCTTCTGTAGTTTCTACCCATGGTACCGGGCGTTTTGGTGTCGGGCAGGGTCAGAGGGTTTTAGCACTAGGGATGCGGGATGGACTGTAGGGGGAGGTTTTTCCTGTCTTCGAGAGATCTGCATACGGGTGTTTGTACCATAAACAATACTAAAATAATACCAAAAAAAAAAAGGAAACAAAGAGAAAAAAAAGAAGAGGTACAAAACCAGTCAGGCAGAGCGCTGAGCCACCCCCTCACCACCAGCCACATCCAACCTGGAGGCGTCCCTTCAAGACTTATTGTCTCCTGTTGCTGCTCTCTCCTCACACCGCGCCACACAAGTGGCACCCCCGCTGCCTCATGCGCCACCCCCTCCCACCCCTGCCGTCCAAGCTAAACCTGCTCAGTAGAAAATAAAACTTGCGACCCGCCACACTTCGAGTACAGTCGCCGCCCCTGATTTTCCGGTCCTGTTGTAGGGAAAATAGTATGGCAACCCGGAGAAATCTGCCAAACGCCACCCAGACTCACCCCAAGTGGCTATCGCTTTCGCTTCTCGCCACCCACAATCGGAGGAAGCCAAACTTGACACTCAGCGTTACCTAGCCACCTGACTCGTCCATACCGGTCCCCCGCCAGTTTCACTGTTTCTGATCCCCGGCGGCCCCCAGAACAAACCTGGGCATAGGTTACCAGGAAGGGCGGTAAGGGCAAGAAAAACGCCACTGCAGCACAACTCACTGTATCAAGCAAGAGTAGTGTCCCGAAAGGACCCCCACCGCTCCCAGCTGCTCAACGTCGTTTCTTTGCCCCTCGTACCTCCCCAACCGTCCCGAAAAATTCTTTGATCATGACTGCTACCTGTCCCGACAGCATTGGCCGCTTTGCTTAAAGAGGCCAACTGCTCTTTACCCCTCTCGCTTACTGCCTCGGTCAATCGTAATGGGGCTGTTACTCTTACAGCCAACCCTACACCCAGTCTTCTGCTTACTCCCCATTTTTTGATGCAATGTCTAGGAAGCTGAATCAGAGTGTCACGGTTGGAGACAATCCTTTCCAGGTTTTCAGGGAGGCACCTACAAGTGTCGAGCTCCTCATCCACAATCTTCCTCTTTCCGTTCTCCCGCACGAGCATACTGACCTCTTCCCTTCACTCTTCGAATCAATCAGCAATGCTATGGACGTCCCCATATTTGGGGCTAGATTCCTACAGTCAGATCCGGTGAAAAGGGCTGAGAAGCGCACAACCTTGGTGGTTGTGGCAGTCGACCCAGTCCATGTTTCCCGGTTCAGCAAATCCATCCGACCTTTCTCCCGGTCCCGCACAGTCGCCCCCGCCTACTCTGCCTCCAAATCCAGACTGTGCCGAAAGTGCTGGCGTTTTGGTCACTCTGCTCTTCTATGCAAAGAAGAGGCTCAAGCTTGCCCGATCTGCACTCTCCTCCATCACCGCTCCGCCCTCAGATGTGGGAACCAAGGCTGTCCGAAAGGTGGCTTTGAGAAGTCTGTCATGGGATGCTGCAACCCCTCGCCCCCCCTCTGTCGCAACTGTGGTGGTCAGCACGCCTCTTTCGATGGCACCTCTCCCATCGGCCCTGCAATCCTCTCCACTCTCCGTCCTCCTTGGCACCAAGACATTCCCGATGGCCGATCCGGGCGGCCCCCAAACCACCCCTCAGGGTCCCACTGTTCACCCTATGGTACCGGCAACTCCATCCAGGCAAGGTCCTCGTTTCACTCCCGCTGGTGAATCTTCCAACCTGAAACCGTTAATATGGTTCGCAGCGTGTCCGCCCAATATAGGCACGCCACTCCCCCCCGCCGAAACCTCTTTGATGCTGGCAGCACCCTCTTCAGAGCTAGCACCGGTGCAGACTGGAGCGAGCCCGCGCCGACCGACGTCCAGATGGATCTTTAGATGTCGCCAAGCCCAGCCCCAACACAGAGTCCTTCACCATCCCAATCATTCCATTATCCTGGTTGTTTAAATGTTTCCATTGTTCAGCATAATTGTCTTGGTAGCAGTAATGTTTTTCAAACTCTTGTTAGTTCTTTTACTTCGGTAGAAAGTTCTCCTCATATTGTGGCTCTTCAGGATATTCCTCTCTGAAGGAATTGTGCTTCTGTTTTTCGCAACTATAAATGATTTTTTCCTCCAGCAACTGACAGCTATAAGCCGCGAGTTGCAACCTATGTTCACAAAAGGCTTTTAAGTGTTATTTCTATTCCTCCATTGTTTTTTGAAAGGGGCGACCTCATGGCAGTGAACTTTCACTCCCCTGAGGGACTTTTTGATACATCTCATAATTTGTTTCGTTTGTACAACGCCTACTCTATTCCTACTGGTCTCCCTAGGTCAGTTTCTCCTGTTGATTTGTTGCCTCAGCATGATTTTCCTACACTTGTTCTTGGGGACCTCAACATTCACCACTCCGCTTCCGACCCGACTCGTTTGCTCTCCGGCTACCATTAGTTAATAAGTTCCCCTTATTTCGACGGGGCATCAGCGCAGTTGTTTTCGCTCCTCAATACTCCCGGGGTCTATTCCAGCTTCCCGTTCACCTCCAATCATCGCCCTGTAGTACTTGATTTGTCCTTTGCTAACACTGCTTTTCTTCCTTATTTCTCCTCTTGGAACCCCTCCCGCCCGCCAACCGGTTCTGATCACACTGCCCTCTCAATTATTCTCTCCACTCCGCTCCTGAAGCCCCCGCCCAGGGGCCAAAATTGCAACTTCACGAATTGGGATCACATTTCCCCTGTGCTCACCGATCTTAGGCTTGCAGCTCCCCCTGCTCTCCTTACTCCAAAGTCACTCAACCTATAGTTCAACGGCTCCCTTGCCGATATCATGCACCGCATCACCTCCGACACCCCGCCCAAACGCCCATCCTCCTACCCTAAGCTGTGGTGGACTCCAGAACTCACACAGCTACGACGCATCCATCTCCAGACAACCTGCCTCATGAGAGAGAATCAGTCCTCGCCCGCCCTGGCCCTTGCAGCTCGGAACAGGTATTTCAAGGGGATCCAGTCAGCCAAGAGAGTCCACTGGTCGCAGTTGCTGGCCAATGTCGACTCCGATTCTGTCTGGGATGCTCGTAAGATTGCAGCCGGCAGGGCCCAGGATCGTTTCATCACGCTTGAGAACGCCTCCTCTCCCACCGAAATTAACAATACACTTCTACAACACTTCTTCCCTACTAGACCCTCTCCTACTCCTCCTCTCATTGTTCTTGCGTTTAGGGACGTCCACCCAGTTTCACCGGCCGAAGTGTCCCCCGCAGTTCGAAAATGCTCCAACATGTCAGCCCCTAGCCCAAGTGGTATTCCTTACTCTATCTGGAAGCCGGTCCATAAAGCCAATGAGCGGCTCCTTCCATCCCTTTTCACTCCCATCCTCACCCACGGGTACCACCCCCTAGCCATGAAGAAGGCCAATGGCATTGTCCTGGACAAACCAGGCACACCTGATTACCGTACACCTGCTTCCATCCGCATCATTGTCCTGCTCGAAACTGTTTCCAAGATCCTCGAAAGACTTTCTGCTCTTCTTCTCGCCTTTGCTGCTCGCTCCCTTGGCCTCTTACACCCCAATCAGTGTGGATCCCTAGCCAGTCTGGGCTGTTTCGACGCTGTCGCTACTCTTATCCACAAGGTTTGCCTACTTCAGGCTGCTTCCTTCAAAGTATCAACTCTTTTCCTGGATGTCAACGGTGGGTTTGACAATGTCTGCGCTAACAAGCTGGCCAATACCCTCACCAAGGGAGGTGTCTCCGCCTATCTGGTTGCCTGGATTAAGTCTTTCCTCTCCAAACGCCAATGCCAACTCATTTTCCAAAGCGCGTCAAAGGTTTTCTGCCCGGTGGCGGTTGGCACCCCTCAAGGCTCACCGATTGCTCCTCTCCATTTTGTGCTTTATATAGCCAGCGTCCACCCCGCTATGCCCCAAGGTCTGGCGATTGCCTATGTCGACGACCTCACTATAACAGTCGGCTCGGACTCTTTTCGTTTCAATATCCCCGCTCTTCAATACATTTTTTGCATCATCTAAAGGCGGGGTGCAGATCTGGTGGTGGCTTTTTCTGTCCCCAAAACTAAACTCATTTACTGAAGAATTCCAAAGCACCGCTCAGATGTTTCCTTTGCCCCTATAGTGATCAACAACAGGCTTTTTCCTCCCTCTCAAGCGGTGAGATGGCTTGGCTACTGGCTTACCCCTGCCATTCACTTCTCCGTTCATTTCCTGAGACGGCTGGCACTAGCCAAAGCCTCTTTCACCTCCATCCGACAGCTCAGTGCAGCTGGCAAAGGCCTCTCCTCCTGGTGCGAGAGAAAGTTAGTCCTCGGCGCTATCCTTCCGATTGTGACCTACGGCTGCGACCTTTTTGTTCACGACACGGCCATTCATACGACACTCAACTGGTTCAGGCATCGTGTGCTCCGTTGAACAACTAATTGCGTTTACACCACTGCCCCCCCACGCTCTGTACCGGGAGGCTTCGCTACCACCCGTTTCCTCTATCTGCAAACACCACTGTCGGTCAGCTGCCCTCCACTTGGTCTGCGCTCCTTCGGAATTCAACCCTGCCACCGCCTGGGTACCCGGGTCTGTGCCCACCTGGGACCAGGCTCGTTCAGCGGACGATCATCGCTTCCTCCTCCGTCGCTCCTCCAAATCTGTCCACCTTACTTCATGGCTTGGCCCGGTGGTTAATTCCACCAAGCACGTACCACTAGACTCCTCATGTCATGAGGTTTCAGACCTTGTTAAGGAAATCTCTATCCTCCCGCTCGCCTCAACAGATCTTGTGGCGCTCCCGCTGTCGCGGGTACCCTCTGTCACCTACCAAGCCCTCTGAACTCCTCTGATTCAGTCACCCCTCGCTGACTTGCTAGACCAAAGTCCACCAGTGCCCTCTTCCAATCCTTGTAGTGCCTGCCTCACTCCCCATGCCTTTAATGGCCTTCCTCGATTTATATGTGGCCGCATACACCAGATGTGTACAGGTACCAGCTACCTTGCTGCACATATATCCTGGAGGAACAGGGACTCCAGCACCCTCTGCCCATTCTGTGAGGAAGAGGATGAGTCCTTCCAACACGCGATTCTCCACTGCCCTGCTAAGGCTCACCCTCGCCTCACCTATCTCGCAGGTGTGGACGACATTGGCCCTGACGGTCCCCGCTGGCTCTCAGTGCCCCTCCTCAGAGGGTTAGCTGAGTATCACTCCTCTACTGGCACGGGCTTTCGTCCAGCCATGTTGCGCATTCGAGCCACTACTCTGACTCCTGAGCCGGGTTCGGGCTCAGAAAGTGCTTAACACATATCTCCCTAGCCTGGCCCCGGCTTTCTAGGTATTGCTACTTCAAACTCCCCTGCCCGAGTTTCTCTTCTGGGTATTGTCTATACTGTTCATGAGTTTCCCTTCTTCCTGTTTAACTGTTGCAGTAGGCAGGTAGGGAGTGCGGGTTTTTAGTACTTATAAGTGTTTTTCTTATGAGTTATAAGGAGGGCTTTACGTTACTTTTCTTTTGTTAGTGATCGATGGCGATGCGACAGGGTTCTGATGATCCTGCTTGAAGAGTTTGTGAACATGTTGTTTGACCTTTGTTATTTGCTTTGTTTGTTTTTGGAATTAAGGTTTTTTATATGCCATAGCGCGAGCTGCATGACAAATTTTGTTCCTAAATGAATAATCACAGGATTCAAAAAAAAAGAAAAAAAAGAAAAAAAAGGTACAAAGACAGCGACGCAAGGACTAAGAAGCTCAATCAGATTTTCCCTGTTGGAGATAAGCCATTTCAGGTTTTCAGGGAGGCACCTACAAGTGTGGAGCTCCTCAATCACAATCTTCCTGTCTCTATTCTTCCGCACGAGCCTACTGACCTCTTCCCTTCGCTCCTTAAATCAATTAGCAATGCAATTGACGTCCCCATATTTGGGGCTAGATTTCTACTCTCAGATCCGGCTAAGAGGGCTGAGAAGCGCTCAACCTCGGTGGGTGTAGCAGTCGACACACTTCATGTTTCCCGGTTCAGCAAATCAATCCGACCTTTTTCCTGCGCCTGGACAGTCGCCCCCGCCTACTCTGCCTCCAAATCCAGGCAGTGCAGAAAGTGCTGGCATTTTGGTCACTCCGCTCCTCTATGCAAAGAGGAGGCACAAGCCGGCCCGATCTGCACTCTACTCCATCACGGTTCCGCCTACAGATGCGCTAACCAAAGCTGTCCGAAAGCGGGCTTTGAGAAGTCTGTGGTGGGATGCTGCAATGCCTCCCCTCCTCTCTGGATCAACTGTGGTGGCCAGCATGCCACTTTCAATGGCAGCTGTCCAGTCCGCCGGGAAGTCTTCCCCGCTCTCCGTCCACCTAGGGACCAAGACATTCCCGATGCCCCTGATGCCGGCGTCCCCCAACACACCCCTCAAGGTCCAACTGCTCACCCAAGTGTACCAGCTACTCCGGCCAGGCACAGTTCTCGTTTACCTACTGCTACCAAATCTACCCAACATGAAACTGTTAAACTCTTTTGGAGCACGTCTGCCCAGCCTGACCTCGCCGCTCCCCTCCCCGCAGGAACCTGATTGGTGCTGGTAGCACCCTTTTCAGAGCTAGCACCGGTGCCGACCGGAGCGAGCCCACGCCAACCGAAGTCCAGATGGATCTTGAGATGTCGACAAGCCCAGCCTCAACACAGAGTCCTTCACCACCCTAAGCATTCCATTATCCTGGTTGTTTAAATCTTTCCATTGTTCAGCATAATTGTCTCGGTAGCAGTAATGTTTTTCAAACTCTTTTTAGTTTTTTTACTTCGGTGGAAAGTTCTCCTGATATTGTGGCTCTTCAGGATATTCCTCTCAGGAGGAATTGTGCTTCTGTTTTTCGCAACTATAAATCTTTTTTTCCTCCAGCAACTGACAGCTATAAGCCTCGAGTTGCAACATATGTTCACGAAAAGCTATTAAGTGTTATTTCTATTCTTCCATTGATTTTTGATAGGGGCGACCTCATGGCAGTGAACTTTCACTCTCCTGAGGGCCTTTTTGATACTTCTTATAATTTGTTTCGTTTGTACAACGCCTACTCTATTCCTAGTGGTCACACTAGGTGAGTTGCTCCTTTTGATTTCTTTCCCCAGCATGATTTTCCTGCACTTGTCCATGGGGACCGCAACATTGACCACTGGGCTTCCGACCCGACTCGTCTGCTCTCCAAGGACGATCAGTTTATAAGTTCCCCTTATTTCGACAGGGCATCAGGGCAGTTGTTTTCTCTCCTCAATACACCCGGGGTATACACTAGGTTCCCGTTCACCTCGAATCATCGCCCTGCACTACTTGACCTGTCCTTTGCCAACACTGCCCAGCTTCCATACTTCTCCTCCTGGAACCTCACCCACCTGCCAACCCGTTCTAATCACTCCGCCCTCCCAATTATTTTCTCCACTCTGCTCCTAAAGCCCCCGTCTAGGGGCATAAACTGGATACTCACAGACTGGCATCACATTTCCCCTCTACTTGCCCACCTCAAGCTTGCAGCGCCCCCTCCTCTCCCTACTCCAAACTCACTCAACCTATGGTTCGACGACTAGCTTGCCAAGATCACTCACCTCCTCACCTCCAACACCAGAACCAAACGCCCGTCCTCCTACTCTAAACCATGGTGGACTCCAGAACTTACACAGCTACGACGCATCCATTACCATACCTCCGGCCTCATGAGAAAGACCCTGGCCTCGCCCGCCATTGCCGGTGCGGCTCGGAACACGTACTTCAAGGTGATCCAATCCAGCAAGAGAGTGCACAGGTCGCAGTTTCTCGCCGATGTCGACTCGCGATCAGTCTAGGATGCTAGAAAGATTGCAGCTGGCAGAGCCCCGGATCACTTCCCCACGCTTGAGAACTCCTCCGCACCCACCAAAATTAACAATACACTCCTACAACATTTTTTCCCTCCACGACCCTCTCCTCCTCCTTCCCTCATCCTTCCTGCGTTTAAGGACGTCCCCCCGGTCTTACAAGCAGAAGTGTCCTCCGCTCTTCGAAAATGCTCCAACAAGTCTGCCCCTAGCCCAGGTGGTATTCCTTACTCTATCTGGAAGCCGGTTCACAAGGCCAACGAGCGGCTCCTTCCATCTCTGTTCACTCCAATCCTCACCCACGGGTACCACCCCTTAGCCATGAAGAAGGCCAATGGCATTGTCCTGGATAACCCAAGCAAACCTGATTACCGTACACCGGCTTCCTTTCGCATCATTGTCCTCCTTGAAACTATCTCCAAGATCCTCAAAAGACTTTCCGCTCTTTGTCTCACCTCTGCCGCCCGCTGCCTTGGCCTGTTGCACCCCAATCAGTGTGGGTCCCAGGCCGGTCTGGGCTGTTTCGACGCTGTCGCTACTCTTACCGACCAAGTTCGCCTACTTCAGCCTGCGTCCTTCAAAGTATCAACTCTCTTCCTGGATGTCAAAGGGGGTATTGACAATGTCTGTGCTAACAAGTTGACCAATATCCTCAGCAAAGGAGGTGTCTCCGCCTACCTGGTCGCCTGGATCAAGTCTTTCCTGTCCAAACGCCAATGCCGACTCATATTGCAAGGCGCGCCTAAGGTTTTCTGCCCGGTCGCAGTTGGCACCCCTCAGCGCTCTCCAATATGTCCTGTTCTTTGGTGCTTTATATGGCCAGCCTCCACGCGACCATCCCCCAAGGTCTGGCCATTTCATTTGTCGACGACGATCCCATCACGGTCAGCTCGAACTCTGGACATTCGAGGATCCAGGATCTACAATTTTATTTTGGCATCATCCAAAGGCCGGGTGCCGATCTCGAGGTGGCTTTTTCTGTCCCCAAAACTCAACTCATTCACTGGAGGACTTCAAAGGACTGCTCGGATATTCCCTTTGCCCCTATTGTGATCAATGACATGCTCTTTCCACCCTCTCAAGCTGTGATGTGGCTTGGCTACTGGCTCACCCCTACCTTACACTCCTCTGTTCATTTCCTGAGACGGCTAGCAGTTGCCAAAGCCTCTTTCGCTACAATCCGGCAGCTCAGTGCCGCTGGCAAAGGCCTCTCGTCCTAGTGCAACAGAAAGCTTGTCTTCGGCACCATCCTTCCTATTCTCACCTAAAGCTGCGACCTCTGTGTCACGGACACTGCCACTCTTAGGAAAATCGGCTTCTTCTAGCATGCAGTACTCCGATGGACGACTCACTGCTTTTATACCACCGCCCACGTTGCCCTATACCGGAAGGCCTCCCTGCCACCCATCTCCTCTATCTGCAAACACAGTTGCCGGTCAGCTGCCCTCCGCCTGCTCTGCGCCCCTTCGGAATTCAATCCTGCCACCGCCCGAATACGCGAGTCTGGGCACACCTGGGACCAGGGTCCTTTAGCGGACGATCATTGCTCTCTCCTCTGAGGCTCCTCCAAAGCCAGTCATCTTACTTCATGGCTTGGCCTGGCGGTTGATTCCACCCAGCATCTACCACTAGACTCCTTATGTCACGAGATGTCAGACCTTATTGAGGAAGTCCCTATCCTCCCGCTCGTCTCAACCGATCTCGTGGCGCTGCGGCTGTCGTGAGTACCTTCCGTCACCTACCAAGCCCTCAGAGCGCTTCTGGTACAGTCTCTGCTCGCTGACTGGCTAGAATTAAGTCCACCAGTGCCCCTTCCATATCCTTATAGTGCCTGCCTCACTGCCCATGCATTTGCGGCCTTCCACGATGTATATGTGGCCATATTCACCAGACGCGCTCTGGTGCCAGCTACCTTGCCGCACATATCTTCTGGAGGAACATGGACGCCAGCACACTCTGCCCGTTCTGTGAGGAAGACGATGACTCCTTCCAACACAGGATTCTCCTCTGCCCCACTAAGGCTCAGCCTCATCGCACCCATCTCTCAGGTGTGGATGACATTGGCCCTGACGGTCCCCTTTGGCTCTCAGTTCCCCTCCTCAGGGGTTTAGCTAAGGATCTCTACCCAACTCGCACGGGCTTTCCTCCAGCCATGTTGCGGATTCGAGCCAGTACTGTGACTTCTGAGCCGGTTTCCGACTCAGATAGTGCTTAACACGAAACTCCCTCGCTCGGCCCCGGCCTTCTAGGTATTGCTACTTCAAACTCCCCTCCTAGAGTTTCTCTTCAGGGTATTTTCTACGCAGTTTATGAGTTTCTTTTGTTTCCTAGTTGACTGTGGCATTGGGCAAGTAGGGCAGGGAGGTTTTTTAGTACTTATGAGTGTTTTCCTTATGAGTTATAAGGAGGGCTTTACTTTACTTTTCTTTTGTCAGCCATCGATGGCGATGCAACAGGGTTCAGATGACCCCGCTTGGAGAGTTTTTGCACGTGTTGTTTGAATTTTGTTATTTCCTTTGTTAGTTTTTGGAATTAATTTTTTTATATGCCATAGCACGAGCTGCATGCAGGACTTTGTACCTAAATCAATAATCACATGATTCAAAAAAAAAACAAAAAAAAGAAAAAAAGAAAAATCAAAAAAAAAAGTAGAAAGCCAGCATCCTCAGTCTCCTCTACAGACCCAGCGATTGAAATCTCAACACCACGAGATTATCACCACTTTTCCAAACTCCACCCCCCTTGATGGATTCGTCCTAGGGGGCTGTGACATACCTCCTCTGCTCTCTCGTTCCCTTAGGTTTATCCCTTTGGGCTTTCTTCACTCTGGGTTGATGGATTTCGTGTTCTTTTCAAGATGTTTCCTCTTCCTACCCCGCTTTTGCTCTGCTTCGCTTCGAACATTTGCACAGTCGGCAACACTCTCCTCACCGCCCATGTTACAGACGGCCAGGTACACGGTTTGCAGTAAGCGAAAACCTTTTAACAGGCCGCGGTCGATTTCTCTACTCTCTTGATTTTTAAGAGGCTGCTAAGTCCAGACACGAATGGGATTACAGATAGTTTCTACGGCACAGAGTTGGGTCTACCCCAGTTTCTCCTCTTCTCCTCACGGTCGGATCGTCTGGCACCCTACTGCTTCTTTACTTTTCTGGCTGGTACCCACAACTACCTGGCTGGTATCCATAACTACTTCTTCCCCCTTCTGACTATGACCACGGTCCATCACTGTCTGCCTCTGGGAGGCTGGTATTGCACTATCTCCTTCCTCTTTTTCGAGTGTTTGGCCAGCATAGATCGCATCTTCAGCCTTCCCAGGACTTCGATCATCCCGAGCCTGGCCCCTCCCGCGCTGAGTGTGCCGAACTTTTCAAGTGGTCTCCGCTTTGTTTGCTTTTTGTTTTTCCTTTGTTCTGATGATCATGCTATGGGTTTTCCTGAGTCCTCCTGCTTGTTCTTTGATTTGATTCCTTTCGTCTATCTTCTTAGCTAGTCAAGGGTTTCTTGTTGGGGGCGAGATGTCCGGTTGGTTTCCACACAGAGGGACTTGGGGGTTGGCTTTTTCCCAGGGGTATTGGAGGTTTTTTTATGCCATAGCGTAAGCTGCATGCAAGATTTTGTACCTTAAAACAATAATCATATGGTTCAAAAAAATAAGAAAGAAAAAGAAAAAACGAGAAAACAAGGTACAAAGACAGCAGTCAGCTTGAACACTATGGTCAACGAAAACTGTACCCTCCTCACCCCACAAAACATGCAAACCCCCAACTCCCTCTGGGATGAGACCAACCGCACATCTCGCCTATCGCCCAACCAAATCCTACGAACATACTCATACATCCAAAGGAAGTCAAAAGGAAAGAAGCAAGCAGGAAAGAGAGGAGAACCCTTAGTGATATCTACTATGAAAGTATAAAAACATAAGGAATGAATCAACCCCTAACCGAGGAAATTTATGTCAGATAAGTGACATGTATCAGCCTGAGCTAGGAAGTGAGAGTATGGACCTGCACACCGCAGCGATGCTGGGGGACGAAGCGGTGCCTGATGCCAGGATGGAAAGGTGGATGGAGGTGTCTCTGATGAGGGGTCGCCGGCGGGTGTGCCAAAGGGGCATTAGCACGGACCCAAAGGAGGGACAGGCGTAACCGAGGCGTGGTTTTGTATAGCGACCCAGGATCGACCATGGAAAGGGGAGCAGTAAGGTGCCAGCTGAGCAGGTGGAGAGAGGGGAAAGGGTGTAGCTGTGACCGAACAACGGAATGAAGACCAAGAGGGTGGTGGAGGAAGGATAGGTGGGGGAAGACAATCCAAACGCTTGAGATGATCGACTAGAGTAACTGTGGCTGATGCTTTCCGAATGCGAAACGAGGACTAGATGCTCAAGTTACTAACCGAAGTGTTCCCCGACAGGACCTCGTAGCCGAGACAGAAAGGTACTTCGCAAAGGGCTTGGAGAGCTCAGCGCCGACCGTGAATGAAGAGAGCAAAATGCCGACCGTGCAAAACCTAAGCAAGGTGCAAAGGAAGTGCGGGGTAAGGGGTGAGAACCGAACTTCATGAGCGGGAGTCAACAATAAACGAGAACAAGAACCCCGTGGAGGAAGGGCATGCCCCAAAAGGAGAGGAGGGGTGATAGCATGACTCCCCTAGGCAGAAGCCATCAAGGGCGAGGAGAGGGAGTGGTGGTAGATCCCACAACGAGTATCCCTGGTGTTGAGATTTCAATCGCTGGAGGGGTAGGGGAGATGGTTCATTTCTAATTATTGACACATTCTTTTTTTTTCTTTTTTCTTATTTTGAATCTTGTTTATTAATTGTTTCTTGAGGCCAGAAGGCCAAAATAGGCACATCCGCAGTGTTAGGTACAAAGGACATCGGCCTGGATGAAGACCATGTTGTCCAAGGCCTCCAACTACAGTCCATCCTGCGATTCCCAAGCTAAAACCCCCTCACCCTGCCCAACAAAGAAAACTCCGCCTGGTACTATGGGTAGAAACTACAAGGAGATGAGAGCCTGGGCCTGCAAACAGCGAACCAATTACCCCAGTGAAAGCCTAGCCTAAAGGAAAAACATCCCCAACCGACAGTAGACCAAACCAACAAAGGAACCCAAACCCACTCCCCCAAGTCCAAAAAACGTATAATCTAAAGCTTAGTAAAACCCCACCGGACCCAGCTCCCGAAGGAATAGGGACTCCTGAATGATGGGTCTCAGGGACAATCAAGGGGAGAAAAGCTCCCGGAGGCTTATAGCCCCACCAGCCAAGGCTCAGGAAGAGCAACCCACTTCGAGAGAATGCCGCCAAAAGAAGGAACGCTCATGGCAGCTGGAGAACGATCTGGTCGGCTATTTCAGGAAACAGGACCCGCAAAGAAGGTTTAAACTTGCTCCCCTAGTCCAAGGACCTCAGAAGGGAACAGAGGCCTGGTGGTGGGCGTAGACCAGCGAGCAGTAGGGTGCCAGCCGATCCAACCGTCTCGGAGGGGGAGGGCAGAGGGGTAACCGACACAAGAAGTATGAGGAAGGCCGACAAAAGCGGGGTCACGATGTTTCGAAAGGTCCGACCGTACCAGCAGAGCACAATGGTGATAGTGCAATCCCAGAGAGCAGTGCCACCAGGGACAACTCCTTGATCGATGGACCAAGACTAAAGACCGACAGTTGACGGGTTAGGGGTCGCCGACCATTGAGGGCTGCCTAATCAAGCCCGGAAAAGAGGGGATGAAGGCAGACTCAACCAAACCCCTAGGAACAAGCTGGCCAGGCCTGACCATCAGAAGGGAAAAGAAGAGGGGAGGGAGATGGCTTCAATCAGACAGAGGCAATGTGGCGTGTCTGATGAGAGGGGGGTGGATGGAAGTGACAATGATTTCTCGTGGTGTGGTTGAGATTTCAATGGCTGGAGGTGTAGTGGAGACGGAGGATATCTAATTACTGTGACCTTTTTTCTTTTTTTCTTTTTTTCTTTCTTTTTGTTTAAATGATATGCATTTGTTTAAGGTATAAAGACGGCACGCTGAGCGCCCTCTATTTACCTCTCGCTTAAAATACTTACCGCTTTCGGCCAACATAAAGCTCAGGGTTTGGTCTTTATTTCGTCACGATACATCTATTGGGGCTTTTCACTTGGGCTTCATTTTCAAGTGAAATATATATTTCACCTTGGCTGAGAGGATTTTCATTCTTGAAAAAGTCAAACTGGTAGTTTATCTTTACTTTGGCTCTCCCCCGCCTCCCTGTCCTCCGGCCTGGCCAGTTGGGCTTGTCTTGATGTCGTCTACCCCTCTCGCTTCCCCTGGTGCAGGCCCAGCCTCGGCTGTTGGTCCTGCTCGCTCTGCCTCCTCTCGCCAGGACCGTAGGGCTGATCCTATCTCTCGCTCGTCGTCTTCCCAGTCCAGTCATGCCTCTCTTTCTGGGGAGG
>Ga0307509_10001180_pt1 | contig 44556 bp, 36 predicted proteins | sample 10_EM_MG_FD_202245 | JGI IMG/M metagenome (GOLD analysis project Ga0307509, IMG submission 202245) | Populus trichocarpa ectomycorrhiza microbial communities from riparian zone in the Pacific Northwest, United States - 10_EM | ecosystem: Host-associated > Plants > Roots > Unclassified | place... | reverse complement strand
ATAGTCAGTCCAAACTGCTACTCCTATGGTCTATAGGACTGGAGTCTAACCTTACTCCACTCACCTACTGGACTAGGCAGTCTGGGCACTACCGTGGACTGGACGGACTGGCCGCTTGCGAACACTGCTACCGGTAACACATATGATAAACAAGCCGTTACCAGCCTCGTCATAAGCTGAAATCAATGGCAAAAGTGGCTTCCGCTATCATTCGACTTGTTTAATCCTCCCACATTTACCTCTCGCCCTACTAATGGCGCAATTTCTCGGGTCGATCTCCCTGAGCGATAAGGAGCCGGAACAGGGGAAGTTGGAGTTCGCTTACTTCTGGAACCTACCGTCATATTACGAGCCGCATTTCGGGTGAGGGCCCTCCTTGTCTTCCACTCACTGCAGCTATAAATAAACTGTATTGAATCAAGCCATATCCGAGTACAAGTACCGTACCGTATCATACTCCCGCGGCCGAGTTGAAGTTGGACACCTAAGGTGGCAATTCCCATAGAAAGTGTCCAACTTCAACTCGGCCGCGGGAGTACAAACTATGGTAAATAGAGTCATTTTGGCTAGCATATTTTTTTTTTATTTGGAAAAATCCCATATCCCAAGTCCCCTCTCCACAGAAATTATGCGTGCGCATTCAAAGAGATAAGGTATTTCGACTCAGAATCAGGACTTTTCAAGTAGAAAGGATAGCCACCAGTTAGTCTTGACATGCAGTAGCGGTTGGTAACTTACCGGCCATGGTATTGTTAGAAAAGAATACGGGTATCCGAAAACACCTGGGTGTTTGATAATGGCAACGGGATCCCCGCCCCCCCACCCGCCGTTTCCGAAGCCCTAGAACAATTGACCTGCCGGTACCGGTTCATAAAATATTCCCTATTGCCCAAAAGTGTTCGGTTATTTTGCTAACAATACTTAATACTTCGTTCGAACATAGTGAACCCACAATCCTATATGGTGTCAACACCCTCCGGAGTTATCGGTATTATGAAGATATGTGCCTTGGAAGCTGAGGATCTAGGGATTCCTATCCTATCATTCATCATAATCATAATGTAGCACGAGCTTTCCGCATTCCAGAACGGTGGAACCGGGAAATTTGGCTTGAATAGCTAAGTTGCCGTGGTGCCGTACTTGTAACTTACTTATACAAATATTTGCTTGGTTGCTTTTTCTTCATGGAAAACTGTCGAATTCAAAACTTCAGACAAAGCATAGAAGTAGGATCGAAATTTGAAGTCATGGTACCGTACAAGAGCACCTATTTAGAAAAAGATGGATCACATTAAACAACTTATGCTTACCTTGGAAACCTACGAGAAGCAGTATTTTTCATCCAGGATACCGGTACCGTAGAAACTGAAATAATTGGGCCTCGAAAAATGCGGTTAATTTAAGGTGTGTATTGCGAATGATCTTCTTGTCGCAATAAATAGGGGTTTCATTATTTCTTGGCAGCTAATCATAGTGAAGACGATGCCAACAAAGGAGAAAACTCTCCATAAGTAGCTGCCAAGAAATAATGAAACCCCTATTTATTGCGACAAGAAGATCATTCTGTCGCACAACTCAGCCAGCTGAGACGGCACTCCGGATCAGGTGATTGGGTCAGGTGCTCGCCGGCAAGGCGCCAGGACAACAGCAACCCCTCTTTTCTTCAACCCACGAAACTCTATTGAATAACACGAACGCACTCAAGAACCCATTCTCTGAACCCTCTACATTAAATCTACCACCTTTCAAACAGTAGCCAAAAAGCGAAATGTTGCAAGCCCGTGTCGGGGAAAATAGCAGCGCTTCCAATAACAACTCCTTTAATAACGACTCCTTCAATAATACCAACTCATTTAACACCATCTCAAATACTATATCATATACCCATGTGTCTAACGTGAATAATCATCGCAGTGCCGACGAGAGGGCTGAGATTCTCGCATGGTTATCTCCGCTGGACCCCTGGATACGGCACCGTGGTATTAGAGACGACCGGGTCGAACATGTGGGGGACTGGCTCTTACGAACCGAGGAATATCGGAGTTGGTTGGATGGAATTCGGGGTGGGGAACACGATAATTCGGCCTTGTTTTGCTACGGAGATCCCGGGGTTGGCAAGACCTACATCACGTAAGAAAGCGCATCTCCCATGAAGCAAAGGTGTTGCTAAGAAACTGTGATGCTAGCTCGTTGGTAATAGATAGGCTGTGCGATTCAGCAAGGGAGCAAAATGCTGTAGTCGCGTGCTTCTACTTCGACTTCGCCGCCCAGAAAGAACAATCCGCTGCTACCGTCCTAAGTTCCTTCCTTAAACAGCTCGTTGGTGGACTCGAAAAGATTCCGGCGAAGATTATCGAGGCGTTTCGAGACCAGAAGAAGACCACTGGGGGGCGGAGACTGGAACTCGGTCAAGTCGTAGACATGTTACAGGATATCTCGTCCTCACGGCCTACCTTCATATGTATTGATGCCCTTGATGAATGCATCGCGGAGTGCCGGGCAAAGATACTTGATTCACTGCAGCAAATTTCACATAAGTCGCCAAGCATGCGGATATTCATGGCAGGAAGATTGCATGTCCGGGATGAGGTGGTGAAACGCCTTGCGGGGAGGGTGGCGGCTGTATCGATTATACCAACCAAGGATGATATCATTCTATTCCTAAGGGCCAAACTGAAAGAGGACACAGCACCGGAGGCGATGGACAAGACCTTAGAGGAAGACATTATAAAGAACATTCCCGAAACTGTTTCAGAACTGTAAGTGATGAACAAGGGCCCGGAAAAGATACCTCAAACTGGAGCTAACTAATCTATCTCTAGATTCCTACTAGTATCTCTAAATATTGAGTCGATACTACAAGAAACAACACTCCATCGAAGGCGAGAGAAACTCGATACTATGACAGATGGTGTGGGTCTAGGGGATGCATACGCTGCAACCATAGGACGGATAAAGACCCAGAATGGGGATAGAGCAAGACTGGGAATGGAGGCTCTAATGTGGATTTCACATTCTGAGCGGCTGCTGAGTGTGGACGAGATATGTCACGCCCTAGCGGTCGAGATTGGAGCGGCCGACATTAATACCAACAATATTCCTTCCATCCGGACAGTGTTAGGCTGTTGCCTTGGACTTGCCACTGTCGATAGAGGGTCCTCCACTATTCGACTCGTCCATTTCACGCTGAAAGAGTATCTATCCCGTCGTACGAACTTATTTGACACACCACACTCAGGAATCGCGGAGATTTGTTTGACGTATCTTAATTTCCAGGCCATTAAGGAACTTCCGTCCCGCCCCTCTGATGATTTCAAAGGCCTACCCTTGCTAAAATATGCTTCCTTGTACTGGGGAACTCACATGCGAATGGAGCTCTCAGATCGCTCAAGATCCCTTGCGCTTAACCTTCTTGATCAATATGCCAGTCATATATCCACCAAATTACTTTGGAGGTCGACCGGAAAGTGGCACTTTTATTCCGGCAAACCATTTTCTGCACTCCATTGTATTTCGTATTTGGGAATCGCAGAAGTCGCAATTGATTTGTTAAAAACAAAGAGATGGGATGCAAACGAAAAAGATAGTGATGGACTAACGCCACTAATATGGGCTGCGAAGTATGGGCACGAAGAGGTAGTAAGACTGCTCTTGGAACAGGAGCGCACTCAGCCGGATATTCCAGGCGGGATACATGGGCGAACTGCACTCTCATGGGCAGCTGGGAGTGGGCACGATGGGGTGGTCAGAATGCTCCTTAGTCGGTCATTTGTCAATCTTGGGGGCATAGGCCGTATGTGGGAAAAGACACCACAAGTAATGAGTGTACTGTTGGGAAGAAAATACGTCCATCCTGACAGGCCGGAAAATCATGGCCGAACACCGCTCTCACGGGCCGCTGGGAATGGGTGTGAGGGTGTAGTGAAGCTGCTGTTGGAACGGAAGGACGTTAACCCCGATAGGCCAGACAATAATGGCCAAACGCCGCTCTGGTGGGCCGCCGAGAATGGGTTTGAAGGAGTAGTGAAGCTGTTGTTGGCACGGAAGGACGTTAATCCCGATACGCCAGACAATGGTGGCCATACACCCTTTTTCCAGGCCGCCGGGCACGGGTTTGAAGGAGTACTGAAGCTGTTGTTAGAACGGAAGGACGTTAACCCCGATAGGCCAGGCGATGATGGCCAAACACCGCTCTCGTGGGCGGCCGAGAGGAGATGTGAAGAAGTAGTGAAGCTGCTGTTGGAGCGAGAAGACATTAAACCGGATCAGTCAGACAATTACGGTCGAACTCCCTTCTGCTGGGCCGCCAGGAATGGGTCCGAAGGAATAGTAAAGCTGTTTTTGGAACGGAAGGACGTTAACCCCGATATTCCAGACAATGAAGGCCGCACCACTCTTCTGGGCCATCATCTTTCGGCACGATGGAGTAGCAAAGCTGCTGTTGGAACGGGAAGAAGTTAAGCCGGATCAGCCAGACACTTATGGTCAAACTCCCTTCTGCTGGGCCGCCGAGAAAGGGCGGGAGGGAGTAGTCAAGCTGATGTTGGAACGGAGGGACGTTAACCCCGATAGGCCAGACAATGATGGCCGGACGCCGCTCTGGTGGGCAACCTCGAATTGGCATGAACAAGTAGTGAAGCTGCTGTTGGAACGGGAAGAAGTTAGTCTCGATAGCCCCGACATTCGCGGCCAAACACCGCGCTTATTCGCTTCTCTGTCTCGGAATCCTACAATTGTTAAGCTATTCGAGGCCCGAAAAGCTAAGGCCCCGAGCGCGATATAATGCTCTAGAGGCGCGAACCCTTTTGGCTCCTCCGGGTCTAGCCATGTGCGCTGTTTACGACCCTAGCAGCTAATTTCCGACTGCTTCTCTTCCCGCATGATTGCCCAAGATTTATCAAGTGCATCCATATTTTCTCCCCAATTCCCCTTTTCCTTTTCCCCTGTTTCTGATACAAATGACAGAGATTTTTTTTCTGAAATATCCTTCCTTTTTCTACCATTCTTTCATTTCTCCATCCGTTCGCTTGATAATAGATCGTATCATACTTGGTTAGGGTGTGGTATATGGGATCATGGTAGAATTTCTCCCGCGGAGCCTCTTGGCCTTATCTTTTATGTGTAAATGCTGTACAATGGAGAGACAACTGTAACAATTTAGACGGCTGAATAAAATCTATTCCACTCCTTTCCCTCTTCTGACCTATCATCCTCCGCCTGCCAACAACGCGGCATGCCCAGAAGACCGGGTTGAGTAGGAAGGATAACGGTGTCAAAGTTGACTAAAGCGGATAGTTGTCAGGGATAAGAATAACGGATAGATGAGGGACAAGGAAGCATAATGGAATTGGTGATTTCATTTGTTCTAGAGAAGAAATGATTGACGGAAGTGTTTATCCCACAGTCCGTCGGGTTGCTGCGCCCAAGAAAACCTGTTAAGAAAATACCGAATCTGGCCAAGAGAATAACGGGATCTGGGAAGTTTCCTTCCCTAACTAGAAATAATTTACCAAGGGTTTCAAACTGAGACTTGTGCAACCGGTTTTCTTGGGCGCAGTGACAGACTAAGGGATAGTCGTGTTTTTCCTTTATTATTATTACGAACTGAAGGTAAGCAGGCGGATGGGGTCATGAATGAGGGGGGGATCGACAGGTGTGTGAGGCGATAGAATAATTGAGATGGTTTTATTATTCTTATATAGACTTATGTTTAGTGGGGTTTCTGATGGTAGCGAGCGATGCGAATGAGGTTTCAGATCATACCTACCTTATTGTTTAGCCCTAGTCTAGTTCGACTGTTTGACCGTTATACGATTTATACACCTCAACAAAAGCAAAACTCAAAATCGTCAAAAACAAACGAATATCTTTGATCTGGTGAAAATTTCAATAGAAAGCTTGCCATTAGATCAAATTTCCCGGAGGCGAGTGCCATGAAGCTGCAAGGAGAAGACTCTTGCAAATCACCGACGATCACTCAACTCACGCATGTTTCTTTTGTACCTTTCTCATCTTGTTGACCTATTAATATTAGTTCTCCTTGTCTATCAAGCCAAGAGGATAAATTACCATACCTAGTTGTATATTACAACGAGGATTGTGTACGCATAGCCGACGAGGATCGGAAACCAAACCGGGGAGGATATGGGAATGCCGGAAACAAAGGACGGGAATTCCGCCGGTGCGATAGCATCACCGGATAGAGCTCTTGCCTTCCGAGGAAGTTACTAGTGTTGGAAATGGTGCTGCTTGCCATACTCTCTTGATACTTCCTTTATTGTTTGGGTAACTTCTGGGAGCGCGCTAGTCTGTCGCTTCGGATATGCGCTTCGGATTCAGGCATATGGCTCTGACTTTGGGCATGGGTTTGTCTTTGGAAATGTGCTGAGGATTCAGGCATGGGTTCGTCTTCGGGGAATCGCTTTGGCTTCAGGCATATGTTTCCTATGAGCCTGTTTGTGGAAAGCATTGCGAATGCAGGAATACGCGATAGTTTTGGGATCGTGCAGCTTTCGGGAAAGACAGGAGAAAAACGGAAGCACTGTAAGGTCAGCCGGAAAGAGCTGGAAGCCCGGAGGTGGGAATGCTATATCTCTTTTATTAGCCCGGCAGTCATGATGAAGGCAGGCATGGTGGGTCATGGATATGATGTTTTTGTCGATGATATATACTCCTGTTATCGCCGTTGGTTAGTTTAGAGCGAGCATGGCGGAACCTTTGTTGAGGGAGCGCCTGAGGTTTCAAAACTTAAATTAAACTATGAAAGTAGGGAAGCATCCCCGTCCGGGTCCTCAATCCCAAGGCATTACAATCCCGAGGTAAGCCAACTCAACTTGCCTAGTCCGTAGCACCTATGGTATGGTGCCAACCACGCGATCCATAAAAAACCACCACAGCAATCCGAGGATCCGACTAACATACAACAATCTCCCATAAACAAAAACAAAAATAAAAACAAAACAAAACAAAACAAAAACAAAACAAATTTAACAATCAATATCCCCATCCTGTCCTGCGGGATGTTCAATCATAATATTTTCCACAAATTTCAAACAAACATCATATCTCCTTAAATGTTTCCTCAGTTCAACGGGTCGGCTAAATTTCCCGTTTCACTTCCAACAATTTAATCTGGAATTCTCAAAAATCTCGGTCCACTTGGTTATCATTGTAACCCTCTCCACGTTATCCCAATTCCCTCTATCCTTAACAGCCTCCTTCCAAAATCTATTCTCCCAAATCCTCCCGCACTCCTTGTTACTATGGTTAAGGTGGACTCAAAGACCCAATCCGCCTGGTCTATCGTTGTTCCCTCCGCCGAAGTTACCTCGACATATCGGGCATTTGGTTTCATCCGCGGGGCAGAAGAACCATTTGCCTTTCAGAGTTGAGATTCTCTTGAGGCATTCACTTGAATGGGAAAAACTGCATCCGTCACAGCCTTTCATTGGGGTTTGTTCAGTAATATGCAAACCGTTCCTTTCAATCGTGATAGTGTGATTGAATGGGTTACCGTATACAACCCTCGTGTCGAGCTGTTCAATCATCGTTGTAGGAATTCCCATGTTCAGGTAGTCGTTTTCCCTTATCCATTTCAGCCACTGTATGACGTGTTTGTCCTTGAATAAGGTGTTGATCGGTGGAGTGTTCTTGTACTTCGGACATTTAATTAAATGGAATCGGTCGTCGTAGCTCGTGCAACTCTCGTGTCCAATCTTGTCTGATCCCGTTCGTACTCTGTAGAACACGTAGTAGTCCAATCGGGAAAGTCCCTTCATCCAAACCGGTTTGGATAACTTTCTCTTGTAATACTCGTGTCCTTCCTTCTTGCACCATTCGTGAACTTCCCTCTCCCGGGTGTCCTGCTCCAAACCACCATTGGATTGGTGTAGGGCCCTCCACTTCTCCCAACCATCATAGTCGATTCGTGTGCCAATCATCCTTGTGGCCATACGATCCGCCTGGCAGTTTCCCGCTATCCCACTGTGTCCTGGGACCCATACTAGCGTAATCCGTTCATACAGGTTCATCAATTCGTACATTGCCCAGTGTATAAACATGTCATGGTCATTGAATCTCAGTCGATCGAGTCTCATCAATGCAGGTTTGCAGTCAGAAAAAACCGTGATATTCTTAATCCCTTGGTTAGAACCATCGGTCAGGGCACATCCGATAGCGGCCATCTCGCAACAAACAATGTGAAGATCTCCAGTACAAGCTACCCAGCTGCTTCCATCGATCGTCGCGTCGGCGGTGGCCCATGTCCATCCCAGGGCATTCCGGCCCTTGGTCCTGGAATCGTCCATGTACACACATCTTATTCCAGCTTCAGTGCTGAGTTCCTTGACAATGCGGTCATGATTTTCCATTCCCTGTTGTTTATCAGAACCGATTATCACTTGGAGTGAAGCACTTATCAAGTTTGTCTGCTCCTCGTCAGATTCAATGAAACCAGTCGGATTCCATTCCTTGTGAATGGTTCCGAACCACGGGTATTCTTTCCCATAACCGTATACCAGGGCTCTTCTGCAGTACTTCCTCTGTAGGTATCGCCACTCAATTGCCATTGGGATGCATCCGCTCTCCGCGAGAATGCACTTGATAGCGGTTATTAGCGGAAGTCTGAATAGTGAGCGAATAGTGTCGTTAATCGCAACTTGGATGCACTTCATGGGCTTTGAGTCGCCTTTCACTAGATCTAGTCCATACCAGATGGTGGGTAACAAAATGCTTTTGAATAGCCTCATGGTTTCCCAAGCACCGATCCCTCCGTTGCTTCGGAATCTTCTCCCCAGAGCCGCAATTCTCCTTCTCACTTCCAAACCTCTCGATCCAGTAGTCAACGTGTGCCTTGTCATTATTGGCCGTATTGAATCTGTACCCAAGTATCCTGATTTCCTTGACCGCCATCAAAACGTCTCTGTCGATCTCCATTCCATCCCACTGTTCTGACTCAAAGCCCATCCATTCCGTTTTCCGTATCCCAAAGTCCATCCCGATCTCCTTTGCGATTTGTCGGCAGCTTAGATATGTTTCCTTCATCTCATGTATCACGGTTGAGCAGTTGTGACCAGCGATCATGATAGTTCCGTTGTCCACATAACTCATGGTCAGTCTGCTTCTGTGAGGGGAATGATGGAAGTGCAGGGCAAACACTTCCTTAACGTATTTGCAAAATAGGTAGGGTGACAATGGACTGCCTTGTGGGACGCCCTTGCTGCAGTCGAATCGTTTGCTTATTCGTCCATTGAACCGCAGTCTCATGCCTCTATCACTCATCCAACGCCGCGTCCATATAACCAGTTCTCGCTCGCAACCCTGCTGAGTCATTATGTCCAACAGTTTGTTCGTGTCAATGTTGTCGAAACCGCCTGCTAAATCGGTCGTCATGCTTGCGCACTCCCGATGTTTATTGTATGCGACAAAATCCTTGAGTTGTTTCACACTATCATGGCAAGATCTTCGCTTCCGGGATCCATACTGGGTGGGGCCCAACGTAACGGATTATTCCTGTCTGTTCAGGATGATCCTATCAACCACTTTGGCCAGGGTTGGGAGCAAGTGGATCATTCTCCAAGATTTGGCCACAGTGTAGGTCGGTTTTCCGGCTTTCGCGATGAGTACGGTAATCGCTTCCGACCAAGTAGGGTAGCCATTTTTGATCAATCCATTAATCATTCTAGTCCTGTGGTCGCTGTTCGTCTTGAACCATAATCGTAAAAGGGGGTATCCAACACCATCAATCCCAGCGGCAGTATTCCGAGAAGAAGTCATCAGCCCCAATTGCACATCGTTCGAGTCAACTGTGATGTCCACTGTTTTGTGGGAGTGCCTTTCGGGGCTAGCAGTCAACTTCAACTGGTCCGCTATGGTCTGGCTCATAACCTGGTGTGAACTGATTCTCTTACCCTGGGAGTTGGTGAGGAAAGGAATAGTACGGTGTTCCTGCAGATTTCGGACCATTTTGAATATTTGTTGGTCGTTCGCCTGCGAAAGTCTTTCTTTAATGAAGGCGCACCATTCGTTCAGAATCGTGTTTCGGAATATCTTTCGAGCCAGTTTCCAACCTTCGTCACCGTTCTTGTGTCTTCTTCTTCTCAGGAGTCTTACTTCCTTGGACATTCTCTCGATTTCCACAGTCCACCACCCATCGCACTTTCTGGCACCGCCGTTCCTAGCTCTGGGTAGTTTCTTGACCAATCCAACTATCTCCTCCCATCCACCATCTCTTTGGGCAATGTCTTTGATATCCTTCTCTATGGACTTCCAGTTTACCTTCCTCCACAGTATGCTCGGTGGAGTTATGTCGTCGGGTTCCGAGCAGTGGAAGCGTGAAATCTGTCCCATGTGTTCGCACCCTGCCCTCTCCCTCCAACTATTCTTAATTTTGGTTTTAGTTAGAAGGATGTCAATCGTAGACAGGTCGCGGAAGGTCCGATATGTGGGGGTGGCAATGCCGAAGCCGTTGCCGTCAGCCCATCTGGCTAAGACTCATCCTATTTGGCTCATATATCCATTGCAGTCCCATCTCCCGTACCTCGAGTTAAAGCCTCCCACCAAGGTGTCATAGTCGCACATCCTGTTCAACTCATCCGACACCTGCTCGGTCTGAGTGTTAGGCCAAATGTATACCCTGCATATATGTCTGGGAGTACCATCCATATCTGTGTAACCAATCCCAACAAAACACCGATTATGTACAGTTAAAGAAAATAAACCCAAAATACTCGATCTTACAAACACCTCAATACCACTTCCTTTAACAAATGAAAACAAACAAAAATCCTCATGTTCATGTAATACATGTCCACCATCCTTTCATACAGGAGGTTCCAAAATAAAAACTATATCAACATAAGAAAACACATCCATAACTAAAGAACAATTACCAATCGCTTTGCCCACATTTATTGTACATGTTGTAACCTTGTAACCCTCATCTTTATTGAATCATTTTATCATTCTGAAACAAATCAAATATTTGTTCCAGATTCTTGCTCTCTTCCTCGTTCTTTTTGCTAACAAGATTCTTTTTCCCCTTGGTCGGAACGGAGCTCAATCTTCTAACCGTTTTCTTTGTTTTCCGGAGTACAGGTTTGCCTTCATTCACGGCTATTTGTTCGTAAGCGGCCACTTTGTCGCCTTTCAACACAACCTCGTGGTGGTTTTTCTTCAAAGTCGCCTCACTGCTCCGTGTTATTGCCGCGTTGGTACCACTTCGGCCCGCTCCCTCATCACCTGCTTTTTCATACAGGGGGGTTTTTTCCAATCGGTCGAATTTTCTTCATTCTCGGTTGAGGCTTCTGTCCAATACGCGCGTGGTCGAGGTGGGGTCCCCGACGATGGCCGTGAAAGGTTCAAGCGCGGAAGGAGAGCTGCTCTGTTTCCTAATCGCGACGCAATTAGCAGAACTGGTAAAATGCAGGTCAGTGTTGCATGATAAGCACCACTTCCGGCAGTGTAGACATTCCACTACTCTAGCCCTTCATCCGCTTACTTTGCACTCATGGTTAAGAGACATGTGTGACTATCTGCAAAACTTACATGCGGGAGGGGCGTCACAACCAGCTCCCATATGGCCGATCTTTAAACACCTCGCACATATAATGCTAGCATTCTCTTCCCTCCACGCTCTACATTACCTGCGTTTTCCACCGAGCGTAATTCTAGGGTTTGTCATGAACATCATGGATGTTAATTCCTTGGTTTTTTCAACCACGAGGATCATGCCGGCAGTCAATTGTTTTCGGTTGTGCATTTTCCATAGTCCACTGACCCACGAAGGTCTCGCCGTGATGATAATTCCCGGGTTTGATTTTTCAATATCATTTGAAATGTTTCTATATCTGGTGTCATCAACCCAATCATCCGGAGACCAGTTGATCCGTCCTGCTCTCGTTAGCGGCACCATGCCCACATATATTTTCACCTTCTCAGCGTCTCTTTCGAATCGCAATTCCGGAAGGCCATTTCGTACAATCTTTCCTTGATTGCTTCCAGGTATCCCATAATATCGTCGATCTTGGTGTCGGCGAGTGTTAGCAGGATGTCACCAAATCTGTTCTTCCCACAAATCGAAAAGTATGATTTCCTTTCATGGAGGTTTCTGAGGGTTTCATTTAGTGTGACACGGATCGTTTCCGGGATGACACTGTTCTTCGGTTCTGTAACCACCTTCTTCTCAGTGATAAATCGGATCTTAAGCTGTCTTTCGCGGAGGGTGATCCTGGAGATTGGTTCCCGGGCATAACGACCCTACGATAGGTAGCTACAATGACTATCACCTTAGCCCAAATGGTATACGAAGTGGTAACCAGAGGTGGTATGGTCTGGTATACTTAGTATACAAATAGCTGGTTAACCTAGGACGAGGCCTAGGACATAGTAGAGTAGCCTTGGGTACTCTACGAGGCAGGATAACCTTTCAGGAGTAAGTTCGCATAAAGTCATGGAATTTATGGGAACGTTACACAGACCTCCGAGACAATATCGGGTGTTGACGGGGACTGCCGGAGCAGTTAAAGACATAAGAAGGCAAAGTTACCCTACCTTGGGAATTTGACCTTTATGCCAATGGACCCCAGTTACCCTACCTACTGTGGAGTCCAAGTTACCCTACCTTCACCAGCAAAGTCATCCTAGAACTTAGAGGTCGACTGCCTCACATTCTATAGGCTCTTAGATGTTCATGGGCGCACACGCATCTGCGAGGACAAGCCCCATGCCAGAGTAATGGTGGTCCGAACATGCTATTGAACATCAGAGGGTTTAGCTAACACCCCCCTCTGGCCCCAGCGTTGGAATGGCGCGTCATAGGCAGACAGCTGTGTAGTTGCCCGTTTGCTAGTAAAAAGAGGTCATTGGAGCAGCTGCCGTAACACCGTATAAATCGTCGCCATCCGTCCGACTGAATGTCCTTCGCAGGATATATAAGGGGAGTATGGGTAACCGCCAAAATGGGGGTCGCATATATATGGTCTCTCCGGGACCTAGGTGTGTATCTTAGCCTACGGGTAGTAGAGTAGTCTTCCTAGTGGTACTTAGGTAGTCCAAGGAGGCCAGGGAGCTTTCGGGACAAATGTCTAAGTAACCAGCCGGGATCTTCTCCTCTTGATTTGTAGCATTACTATGGGTTGTTATTGGACTCTAGAGGTATGAGTCTTATCACGGTAGAGTATGTCCCGACAGGCTGGCTATGGGTAGCACCCACTTAGCCAACCATCGGCTACATCTCACCAGGGGAGCTTGCATGTCAATTTATCACATTGGATAGTCGCGTAGATTAAATGATGGACTGCATAGCCTCTATAGATGAAACTACCACTAGGCCAGTGAGTCCCCACCTAGGTATTGACTCCGGTTGTTGTCGTAACAGTTAGCCACTGGTATGACTTCGATAGGAAGAGTTTTTCCACCTGCGGTTGTATTGGAGAGGCATTGCAGAAACTCACATCCCATTGACGGAGTTAAGTGTACCCGAGTTGGTCTGACACTTCCAGCAGGATAATTCCTGATTGAGGGTAGACCTCGGACAAACCCTGAGCAGGACAGGGTGCTCGCACAAGGTCGGAGTAGTGGTGAATGTCAAAGGTTTAAATCTGATATCTACTTAAGTTTAAGCGTTTGGCATTCTACTTCGATAACCAACTTTCCTCGAGAGAACTTATTGAGTGAAGCTTTCAGCTTAATGATATTATGTTTTACCGTTTGATTCTTTTGTATTATTCACCTCATCTTTATCTTCTACTTTGAGTGTTTGGTGCGGTCCCAACCTTAGAGTTCACCTCTATATAGGGTGCCCCGATTCCACGGGGTCTTCCCCTTGCGTTTTGTGAACCTTTTTCTATTTGCAACGACTTGGTATCCATTTCTGTTGCAGTCGGTCCCCGCCACGGTTGCAAAGGACAATTTGCTAATTTCAATACGCTTCTCATAGGAAGGTTTTTCCTGAGGAATACTCGAGGTGCACGCTGCCGGGATGTAGGATACCTGTTTCACCGTGGCTTTAGTGGTTTTGGTAACCGGTTTCCGGTTATTCATTTGTTTCTTCTCCAGGATATCTGTACCCTCAAGGTCAACATTCCCCATGTCAGACATTTTACCTTTGCCTTTCTCGTTCCCTCTCCACTTCCGGCATCCATATGCCTTGATATCCTCCTTAAAATCCCGTAGCTCCTCCAATTTGTCTCTCATCGAAACGATTAGCTCCTCCGTCCTGTCCATCCTTTCCCACAGCGAGAGTTCTCGGTTCTCCAGTTCGGCGTACAGGATGGTGGGAGGCAAACGGTCTTCTCCTCCATTGTTCGATTCGTCAGGTGTCCCCATCGATTCTGGGGTGTGGTGTTGTCCTTCCTTATCATCTTTGCCACACTGTGTTTCGGTGACAGCATCGACAGCCCATTTGCTATCGCCGAACCCGGTTGCCTCGGTATTCTTATTGTCATCCATTGTCATGGGAATGTCGATGTTACTGTAGTCCTTGGCTTTTCTGGCCGATTGTCTCAGTGTGGGCTTATAGCTCTCGTCGGAGGTACAGTCCATCTTGAAGTTCTTATACAACTTCCTCTCGGATTCGTTCAGAGTTTCCATAAAGTCGGATTCAGGCCAGGATAGTCCAGATTCGCTGGGTGTTTCCGTGCTCGTGTATGAGTCCCCCGTTGACTGGTCCGGGGATGGCTTGTATGATGAATCCTGTGAATGGTCAACTACGATTCCTACAGTTAGTTCTTTGTCGATGCTGCATCCTTCGCAGCCTGACATCCCAAAAAGTAACCTCAGTATCATGTTTAGTTCAGATACCGTCTTAGGGGCTCCCTCCTGTATCGCCCTGTTTTACATCTCGTCCTTCCCTTCGTTCGTGCATCCGTTCTGGTGCTTGAACCTCCATACTTGCCCATCCTTAATAACATAGGAGGTGACTAGCATCCTCCTGATTAGTTTGGGGCCATTCACCGCCACACCCACAATCTCTCTATTCCCCTCAACGGGACGACTCATCCCGAATTTATCCCTTAAATCCTTTAAACCCCCTTCAGGATCAAAGTTTCTTATCAGTTCCTCAAGGTATTACCAGGTAAACCTGGATATCTCAACCTCGGTTCGCTTCAAAGTCCTTGTTTTCCTTCTTGAGGTTATTCAGGTTTTTGGTGATAATCCGCTTAGCCAATTAAAAAATTTTCTTCGGCGTAACAACAATCCGTGGCAACCAGCAATGCAAACATGATAGATCACAAAGAGTAACAAAAGCGTAGTGAGGCCTGTGGTTGTTAGTGAAATGATTTTCCTCTCACTTCAGGATGCCATCGCTTTCGTTGTGAGTGAGTTGCTTCGCATCTCGTTTCACCCCTTATCACTCGTCTTGTATCGTATCGCGGTCGCCGTTAAAGTCTAAAACTAGCATATTCTGCTTATCCTGGAGTCAGGAGTAGAGCGCGCGGGAAAGCTGTCGTATTTTCTATATAAACCCACTACTTCGTACTATGGTGCGTGGACAAAATTAGTCGCTTATTGACGATTGACAACAACGCAACACTTCTCATCACTCTGTACTTTCAACTCCATTTAAAGAAATTTCTCTAGATCAAATATTAGTTTCCACTATATATTCTATCGTACTATGAATTTACACCCCTGGTTCGTTTCTTCGGTTTTCATGATATTGGGTTGGTGGTGAAGCGCTGTTGTTATGGCAGGAGTTTTTCACGTTCGTTGATGCGCGGTTAATTTTGTCCAGGGACAACATCTATCATGCCTAAATTTTCTGTTGTGGAAGTAGACCTACACCACGTGAACTATATCCCGATTTCATGCTGTGTCGTGGAATACCTCAAGCCAAGAGGTGTAGTGAGGAGACTCACGGTACCGCTAGTCGTATGGATTTAGGTACATTATTACGCACATTATTTTATTTTTCAATTGATTACGGAATTCGAACAAGATACTGTTAGTAGAATAGAATCAATTTAATCTAAACAATCGTATGGACAGGATAGTACTCGCTTGGCAATTCTGGTAAGGAGTCTGTTGATTATTATATGCGCTTCCGATTCCTCTTCCCCCGGAAGACAATCTCCCAAAAGTTACAACAGATTCAGTCCCGGCCTCCCTATCGCTTTACGCATTCCAGGTCTCGACCTCTTCCCCTCTTATTCGTTGAACAATGCATTTGATCAACTCGGTACTGTACCGGATAAGCCTTCATCCCAACTTGTTTAACAGTATAGTGGAATGAGAGGCCAAGCGGAGAGTTCCTCTGAAATTGGAGTACTCGGAGGGGTAAGAGAACTCTTGCCGATAATTTACGGCTGCCAGCCTCGGGTGGGCCAAGTGCTTGCCGATCCTGCTTCTTGCCCAATTCAGTGCCCGTCTTGTCGGGGATTATGACTCGGCTAGCCCAATGACTACGGTAGCACTATGCAGCCCTAGACTGGTTGGCGGTTTTGATGGAGATTAAGGAAAATACAACTCACAAACCTGACCGGGGGTGGCATTTATCTAACATGATGCACGATAGCTGGTTTCGGTTTTCTCCAGTGGCGGAGGGGTTGGGGGGCTTATTCGGGCCGGGGTATCGATTTTATCACGATTAGGGTCTCGGGTTACTGTGTCTCTAGTCGACATCTTGATAGACGCTACTAGGGTGTGAAAGTGTACGGTACTCGAGTAGTGTGCTAGTACAGTGATGTATTTTCCAAACCGATCCCCCCGGGAGACGAAACAATGAAATTCAGCGCACCCAAAAGTTGGGCAAGAGCACCATGAGGCCGAGTGCCGAGTAGATCACGTGATCTTGGATCCTGCAAATCACTCGACAATGGAAGAGAGTAGAAGTTTCAAAGGAAGACATTGACCCTTCTCCTATTTCCCAGGCCTTCTGAGCCAAAGGAAAAAAGAGAGAGGGGCACCAAATTACCCATGAAATCGTTGGCAAATCGGAATGAAGATCACGTGATTTGCGAGTACTCTGCGCCGGGCAGCATGAGAAGGGTCCAACGCGTATGATAAACAAGCCGTTGCCAGCCTCATCATAAGCTGAAATCAATGGCAAAAGTGGCTTCCGCTATCATTCGACTTGTTTAGTCATCCCACATTTACCTCTCGCCCTACTAATGGCGCAATTTCTCGGGTCGATCTCCCTGAGCGATAAGGAGCCGGAACAGGGGAAGTTGGAGTTCGCTTCCATTCTGGAACCGACCGTCATATCACGGGCCGCATTTCGGGTGCGAGTCCTCCGTGTCTTCCACTCACCGCAGCTATAAATAAACCCTATTGAATCAAGCCATACAAACCATGGTAAATAAAGTCATTTTGGCTGGCGCTTTTTTTCTTTCTTTTTTTTTTTGAAAAATCCCATATCCCAAGTCCCCCAGTTGTAGGAAAAATTGGAGTTCACCATGACAGTTTGTCACACTGATAGTAACACCCCCGCTTCCACCGCCCATTGCTCCTAAGCGACAAAACTTCTTGCTTTGATAATAGCACAAGATGAGAGTTAATAACTCCTGAGAGTATGTAAACATGTATTGTAATAAGTTTCGTAGATAGGTGCGGTCATTCTCTCTTCGAAGGCAAGTTGGTGGTTGTGGTTGCTGAATGCTAGTGTGAACCCCACTTTTTTCCCATGGCTGCCCTTACATAAATTATGCGTGCGCATTCCAAGAGATAAGAAATTTCAACTCAGAATCCGGAATTTTCAAGTAGAAGAGATAGGTACCAGTTAGTCCGTGACATACTGTATTGTTAGAAAAGAATACCCCTATTTCATCTTAATAGCAACGGGATCCCCTCCTCCCACCCATTTCTGAAGCCCCAGAACAATTGACCTACCAGTTCATTAAATATTTCCTATTGCTTAAAAGTATTCGGTTATTTTGCTAACAATATTTCATACTTCGTTCGAACTTAGTGAACCAACAATCCTATATGGTGTCAACCCCCTCCAGAGTTATCGGTATTATGAAGATATGTGCCTTGGAAGCGGAGGATCTAGGGATTCCCATCCCTCATTCATCATAATCATAATGTAGCAGGAACTTTCCGCATTCCAGAACAGTGGAACCGGGAAATTTGGCTTGAACAGCCAAGTCGCCGTAGTACAGACACAAATATTTGCGAGTTGCTTTTTCTTCTTCGAAAAATGTCGAGCTCAGAACTTCACAAAGCACAGAAGCAGGATGGAAATTTGAAGTCATAGTTCGGGGCCTCCCATTTAGAAAAAGACGGATCACATTAAGGAATTTATGCTTGCCTTGGAAGCCTACGAGAGCAGTATTTTCAGTCTAGAATAGACAAGACAAGTTTAGCGACGGCTGTGTCGCACAACTCAGCTGGTTAAGAAGGGGCACTCCGGATGAGCTGATTGGGTCGGGTGCTCGCCAGCAAGGCGCCAGGACAACAGCAACCCCTCTTTTCTTCAACCCACGAAACTCTCTTGAATAACACAAACGCACTCAAGAACCCATTCTCTGAATCCTCTGCATTACATCTACCACCTTCCAAACAGCGGCCAAAAAGCGAAATGTTGCAAGCCCGTGTCGGGGAAAATAGCAGCGCTTCCAATAACAACTCCTTTAATAACGACTCCTTCAATAATACCAACTCATTTAACACCATCTCAAATACTATATCATATACCCATGTGTCTAACGTGAATAACCATGGCAGCGCGGACGAGAGGGCTGAGATTCTCGCGTGGTTATCTCCGCTGGACCCCTGGATACGGCACCGTGGTATTAGAGACGACAGAGTCAAACATGTGGGTGACTGGCTCTTAAGAACCAAGAAATATAGGAGTTGGTTGGATGGAATTCGGAGTGGAGAACCCGATAATTCGGCCTTGTTTTGCTACGGAAATCCGGGGGTCGGCAAGACCTACATCACGTAAGAAACCAGATCCCCCATGAAGCAAAGGTGCTGCTAAGAGACTGTGATGCTAGCTCGTTGGTAATAGATAGGCTGTGTGATCCGGCAAGAGAGCGAAATGCTGTAGTCGCGTGCTTCTACTTCGACTTTGCCGCCCAGAAAGAGCAATCCGCTGCTACCGTCCTAAGTTCCCTCCTAAAACAGCTTGTTGGTGGACTCGAAGAGATTCCAGTAAATATTATCGAGGCGTTTCGAGACCAGAAGAAGACCACTGGGGGACGGAGACTGGAACTCGGTCAAGTCATAGACATGTTACAGGATATCTCGTCCTCACGGCCTACCTTCATATGTATTGATGCCCTTGATGAATGCATCGCGGAGTACCGGGCAAAGCTGCTGGATTCACTGCGACAAATTCTACATAAGTCGCCAAGCACGCGGATCTTCATGGCAGGAAGATTGCATGTCCGGGATGAGGTGGTGAAACGCCTTGCGGGGAGGGTGGCGGCTGTATCGATTATACCAACCAAAGAAGATATCATTCGATTCCTGAGGGCCAAACTGAAAGAGGACACAACACCAGAGGCGATGGACAAGACCTTGGAGGAAGACATTATAAAGAACATTCCCGAGACCGTTTCAGAGCTGTAAGTGAGGTAAAAGGGCCCGGAAAAGATACCCCAAACAGGAACTAACCAATCTGTCTCTAGATTCCTGCTAGTATCTCTAAATATTGAGTCGATCCTACAGGAAACAACACTCCATCGAAGGCGAGAGAAGCTCGATACTATGATAGATGGCTTGGGTTTAGGGGATGCATATAGTGCAACCATAGGACGGATAAAGGCCCAGAAAGGGGATAGAGCAAGACTGGGAATGGAGGCTCTAATGTGGATTTCGCATTCCGAGCGGCTGCTGAGTGTGGATGAGATATGTTACGCCCTAGCTGTCGAGATTGGAGGGGCCGACATTAATACGAACAATATTCCTTCGATCCGGACAGTGTTAAGCTGTTGCCTTGGACTTGCCACTGTCGATAAAGGGGCTTCCACTATTCGACTCGTCCATTTCACGCTGCAGGAGTATTTCTCCCGTCATAGCCACTTATTTGACAACCCTCACTCAGGAATCGCGGAGACCTGTTTGACATATCTTACTTCTGAGGCCATTAAGGTGCTTCCATCCAGCCCCCCTGATGACTTCAAAGGCCCACCCTTGCTAAAGTATGCCTCTTTGTACTGGGGAACACACATGCGAGTCGAGCTCTCAGATCGCTCAAGATCCCTTGCGTGCAACCTTCTCGATCAATACGATAGTCACATATCCGCAACATTACTTGCGAGGTCGACCGGCGAGTATTGCTTTAATTACTATAAACCATTTTCGGCACTACATTGTGTTTCGTATTTGGGCATATCGGAAGTCGCAATTGATTTGATAAAAAGGAAGAGATGGGACATGAACGAAAGAGATAGTGCCGGTCTGACGCCACTCATATGGGCTGCGATGTATGGGCATGAAGAAGTAGTTAAACTACTCTTGGAACAGAAGCACACCCAGCCGGATATACCAGACACGACATATAGACGAACTGCACTCTCATGGGCGGCTGGGAGAGGGCACAAGGGAGTAGTCAGAATCCTCCTTAGTCGGTCATTTGTCAATCTTGGGGGCATAGGCCGTAGGTGGGAAAAGACACCACAAGTAATGAGTGTACTGTTGGGAAGAAAATACGTCCATCCTGACAGGCCGGACAATGATGGCCGAACACCGCTCTCACGGGCCGCTGGAGATGGGTGTGAGGGTGTAGTGAAGCTGCTTTTGGAACGGAAGGATATTAACCCGGATAGGCCAGACAATGCTGGCCGAACACCGCTCTCGTGGGCCTCAGTGATTGGGCGTGAAGAGGTAGCGAAGCTGCTGTTGGAACGGAAGGACGTTAACCCCGATAGGCCTGACAATTTTGGCCGCACACCGCTCCAGTGGGCCGTTGTGGGTGGGCATGAGGGTCCAGTGAAGCTGCTGTTGGAACGGAAGGACGCTAACCCCAATAGGCCAGACAGTAATGGCCAAACACCGCTCTCGCTGGCGGCCGAGAATGGACGTGAAGGAGTAGTGAAGCTGCTGATGAAGCGAGAAGATGTTAGCATGGAGAGGCCAGACAATGGTGGCCAAACGCCCCTCCACTGGGCCGTCAGAAATAAGAGTGCAGGAGTAGTGAAGCTGCTGTTGGAACGGAAAGACGCCAATCCCGATAGGCTTGACAATGATGGCCAAACGCCGCTCTGGTGGGCCACCAGGAATGGGAGTGCAAGAGTAGTGAAGCTGCTGTTGGAACGGAAAGACGTTAACCCCGATAGGCCTAACAATGACGGCCAAACACCGCTCTTGTGGGCCTCCAAGAATGGGAGTGCAGGAGTAGTGAATTTGCTGTTGGAACGGAATGACGTTAACCCCGATAGGCCAGACAATAATGGCCAAACACCGCTCTGGTGGGCCGTCTGGTATCAGTATGAAGGAGTAGTGAAGCTGCTGTTAGAAAGGAAGGATGTTAACTCCGATAGGCCAGACAAGTATGGCCGAACACCGCTCTGGTTGGCCGTCCGGAATGAGCTTGAAGGAGTAGTGAAAATGCTGTTGGAACGGAAGGACGTTAACCCAGATAGGCCTGACAATGATGGCCAAACACCGCTCTTGCATGCCATCTTTTCTGGGCACGATGGGGTAGTAAAGCTGCTATTGGAACGGGAAGAAGTTAGTCTCGATAGGCCCGACAATCGCGGCGAAACACCACGCTCATTGGCGGCTCAGTCTACGAATCCTACAATTGTGAAGCTCTTCGAGGCCCGGAAAGCTCATGCCCCGAGCACGGTATAATGCTCTACAGGCGCGAACTCTTTTGGCTCCCCCATTCCTAGCCATCCACACTGTTTACGACCCTAGCAAACACCTTCCGACTGCTTTTCTTCCCCCATGATTGCCCAAGGTTTATCAAGTACATCCATATTTTCTCCCCAATTCCCCTTTCCCTTCTCACGTGTTCCCGATATGGATGATAGAGGTTTTTTTCCTTTTCTTTTTCGGAAGTATCCTTCCTTTTTCTACTATTCCTGCATTTCTCCATCCCTTCGCCTGATAATAGAACGTACTTGGGTTAGGGTGTGGTATATGGGATCATGGTAGGATTTCTCCCGCGGAGTCTCTTAGTCTTGTCTCTTCTGTGTAAATGTTGTACAGTACGGGAACAAAAGGGTTCGTCCGATACCGGTTTTTGGGCAAAATTTGACATTTTCAAACTGACAATTTCCAACACTGTTTACATGGAAACACTTCAAATCTTTCCTCCCGCCAGAGAATCACAATCTATTTAAACCTCTAGAAGTAGAAGTGCAAGGAATCAAAACTGCTTCCATTGTTTATGATTGCATCCACATGTGTGAAAGTGACCTAGATTTTTGTATGGGGCTCCATAGAAAAAGGTACAATGCAACCAATTTCCTGCCACTTAACCGACCGGTTCTTCATCCCTTTGTAATATTTATGAGTTTTGTAATGTTCAATATATTATCTATGGATTTTCTAATACTCAGCCAAATTTTTGTGGTTTCTCATAGAAATTGTGGTCAGTGGGAGGGTGGCGAAGTCGGCTACTTTTGGTGTAAAATGGGCATCGGAGGAAACCCTTTTGTCTTAGTACTGTACAATGGAGAGACAACTTTAACAATTTAGACAGCTGAATAAAACCTATTGCATTTCTTTCATATTGCTGACCTATCGTCTTCCGCCTGCTAACAACGGAGCATGCCCGGAAGACTGGGTTGAGCAGGAAGGATAACGGTGTCAAAGTTGACTGAAGGGGATGGCTGTCAGAGATAAGGAAAGCGGATAGATGAGGGACAAGGAGGCATAATGGCAAGGGTGATTTCATTTGTTCTAGAGATGAAATCATTGATGGAAGTGTTTATGGTCATGTCGTTCCTTTATTATTATTACGAACTGAAGATGCGCAAGCAAATGGGGTCATGAATGAGGGGGGGGATCGACAGGTGTGTGAGGCGATAGAATGGTTGAGCTGGTTTCATTATTCTTATATAGACTTATGTTTAGTTGGTTTAATAATGATGACGAGCAAATGAAGTTGCCGATCATCCTACCTTATAGTTTAGCCCTAGTCTGGTTCGACCGTTTGATCGTTGTGCGTTATACACCGCAACAAAAGGAAAACTCAAAATCGTCAAAAACAGAATCAACAAATATCTCTGATCTGGTGAAAATTTCAATAGAAAGCTTGCCATTATATCAAATTTCCCGGAGACGAGTGCCATGGAGCCACAGGGAGAAGACTATTGCAAATCACAGGGGATCACTCAACTCTCACGCATGTTTCTTTTGTACCGTTCTCATCTTGTTGACCCATTATCATTAGTTCTCCTGGTCACTCATTATCAAGCAAAGAGGAGGAATTACTATACCTGGTTGTATACAAAAGCGAGGATTGTGTACGCATAGCCGACGATCGGAAAGAAAAGTGGAGGGATATGGGAACGCCGGAAACAGAGGACGGAAATTCCGCTAGTGCGATAGCATCACCGGATGGACTTCTTACCATCCGAGGAAGTTATTAATGTTTGAAATGGTGCTGCTGCTCGCCATACTCTCTTGATACTTCCTTTATTGTGTGGATAGCTTCCTGGAGCGCGCTTGTTTGTTGCTTCGGATATGCGCTGAGGATTCAGGCATATGGCTCTGACTTTGGACATGGTCTTGTCTTCGGAGATGCAGTGAAGATTCAGGCATGGGCTTGTCTTCGGGAATCGCTTTGGCTACATGCATATGTTTCGGTTCCGGCGGGTTTGTGGAAAAGATTGCGGATGCAGGAATGCGCGATAGTTTTGGGATGGCGCAGCTTTCGGGAAAGCCGGGAGAAAAGAGGAAGGACTGTAAGGTTAGCCGTAAAGAGCTGGAGGCCCGGAGGTGGCAAAGTGTTTGTTTCTTTTGTTAGCCCGGGAGTTATGAACGAAGGGGAGACTCACATGGAGTAGCATGGTGGCTCATGGATATGATGTCTTTGTAGATGATATATACTCCTGTTATCGCCGTTAGTTTGGGGCGGGCATCGTGGAACCTTTGTTGAGAGAGAGCCTGTGGTCAGTTAGTGAAATAAAAATTTTCCCCGCACTCGAGTGTGCGATCGTTTTCATTCAGTTGCTTGGCATCTCGTTTCACCGCTCGTCACTCGTCGTATATCGTATCGCCGTCCTATTTAAAGACTAAAAACTAGCATATTCTGCTTATCCTGGAGTCAGGAGTAGAGTGCGCGAGAAAGTTGCATTTTCTATATAAACCCACTACTTCGCCTTAGATAGAAAATCAAGCAAGCAATATGCGATTCCCAGTATTAGCAAAAGGCTCCATCACCTTGACTTCATTCCACCCCTTTCTCCCGCTCTGTTTACTTTCTCCTTCAAGATCGTATTAAACTTCAACGTCGGCGATACCATTGATCGACGAGTGACGGGCCGTGAAACGAAACGAATGCCAAGCAACTCACAACGAAAACAATCGCTCACTCAAGTGCGGGGAAAATCTTTTCAATAACAACCACAGCCATAGTCTCTCTCTCAACAACTCCACGGTGCTCTCTATCTCGGTCTACTCGGTGCTCTAACTAGCTGGCGCAGACACGAGTATATATCAACATCAAAGACATCATATCCATGTGAGTCTCGCCTTCGCTTGTGAGCACTCCAAAGCCAACAAAAGGAAAACAAACACCTTCCTGCCCCCGGGCTCCAGCTCTTTGACACTGGCCTTATGGTGCTTCCGTTTTTCTCCCAGCTTTCCCGAAAGCTGCACGATTCCAAAACTATCGCGCATTCCTGCATTCACTATGTTTTCCCGTCCAAACAGGACGGCTGAAGCCGAGCCGTATACCCGAAGCCAAAGCGAGTCTCCCATGCCCGGACCCTCAGTGCATACCTGATAGCAAACCTACGCCCGAAGCCGGAGCCGTATGCCTGAATCCTCAGCGCATATCCAAAGCTACAAACAAGCGCACTCCCGGAAGCTAGCTAAACTACAAGGGAAGTATCAAGAGAGTATGGCAAGCAGCACCATTTTCAACAGATCAAACCTCATAACAATAAAGACCAGCCACCAATAGAACAAATCGTTTCCAACTCCCCCGACATCAAAAAAGAATACACTACTTCGTACTATCTATCATGCCTAAATTTTTGCTGTTGTAGAAGTAGACCTAAGTTACACCATATGAATTATGCCCCCATCTCATGCTGTGCCGTGGAATACCTCAAGCTAAAAGGTAGAGTGAGAGCACTCAAGATACCACTAATCGTATGGATTTAGGTACGCCATTAAGCACTTTATTTTTCCAATTCATTATTGAATTCGAACAAGATACTGTTAGTAGAATAGAATCGATTTGGTCTAAGCAGTCATATGTACCGTGCTCGCTTAGAAATTTCTCATAAGGAGTCTGTTGAATACTCGATGCGCTTCCGATTCCTCTTCCCCCGGAAGGCAATCCCCCCAGTTACAACCGCTTCTGTCATGGTTCCCCACTAGCGCTCTCCGCTTTGCAGATCTCGATCCCTTTCCCTCTTCTCTGTACCCATTCGTTAACCAACACATTTGGTCAGCTCGAGACCCTATAAGCCTTCATCCCAATTTGTTTTACCACATATCTGAATTAGAGGCCAAGCGAGGCGTTCCTCAGAACTAGGAGCACTTGAAAGGGTAAGAGAACTTTGCCTGCATGCTTAGGGTAAGCTAAGTGCTTACCGATCCTGCTTCTTGCATAACTCACCTGCAGAGCCTTGCCAGATATTCTAACTAGGCTGGCCCAATGACTCGCTCTATGCTGCAGCAGACCGGTTGGTAGTTAGGATGGAGATTAACAGAGATACAATTGGCAAACCTGGCGGGGGTGGCATTCATCTGACATGATAAAAGATAGTTTGTCCTGGTGTCATGCAGCCTAGGATTTCGGGGCTTATTCGAGTGGGGGTATCTATTTCATTATCACATCACCAGGGTCCGGGATTGGCGTATTTCTGGTGGATCTCTTGGCCAATGCTACGGGAGTGTGAAGGCCGTAGTGTACTGTTGTCTCCATATATAGCACTGCGGTATTAACTTGACTAAGTGCAACATATCTGTGAACATTTGACTTTCTTCTGTAACTAAGGCGACATTTTATCTTCCTGGTCAAGTATGTTCTCCTGTCCCTGCTAAAATCAGAAACTTAGATGTCATGAGATGTGTTGAACTTAATACTGGTATAGTGGGAAAACTCGAAGAGGAGAGGTTTGAGTTTGCTCAAACCTGGGACCTTATCCTGCAAGAGACATATTTGTAACCGTTGTGCTCTCCCACTGACTGGCAATATAAAATCTATCGAATCAAGTATGATAAGACGAAATAGTTGTATACCAGTATTGATTGCTCCTTTTTTTTTTTATCCAAAAAATCCAATCTTTCTAGTCGCCGCCACCCACAAATTATGTCCACAAATTCTAAGAAACAAGAAATTTCAAAGGGGATTTTGATTTTCTGAGTGAGAAAAAGTAGTTGCCAAATGAGAAATACTTGAAAGTTAGTCATTAGGCATATGTTATCTTTGCCCGCTATTGTATAGTACAAGTATTGTTAGGAAGGTATCCGAACACCCAGGGGTAATAGCAACCAGGAACCCCCGGGATTTTGCAACTCTCAAGCTATTGACCTACTGGTACATGAACATTTCCTATTGCCTCAGTAATTGTTTGGTTAGGCTAAAAATACTTAATCTATCCATAGTGAACTCAAAATCATATATGGAGTCTATACCCTTCTGAGTTATTATGGAAATATACGCCTAAAGAGCCGAGGATCAAGGAATCCCCATTCCAGGCCTCATCCTATTTGTATCTCCAGGGGTATCTGGAATCGCTGTGTTCCAGAACAGTGGAGGTGTAGGGAAATTTGGCCCCCAGTACCAAAGTTACAGGAGCACTAATATATAGATAGAAGCTGCTGAACAGACTTACACTATTTTTGACAGGTTCAGAACTTCTCAAAGCATAGAATCAGAGTCAAAATTTTGAAATTATGGTATAGAAGCTTCTATTCAGGAAAAGATGAAGCATATTACGGGGGTGGCCCAATTGAAGCCAGACACCCTTGTAGAGTAGTGATCGCTGGGCCAATAAATTGTCCCCAAAGAGCCAAGCCAAGCGATATGATTCTATATAGGATAGAAAAGAGCATGTAGCCAAACAGGGATTTGTCAGGGTTTTAAACTCTTCCTCAGGCTGTGATTCACCGAAGGTGTCAAACATTTCATGAAAGGTTTGTGGGGGTGGTACCTCATAATAGAACCAATAATTTCAAGGCGAGATAGCAGGTTACAAGATGTTTGCTAGGCCATATACTGTACCGAAGCCAGTCGGGTAAAGCTGGTTTACCTTCTTGCACCGTATGTGATTATTAATTGTATCACCCTGTATGGGCTCGCTATTGGCGAAGCATCACTTTGATCCTGCCGCGGGGGTCAGCAACTTGTGCTAGTGCTGGAACCTCCCAGAAGCAGTATTTTAGGTCTCGGACAGATGAGAAGGATCAACAACCGCTATGCAACAGAACTCAGCCCTGTTGAGATGGCGCCCTATATATGGGCCATTATGTCAGGTGCCCCCTCGCAAGGCTGAATAATAACAGCAACCCCGCTTTTTTCAGCTTATCATACCGTACTTGAAACCCCATTCTCTGAACCCTCCACAGCGAATCTACCACGTTCCAAGCCGCTGCAAAAAGAGGGAAATGACGCAAGCTCGTGTCGGGGAAAATAACAACTCTCTCAATAACTCTTTCAATACAAACTCATTCAATACTATCTTATTTAACCATGTGTCTGGCGTGAATAGCTTTGGTCATGGCAATGAGAGAGCTGATATTCTCTCATGGTTATCTCCGCTGGACCCTTGGATACGGCACAGTGGCATCAGAGAGGACCGAGTCGAGCATGTGGGTGACTGGCTCTTGCGGACAGAGGAATATCAGAACTGGTTTGACTGTGATCGTGGTGGAGAATCTGATAATTCAACCTTGTTTTGCTATGGAAATCCGGGGGTAGGCAAAACATACATCAGGTAAGAAAGCCTATCCTCAATAAACAAAAGGACCGGCTAAGAAACCATGACTCTAGCTCCTTAGTAATAGATGCATTATGCGATTCAGTAAGGGAGCAAAATTCTGCAGTGGCATGCTTCTATTTCGACTTCGCAGCCCAGAATGAGCAATCCCCAACCACAGTCCTAAGTTCCCTCCTGAAGCAGCTTATTGGTGGACTCGAAAAGATTCCGGCAAAGATCGTCCATGCCTTTCAAGACCAGAAGGCCACCGGAGGCCGACGATTAGCCCTCGGCCAAGTTGTGGAGATCCTGCAGGATATCTCGTCCTTACGCCCCACCTTCATATGCATTGACGCCCTCGATGAATGCATAGCGGAATACCGGGAAAAGCTGCTTGAATCACTGCAACAAATCCTATATAAGTCCCCAAGCACGCATATATTTCTAGCAGGAAGATTGCATATCCGGGATGAGGTAGAGAAACACTTTGCTGGGATGGTGGCGGCTGTATCAATTACGCCTACTAAGGATGATATCATGCGATTCCTGAGGGCGAAACTGAAGCAGGACACGACACCGGAGGCGATGGACAAGAGCTTGGAGGAAGATATTATAAAGCACATTTCCAAGACCGTTTCAGAAATGTAAGGGAGGAGCAAGGACCCTACGAACGCTATCCGAACAGGTGAGCTAACAGATCTGTTTCTAGATTCCTGCTGGTATCTCTAAATATTGAGTCCATCCTACAGGAAACAACACTCCATCGAAGGCGAGAGAAACTTGGTTTGGGTTTAGGGGATGCATACGGTGCAACCATAGGACGGATAAAGGCCCAGAAAGGGGATAGATCAAGGCTGGGGATGGAGGCTCTAATGTGGATTTCACATTCCAAGCGGCGGCTGACTGTGAATGGGATATGCCACGCTCTAGCTGTCGAGATAGGAGCAGTTGGAATTAATACCAACAATATTCCTTCGATCCGGACGGTATTAGGCTGCTGCCTTGGACTTGCCACTGTCGATAAACGGTCCTCCACTATCCGGCTTATCCATTTCACGCTGAAGGAGTATCTCTCCCGTCATACCGACTTATTTGACAAACCTCACTCGAGGATTGCGGAGACTTGTTTGACGTATCTTAATTTCCAGGCCATTAAGGATCTTCCGTCAAGCCCCTCTCGTGACTTCAAAGGCCCACCCTTGCTGGAATATGCTTCTTTGTACTGGGGAGCTCACATGCGAATGGAACTCTCAGATCGCTCAAGATCCCTTGCGCGTGACTTTTTTGATCAATACGATAGTCACATATCTGCTACATTGCTTCCAAGATGGACCGATCAGTGGCCTTTTGATTCCGGCAAGAAATTTTCTGCACTGCATTGTATTTCGTATTTGGGTATTGCCGAAGTTGCAATTGATTTGATAAAAACGAAGAGATGTGACATAAACGAAAGAGATAGCGCCGGTCTGACGCCACTCATATGGGCTGCGATGTATGGGCATGAAGAAGTAGTAGAACTACTCTTGGAACAGAAGCACACTCAACCGGGTATACTAGACACGAGATATGGACGAACTGCACTCTCATGGGCGGCTGGGAGTGGGCACGAAGAGGTGGTCAGGCTATTACTTAGTCGGTCATTTGTCAATCTTGAGTGCATTGGCCGTAGGTGGAAAAAGGGACTTCGAGTAATGAGGGTACTATTTAGAAGAAAATACGTCCATCCTGACGGCCTGACAATGGTGGTCGAACACTGCTCTCATGGGCCGCCGAGGGTGGGCATGAGGCAGTAGTGAGGCTTCTATTAGAATTGAAGGACGTTAACCCCGATAGGCCAGATAAATATGGCCAAACACCGCTCTCGTGGGCGGCCGAGAATGGGCATGAAGGAGTACTGAAACTGCTATTGGAGAGGAAGGACGTTAACCCCGATAGGCCAGACAATGATGGCCGAACACCGCTCTTGTTGGCCGCCCAGTATGGGCGAGAAAGAGTAGTGAAGCTGCTGTTGGAGCGAGAAGACGTTAACCCCAATCAGCCAGACCATAATGGCCGGACCCCGCTCTCATTGGCTACTGGGTCTGGGCATGCTCGAGTTGTGAAGCTACTCAAAGCTCAAAAAGCTACAACTCCCGGTCTGGTGCAAAGCCCTAGAGACACGAACTTCCCCGGCCCCTCCGATCCTAGCCATGCGCACTTTTCACAACTTTAGCAGACGCTTTTCTACTATTTCTCTTCCCCTTAGCATTGTTGGAGGAAAACTAATAAATGGAGTAAGGGTCGAACGCTTGAACTAGACTAGGGCTAAACTATGGGGAAAGTATGATCAGAAGCTTCATTCACTCGCCAGCTCTAACAATAATGCCAAAGATATATGAATCACATCTATATTTTTCTTCAATTTCCCTTTCCTTTCCAGGTGTTTCTCGTATTAATGATAGAGGATGTTTTCTCATGTCCTTCTACAATTCTTGTATTTCTCCATTCCTTTGCTTGATCATAGAGTAAACTTGGGTTAGGGCGTAAGTTAGTATATGGTATCATAGTGGAATTATTCCTAGGGTGTCTCTTAGCCTTATCGCGGATATGTAAATATAATAGAGTACAATGGACAGACCACTATAACAATTCAGCCGACTAAATAAAATCTATTCCACTCCACTCCCACTTCTGATCTACCCCCCCTCAACCTGCCAACAATGGAGTATACACGCAAGGCGGCGTTCAATTGTCTTGAGAGAGAAAAACTCGAAGATCAAAGACACGGTCAACAGATATATGCGATCCAGTGAAAATAAATTTGATAGAAAGCTTCCAACTAAATATTCAAATTTTGGGGAGATGGTGCCATTGGGCTACAGGCAAGGCACACGATCAGCCACAAATGCACCAAATCATTTCCAACTCTCCTGACATCTCAAAAAGAATATACTTCTTCGTGGCATCTATCATTCCTAAATTTTGGTAGTTGTCGGAGCACACCAGCAGTACATGAAAGATACACCAGTTTCATCCCCCACTGTGGAACACCTCAAGATAGGAAGTGAAGTGAGAAAACTCACAACCCCGCTTATCGTATGTATTTAGGTATATTACCCCACTTTTCCTCTCTTCAATTCATTATCCTATTTGAACGAGATACCTTTCGTCAAACAGCATCAATCAAATCTAGACAATGATAGGTACCCGCTTAGCCATTCCCCTAAGGAGTCTGTTAAAGATTACTGTATGACTATATTTTCTGCTCTACCGATTCTGATTCCCTCGGAAGACAACCTCCCCCAAGCGAAAATAAATTCAGTCCCAGTGTCCCACTATCATTCTCAGCATTCCAGTTCTCAATCTATTGCCACTTTTGTTTTTGGCTATTAATTTACCAACATATTTGGTCGGCCAAGTCCGCGCTGGCTGAATGTAATGGATGTATAAAAGGGTCCCGCATTTTCCTTGTATACATGCAATGTAAAACTATCTAGTTCATCAACTACTACACGCGGGCGGCTACTATATGGTAGCCAATGTGGGTAAATTTTGGGCTTCCCTAGCACTCACCTACGCCCTCAAAGCCTCCACACCTTCCCCCTCCACCATTGCATCTCCGATTCTTCGTCCAGTAGGAATTCCTGTGGCCTTTGGCTAATCCGGTCGACACTTTCCTGGGGGGTTCATCGCCCCATCCTCCTTGCCCTGGCTTCCCTACCTCCATATTTCAAACATTTGACCCTGGTATCACCACGCACCTTTTTTTTACCTCTTTTAGTGTTCACCTATATCTCCGGTGCCCACTATGTTAGAACCTCCAGCTCTACGCTTCGGTCCCCTAATTGCATATGAGATTAGATTTGAAATAGATGGAGTTCTTGGTTGGCGTTTCTTCGAAAAACTGTATATAAAGGGGAAATTTTCCTATTCACTTTCCCCATCCTCTCTCTCGATATCAATCAAATTCTCCATCCAAGCCAAAGTTTTTATATACTTAAACTTCTTCGTACAGCAAACCTCATCCATCATAGAGGACGCCATGCTTGATCGTTCTCCCCTCATTTCTCAAATAATATGGGCTATGATCAGTCGAGAGTACCTTGGGATTCTTGTTCTTTTCTGTACCGCCAGCGGTGTCCTATATATACACAAGATTGACTTCCAAAGAAAACTCTTCGTCTCCCACATCCTTCTCCATTTTCTCCATTGTTCGTTCCATCCACACCTCTTAGAAGTTTCCTGAAACTCCTATTCCATGAATCCCTTCTTTCTGTTTCGTCCTCTTACACAGTTATCCTTATCCTGTGCAAACCTCCGCTATGCTCATACACCCGTCCGTTTCCTAACTGTCATAGTGCGACACTCATCCGTTTCAACTCCCAGCTAACCTTAGTCCCAAACCTTTAGCACTTCCTAGTGCGATTCCTGAGTGTACCCAAAACATCTCCGCTGCAGCCAAACATTCGTCCAAACAACTATCGTCTCAGCTTCTAACTTCCGCAACCCTTTCCAAAACAGAACTCCCTTCTTCCATACAGCCAGTGTCGTAGTAGTGTTGGAGATATGGAACCTTCGCGAATATTTCAACAATTTCCTACCACTACTACGCTTCTTCTTACGCCAACCTTTGTATCTACTTCCAAGACAAGTCTGGCAATATTAAACATAGCATTTTCACCTGCACGGCTTGGCTCCCTAGCCCCAGAGGAATGATTGGCAAGGCCAATCTCAACAATCAACTGGCGGCCACCGGTTAGGGTAATGGGAATCAGGTATGTGAGCTAACTTATCACTAGCAGCTGTTTCATAACATACTCACATGGCTTAGGAACGCGTCTACTACATTGGAGAAGGTAACAAAATTATGGAGGTATTTCACCACAGCCAGTTCGGAATCTTGTTTACATATTATTTAGCCCCCTCCAGCGGTGCTACAGCGCGGGCAGGGGCGGTCGGTATGACGGTGATCTTAAAGGAAAGTTTATACTGCAGCCCATTACTCCAATCTCGCCGCCATGACCCACAATCAGTGTTCCCAACGGGCCAGGCCGCTGGTAGGCCGGCCTATAGGCTGTAGGCCGGGCCAAGGCAGGCCACTCCGGAACATGGCCTAGGCCGATCTAGGCCGAATTCGATCGGCCTACGAAACCTATCAGGCCTGATAGGCACCTATAGGCTCGGTAATTAGTGTTAAGAACAGATCGCTTTAAGGGTATCCCAATCCTCTCGCTTCTTTCAAGTTTCTCCCCTTTGATATTTTTCTCTCTTTACCTTTGGCCACGCGTATTACTTTCTTAATCGATCATAAAACGAGTGATACCAACTAACTCAATAAAGTCTTAAAGATTCACCTCCAGAGCCACTAGCACAGTCCTATCCTATCATCATTCCTTCCTATTTACCTTCTGTGGAATTAAATTCAATCCCCAAGCTGGCGAAGCGAAATTGCTGCATTTTTAATGTTGTTTTGTGGAACCTTTTTGTAGTACTTTTTCTTAATAAAGCGAAATTGTTCCTTTATTTTTAATCTTATTGAGTATTTGGAAAATATTTACCGTGAATATTTGCTATTGAAATAGCGTGACTAAGCTATGAGTCGGTCCGCCAATGCTATATATAGACCAGGAAAAAGCCTATATGGCCTATAGGCGGGCCCGGCCCGGCCCGGCCAAGGCTTAGCCAGGCCTGCAGGCTCGGGCTAGGCTAGATCACCGGGAATTATGATAGGCCAGGCCCGGCTTTACCGAAGCCTGGCCTACCTGGCCCGTTGGGAACACTGCCCACAATGACAACGGTACCTGGAGCATCAATGTCTGTCAAACGTATGGAGGTGAGGGTCGCACGGAAGTGGCCAATAGACTAAGAGATTTGACCTGGAACATAGGCACTCTGGAGGAAGGATATGGAACGTATGTTTACTGCCTATAAACTTCGTTCATTCGCTCTCACTCGCTCTACTCGGAACTATTATCTAAAATCAAACTAACAGTAAAGACAAGTGTATAAGTAAAACATAATACCACATACTAATCCACCTATGTATCACCACACCTATCTCTGTGTTTGCCACATGTCCCTATTCCTCGGTACACTCCCGTGATAACAAAGAAAAGAAAAACATGCGGATAAAATCCTTTATAGAATACTCCCCCTTATCCGTTCCGTCTACATATCCCCTGAACAATCATTCCCACTCCCGTATCAAAGTCAAGCACATCAGTCTAACAATGTCCACTGCCAGGACAAAGAGAATATCATCAGTGAGATCATCAAAAGGGGTAAGGCGGACTGGGTCCCAGGTATCAGTTTCATCGAAGCAATCCCTGGCAGCAGCATCGCTGGCTCAAACCCCCCCACGAAGCCCCACCATCCCTCCTGGGTCTACTTCCGGAAACCGGATACCACCTTCGTTGAGTATTATCTTCAAGTCTCCCAATGGATAGCTGGTAAGCTATTCTATTCAGGTTCCGGAAAACCGCTGCCTTGACACCTCCGCTAAATCTTTTGCTTCCCACCATAGGCCGCTTCAAGTCCCAGCTTGTGTATGATCCTGCTGGCGCCATCGCAACCGCAACGAATGGCAGGCACAGTGATGGTGGCTTCACCGTCAACCGGGATAACAGGTTTTGCGTAACTAAAATCAACAATGGTGGGGCATGACAAAGCAGCTTTTGGCCACCATCCCGCCCAGCTGCGCCGCCGCCATCGTGTTTACATCCCAGACTCCCAAAGTCAGGTTCCACGTACAGACAGTCGCCGGAGAGATTTGCGAGTATGGTACAAACGACGGAAACAATTGCCATCATTTTAAGAACCTTCTTCCGGTTGCCTAAATCCTGATGAAGTGTTAATCATGGGCTATTGGTTCCGGAAGGGTTATTGGCTTGGATATCGCACCCTCAACTCTCATGTTTCTGCACGTAAACGGCTGGATTGGACACGGCGCGGATTGCGGTTTCTGGGTGGTAGCCCGCTCCTAGTGCGAGAATCTTTCTTTAAAATATCAGTTTTCCCCTGAATGACGGAACACGATTTTTGGAGTCTGTGCTTTGTGAACTTTGCTTTCTAATCGAGTGACATGACATGATTTGGCATTTTCTCAAAACTCGACCCCCCATCAAGACGTCTTGGGAGTTATAATCGCTGTATGCTTTTGGTTTCGTGGTGAGAAATGATCCTGAAGAACAAAATAAGATACTCTATAGCCATCAGCTTGAGTGGTTCGGCTAGGTTTTCACACGCCCACTTTATTATGAATCTCTCCTCCGAATGTGCATGGGTACTGTAATCCTATAGTCACATTCCCTAGGGCAAGCACGTAGGACACCAAGAGACGAGCATCCGATATGATTCTCGTGGATTAAGGTGGTAGCACGGAAATCGGGTTAATCTTGGAAACCTCGAAAAAGGAAATCTGTACTGCTTGTCGCCCACACCCCTGTACGACGGCAAAGCAGCTCTAATAAAGTCTCCGTCAGCCAGGCCTTCTATTATCCCTCCATCCCTTACCCGCCTGGCTTTAGTAGTTTAAAAGGGCTCCATTGTAGCTCATTTAATTTGCTTCAAGGGTGAATTTGGACGATAATACCACGTATCAATCACCTCTGGCCCGGGAGCCATGATAATACGGTGGGAGTACCTTGCCGGCGCTTCAGGGCGGAGTTCACCGCAAAGCAGTCGAGTTGATGACGCTCATCCCGATACGATGGGGGCAGGAGGATCTCTCGGTCGAGATAACGGGCGGATGTATGGAGGCGTGAGTCGTATTTTTTTGGAGGCCCCTGCCAAGTGATGGAGCCTAAAGGAAAGCACGAAGAAAAAGACAAAGGTGTAATCACAATAGACTCTAAGCGGAGCGTTGGAAGATGGAGGAACGGTCATTTAGATGGCTACTCTCTCTCAAGCTACGGACAAGCCAGGAGTATATCTCGCCGTCTAGCTAACAGCAAGGAAACACTCCCGAAACTCAACAAACTCTCTGAAGAACCCACACAATGAACAAAACCTGATCTCTAACGATCACAAGCAATCTAGAACCATTCTGACATCCCTTCATCCTCCGTGACCCTAAAGCATATGCCCTGCCAGTGCGCCAACTCCCGTATTCCTAGTGACATTGGGTATATATGAAAGAAACAATGAAATTAAATACTCGATACCTCGTATCCTATGGCGAGGAACATCAACAACAAAACAATGAACCCGATATCCTATGCCTGGTGGGGTAGGATTTGAAAACAACAATCCTTGGCAAAGTGCCTAACCGGTAATCGCAATGCAACATGATTTATAACCGGATCTCTCCTAACCGCACATCAGCATACATGCATATCGACATGACCGCCTAGCCGCATGCCCTATAGGCAGTCAAACACTAACGATTATCATACTTAATAAGAGAAAACTTCTACATATAATACATCAGTTCATGCTCGAGAGCGCTCGCACACGTCCAGATTGCCCCGCTCTGCCGTTTGTGCTTTGTCCAGCACCGGTGAACTCCTAATGATTCTAATAGAATAGCTCTATAAGTCTCTACCCGTGGTTCTCGAAACCAACGGTGAAGGGGACAGGATTTCCACTCACACCCTGCTACCTTGGATAGTAGAAATCTAAGGAACCTGTCGGGCTTAGAGGATGATCCGGGCAATAGGGCAAGTGAGGGGGTGAAGAAATTCTAAATTAACACAAATTCATATCAAACAGCGAGGTAATCGGATTACCGCGATCGGCGATGGTTGGGATGTTGGTGTACTCGAACGTACCGATAAGCGAAACGCACCCCCCCGAACAGATAGGGAATCCGTGTGGAAGGCAGCATAAATTTGGAAATAGGAGTGATTTCTCATTATTACAACAAGTGAACACCAAAAGTTGGACACATAGGAACCGGGTTGGGCTAGGGTTGTGATGGATGGGGCGGAGGATGGAGGGGATAGGTGACCCCGCTTAGAGGAAGGTGTCCCGCATTGTTAGCGAGGATAGACAGGATAAGGTGGTGAAGGAGGTGAGAAGTGAGGTGTAGAGGACTTTGCCGAGGCGGCCGCATACCTAGGATAAGCGAAGTGTTTGTCGGCTCTGCTTCTTGTACCCGCAATCCCAATACCGTACCTTCTTTAAAAACAGACTGCTATTTCCTCACCCCAAAATTGGGCCTTTTCGATTGAATCCGGACGGTATGCAATAGCAGTCTCTTGGAAAAAGAGAGAAGTAGAAAAGACACTTCAACATTGTGGGTGTGATTCATGTGTCGAGGCTTCCCGGACATTCCGACTAGCTTGTGGTAAATTAGCACAATAGCCAGCGCTATGTGCGGCACTAGACTGGTTAGCGATTTAGATTGCGGTTGGTGCGGGTGCGGTTCGCAGGCCGGATGGTGGGTTGCGGTCATAAAACGATAGTTAGTCTTGGTTTTCTCCTGCGGCAGAGGGATTTCGAGGCTTAGTCAAGCGGGGGGATCGAGTTCATAGTCACCAGGGTCCGCGATTACCGTGCCTCTGGCCGACCTCTTGGCCGATACGACGGCGGTGTGAAGGCAGTAGTGTACTGTACTAGCGCAGTGCTGAGGGAGGCCTCTCGTTTAAGGTGTGGAGTGGAGCGCGCTTCCTTGTTGATTGCTACGATGCAGAGGGGTCTTAAGTACTAGTACAGGACAGAGATCTATTGGCCCCGACACGAAGGTCATCAACGTAAAGCGTCTCTATATATCCATAGGCCATCCCCATGCCTGATAGTAAGTTGCTCGAATACTGCATTTTCCAAATCTCTCCTTTTGAGACGTAAAACAACGAAATCCAGTGCCCCGGGAGTTGCGCAAGGGTGGGTTTAACACGAGTTTAGTAATCCCAACACTTGCATATATCGCCCTACTAATAGCGCAATTTCTCGAGTACAGTTCTCCGAATTCCGTTATTTCACCTCTCTAAGGGATAGCACCGGAGTGGGAACACGGGTAGGAGAGGTTGTACCTGGTATCGTAAATGAGTTGCTTCTCTCAAACCTAATGTTATGAGCCGCATTCCGGGCGCTCTTCATCATCCATTTACTCGAGTACAATACCGATAGCCACAAATGAACCCTATCGAGTCCTGCCATACAAACCACGGTAAATAGTCATTTCGACTAGCACAGATTTTTATTTATTTGAAAATGACATATCTCAAGTCGCCTATCCATACAAATTACGCATGCCCATTCCGAGAAATAAGGGGTTTCAACTCAGAATTAGGAGTTTTCAAGTAAGAAAAGAGAGGTACCAGTTAGTCCTTGGACATGCTGGTTGGTAACTTATCCGCCGTGGTAATGTTAGAAGAAAAAAAATCCGAAGACACCCGGGTATCTTAGAATGGCAACGGGAAACCCCCCGGCGATTTTCGAAGCCCCAGAAGCATTGACCTACTGGTTCATGAAATATATCCTATTGCCTAAAAGAGCTCCGCTATTTTTCTAACAATACTTCGTTCCAACATAGAGAACCCACGACCTTATCAGGTGTCAGACTCTCCTGAGTTACCGGTGTCATGAAAATATGTGCGCTGGGAAATGAAGATTGTGGGATCGCAATCCTATGACTCATCATATTCATACTGCCTGTACGGTAAACGACCAGTACATCTGGGAGCAGCAGGGACCAGCTGCATTCCTGAAGAGTAGAAGCGACGGTGAATTTGGCTTGAATGCCCCAGTTACAGTAGTACAAATATTTGCGAGTCTGTTTGTTTTTCTTTTTTTGAAAACCATCGAGTTCATAACTGGACACAAGAGTAAACATTTTGAAATCGTATAGAAACTCCGAGTCCCATTTAGAAAAAGATGGATTATATTACGGTAAACAATTTGTGCTTATGATGGAAACCTACGAGGAGTAGTGTTTTTAGCCTAAGGTAGATGGGGAATGATCGGCAACTGCCTTGGACCCCGCATTTTTTCAACCTCCGGAAGCCATTAACTGATGCACTGTGTTCAAGGACCCATTCTCATTAACTCTACCACCTTCCAAACAGCAGACAAAAAAGCGAAATGTCGCAAGCCCGTGTCGGAGAAAGTAGCAACTCTCGCAATAACAACAACTCCTTTAATACCAACTCATTCAATACTATCTCGTTCAACCATGTGTCTAACGTGAATAACGTTGGTATTGCGGACGAGAGAGCTGAAATTCTCGCATGGTTGTCTCCACTGGACCCCTGGATACGGCACCGCAGCATTAAAGATGCCCGAGTCGAAAATGTGGGGGACTGGCTCTTCCAAACCGAGGAATATCGGAGTTGGTTCGAGGGAACTCGCGGTAAGGAATGCGATAATTCGGCCTTGTTTTGCTACGGAGATCCCGGGGTCGGTAAAACTTATCTTAGGTAAGAAAGCGATCCTCTGTACAACAAAGGTGTCGCTAACAAATGGTGATGCTAGTTCCTTAGTAATAGATACGTTATGCGATTGGACAAGCGGGAAGAATGCTACAGTTGCGTGCTTCTACTTCGACTTCGCCGCTCAGAAGGAGCAATCCACTACCACCGTCCTCAGTTCCATTCTAAAACAACTTGTTGGAGGGCTCGAAAATATCCCGGAAAAGATCGTCGAGGCTTTTCGAGACCACAAGAAGACCACCGGTGGGCAGAGGCTAGGGCTCAGCCAAGTCACAGAAATGTTACAGGACACCTCGTCTTCACGACCCACATTCATATGCATTGATGCGCTGGACGAGTGCATAGCCCAGCACAGAGCAAGGATGCTTGAATCCTTGAAACAAATCCTACACAAGTCTCCAAACACTCGCGTATTTCTGGCTGGAAGGTTGCATGTCTGGGATGAGGTGGAGAAACATCTCGCTGGGGGGGCGGTGGCTCTCTCTATTGCACCCACCAAAGATGATATCATTCGATTCCTTAAGGCGAAACTGAAAGAGGACACAACACCGGAGGCGATGGACAAGAGCCTGGAGGAAGACATTATAACGAACATTCCCGAGACCGTTTCAGAAATGTAAGTGAGGAGAAAGGACGCTACGAAAGCTATCTAAATTTATGAGCTAACGGAATTGTTGCTAGATTCCTACTAGTATCTCTAAATATCGAGGAGATCTTACAGGAAACAACACTCCATCGGCGGCGAGAGAAGCTCGATACAATGACGGATGGCTTGGGCCTGGGGGATGCATACGATGCAACCATAGGACGGATAAAGGCCCAGAAAGGGGGTAGAGCAAGACTAGGGATGGAGGCTCTAATGTGGATTTCGCATTCCGAGCGGCCACTGAGTGTGGATGAGATATGTCACGCCCTAGCGGTCGAGATAGGATCAGCCAACATTAATACCGGCAATGTTCCTTCGATCCGGACAGTGTTAGGGTGTTGCCTCGGACTTGCCACTGTCGATAAAGGGTCCTCTACTATCCGGCTTATCCATTTCACGCTGAAAGAGTATCTCTCCCGTCATAGCGACTTATTTGACAAGCCTCACTCGGGAATAGCGGAGGCTTGTTTGACGTATCTTAATTTCCAGGCAATTAAGGATCTTCCGCCCCACCCCTCGGATGACTTCAAAGACACACCCTTGCTGGAATATGCCTCTTTGTACTGGGGAAGTCACATGCGAATGGAGCTCTCAGATCGCTCAAGATCCCTTGCGCGTGACTTTTTTGACCAATACGATAGTCACATATCCTCAAAATTACTTGCGAGGTCGACCGGCGAGTGGCGCTTTAAGTACTACAAGCCATTTTCCGCACTACATTGTATTTCGTATTTGGGAATCGCAGAAGTCGCAACCGATTTAATGAAAGCGAAGAGATGGGACATGAACAAAAGCGATAGTGTCGGTCTGACACCACTCATGTGGGCTGCGAGGTATGGACATGAAGAAGTAGTAAAACTGCTCTTGGGACAGAAACACAATCAGCTAGATATACCAGACACGAAATATGGACGAACCGCACTCTCATGGGCGGCTGGGAGTGGGCGCGAAGGGGTCATCAGGTTGTTACTTAGTCGGTCATTTGTTGATCTTGGGGGTATAGGGTGTAGATGGGAGAAGACACCACAAGTAATGAGTGTACTATTTGGAAGAAAGTTCGTCCACCCTGACAGGCCAGACAATGATGGCCAAACACCGCTCTCGTGGGCCGCCATGAATGGGCATGAAGGAGCAGTGAAGCTGCTATTGGAACGGAAGGACGTTAACCCCGATAGGTCAGACAATGATGGTCGAACACCGCTCTCGTGGGCCGCCGGGAATGGCCGTGAAGGAGCGGTGCAATTGCTGTTGGAACGGAAGGACGTTGACCCCGATAGGCCAGATAATTATGGTCAAACACCGCTCTCGTGTGCATCCGCGAATGGGTTTGAAGGAGTAGTGAAGCTATTGTTGGAACGGAAGGACGTTAACCCTAATAGACCGGACAATGATGGCCAAACACCGCTCTTGTGGGCTACCAAATATGGGCGTGAAGGAGTAGTGGAGCTACTCAAGGCCCGAAACGCTCCTACCCCTAGTGTGGCATGGCCCTCGAGACACGAACTTTTTTAGCTCCTCCAAGCCTAGCCATGTACACTGTTTCCAATTTTAGCAGACTTTTTACGACTGTTTCTACCTCCCCCATCATTGCCCAAGATTTATAAAGGACATCCACACTTCTTCTCCAATTTCTGTTTTCCATTTAGGTGTTTCTGGTGTCAACGATAGACGCTTTTCTGATGTCATTTCTTCTATTCTTGTATTTTCCCATTCCTTTGCGCGATAAAAGAACCAACCTGGGTTAGGATGAGGTGTATGGTGCCATGGGAAAATTTCTCCTGGGGAGTCTCTAAGTCTTATCTTCGATATTGAAATACTGTACATTGGAGAGGCAGCTATATCAATTTAGGTGACTCAATTTTTAAAATCAACTACACTCATTTCCTCCTTCACACCTATCGCCCCCTACCTGCCAACAATGAACCAGGCCCGGAAGGCCGTGTGGAATAGATAGAAGGGAAGATCAAAAGATCAGAAACGGAGTAAATAAATATTTCTAATCTAAGTTAGTGAAAACTTCAATAAAAAGTTTCCTACTATTATAGGTCTTCAAATTTTCCGGAGACCGGTGGCACTGGGGTACAGGCACAAGACCAGCCACGAATGGAGCAAGCCGTTCCCAACTCCCCCAACATCTTAAGCACAATTCACTTCATCGTAGTATCTATCATACTGACATCTTGGCGGTTGTCGAACTAGACCAACACCATATGAATTACATACTAGACTAGTTTCATCCTCTGGTGTGGAATACATGAAGGTAAAAAGGTGCAGCGAGAAAACTGACAATACTGCTGATCGTATGGATTTAGGAACATTATTACACACTTTATTTGTTCCAACTCATTATATCATTCGAATGAGATAACTTACCATTTGTCGAAAAGACCCAATCTAATTTAAACAATCATAGGTACTAGGGAACCTGCTGAATACTATTTGCCTTTCAAATTCCAGTTCCACCGGAAGGGAATTTCTCCCCAGTTGTGGCAGCGGATTCGGTCCCAATCTTCCACTATCTATCCCCTTCAGCACTGCGGCGCTTTGTCCCTTCCTCGCTTCCGTTTCCTTTTCATTCTCCTTTGGCTATTTGTGGGCCAACACATTGATTGGCTGAATCCGAGCTAAATTAATGCAAGAGATGTATGAAAGGGTCTCATATTTCCTTAGGATACAGTGTGAGGGAACCAGAGAAGGGGTCGGAAGCTCTAGGAAACGAAAAGAGAGAAAAAAAGTGTAGTATTTCCTTCGCTGTCCCTGCTGCTACTCTCCGTACCGACCACCGGTCTATATATACATGACACAGGAGATCATCATCACTGATCACTCTACCCACACTACGCAACACAAACGCTAAGTACAGTAAAAGTAATTCACACGTAACCAGAACTAGCACTACCACAACAGGTGGTGTAAAAAATAGTCCTCCGCATCAACTCCTACAAAACAGAGGTCTTTATATGGTAGCGGCTGGGAATTGATATTGCCTTTCAGCAGTATCCATCCACCTTCGTAAAGTTGTCATATTATACCCCTACCTATACAGTCCTTCAAGGACAATACCTATTCACAGGAGCAGGCCTTTAGGGGTCTTTTGGGTGACTATTTCCTCCTATTACATTATGGACATGGTAGGATTTAATCTTAACTTGTTTCGCGGCATGGTGGGATCGGAGGTTAAGCGAAGAATTTCTATAAGATAGTGGGAAATTTACTTGGAAAGCCAAGAGGACTTTGTAGATGCGGCCGCATACTTAGACTAAGCCCAGTGTGTTTTACCTGGCCTGCTTCTTGTATGATTGATGTGCTGAGGCATTCGGGAGATTCTGCCTCGGTTAACCCAATGGCTCGTACTCTATGCTGCACTAGACGGGTTAGGAGATTAACACAGATACGATTCATAGGCGATGGATGGTGATAACCATAGAAAATGATGCACAATGGTCGGCCCAGGTTATCCCGCCAAGAGGAGGTATTTCGCGGCTTATTCAAGCAGGGGTATTTATTTCATAACCAGGATCAGCATCCCTGATTACAGTTTTTCCGGCCGACATACTGGCCGATGCTAAGTGGGTGTGAAGACGGCAGTGTACTGTAACCCCCAGACAACTGATGAAGCCTAAGGGAAAGCACGAAGAAAATGAAGAATTGTGCAATCGCAAAAGACTCTAAGTATCGCGGTAGATGATTGCGGAACGAACGCCTGAATGGCTACTCACTCTCTAGCTAAGGACAGGCTTGGAGATAGATCTCTCCGTCTAACTAACAACCTGACACTCCCAAAACACAACGAACTCTCTAAAGAAGCACACACAATTTATAACCATCCTGATCTCCCTCCATCCATTATGCTCCTAAAGTCTGTGCCCTGCCACCCCGCCAACTCCTGTATTCCTAGTGACATTGGGTATATATGAAAGAAACAATGAAACCAAATACTTGATACCTCATATCTTATGGCGAGGAACATCAACAACAAAACTATGAAACTGATATCTTATGCTTGGTGGGGCAGGATGTGAAAACAACAATCCTCGGCAAAGTGCCTAACCACCGGTAATCGCAATGCAACATGATTTATATCATAGCCGGATCTCTCCTAACGGCACATCAGCATACATGCATATCGACATAACCGCCTAACCGCATGCCCTATAGGCAGTCAAACACTAACGACTATCATACTTAATAAGAGAAAACTTCTACATATAATACATCAGTTCATGCTCGAGAGCGCTCGCACACGTCCAGATTGCCCCGCTCTGCCGTTTGTGCTTCGTCCAGCACCGGTGAACTCCCAACGATTCTAATAGAATAGCTCCATAAGTCTCTACCCGTGGTTCTCAAAACCAACGGTGAAGGGGACAGGATTTCCACTCACACCCTGCTACCTTGGATAGTAGAAATCTAAGGAACCTGTCGGGCTCAGGAGATGATCCGGGAAATAGGGCAAGTGAGGGGGTGAAGAAATTCTAAATTAACACAAATTCATATCAAACAGCGAGGTAATCGGATTACCGCGATCGGCGATGGTTGGGATGTTGGTGTACTCGAACGTACCGATAAGCGA
>Ga0307509_10001179_pt1 | contig 44636 bp, 45 predicted proteins | sample 10_EM_MG_FD_202245 | JGI IMG/M metagenome (GOLD analysis project Ga0307509, IMG submission 202245) | Populus trichocarpa ectomycorrhiza microbial communities from riparian zone in the Pacific Northwest, United States - 10_EM | ecosystem: Host-associated > Plants > Roots > Unclassified | place... | reverse complement strand
CAGAACTGTTCTCAAGACTTTACTAAAGTTGAGCCACAGTAGACTTATACAAATTTGGAATGGTTAGCGCCGTTGCTCTGGCAATAAGTACAGTTCGTATTACGACCGTCTTAGCAGAACCTGTCTATTAGGGAGGTTTTGCTACGACGGTCGTCACTTGAACTGTCCTTGTTGCCAGAGCAACGGCACTAACCATACCAGATTTGTGTAAGTGCTGAGTGGCTCAACTATGCTCAGTTCTAAGAACAGTTCTTAAATAGGACGGTCGTAAAAGCCTTTTGTTTACTAGTTTGTTGACACAAAATGGACCTTTTTTCCTTTCTTTTCACCATGACCATCAACTCGGAAAATAAAAAATGACGTTCCCAAAGGCAGCAGGATCACTATGTGAGAAAGCTTTACTATTTCTTTCTTGGTGTGATGTTCTGCTTGGTTAGAAGGGGGGTGAGTGTCACAGATAGGGCTTGTGGGGGGGTGGGGTAGGAAGGGGGGGTGCTGGGGGTGCTGGGGGTGGGCCAGGCTGTGATATGGTGGTTGGTGCACAGTTGTTGGTAAAGTTAACTTTTCTTAGCAAAACGACGAAAAAAAGTCCACTGTCGCCACACCGAACTTTGCCAAGATTTAAGCACAGTTCTAGTGACGACCGTCGTAGCAAAACCTCCCTATTGAATTCAATTCCATGTGTTCTTGTTCCAAAACCGGAAAGGTTCACAAACGAGGGCCAAGGATCAGGTTTTGTTCTACTTGTCTTGTGATTAGTGCTTGTCCTCTGGGTTCGAGTATGATTTCTAGCCTCAGCTAAAATCTCAGGCGAAAGCTATGGGAGAAAGTTCGTCTTTGCTTTAAAAATTTTCCACCATTTTTGGCTTTTATCCATTCTCCTTCAATTTTTGTTTCAAGTACAGTACCACACTGCGGACGATGTTGCGATATTCTGAAAATGGTTCAAGAAAGTTGCCCAGCTCACCGGATCGAGGTCATATTTTCCTTTTTTGAGGTGACAGGCCAAAGCTGGTGGGCCTTCAACCTTACTACCACACATGTCCCACCAACTCGGGCGCCAGTATCGCCACTGCATTTTCACACCCGGCTGACTCATTTTGAACACCGGGACTCGACTTAGTGCCTTTGCGAAGTCCGAGCCCAGCATCCGCTGCGCTTCGGGTTCTTGATATCACCATTCCCTGGAGGTCTATGTATGAAGCCAAAAAATCCCCACCGGAGGTTACATGACATCTTCGTTTTCCGTTTCTTTGATAGAAAAGAAAATCGGATGATCTTGAGCTGCTGTTGCCCAAATCTCTCGAGCGATGTATTGTGAGCCCTTCGCTTAGCTTGCACGATTTTCCTTACTCAAAGTCAGGTGACAAAAAACTCAATCCAGCAGCCATTTCACACCATAACCAGGCACTCTTTACCAACCCATTTAATCACCCTTAATAAACCTAGTAGTTTTACCTTAAACTAAATCAAACTGGGGAATAGGTAGACAGTAGTTTTCAAGAATGACTTTTTAGGTAGAAGGTTTATAGAATTGAGAAGCCAGAGATACGGTAACCGACAACAAAGAAAGTCCTCATGTATCTTCCTTATGGCATCCTAATGAAAAGTGTCAAGTCACTTTCCCATCTTACCATACCATTAGACAAAATATTATGAATTAATAATTTACAGGCTTGCTATCTTCATTACAGAAGGAAATAGTTGTTCTCATTATTCTCACAACTTCTTGAAATCCCTTGCTTAGGCAGTGTCAAGCTATGAGCTTCTGAAAGTGAGTTAGATGTGAACCTAGGCTTGGATCCGGACTATTGTACTGAGTAGGAGATGCAGCTTCAACACCCAACCGAGATTCCCCGGCTCCTAGGAGATTTCGCCAAGTACACTAGCAAATCAGACATTTACTCCTAATGGAATGACATTTGTGAAATTGGATTGCGCTTGGAGGCGGTGGAAAGTCTGCGGCTCTACCCAACCTTTTGGCTGAATGCGAGAGCGTAAGACAATTCCGAGAATCACCATAGATTGCATGTTTGTGGAACCGCCAGACAACTCCAGCACTGGTATTTTATCGGTCGGCCTTACAAACGTCGAGGATTATATCATGGTACTCGAGTACGGAGCCGGGGTTTCCGTTCTCGATTTTCATAGAGCTCGGTGGTGCTGCGGCTAGTTTGTCCTAGAAACACAAACCTTCTATTGCTCAACAGTAGCCTGGAAAGAATTTTTTCTTGGCTGGTGTATTATATTGAACCAAAGGCCAGGCACCTCATCCATCAATTATATCTTTTCAAGGCCAGCGAAGGCGGGAGGAAATACTTGTAGGGACCCCTGCGAGGGTCATGTTGTAAGCCCTGTCGCGTGCCATTGAGGTACGAGCACATTACCATGACACCATCCCCGGCCCTTACGCTCGAGTACTCGCTCATCTTTGCCAAGGATACCTCCTCCAGCCGATATTTTGCTCTAGTGCTCACCAAATATGCAGCTCCCCGAGGTATTCTTGGCAAAGACGGGTGGGTAGTGTACTAGTACTCGAGCGCCGCCGGACAATTAAATAGCTCTCTGTTAACTTTCGTTATTTTCGCGGATTGGGTTATTGTTACGCAGTCGAGCAAGTGAGGAGTCTGGGTGGACTTTTGTTTTTGATTAGGGTGGAAAACCCGTTAGCGGGGCGGAGGTTCAGTTGTTGTTTTTCTTCGGTTAATAAGAACCGTTCTATTATCATCATCCCTCATCAATTTCCGAGGGTTGATCACTTGGGTTTATCATAACCATCAATGTTCGGCTTTCACTTCAATTTATTAGTTTCCGTGTCTTTTGTCTTTCTCTTGCCTGTGGTCCGCACCTGAAGCCTCCCAGTCCAGATAGCCAATACCCGCAAAACAACATGGGGAAGACCTGCGACAGTACAGGACTAGCCAAAAAACCCGAGGATGAGCGATGGCACCACAAGAAATGACAGAGCAAATCCCTTGTACAGTAGGCATCTTGTGTTGGAGTAACTTCGAATTGTGCGCATGTCACTCTTGTGCAGCACCGGTGGGCCTTGGACCAATCGCCTCATGTGGCATGCCGACAGGGTAAGAGTAGATAAACAATACTATTTGGTTCGAAAGTGTAGTGGATGTACCTGAGCTTCTTCAGACCCGTTGAATGTTTGTGATTAAAGGCTCGCGTACTGTGTTTGGAGGGTGGCGGAATCGGGAATGCAATTAGAAAATTTTAGCAGCAGATGTCCGGATTTTCTGGGAAAATTTGAAAGAGCCTCATGGCGGAGTGCTGAGAGTCGGTGGCATCAAACGATTGGATGAGGTGCCGGTTTGTGACATCTTGCAGCCTGACTCCTCAACATGTTTTCTTAATCTCCGAAAACTGTCCACACCCTTGACACCTCAAGTCATTACCTTTCCGTTCCCTTCAAATCGGCTAGTGTTTGGGCAGTATGGATAGATCGATTACTAGGTCATTCAACTCCAACAGCTTCAACAATGTCAACAATGTCAGTAACTTCAACACAACCATAAACGATGACAAGGCTCAGGTCCTACAGTGGTTGTCATCACTCGAGCCTCAAAAACGACATCAACATTTGAGGGAGAGCCGACTCGAGGGGGTGGGAGAATGGATTTTCAGAACGAGCGAGTTTCGGAGATGGAATGCGGGAGAAGATGGATTCGCTCATTCTGTGCTATTTTGTCATGGTGATCCGGGGGTGGGGAAGACTCATCTTAGGTAACACAAGAGATCGCGGGGAGATCCTAGATCGCTAACAACTTGCGATTTTAGCTCTCTTGTAATCGATCACTTTTATGGAAGTGGGCAGGATATAACGGTCGCTGGGCTGTATTGTGACTACCTCGATAGGAAGGAACAGACTACATCGAACATGCTAGGAGCCATGCTCAAGCAGTTGGTGGGGAGAGGAATCATCCCGGAGGACATTCGGAAAGCTTTTGAAGACGCGAAGGATCATTTCGGCGGGGTACGGTCACAAGTTCCACAACTTGTCAATATGCTAAAGACGGCGATTGGTCAACGGAAGCGGGTGGTTATATGTATTGACGGGTTGGATGAATCTCTCGCGGCCCATCGGGATGGGCTTCTCCACTCCCTGCAAGCTATTCTACAGGAATTGCCAAATATTCGGTTATTCATGACTGGAAGGCCTTTCGTCACCAGTGAGGTTGAAAAGTACTTTCCCAATGTGGATACTACCTCAATCAGTCCAACAGAGGAAGACACCAAGACATTTTTGAGGATGAAGTTAGACAGGGACCCAGAACCTGACGCCATGGATGAGAATCTCAGAGCCGATATAATGGAAATCATTCCAAAAACAATATCCGAGATGTAGATTCAGACCCCCCCTAGTATTCCATTTTCTGTTAAAGTCACCCCACTTACGAGTGATTATGCACAGATTTCTTCTTGTCTCGCTCAGCATCGAGGCAATTCTCGCTGAGCCAACAATTCATCGAAGGAAGGAAAGGCTTAAGCAGATGCCAAAAGGTCAGGATGTTGGAAACGTATACAGTGCCACTTTCGAAAGGATCAAGGGGCAGGAGAAGGCCAGATCACGACTAGGAATGGAGGCCATCATGTGGATAGCATATTCAGAGCGGCCGTTGAAACCAGGCGAATTATGTCAAGCATTAGGGGTTGAAGTGGGGTCGGAAGATCTCAACAGGGACAACTCACCCAACATACGGACCATATTGCGGTGCGGACTAGGACTGGTCATAGTCGATTCATCATCGTCAACTGTCCGGCTCGTACATTTCACTCTACAGGAGTATATCCTAGCGAATCCCACGCTTTTCCAGAGTCCCCATTCGGTCATTGTGGAGGCCTGCTTAACTTACCTCAACTTTGCGTGCATTAGGGACCTTTCGCCGACTCTTTCTTCACCCCCTCCAACAACTCCCTTTCTTGAATATGCTTCCTGTCACTGGGGAGCTCATGCTCGAAGGGAAATCAGCGAAGGAGCAATACCACTTGCACTAGAACTACTCGATAGATTCGATATGCATATATCTTGCAAGCTCCTCCTATTGAAAGAGCCTAGTTGGCAGCGGACCTTCGATAATGATGGTAGCCCAATTGGATTCACCGGGCTCCATGGTGGAGTCTTGCTCGGGGTTTTGGAACCAATGGTCCCTTCATTTGACATTCAGAACTGGGATCTCAACGCGACTGACTTGCATGGTGGCACGGCCTTGTCATGGGCTGCGAGGAAAGGACACGATATGGATGTGAAGGTCTTGCTGGAACAAGTAGGACTCGATCCCGACAGAGCAGATAATGAGGGCTCTACACCATTGTCATGGGCTTCGAGGCATGGGCGCTGTGAAATTGTCAAGATGTTATTGGAGCAGAACAATGTCAACCCCGATACAGCCGATCACTGGGGCCAGACGCCGTTATCATACGCCGCTGAATGTGAGTGGAACGAGGTCGTTGAGGTGCTGTTGCAGAGGAGCGATGTCAATCCCAACACTATAGATAGGAGTGGCCATACACCGTTATTATCGGCTATCTTTGGGGAGCAAGACGAAATTGTGGAGATATTATTGCAGCGAAACGATATCAGCCCCGACGTCCCGGATAAGAATGGCCGAACACCACTTTCCTGGGCTGCCGAAAGAGGGTATCAGGCGATTGCAGAGAGGCTATTAGAGAAGAACAATGTCAATCCCGACACCCCAGATGAGAGTGGCCGAACACCACTTTCATGGGCTGCCGAAAGAGGGTATCAGGCGATTGCAGAGATCCTATTAAAGAACAATGTCAATCCCGACACCCCAGATAAGAGTGGCCGAACACCACTTTCATGGGCTGCCCAGAGCTGGCAGGTTGAAATTGTGAGCATTCTATTGGAGAGGAACGATGTCAATCCTGACACTCGAGATGAGAGGGGGCGAACACCATTTTCATGGGCTGCAGGGGGCTGGACTGAGGCCTTCGATCGCGATCCTGACGTGGAAGCCGAGAGTGACCAGGGAGAATATATGTGGGACACCAAGAATTGGTGTGGAAGAACCGCCGAGATTCTGTTGGAGCGGAACGATGTCAATCCCGACATAGCAGATAAGAATGGCCGCACACCGTTATCATGGGCTGCCAGTCACGGACACGCGAAAGTAGTGAAGATGCTATTAGATCGGAACGATGTCAACCCAGACACGCCAGATAGGAGGAGCCGAACCCCAATTTTGTGGGCCGTCATATATGGTCATAAGGAAGTTGTGGAGATTTTATTGGAGCGGAGCGGGATCAATCCCGACGTGGCGGATGAGAGTGGCCGTACGCCATTATCACGGGCTGTCACTGGTGAGCAGGAGGGAATTGTGGAGATGCTGTTGGGGCGGGGCGATGTCAATCCTGACAGAGCGGATCACTGCGGCCGAACACCATTATCATTTGCTGCCGAGTATGGGTATAGAGAAGCTGTGAATATTTTATTGAAGCGAAATGATGTAAATCCTGGCAGAGAAGATGTGAGCGGGCGAACACCCCTTTCATGGGCTTCCAGCGAAGGGCACGGGGAAATCGTGGAGATGCTATTGGAGTGGAATAACATCAATCCAGCCACAGCGGTTGGCTCGGGCCCAGCACCATCACCAGGGGCCACCGGGAGTGGGTATAAGGGGGTTGCGGAGATGCCACTCCAGTGGAGCGATGTCAATCCCGGCTCAGCAAATGAGAGTGGTAGCACATTATCTTGGTCTACCGAGACAGGGTATGGGGGAGTTGTGGGGATGGTATCGCAGCGGAGCGACATTAATTACGGCCTGGGGAGTATGAGCGTCCAACCACAATTATCACATGATATCATATTTAGGCATGATGAAATGGTAGAAGGCCCGTACGACCCCTTCGCCCAATTACCACCCGAGGGGGGGCTCCCCGAACCCTTTATATCTGAGCCGTCCGAGATACCCGAACCGCCCCTCAAAAGGCTCCGGAGGCTTTGATCTCGCCTCTACCACTTTCCCACCTTCACTGACACATCCGGCCCACTCTCTACCGTCTATTGGTGGTCCCCCACCCTGCTCATCTGAACCTATCTTCTTCAACTACCTACTCCTCCCTCCACCTCAGCCACCGCTCGCCTGCGAACGAATTCGTAATTACCGTCTAAAATTCAACCCTTTGGTGGTGGGCAAGCTGTTCGTAGCTCTGCCGTGAAGGGGGAATAGGCGCCGGAAGGGGCGAGAGATCCACTTTCTAATCATTTCCAAGTCATGCTCTGTAATACCTTATTTTCTGCTCACACCTTGTTGTTTCTCTCTTATTCACTTCTGCTCCAATATGTTTATCATTTGTGCCCACGGTAGAAGCATTATTTTTCTTTCCTTTTTTTTTATTTTCACCAAGACCCCAGCCCTTCGAAGTGTTTATCACCAATGCCACAATAATACCACCATATTCTAATCCCCACTATCCCCGATTTATCCACTTGTTACACAAAACGAGGAAGGGATCAAAGCAGAGAACCGCTGAGGTTGAGATATTGTTCTTGCGTATCGATCGCAATGGCGGGGGTTTCTTATTCTTCATGAGCGTGGTGGGTTGCCTGATCTGTCCCGAGGTTATTGTGATTTGGGAGGAGGTTTCTCAAGATATATTTTCTTTTGTCACCATAAAAGTGCGCAAGGGAACGGAGGTAGAAATTTATATGTTGCTATCTGCCGAAGGATAGATATTTCATTGTATTGTATTTATGCTTCCGCCCCCCGCCGGCACCCTAGCACACAATGGGGGCGACAGAAGCCTATAACGATACCTCTCCCGCCCAATGCCCAAGTCCTCAGTGAATCGGCAACTCTACAGATGTGCTATTTATGCAATATGCCAATACACGCAGGCTGCCGAGAAATCCCCTTCATGTCCTGAATATTCGTTAGAAAAACCGGAAGTCCTGCGGTTCCTAAGCCTCCCCTCCTAGCAAATATCTCCTCTAGCGGACACCTACTCAGGGCGCACTGCGAAATTGCGAGATGAAAGTGTACCGCCTCCTATCACAAGTCATCTGCCTGGTAAGGGAATTGTATCATCCGGCACGGACAAAGGGGCATGAAGTAATATTAACTGTGAGCACCGGGAACGGGGCATCGAACTATACAACAGGGAGTGACTCTTCCGCGTAACAATTGCCAACCCCCTCTCCAATACCATGCCTTCGGGGGCTATGTTTAATCCCGCATTCCTAGTTCACTGTTCGCTTGGATAATAGTTTTATCTGAGAGACGTAATTCTTTAAGGATACGGGTGCCGGGAGTGCGGTCAAGCATTAACACAGTGAATAAGGCCAGTCGGTAATGGACTAATGGCGAATCGAAACAGACTTGATGGTTTAAACCGCAACCTAATCCAGCAAACCGGCGGGAGCAGCGTTCCAAACAGTACCCATCCCAGATCCTGTCCCCTTGTTTCCGAGCTCTGTGCACAGCAATCCATAAATGCAGAAGTAGCCAGATATCCGCCCGGGTTACATTTCCGCTGGTCTCTCTTGCCTATCCTATCATACTAGTGCCCTCTAATCGGTTAGAAGGGCACGGGAGTGTTGGATTGTCCATAGGGCATGCGGTTAGTCTGTTGCACGGGTATCATATCATATGCCTGAAGGCGGATATGCTGTCAGGAGAAATGCGGTTATAGGGCATGTGGTTTTGTAGTTTCTGCCAGTTGGGCACTCAAGGGTTGGTTTTTGCTCTCACATCCTATGCCGCGAGGCATAGCGTATCGGTTTTATAGCTTTCCTGATGTCTCCTGCATAGGGCACGAGGTATCGGGTATCCGTTTTTATAGTTTCTTGCACACCCTTTGTCACTAGACATACGCGAGTTGGCGCACTGGCGAGACATAGCCTTTAAAGACCACGGCGGATCATGGGGTATCAGGATGGTTCTAGATTGCTTGAGTTCGTTAGGGATCAGGTTTCGTTAGCTGCGTGTTTTTCTTCAGGATTTGTTGAGTTTCGGGAGTGTTCTGTTGTTGTTATCTAGACGGAGATATATCTCCTGGTGTGTCGTTAGCTAGAGGGAGAGCAGCCATCCAGTCTATGGTTCCTCCATCCTTCACCGCTCCACTTGGAGCCTATTGCGATTGCTTTTTTGTTCTTTTCTTCTTTTACGCTTTCCTTAGGCTCCATCAGGGGGTACCATGGGTGTGAACAAGCAAAACTAATAGCAATTCGCAATGTATGGAAACCGGTGTTGGAATTCTTTGATGCTGCTCGGCATTCTCGTCATATCGCATGCCGTATATCGTGTTCCGCAATCGTTCCATGTTTGAAGGAGAACTTCGGAGCAGCGGTTTCGATCGATCCCGGGGCAGAGGAAATACCGCAGAGCGCTGAAAGTCTTTGATGCAGTTCGACATGTTCAGACTACCCCATGCGCGCACATCCTACCTCTTTACCGCCTAGACAAAGCCGAGGATATGTGCTTGGGATCCATGCAGTGCCGAAAGTAGCACGGCATGAAAGAGTCGAATGCGCGGAGGCCATAAACCGTCGGAGTTCTTTGTGATCTTTGTCTTTCTTTGTTAGCATGGCAGTTTGCGGAGGAGAGAAGGGACATAGGTGGAAAGGCAGGGACTCGAATTGCGATCGCTGGAAGGCTGGGAGGATGATTTGTGGCTTATATATAATCCTGTCTTTACCGATGGTTAGTTAGTCAAGCGTCGTGAGCCGTGAGGTGAGCGAGAGCGAGCAGTTGAATGCGAAGAAGTTACTCTCTAAGCTGTGCGTTGGCGATCTGTCTTTCGGTGTTGCTTTAAGCTTGGCGTTCCGTTTCATAGCCGCCGTTTCATGGTCCGCCGTCCGCTGCTCAGCCGTCGAAGTTCAAGAATCCGGTTACCGGTACCGTGGTGCCGGAGGGGTAGTACGGTATTGGGTCCAAGTACGGTAGCTGGAGGGGGGGTCAGTGTGGCCAGCGGGGATGTTTGTGGAGCGAAATATGACGGGAGGAGATGCAGGGGTCCTTGAAGCTCAGGGCTCCCCGTTACGCCACTCCCACGTTCCACAAGGTTTTGGTGTCCCAGGATTTGTAAGCCCCGAGCGGGGACGAACCTGGAATGATATTTAAGTTGAAATAATTATGATAGAGGTAATAGGGTACGGCAATCGGCGAGTGGGGGTTTGGTCGGCTGTGTGGAGCAACCCAAGCGAGCGCAGGGGGTTTGTATCAAGCAGCTAAGGAGTTCATTATTCCTTCCACTGGGCATGTCGGAAAAAGATTCGGAAGGGAGGATTAAAAGAAAGGAAGATCAAGCCGTGGAAAGGACAGGAAGTAAGGAAAACCAATAAAAGAAAAAAATTCTAGACTTTAGTGTTAGTCTGGGAGCGTTTGGCTATGAGAGGTCGCTGGATGGCGCTTGTATTGTTTGAGTGCCGGTATTAGTCACTTGCCTTATCTAGGCTCATAGCAACCCAAAGGTTCCCCAAATTGTCCATATTATCATACCCATGTGACTAATATATCTATCAACTACCCTCGTATTATGAGGGCCAAAGAAGGATGAAAAGGGGTTGCATATTTTTTTGTCATTTTGTTAGTTCATTTGTCACTACATTGAATTCAATTCCACGTGTTCTTGTTCCAAAACCGGGACGGTCCACGAACAAGGGCCAAGGATCAGGTGTAGCAAGTATCGGTTTTGTCTCTCGGATTCGAGTATGGTTTCTAACCTCAGCTTCAAACTCATGCAAAGTTATCGGAGATGGGAGAAAGTTCATCCCGCTCTAAAAATTCTCTACCATTTTTGGCTTTTACCTCTTCTCCTTGAATTCTTGTTTTCAAGTCTCATACTGCGGACGATGTTGCGATATTCTAACAACGTTTGAAGAAAGTTTCCCATATCTCCGGATTGAAGTCTTGTTTTTTTTGTTTTTTTTTGAGGTGACAGACAAAAGGTGGTGGGACTTCAACCTGAATAGCACATACGAGCACCGCACCTGTACTATGACCCCCTCCGCTCGGGCGCTGGCCATGTCATTGCATTTTTACACTTAACTGATTCGTTTTGAACATCGGGACTCTCGGCTTAGTTATTTTGCGAAGTCCATTCTGCTGCGCTTCATGCCCTTGATATCATCGCCTCCCGGAGGTCCAAGTACTATGAAGGCAAAAAATCTCTACGAGAGGTTATGAAACAGCTCCGCCTCCCGTTTCCCTGACGTATTGTGCACACTTCGCTTGGCTTGCACGACTTTCCTTACTTAAAGTCCGGTGACAAAAAACTCGAGCTGACAGCCATTTCACACCAAAACCAAGTACTCTTTATCAAACTATTTAATCACCCCTAATGAATCTAGTAGTTCTACTTTAGACAAAACAAAACTGGGCAATAGGTAGACAGTAGTTTTCAAGAAGGACTTTTTAGGTAGAAGGTCAATAGAATTGAGAAGCGAGAGATAACTGACAACAAAAGAGGTCCTCATGTATCTTCCTTATGGCATCCCCATGAAAAGTCCCAAGTCACTTTCCGATCTTACCGCACTATTGGACAAAAGATTATGAGTTAATAATTTGCAAGCTTGATATCTTCATTATAGAAGGAAAAAGTTGTTCTCATTGTTCTTTCAACTTCTTGAAATCCCTCGCCTAGGCAGTGTCAAGCTATGAGCTTCTGAAAGTGAGTTGGAGGTGAACCAAAGTTAGGGATCAGGACTATTATAGGAGAGACAGATCCAACATCCAAGCGAGATTCTCCAGCGTTCGGGCTCTTAGGAGACTCGGCTAAGCACGGACGCCAATAAGATGTTTACTCCTAATTGAATGACATTTGTAAAACTGGACCAATCTTGCAGGCGGCGGAAATTCTGAGGCTCTACCAAACTTTTGGCCTGAATGCAGCAGAGTAAGGCAATTACGAGAATTGCCATATATTGCATGTTTGTGGAGCCGCCAGACCACTCCAGAACTGGTATCCTACCGGTCGGCCCTACAAAGGTCGGGGATTATATCGTGGTACTCGAGTACGGAGCAGCGGTGTATTGATCTCGGTTTTTTTCAAACTCAGTGGTGGGCTGCAGCTAGTTTGTCCGGCAACACAAAGCCCCTATTGCTCAACCGTAGCCTGGAAAGAATTTTTTCTTGGCTGGTGTATTATATTAAACGAAAGGTCAGGCACCTCATTCATCAATTATATCTTTTCAAAGCCAGCGAAGGCAGGAGGAAATACTGGTAGAGACCCTCGCCAGAGTCATGTTTCTCCGATGTACCGGAACGAGAAAACTGTAAACCCTGTCGCGTGCAATTGAGGTACGAGTACAGTACCAGGACGTGGTCTCCTGCCCTCGCACCCGAGTACTGTACAATGATGCACCTACTCGAGTACGGATATATTTTTCCCAGCCAGTTGAAGGCTTCCTTGAAGATGAGAGCGATAAGGGCTGGAACTGCCTCATTTTCCTACTTACATCTCCTGCATACTTACCTTCCCACGTAGCAGTGCCGGGATTGGCCAAATGGCCTTTTATCACTCCGAATAATGCAGGAAGAGAGGGATCATACGGTGGAAATGTCTTGGCGGTAACGAAGGCAGATCTATGGTCCCAGGAGAAGGCCCCTCCTAAAAATCTGCGGCTCAAATTATTTGCAAAATATTGTATGGGTACCTTCGGTGCCGCAAGGAAATTTCCACAGTACATCTCTTCCGGTAAAGACTTTGCTTACCGGCATTCAACAACTAAGTTGAAGACCAGCGGATTACCTAAGGGGTCAGACTCACCTGATCCACATTTTAGGCGGTTGAAGCTTATTCCTAAGGGCAGTTTACTTGCGGTTTTCCAAAGTATCCGGACGCCTGGGCGCCAAGACGTCCAAATTTACACATAAATCCTCCAGCCTTATCGCCAAAGCATCCGGATACTTTAGAAAACCGCAAGTATTTTTTTTAGAATTCCACTAGAGTATGCAGTAAAATTGTAGCTAATTGTCCGCGTCGGGCACTAATTTCCCATCAGGCCATTACTTGGCCGATTCAAAAGTATTCGGAAATTCGGTCTCTGGCCTTGGCGCTGAGTGTCTAGGCAAAATGGGCAAGATGAATACAGTATTAACTCGAATAAGAGAGCGGTGTGCTACGTCGTTGGAATTGCCCCCTCTGGTAAGGTCTGGCATTTTTTGTTTTTTTCACCTCCCTTGTTTTGCTGTGATTTTCGCCCCTTTCCCAATGAAGGGAATTCTTGACTACATAGCACACTGCTCCCTTATTCGAGTTAATACGGTATGGTACGGTGTATGGCTACTAATGGGGGAAACAAGTTTCAAGCATGAATCATTTGTACTTTGGATAGTTTGCTTATCTTTCATTTCTATCTTCTTTTAATACTACACCTCGTTTAGTCTTGTTCCTTTCTCTCCACTCGTCGCTCGGCCATTTCCCCCCCCCAGTATTCCCAATATCTAGGCGCCAAGATTTCCGAATACTCAAGTACACAATGATACTTTTGAATCGGCCAAAGTACTTGCGCTATGCAAGGGTTTCCGGAAATGTGGAGACTGGGCTTGACACTTTTTATAAGACGGCCACATCCAAGTTAGCGCCAAGGCAAAGTCCACATTTCCGGAAACTTTTGCAATGCCCAAGTACTTGCGGGCAAACTACTCGAGTACATAGACTACCTCACGCCCCCGTGCCGCTGAGGATCACTCATGTATCCAACAGATGTTGGGGGGACAACGCTCTGGTAGCAGAACCCTAACCCTATGGAAAGTACTCACCAGGCTTTGCCAAGAATACCTCCGGGAGCCGAATATCTACTTGTAGCAGGGACTCCAGCAAAATATCGGCTAGTGGAGGTATTCTTGCCAAAGAAGAGCGAGTACTCATTGGACTAGTAAACTGCTAGGAGAATTTCAACTTTGTTGATGTATTATAGAAAGTAAAAAAGGAATCCGGTGATTATTTGCTGTAAATTGTAGTTCTTTGGGGGTATCGGCTAACCTAGGGTCTTTCTCGCTTCCTTTCGCTCGTTATTGTGGTGACTTACGGGTACCCGTATAATCTGGCAAAAGTCGGATTGACGCTATCATACCGAGGATTTTCTTGAACCTATCCAACCACCGCGGTCTATATGTTTAAACTGTGGCGAATTCGCCCTCTTCGCGCCCTCTTGTTGGCTCGGTTGCCTTGGTTTCGCTTTACCTCCAATCCGACTTTTGCCAGATTACACGGCTACCGCGGATTACCGACACTGGTCCAGAGGCCTGTTGATCCAGATTGGGAGTGGGTTTCATTATGGGACCCCTACTAATTTCCTTCTCTGAGAGCACTTTGGATAGTTTGTCAACTAACATCTAAATTGTCTTTCATCTGTTTTCTTTTTTGGCTGTATGCCTACCATACCGTCATACTCGCGGCGAGAATAAGTTCTGAGACAGCTAGGGCAGTACGGCAGGGTGTATGCCATGGCATTCCTGCAGCGCGCAACGAATACACCGCGGATTCAACGGGAGAAAAAAAGAAAAGGTCTTGAGACAGCGGGCGCAGCGCGCAACTCCCCACAACACTCAATCGTCACAATACAAGTACTAGTACCACGACAACTCAAGTCATGCCGCAGTCAAAATGGAAGGTCCTATTACTAGATCCGATGCTCCCAGAGGCAAGGGGAGATCAAACACACTGGTTTTAGTATTAATAGGCATTACAGTTGTAGTTGCAATTCTATGAGCGAGGCTGATAGATATAAAAGTCACGTGGGTCTGATAAGAAATGTTTGGTGAGCCTTCTGGTTGAAGTGCGTTTGGACAAGCGGCACGTGACTATTATATCTATCGGGCGAGCTCGTAATCACCATTGTGGCTACTCGTAGCTCTATCATAATTTTTGAATTTCGCGGGGGATCGATCGTGGTTGCACCCGTCTTCTCGACCTATTCACCTCGGGTAGATCAAGAGCAAAAACCAAAGTAGCGGCACACCGTATATCCACCAGCTTATACAAGGTATATAAAAGTCATTACACAATTCCCTAAATGGTTTGATCCAGTCTCAACTAGATGGCGCTTCTGAGCCTCAATATGAACTTCATCTGATACCGTGATGGCGGTTGGTAAAAGGCATGGGATTCTTTGCTGCCCAGCGATGAAATGCCATTTTCGCCTATCCAGATCATCGACTTCAATTTTTTTCTCTTCGCCAACTATTATGCAACATGTTCGCTTCCAATTGGCTGCCACACGGGGTCCAGACTAACGCACCTCAAGGCAACCCCGGCCATGTTCGCAAATATCATGCACGGTATTACCAGTGTTTGGGATACCTGACCGTTGTGCAGACAATACCGTGGAGAGGCGTCATTGGCGGGCACCCAAGTGGAAGCTTTTATTTTCATCCGTTGTTATGTGCAGTTCGCCCCCGGCTATTTTATTTAGCTGGCTCAGACAGTCGGCGCAGCTTCATGGTACTTTGTGCGCTTTTCTGCAGCCTAGCTAGTTGATTTAAAGGATGTTGGGTCTCTTGTTTTGCTCCGCATATTATGATAAAGTGAAGGACTCCCCTCCTCCTCCTCCACCTTCTTCCCTCCTTTTACTCGTCCTATCCCATCGCATCATATCCCGGTGGTCTTGTTTCCTTGCTGTTGGTCCTGCTCGGACCAAACATAATCGCAACACCTCATATCGGGTCGGTGGGCAAATACCACCGCACATTTACCGAGACCAGATTAGTTTCTACGAGAGAGCCCGATACACTCTACGATGGAGACATCCCCGGCACGATCCGAGTCCCCATCAACACCTCGCAACGGGAAGGTTAAACGGCAGCGACAACGAAATAACAATCTAGGTACTTTCTTCGCCTGCAACTCGACCCAACTCCCCCTCCGAGCCCTTTTCCAGCCCCGGGGGCGAGCCCCACAGACTACCGAATGCCTACCAGCAAAAACCCCTCCCTCACATGGCAAACCTAAAACCCTTGTCAAAAGGCGTCCGCTAAAACCACAAAAGCAACAAAAAGAACCCCAGAGCCCGTGCGCCCCATGCTCGATGAATTTTTGTCCCCGGGGCAACCGCCGGTTCACCGGAGACAGCGACAGAAAGGATGGAGGTGGAGGCTTCCGAAGCATACGGGCTCCGAATAGCCGGATGGTTAGCCCGACGAAGCCGGCGTCCAACTTGCGGGATAGTCCGATCGTTGACCCCCCTGCGATGCCGAAAACACCTAGCGGGGGGCCAAGCGTTGGCTCCCCCGCCATGCCGAAAACACCTAGCGGGGGCCCAAGCGTTGGCTCCCCCGCCATGCCAATGGTACCCCAGCCCCCGCTGCGGCCACCGTTGTCTCGTCGTGTATCGTCAGGAGGGGTCTGCCTGAGATGCACGGATACACCTATGCCGTGTGAACATTTGATATCAGAATCCGATGAGACAGACTCTGAAGAGACAGACTCCGAAGAGACAGATTCCGAAGAGACAGACTCCGAAGAGACAGACCTAACGAGCGAGCAGGGGCCTCTCGGGTTTGAGCCAACGCCAGAAATGCCACTGGCGACAACATATGAAGGCCAGAGCTCACCACTGCTGTTGCCGGAGGAGTGGGGTGAAAGGCCCCCTGTCAGATCCGGAATTGAGATACCGAGTGCTATTCACGAAGTGGAGGGTTCGCTGTTGGCTAACCCCGCCTCACCACCGCTGACACCTCCTCCAGCACCCATGGAGTGTGAGGAGAGGCCGGAACCAGTGCCGGCAACAGGGGCCCCCCGGGGAGGTGTTTCCCGGGAGTTTGAGAGGAACTGTGATACTATCAGTGCTGCTACTACTACTTCCAGTGGTAGGGAAACATTTGCACCAGCGCCTGTGCAAAATGTCAGCAAGCCCCGGCTCAAATTCAAGGGCTTCCAGGAGATGTCTTGCAAGCTCGAGAATTGCAGAGCACATGGAGGTCATGGGAATCCAGGTACAACAGCGGCTGCGATCGTTGGCAGTAATAGGGATTCTGGGGCAACACTTGCCGCATCTCCGCACAGTCGGAGCGAAGACCAGCGGCCCGTATACCACAGGCCTTTCAGTGTGGTGGCACCCCCCGCTCTCAAGTGTTGGGGGAGGAGGAGACAGGGCAGAGATTGGGGTAGAGCGGCGGCTAGGATCATTAGGACCACAAGGGATTCCGGTGCAACACTTGTAACGTCTATGCACAGCGGGAACGAAGCCCGTCCCGAATACAACCAGCACCTTGGGGGAGTGTATTGTGTGCCGGAGCAAGGCGGGGGGTGTGAGGTCGGCGTTGGAGGCCGGGTGAAATTGCCGGAGAAGAAGAAGCGGCGGCGGCGCGTGGATTGGATATGGATGAGTTGGTTAGCGACCCTCACCCGGGGTGTCACAGTACACTCACACCCCGCCGCCCCGGGTTTAGATAATCCGGATACCTCGCTGTCTCGTGTGAATCTCAGTAAGTTCTGAATTTCTTTACACCAGAGCCTGACCCGTTGTCCCGGATCACTCGCTGTGCCTGACAGATTCTTCGGATTTTGGCCGCCCGGGACAGCGGGGTGTGAGTGTAGCTAGCTGAGAGCTGGTTCTGGTTTTGCCTTTTTTTTCTCTCCGCTACTTGATTTTTATTTTATTTTATTCTCTTTACATTACCTTTTGCACATTTCCGCTGTCATTTCCTTCGTCCTTTAGAGCCCTTTTGCCGGCCCCTTGTATTTATTTAGGCTGTCTTTTTCTCGGCGTGCACTGGAGGTGGTTTGGATTTAGGGTCGTAGCTTAGTGGAAATGAGCAAATAAATCCTACGGACAGGAGCCTTATTGGCTCCACTTTCTTATAAATTGTCCGATCAAACAATCGCTGCAGGATGGATCATCATCGTCGGTCACTCGCTCTGCCTAGTGCTCGAGCGGTAAAATACATTAAACTCACAAACCGCTGTTTTTCTTTCCCACCATCATGAAGCTTCAGACCGAAACCTCCGATCTCAGCATATTACTCATCTCGTTGCCGGGGGCTCTTACCTTAATCAATATTTCGCAAGAGTCGTCATCTGTTCATCGGTCCTTCAAATCCCTCAAACTATTTTTTTTACCCGAGGTTCAGTTCACAAAAGTATTCACGCGAAAGGAGTGGTAAAAGGAAAGAGAAATCACGGAGAAATTTGGGCACTGTGGGCCTGTGTAAAATCGATAATGGGGAGCTGGAAAAGAGGAGAGGGGAATTTAATGTGCTCGAACTTTTGTGCGAACTTAATCATATGCTACGTATTTATTACTCGGATAGACCCCGAAGGCTAGAGATTTGATTGCCGGTACTCCAACAAGTGATCCCAGGTGGCCAGTCCGTTCGGCTTTGGGTACGGCCGGACTGGCAAAGGCATTTTCAAAGACGGCCGGGTGGGACTGTGGGAAAGGGGGTTCCCAAATCTGGAGCCAGGCCGCCCGCAGGCTTCAGGTTATGAGTGACAGCGTGTTTCAACCTTGACAATCATATGTAGAGCCATTTCTGGGTATTAAGTTGACGTATTCCACGGGAGACTACAAGCGAGTGGTCAAAATAGGCAGCAACCAGATCAGTTATGAACTAAATTGAGGCTAAAGAAATATGAATCGATTGATAAAGAGTAGGGAAGCTAGTCTGCGTTGTAAAGGGAAAAAATAATCCAGTATCTTCCCAAGTAAACTAGAAAACAAAAGGAAACCAGCCCCAAAACGGCAAGGGAAGAAAAGGAGAAAAGTTGAGGCATCGGATTATGCGGGGCTATGCAAAAAGGGAGTATAGATAATCTCCTATTGGTATAAGTGATAAGGGGGATAATAGTTGGCGAAGATAGAGGGGTGGTGGAGTGGGAAGAATTAGGACAAATTTAAGGGTATCGGTATTCGTAAGGTTAAAAACACATTAGGGAGATGTAGCAATAATATGACGGATGAGAATGACGGTTCCGAGCCCGCTTAGGGTGAGGGTGCTTGGGGGGGTCAAATTTGTTGGCAGTCTTTGATGCTGTTCGGTGGACTCGGCCTATCGCGCACGCAGCCGATCCTTTTTTCGTTCGGACAAAGCCTTCGAATAAGCGCTTGGAGTTGATGGAGCGGCCGGAAAGGGATGCGACACTGAAAGAGTCGGATGTGGGATGCGGGAAAGAGTCAGATACGCGGAGGCTATGGGAAGCGGAAGTTGTTTGAGATGTTCGCCTGTCATTTGTTAGCACGGGAGTCTGCGAGCGGGAAAGGGGGGGCATACGTGGAAGAGTATTATGGATATCTGTCGTGGTGGGTAGATGGATGGGAGGACGGCTTTGCTGGTTTAAATATGCTCCTGTTTATGCTGTTAGCTAGTTTAGTTAGTAGATCGTTGCGTTGAGTGTGAGAGCGAGCAAATGGATGGATGAGAAGAAGTTTCCCACTCCTGTGTTGTGTGTTGGCGATCGAAAGGTACTCGAGTACGGTTAGCCACGGAACTCTTCGAACACCTCGGGAAACTTGGCATAGACTAGGATCTTCCTAGTTCCTCGGGTGGCACGCAGCCCTCCAAGGGCTTATCATTTCGGTTCTCGGCTATGATAAGGTCGATAATGCACCCTGTCAAAATGTCCGCCCTCGATAACTTATCGGAGCCCTTGCTTACAAGAGCCTCAGTGCTGGGTGTTGCGGCAAAACCTTAAAAGAAGCGAGTCAATTCATGCACACGACAAGACATCTATCGTCCCCCTCCCCTCCGGTTGCTTTTTCATCAAAATGATCGACAGCGAATATTTGCTCAATAGGATATCCAAGATAGAATGTCTGACCGCGGCGATATGCGCCTTCGGGGCGCTCGCCGTTTGGAGAGTTATTTCCGGCCTTTTTTTCTCCCCGCTATCACATATTCCCGGGCCCCCGGTGACGGCAATAACGCCACACTACATAAACTTCCTCTCAGCGCTCAACCGAAGGACGATCGGGACTTATTCACTACACAAACGGTACGGGCCAATAGTTCGGGTATCGCCCACCGAAGTCTCAGTTCTTTCCCCCCAAGCGATCAAAGAGGTTTACTCTTCCCCTCAATATACCAAATACACCCCCCTATACTCCATCTTCACGCACTTTGGAGCTCAGAATGCATTCACTAGCTGCACCCGTGAGGAGCACGGATGGAGGAGAAAGGCCGTGTCGGAAACTTATTCTCTATCATTCGTGCTCAAGGACGAAGCAGCGACGGGAAAGGTGCTCAAGGCCGTCAAGGATTATCTGGGTTTCGTTGAGAGCGATAGGAGGGTTGACATTTATAATGCAAACACATTTTACGCGACGGACGTGGTCACCGGGAAGATATTTGGATTGGAGGCTTCTATGCAGACTCTCGCTGGAAATGAAGCGCACCGCGAGATTGTTCTTGGACATTATGCCCATACCCGGAGAACTCAGGTTTGGATGTATATTGAGTTCCCGTTGGTTATGAATGTGCTTGAGTGGGTTTTGTTCTACACGGGGAAGGTCTGGGGTTGGGTGTGTGGTGAAGAGGTAGAAGATTGGGAGATGGTGAGTCGGATTCAGAAGTGGGGTTGGGATGCATATATGGATGCCAAGTCAAATGATCGTGAGGGCACTGTTGCTGGGAGACTTGCGAGACTTGTACAGGAGGGTAGTAGTGCTGATGGGGTTTGGGACGATAAAGGGGCTGTTAGTGAAGTAATGGTAGGTGATTTATTGTTTTCATCCTTTGGCGGACTATCACCGGAAGGAGCGGAAACCGCCAGCCCAAATCGGAGAAATAAGATACACAATGGAGTCTACGTTTGGCTGCTCTGATGGCTTCCTTGTGGCTCTAGATTGCGGGGCCGGGGATGATGACCCGACTTCCTTATGTTGATTTTGTCTGATGCCAGTGACTAATAGTTTTTCTGTAGGACCAAATGTTGGCGGGTATGGATACGACTGGTATGTTGACAGGATTTTATGTTTCACCTCAACTGTCACCAACATTTTAGTAGCAAAATTTCTTGCTCGCTAAGCTAGACATTTCAAAATTCGCCGGGCCAATCCATGCGATATTCAACAGTCTCGCTAACAAATATAAGGTGACACTTTATCATTCCTGATGTACCAGCTGTCGCTCGTAGAATCTAGAAATGTTCAAAGGAGGCTGCACTCTGAATTGCTCGATGCTTTCCCCAAACCAGCGGAGAAGTCCAGTTCCGGCTGGCCCCATTCAATGGATATCCAAAGCCTCCCTCACGAAACGATTCTAAAAGTTCTAAATCTGCCGTACCTCGATGCGGTTCTGAAGGAGACATTACGAGTGTATACAGCCATTCCCATTACACTGCCGCGAGTTGTTCCTCCCTCCGCAATCACCGATAGTATTAGCGGTCACAGAAATGGAAGAGTTGTTGAAGGGAAATTCATTCCTGCCGGTAAGACTTGTCCCGACGGCGATTTTCTAATGCTCACTGCGGATCCTAGGGACCACTATAGGGACATTGGCCTACGGTATTCACCGTGACAAAGTCTTCGCTGTGGAGCTCGGGCGGAGAGATGAGTCCGGAGATGTCAATAGCTTCCTTCCAGAAAGATGGTTGGTCAACTCCGGCGCCGAAGGCCAGCTAACCCCCGATGAGTTGGCGCAAGAAAAACAAAGAATCCGAACAATGGAGGCAAGGCTTTGGGCCTTTGGCAGCGGCGGGAGAAATTGTGTGGGAAGACAGTAGGTTCCCCCTGCCCCGTCACTCGACTCTATGGCGATCTCGTCCGAAGTGCGATGCAATGTCGTTCCAGAGTTTCGGCGCAGGGCCCGTGCTTACGAATTATCACCCATGAAGTCTATCTATCCTGGAAATGAAACTATTACTCGCAGCGATATATTCGCGTTATCAAACGCAGGCCACGCCCGATAGTGACATAAAGATCACACACAAGTAAGTTCCGCATCAATTAGCCCCTTGGCTAGGAGAGTCTGAATGCTAAGAGCAGCCTACCGTATTAAGTCGATGGAATGAGCGCAGGACATTTAGGGACGTGCTACCTTTCCGTGGGGTGGACGGTGTGGTTACGTTCACTCCTTATGTGTCTTAATTCCACTATACGATATAGAATGATTTTATACTATTGACAACTACTTTTCCGTCCTGATTCTCATTGACAAACAGTGATCAATTATAGCATGCTGTTCTTTGGGAACCGAGTGATGAAGTAGACAAACGGAAGATCGTGGCGAGCGAAAACCCATCCGGAAGAGTGGTCAGAGATATGCTCTCTGGCCGGGTGACAGTCTCAGGTATGGGGTGGGCGCAGATAGCACGTGTGAATTTGTAATTCCTCTGGCCATAGATTAGTGATATTCCTGGGAGCTGGAAGGGGGGATTGAGTATCCGGGTAGGATAATAAGCCACACTCATAGCCATTGCCGTCATGAGTGCGATGCCTCCCTAGCTATTCCTAATCACTCAAGTAGGTAACCCAGTCCTGGCAGTCCCCAACCTTTCTATGATGGGAATAGCACGACCACGCCAGCATTGAACTCGAGAGGCCGTAACAACTCGGGAGAAACTTGCTGGTGTGATAAGTGTAGTAGGTGGTCGCAGGATAATCAGAGTTGCCAATAGATTCTATAAGGGAAAGGTGTTTACTAGTTGGGGGTAGCGGGGTGTGGCTCTCATCATATTTTCCGAGGCTCGCCTCTTTTTTTTTTAACATTGGTGCTAGCATTGCGGATTAGACGAGCGGGGTTGGTGAGGTGCCTATTCGACTGCTGCCGCTTACGGTGGGTTAGTAGGACCTTTGCCCCTTAAGCACCTTGAGCGCATAGGGGCGAACCCCCCGTGGATACTTCAGGGGCTTGTGGAGGAAAGTGGGGGACATGTACTAGTCGAGGGAGAGGCTACAGAATGACATGTTCTTGACCATCCCTTGCGTTGGTCTGGTGAAGTTTATTGATGTGAGAAAGTTGTGCCTGGAGATGTCGGTTATGGCTTCTGGCAGGTGGGATGGTGATGCGCCGGAAATTGTTGGTAGCGGGGGGTCGGGTTCCTTTTGATAGCTCTGGAATTTGCGAATTGGTACGGGGGGCAAGCTATATCTGGTAAGGAGCCTAGGTAGGAGCTAGTCAGGTTGGCTGGCGGCTTGGACTTTGGCTTAGGGTGGGAGGAGTGGGGATTACAGAAGTTGAAGAAGGACATGTCCTTGCGGTCCATATTGGTGGTTACGGAGTGAACGAGATCCTGTTGGTTGGGTAGCCTAGGTGGAGAGGAACGTAGCTAGAATCCGAGAGGAGTTGCGTCAGTCAGATATTCGAACTTGAGAGCATCTTTTGAATGCTCTCTAATTAGCTCGTAGTTCCATACCAGCGGGGAGAGCAAAAACTTACGAGAAAACCGAAGCCATTTCAATATTACCACCAAGATGGCACCACTGCCGCTTTTTCTTGTGATTTCCCAAATCCTCTGGGGATGTCCCTTGTCCAATCTTCTCTTATCGGCTTCATGCTCCGCATGTTCCTTTTCGCGCTCCTTCTCAATCCTTTTCACTTCTTCGTCTTCTCCCCATCCCTCTCCCTTTCCCAGTAATTTGACGGGTGTACTGATCCGTCCTCGTTAATAGTGTTTAGTCCCTCCTCCTGTCACCATTTTTTCCTGGCTCACTCCGGGAACCGCCCTTTCGGGGGTATTCCAAGAACACCTTATCGAGAACCCGGCATAGTTAGCTCTCCAAGTAGCTGGGCCAATAGCTGACCCCCTCTGGCAATTAGCTTCGCTATCTATACATTTATTAGTTCCATGCAGTTTCCTGACTAATTTACAGACACCTTGCTTACCTTCTTTATCTGCAAACAAAACCCGTTGGCTACTCGGTGGGGGAGGTGGCAGTGTCTGCTGTACCGGGGGGGGCACATTGAGATTGGCATATATAACTTTCAAAAGTACAATCACAAATGCTTGTAGCTGATGCAGTGCAGCTCTCCGCAGCAAAACATTAGTAATAGATACTAGGAGATAAAAAAATAGACAAGCGTTTAAAAGTTGGACAAACACAAAACCCTTCTACCGACCCCATCCGCTTCTCTCATTCCACAGCTGGTCCCTTCCACCGACCTCCTTCCTCGCCTTCACGACCTCTTCGTCAACATCCCACCCCCTTTGGAATTTTCAGAAATGGTTCTCGCTCATCCCACAAATTCCTCATTGCCAATACCGATCTTACCCTCTCGGAAAATAAATCTTCGGCTTCCGTGATGTATGGGGGGACCCCGCCACCACATACATTCTTCTCTAGAAAAAGCATCACAATCCTCCTTCCGGCAACACTTTCCAGGAAAATTCTTATCTACATCAGTATTCGCAAGCGGACGACAGTTCAGCTTTAAGGGCCTATCTGACCGTGTCCGGCCGGACTGCAGATATATGCAGGTTTTCGAGTGATAAGGTGGGATTTTGATAAGAACTAGGGATTTTTTGCTTGGAGTAAGTAACATGGGAGGGGGTTGAACAAACACGGGGGGGTTCACCAAGCAGAACAGACAAAATCGCCACTGGAATTACCACTTGCTGTTGGCGGTCTGTGATGCTGCTTAGCATGCACGGCTTATGGACCGCCTATGTGTTTCTCGTTCAGACAAAGCCTTCGATTATGTACTTGGGATGGATCCAGGATTGGAGGGAATTGGGGGTCTACGGAAAGCGGAAAGTCATTGTAAAATTTGTCTTTCCTTTTTTGAGACAGGAGTCTGCTTGAGGGAAAGGGGGACATTTGCGGACAGTGTTCCCAACCGTCCGGGGGACTGCCAAGAGCCCCGGACGGGACGGGACGGCTGGCAGTAGTCCGTCCCGTCCGCCCTAAGGGCAGGACGGCCCTCTTTGGGTAGGACGGCGGGCCCTACAGGGTGAGACACGTTAGTGCAGGGCAGGGGGGATGGACTGCCGGGGACCGTCGGGGATGAGTCAGGACAGCCGGGGACTGTGGGGGACGGCCCGGCATGGGTGAGGACGGCGGGGGACTGTGGGGGACGGCCGGGCATGGGTCAGGACGGCGGGTGACTGGGGGACGGCCGGGGACGGAGCCAGTGATGTCCCATGATGTGATAATGATTCGTTCGGCGATTTATGAGATCAACTCCAGCCAATACCTGTGGGAAAGTATCGGTTGAAGGATACTGTGAGTGAATAGTGATAAATAGGACATGATGTAGCATGTTCGGAATAAGGCACAACCCAAGGATAAGCGTATTTCTTTTTCTATTATTACCCGCTTATATATTTTGGCTGTTATTCCTATTATACCCGATTTCAATACCTTGATAATGACAGAGGAAGGCAATCCTGTGGTCCATCTCAGTAATGCAACATCAATCGATACTATTTGGGATTTTGAAATTCAAGGAATCGAAAATGATGCATCCTTACCCTTGACCAAAGAGAATTCTGATAATTGTAGAAGTCAAAGTACAAGCGCATTGAGCACTGCTCCCAGTGGACTATTGACTCCAACACTAGGTAGTAATACTGCTGACTGGAGTAGTTCCGGTGGTGACAGGAGGATCTATGAGAGGGGTAGGAAAGTCTGGAAGAGTTGGGTCTACCATCCGGAAAATAGAGGAGAGTATGCAACTCCTAATGGTCGTACCAGATGGCGCTGTGCCCAATGTCTGTTTCCCATTCCCATGATTCAATATTGAACTCCCAGATTAGGTCCCCATAAGCATTCGGCAATTACATTTGCCGATACCTCTACGAAGAATATGATCAAACACCTCTGTGAAAGTCATAAAGTCGGCAAACATGGCCCAATCCAAGTCCAACTTGAGAAGGGTCAAATACAAATCGAGAAAGCTTTTGGGAATACCCGCCCACAGATTATATTCAATCAAGATGTATTTCGGAATATGCTCCTTCATTGGATTATCTAGAATAATATAAGTTTTCGAGCTGTCGAACAAGCAAGCTTCCACGTTCTCCAGGGGTATCTTGCTGGATGTGTGAGTATAAGCAAGAATTAATTTCCACTCTTCTAAAGAGGAAAATATAACCAGAGGTGGCTTAATAGAATGCAACGTATAGTGAAATTCCACGCCCTCTGCCCAATTCGGGCGATACCATACTATCCTGGATTCTATAAAGATTTCGGAAGACCCAGCAACAGCTAATCAAGTCCTTTCACAATACCCAAACCAAAGTTCACTTCACATTCGATCTGTGGACTACAAACCCTTATGAGGAGGGAGCTAATATTACCCTAGCGGGAATAGCTTATCTAATATTTAAGAGTGAGGTATATTGCTTTATAGGATGACCATATATCCGAACCTATGCTCCCGAAGTTATGAGATTCCTAGAGGCATGTGGAAGACAACTCAGACCACTGGATGAGAGCACGTTTCAAGATATATTTAACTGATTGTAATCATGTTTAGAGAACAGTACTTCTCTCATTTTCTAATTGCATATGCATATTGCTGGATAATGCATTGATAGCTGGATATCGGAACTGATCAGTCCATATTCCATATTACTATTAGTATATAGGCATTTGGACCGCATATTCATATATAGTCTATTATGATGAAGAGATCAAAGACTGTCTACTGGTGGAGTGGGGACACCATCAGATGAAATAGCAGTTTGGGAGATTCTCTGAGTTGAGCTGGGCAAGTTTTCAGGGTCAAACAGTGTTCGCCTCTTGTTCTGACGAACTCAATTCTTCACAAGATACTTCTTGACTAAAGAAGTCGAAGTAGCATAAACATTAGTATAAATAGTAGGCCTGTCCCCCAGTGGTTGAGGAGTAAGGAAGCAACGGAGAAGAGACCTTAACAATATAACAAGTTAGTGAGTTATATTTTAACTCTTTGATATTAGACTATGCTTTATTACTTTACCTTTACCAAACAATTACCTACGAGCCTTCCTGACTATTAATCCGTTGTCTTGAATATTCTCGGCCTAGTTAGCGCGGAATTCTCCCTTCTTAGCTACCTCGTAACAGCACCTGCGGGGGCTGCAACCTGGCCGAAAGCAGTCAATCCTAACCGAAGACCTTGACCAGGGGTCGGCAATGAATTTACCTCGACCTCTTAAAGCTAAATGCCTATGAGCTCTGTTCGGACACTGCTTCTCCTTCTAGGAAGGAGAGGCTACTAGAGTACTGGGTGGAAGAAAATTTCACACTACCTAAGAATATCTCTGCTCTCTTGTATATTTTCACACTACCTAAGAATATCTCTGCTCTCTTGTATATTTCATATCTACCATACAGAGGTTGCTTATATACCAATTTCTTGAAAACAAAATCTTTGTAAACATCATTTCGATATATGCAAGTAGCGAGTGTGACACTAGCTGTGCAGAGGCGCAAGCTCAGAACGGGGTCAGGAAAAGCTCCGTCATTGATGGAAGCTGAATACATGATTGAGATACAAAGTGCTATCAGATGGCACAGCTCTCCATTCCGGAACTCCCGCTGCAATTCACAAAACTCACGAGGGTTGGCACTGGCGTAATTGAACCGTGTATTATCTTGTTGGACACACCTCTCAGTCACATTGAGATATTTTCATTTTTTACATCTTGGAAAGGAGAAATGGCTGTATTTTTGCAGTGTTTTTGTCCCCTGTTCCAGACAAGCAAATTCTGAACACCATAGCACACTCCCAATTGTTCTAGTTTTTACGGTATTGATAACAAGGGATCTAGTACTCTAAATACACAATCATTGGTATGGCAAATGCGCGATATTTTCTCGATCATGTATAACTTGGAAAGGCTGCGCTTGTTAGATATCATTAAGTTAGCTAGTATTCATTGTTTTGTTAACTTGCCATGTGAAGCCAATGGCGGAAAAAGACTGGGTTCAGCCCTCACCAATGGGCGAAAGTTTACCGTCCCTGCGTATACCAAGTACTGTGACTGTCTTGTCCCCTAATATCACCTTAGCCACCCATAACCCGTAAAATCTCTTCCGCTCCCCCGACACCCAAGCCCCACCCACCGGAATTGGATCCGCTTTCCGACAATCACTACCACAATGGCCGAGATTTGGGGCCCAATCTTCGACTATCAACCATCCAGTCGAAACGTTTCTCGCCAAAGTAGCTCAACCCCCGCGTCATCCTCCGCAACCACCTCTACGCCACCTTCAAGTCTCCCAGAAACTATGAGTCAAAAGGACACCAGAGCAGCATCACCTGTGGCGCCCAAGATAGACTCACCTGCGATTGCCGATAGCGAATCACCTAGCAGTGCATCACCAAGTACTGCGTTCGAAGCTCTCGCCGCCCTTATTTCTCCATCCCATAGATACAAGTTTGCTAGTGCCGCTCGCCTTGGGAATACCATGGCAGCTAGAATTCAAGAGTGCGTCAGCAAAGAGAGAGGGTGCTACATTTATGTGGATGGCGTTGGGGAGCGAATGATTGACGCTATCGATAATACGTTCTGCAATCGTGGCCTAACTGGGGCCTTGAGATTAACTTACGAAGCCACCCTAGACGCACTCATTATCAAATGTATGCCGGGTGAAGAACACGAGAAGACTAGTCGCAGCTTTTTGGTCAACTTGTTGGAAAAGATTGTCGCTATCCCAGGCCATAATGGGTACTCGATCATCGCAGTCGGAAGTACAAGATTCTCAGTACCCGGAGTGCGGAGTAAGGAGGGGGACGAGGGAATAAAGCCTCGTAACACCAGAGCTAAAAAAAATCAATGGCCATCGCTAATGGTCGAGGTCGGATATTCCGAGAACCTCGCACATCTTCGGCAAGATGCCCATTGGTGGCTCGACCATTCCCACAACCAGACCCGCATGGTAATTATAATCCATATTAATTCTCATCCAATGTCGATGCGTTTAGAACGATGGGAAAGGGTGGTGAATGAAAACCAGCGATCAACTCGAGCTCGGGTCCCAACAACACCAGGCTACGTACAATATTTCGATATCGATCATGCCGGAAATGTCACCCACCATCCTGACCACCCCGATCTCCTTATTCCCTACAAATGTGTGTTTGACACCGGCCACCCCGTGGACATGGCAAGCGATATCACGATTCCCAAAAACGAACTCTCTGAATGGGCCCTCTACGTTTATGAGGGGCTCGATGACTCGGACTCTGAATAATCAAAGTGTAAGCTTCAAGAAATAAAGATTCAATCATTCAAGTCCCTGGCTGAGCCACCTACTAATGGATATATTAGTACTTGTGGACGAACATGGGGTTCCTCTGATTTTTCTTTTTTTTTCTCGAAATTTTAATCCCAAGGGGTTACCTCTACTGTCTCATAGGTTCAATTCTTCTCTACTCTTCATTACTCCGCGTATCCCACATTCTCCTTTACTTTCATGTCTTATGTATAACGAAATGGAAAAGTGATCGGGGACTGGCGCGTGATGTGTTTTTTCTCCTTCCCCTTTGCAAGACGAGGCGAAAAAATAAGGCAGAGGGTGGGTAGTTCTGTTGTCTTCTCTTTTCTCTTTAAGGGTAGCGGTTGGATTGTCGTAGGTGGAGGTGGTGGGCAGAGGTTGTATGCGGCAATGACCTATTTTTCTCTTTCTTACCTGACAACAATGACGACTGAAGGGGAGTTTTTTTCAAACAGGCAAAGGGCAAAAACTTTCTGCGAGTGCGGGGCGAGAAGGGAAGCTGAGCGATTGATCACTTGTACACCGGTCCGGGTCGGGCTTTTTTTCATTTAGATTTTTCTCTATCGTCTCTGGTTCTTCATGTTCGCAAAGGGGCAATCCGCGCATCCTGAAGGCGGATTTAGGGTTAATGAAGAATAATTAGTGCCTAGGAACATGAGAGAGGTTGTGCGATGACTCCTTTTTGTTTTGTTTTTTTAATTGCGACTGCACAAGTGGTTGGATGGTTGGGGAGCAAGGGTGGGGGTCTGCCGCAGTTTGCATTCTTTGTATAGTAACCTTATAATGTGGGACCAGGCAGGCCTGCCTGGGGGCTGTCCACTCCTCTTTTTCCCCCTCTAGCAGCCCAGTTCACAAGTGGCAAGGATGGATACAAACACCTCTACTGGCACTGGTAGGTATACTGAGGAACAGCTGTTAGGCTAATAGCATCGCCGGATCCCAATGTGTGTTTTTATCCGAACTGTTTTGCGGGTTTCTCCTTAACTTCACATCCCTGACCTTAGTACCTTATGGCCAAGGCGCTGTTGGAGATACTTACGAGTAACCAAATAGGCTCCAGGGATGCACGGCTTGGCTTGGTTCAAGAGCATGATACTGCTGCACCAGGAGTGGTGTGCCCCAGACGACCTGACTTTTCGAAATGGAGGAGAAAACGACTGAATTTCCTGCATTCAATAGTAAATTATTCCTTTACTGTGGTCACTGCCATGATCGCTGCGGTGTGGGGAATTACTAGTGGGTGGAACACTTCTCTTTTATCTGAAATTTGGGTGATAGGTGATAGGCTTCCATTGCAGAATCTTTTTTGCCTCGTGTAAAAAATACAAGTTTAAGAGCCAGCCAGACGACCGGTTTGATGGCCACCTCCGGAGACACAAAAAGAATAAGAACCCTAAGTTTCTCAAATATAGCGTAATTTTATGGTTCCACAATCTCGGTTGTCTCGGTTGTCTCGGCTAACTTATAGTACCTGTACTTATTCAGAATCCAGCTTCGCGTAGTGGAGTCATACATGATCACTTAGCTGCCTAGGGTGCCTATCTGTTGGAGCGTCTTTCCATATCTGATAGGTAGCCCGCGGTGTGGGAGCAAGTCCGCTGATCATGCGGTGGCGATGTGGCGATGATGCAGAAGCTAGTGAGGCTCTGTTAACTGCGTCTTGTTACATAGCCGGGGTCACCCCTTCACCTTTTTCTCTCTCTCAATCAATAGAACAAGAGTTGTTTCAACAGAATACAATCTGCCATAGCGAGTGACTCCTTGTGATTGTGCCACCAAAACCCTCCAGTGCCACTACTAGCCCAAAGAGGGCTTCTCATTAGTGCCAATGTCAAAATTGAAGCACCCGAGTGAATTCTAAGGTATGCTAAACATACTGAATCCGAGATTCCGTGATTCAAGCACCATCATAGCAGTTTGCCCAGTACACTAGGGCAGGAGACGACCAAGCATGATTCCACTTAACTAAGCGTGCGACAGTGTCCCCCAGAAATGCCCCCTATCTATATTAGACTAGTGATGATATTTAGGGGCTGTTTGGCATCCTGTAACGTGAGCTGTTCACAATTTTAAATCATGATTTGAAATTTTCCTGGCGCCTGGCTGGGCAGCAATTTCAGATCATGATTTGGGTAAAATAATTAGTGAATGTGTGAATATTTAGGGCTATAATGTTTTTGTTCTACAACCTTAAGTATTTTGTTAATAAATACTAATGGGCAGAAAAAGACTGGGTTCAGCCCTCACCAATGGGCGAAAGTTTACCGTACCTGCGTATACCAAGTAATGTGACTGTCTTGTCCCCTAATATCACCTTAGCCACCCATAACCCGTAAAATCTCTTCCGCTCCCCCGACACCCAAGCCCCACCCACCGGAATTGGATCCGCTTTCCGACAATCACTACCACAATGGCCGAGATTTGGGGCCCAATCTTCGACTATCAACCATCCAGTCGAAACGTTTCTCGCCAAAGTAGCTCAACCCCCGCGTCATCCTCCGCAACCACCTCTACGCCACCTTCAAGTCTCCCAGAAACTATGAGTCAAAAGGACACCAGAGCAGCATCACCTGTGGCGCCCAAGATAGACTCACCTGCGATTGCCGATAGCGAATCACCTAGCAGTGCATCACCAAGTACTGCGTTCGAAGCTCTCGCCGCCCTTATTTCTCCATCCCATAGATACAAGTTTGCTAGTGCCGCTCGCCTTGGGAATACCATGGCAGCTAGAATTCAAGAGTGCGTCAGCAAAGAGAGAGGGTGCTACATTTATGTGGATGGCGTTGGGGAGCGAATGATTGACGCTATCGATAATACGTTCTGCAATCGTGGCCTAACTGGGGCCTTGAGATTAACTTACGAAGCCACCCTAGACGCACTCATTATCAAATGTATGCCGGGTGAAGAACACGAGAAGACTAGTCGCAGCTTTTTGGTCAACTTGTTGGAAAAGATTGTCGCTATCCCAGGCCATAATGGGTACTCGATCATCGCAGTCGGAAGTACAAGATTCTCAGTACCCGGAGTGCGGAGTAAGGAGGGGGACGAGGGAATAAAGCCTCGTAACACCAGAGCTAAAAAAAATCAATGGCCATCGCTAATGGTCGAGGTCGGATATTCCGAGAACCTCGCACATCTTCGGCAAGATGCCCATTGGTGGCTCGACCATTCCCACAACCAGACCCGCATGGTAATTATAATCCATATTAATTCTCATCCAATGTCGATGCGTTTAGAACGATGGGAAAGGGTGGTGAATGAAAACCAGCGATCAACTCGAGCTCGGGTCCCAACAACACCAGGCTACGTACAATATTTCGATATCGATCATGCCGGAAATGTCACCCACCATCCTGACCACCCCGATCTCCTTATTCCCTACAAATGTGTGTTTGACACCGGCCACCCCGTGGACATGGCAAGCGATATCACGATTCCCAAAAACGAACTCTCTGAATGGGCCCTCTACGTTTATGAGGGGCTCGATGACTCGGACTCTGAATAATCAAAGTGTAAGCTTCAAGAAATAAAGATTCAATCATTCAAGTCCCTGGCTGAGCCACCTACTAATGGATATATTAGTGCTTGTGGACGAACATGGGGTTCCTCTGATTTTTCTTTTTTTTTCTCGAAATTTTAATCCCAAGGGGTTACCTCTACTGTCTCATAGGTTCAATTCTTCTCTACTCTTGATTACTCCGCGTATCCCACATTCTCCTTTACTTTCATGTCTTATGTATAACGAAATGGGAAAGTGATCGGGGACTGGCGCGTGATGTGTTTTTTCTCCTTCCCCTTTGCAACACGAGGCGAAAAAATAAGGCAGAGGGTGGGTAGTTCTGTTGTCTTCTCTTTTCTCTTTAAGGGTAGCCGTTGGATTGTCGTAGGTGGAGGTGGTGGGCAGAGGTTGTATGCGGCAATGACCTATTTTTCTCTTTCTTACCTGACAACAATGACGACTGAAGGGGAGTTTTTTTCAGGCAACAGGCAAAGGGCAAAAACTTTCTGCGAGTGCGGGGCGAGAAGGGAAGCTAAGCGATTGATCACTTGTACACCGGTCCGGGTCGAGCTTTTTTTCATTTAGATTTTTCTCTTTCGTCTCTGGTTCTTCATGTTCGCAAAGGGGCAATCCGCGCATCCTGAAGGTGGATTTAGGGTTAATGAAGAATAATTAGTGCCTCGGAACATGAGAGAGGTTGTGCGATGACTCCTTTTTGTTTTGTTTTTTTAATTGCCGCTGCACAAATGGTTGGATGGTTGGGGAACAAGGGTGGGGGTCTGCCGCAGTTTGCATTCTCTGTATAGTAACCTTACAATGTGGGACCAGGCAGGCCTGCCTGGGGGTTGTCCACTCCTCTTTTTCCCCCTCTAGCAGACCAGTTCACAAGTGGCAAGGATGGATACAAATACCTCTACTGGCACTGGTAGGTATACTGAGGAACAGCGGTTAGGCTAATAGCATCGCCGGATCCCAATGTGTGTTTTTATCCCAACTGTTCTGCGGGTTTCTCCTTAACTTCACATCCCTGACCTTAGTACCTTATGACCAAGGCGCTGTTGGAGATACTTACGAGTAACCAAATAGGCTCCAGGGATGCACAGCTTGGCTTGGTTCAAGAGCATGATACTGCTGCACCAGGAGTGGTGTGCCCCAGACGACCTGACTTTTCGATATCGAGGAGAAAACGAGTGAATTTCCTGCATTCAATAGTAAATTATTCCTTTACTGTGGTCACTGCCATGAGTGTGGTGAATGACTAGTGGGTGGAACACTTCTCTTTTATCTGACATTTGGGTGATAGGTGATAGGCTTCCATTGCAGAATTTTTTGTGCCTCGTGTAAAAAATACAGGTTTAAGAGCCAGCCAGACTACCGGTTTGATGGCCACCTCCGGAGACACAAAAAGAATATGAACCCCAAGTTTCTCAAATATAGCATAATTTTATGGTTCCACACTCTCGGTTGTCTCGGTTGTCTCGGCTAACTTATAGTACCTGTACTTATTCAGAATCTAGCTTCATGTAGTGGAGTCATACATGATTACTTAGCTGCCTAGGGTGCCTATCTGTTGGAGCGTCTTTCCATATCTGATAGGTAGCCCGCGGGGTGGGAGCAAGTCCGCTGATCATGCGGTGGCGATGTGGCGATGATGCGGGAGCTAGTGAGGCTCTGTTAACTGCGTCTTGTTACATAGCCGGGGTCACCCCCCCACCTTTTTCTCTCTCTCAATCAATAGAACAAGAGTTGTTTCAACAGAATACAATCTGCCATAGCGAGTGACTCCTTGTGATTGTGCCACCAAAACCCTCCGGTGCCACTACTAGCCCAAACAGGGCTTCTCATTAGTGCCAATGTCAAAATTGAAGCACCCGAGTGAATGCTAGGGTATGCTAAACATACTGAATGCGAGATTTCGTGATTCAAGCACCATCATTGCAGTTTACCCCGTACACTACGGCAGGAGACGACCAAGCATGATTCCACTTAACTAAGCGTGCGACGGTGTCCCCCAGAAATGCCCCCTATCTATATTAGACTAGTGATGATATTTAGGGGCTGTTTGGCATCCTGTAACGTGCGCTGTTCACAATCTCAAATCATGATTTGAAATTTTCGTGGCGCCTGGCTGGGCAACAATTTCAAATCATGATTTGGGTAAAATAATTAGTGAATGTGTGAATATTTAGGGCTATAATGTTTTTGTTCTATAACCTTAAGTATTTTGTTAATAAATACTAATGACTTCTGATAGAATTAGCCCCAAATTGTGACTTGGAAATTTGAAAATTGCAGTCACATTTGGCAGATGGCTGTTTGAAAATTGCAATTTCAAATCATGATTTGGAGATCATGATTTGAGATTGCGAACAGCTCAAATTACACCATGCCAAACAGCCCCTTAAGTTAGTTAGCGACTAGAGTACTAGTATACCACCCTATACGACCACGAGACAATTAAGGTATATCTACAAGTATTGTACTTCCTGCTCTTTCCATATATTTCTGGGGTGGAATCTTTGCTAAAGATTTGGTAGTCAAGACCGGTTTTGGAAGGGGAAGAAAAAAGCCGTATGTCTTAAATACTGGGGCCAGCTTCAATACTAGTACCGGCATTCTCCTCACTCAACTTGTTCTACAAATGGGCTAATGCACACGGAAAGGAATTTTACTGCTTAGGACGGCCAAAAGGTTATGTATGATAGGAATAACTCTGCTAATATCCGCCTTCTATGTCAACTAGTTGAGGTACTGTAGCTAAAATTGAGCTAGGTGATGCACCATTGCTCGAATGGAAGATTTGGGGGAGACGGGACGCTTCGTTTTCACCCTCCAGTGAAAGCGCTACGGATATGTTCTTTCTAGTACATCGTATTATACTGGAATTTTCACTGTCTTATTTGTAGGCACACTAGAGGGAATATTGTGTAATTTGGTTATCATAGGGTAGTTGGGTTACAGTACTTCCGGGAGTTTGGGATATTTCATTAATCACATTCCTGTGACGTCATGGACTGTATTATTGACTTTTCATCCCGTAATATTGCGATCAACGAGAGATTCGATCTAGGAGTAGCTTGAGAGAAAACGAGTGGCTGTCTTGAGTTCTATAAATAGGTTAAGGAGAACATAAGAGTCAATCCAGAATTCAGGATCGCTATCGTTGTGACGGGCTTGTTTACTGTCTGATTGGGATTTCGCAAATATTACGAAAATTCGGGATAAAAGTTTAGCCAGTGCGGTTTGTTAGCGTTTTAGCACATGGTTGCCATCCCAAGTAACTATTTACTTCACCAAAAAAGTCGTTATCATTCCGCTTAGATAACATAATTTGTATCTCTAGGAAATCAAAAATAGCCAAGGGTTGCGCGATTGGGCCAACCTAAAGCTCCTCTACTGACTCCAGCCGCTTCTTGTTCCACCGGGAGTCACTCCTTCGACCTCCTTCCCCACCCCCACTATCTCTTTAGCAAAACCCCATCCCTTCCGGAATCCCAGAACTCCACTTGCCTGTCCCACAAAGGTCCCATTGCGAACTGACGACCTTAACCTCTCAGAAAGTAAATCTCCACTCTCATTTATGCCAGTCAGGTCCCAATGACTACCCTCTGCTCTAGGAACAGGGTTACCATCCTCCCCCGAGCAGCAATTTTCAGCAAACGTCTTATTGAAATCAAATGACGAAGGAGAATATAAGAAGGGAAAGTTATTGTTTGCTGGATAATTCCGTTTCTTCCTTCCTCTTCCTCCAAGACTGCGGAGAGATCGTGGGGGGGGGGGCCGGAGTAGCAATGTGAACTGCCTTATTCAAGAGAGATCCTAAATTCCCACCACCACCCCTTCCCCCCAAAAGGAGATCTCCGCTTCCACCCGTTAACCTGTGGCAATATTAATGCCAGAAGATGGTAGAACCGGTTTGTAGCCAATTCAAAAGGAAAGAGAGGCCCCGGGGGATCGGATGCCTGATACCTAGCCATGACATCTTACCTCGGCATGTAGGGGTCCAAGGATAATGCGGTAATTAGTACCTTGCTCACCTCTGGGTCCAATGCCACTGGCCAGCGTTCATATGTCTTAACTTTTGCGAGCTGTCCATGAAGCTCGTCAAGAACAGGCAGTATAGTTTTCCATACTAGAAGGTGTATCCACACTGCGGTGATTGGTTAGTGTGTTGCCTACACAAGGAAGTATTATGCTGTCACTTCAATACAGATTGAAAATTGGAAAAAAGGTTGTGGCAAAGTAGGGATTATGTCAGTCAATTGATAAACTTTCTTGAAAGCAATACATGACTTTGGAAACCAGAATCCCATCCCCACCGTATCAGCATTGCCTCTTGCCTGAGTCATCTCTCCCCTTAAACCCAACATAGAAAGATGTGAAGCCCTCACTCGTCCTGTGCCCCACCAGAAGCACGGTTACCCCCTGGAGCTGCCCTACCCACAACGGAACCGGGAATATTCCCACGATCCTGCAAATAGTCCATAAGTCAACTGCCTTAAATGGATTCTCACTGGACCTTACCGTGGCAGATAGTAAAGAGATATCACGGGCAATTAGGGGGATACAAACATCTATCAATCTCATTCCCCCATATCCTACCAACTATAGAGTATGATATTAGTAACAGTGAAAACATCAACCCAGGGATAACTTACACCGAGAATCCCAACCACACCGGCACCAATAAGGCCTAGTTGCCATTGCATACATGACATTTTGGCCTCAAGGCGGATTGAACCCACCTCTCTGTTGGCATACGGTGTTTCAATCTTTGTAGCTATATCACTGATCTTTTGATGGGTGGTGAACTCGGCGATCTTCAAGTCCTGCACTTAGTGTAAGTTTTCTGCAACAAGATCCAAACATTTAATCGAAAAAAACATTTGTCAGTTTATTGATATGCCCGTCATTTGCAAAAATGCGGGTCCACTATCATCTCATCTGTTAGTGGAATCACTGGTAATGCAAATAAGGGCTTACCAGGTGATTTTGAACTGTGTCACTGTTTCCTTCTTCCGACACGGAGTTATTTGGAGTGGACACCGGCTCGGGAGCAGAGTCTGTGCCAAAGAACTGTTGACGGGTTGGATAGGGCGGAGTGTATTTTATGAATCGAACTCTTGTACCGATGTGAGCGATGCGGGCCTTCATGATGTTTGCTGCCATGCTTGAGGTGTTGTTGTTGTGGAAGTTGTATGTCGCTTTACAAACAAGTAGGAGGTTTGGTTTAGAAACAGCATCTCGTGGGACGCGAAGGCCGATGCAATGGGGGATGCAACAGGGGAAGTCTTGGCATTAAATCCTGCTAAACTACGGGTTTAGGTTAAAATCACTACTGAGGGTATTCAAAGCCAATAGCAGTCACGGGTCAAATTAGTGAGTTGTGTATCTAATTCGAATATGGTAGTTATCACGGCGCATTAAGATATTTTTGATGCGTAAAAATTGGGCTTGCGAGGTCGAGTTCTCTCATGGGCCTAATGGCGTGTGCGAGCCAATGAAACTGGCTCACCTTGCTCACGCTTTTTGCCCCAGTCATGCACCCATTTCCGACGGTACCCGTTTGTTTCTGGGGATGCAGCTATCGGCACCAGGCACACACCCACCCAACCAACAAAAAAGACTGATTCTCATTTCCAGAAACACAAGTCCGGTATTCGGGCGCAGCCGGGTTGACCATTTCCTAATACCGGTACCCTTCCCGGTACCTCCAGCTCCTGGAAACGCTTCCCTCTCATTCCACCGCGTACGTAGTAAGACAAATAGGGTAAAAATTTATAGTATCCAAAGGACTGGTGCTGCTCTGTCACTCATAATAGGCAATGTTCTTAGGATGCAGGGAGAGATACGAGAACTTTACGGACGTGGATGCACCGTGATTTACGACTGCATGACAAAGCGCGTCAGCCGCGAGCACGTTCAAATAAGGTTTCTGAATCGCGATCAGACGCCCTGGGCTGACTCCTTCCGGCTAGGCCCTGATCTTGCCGCAATTGTGGGTTTCACATCAGCCGCTTCTTATTTCAACGTAAGTGTGTCTCCCGGCTCTCGCTTCGCAATGTGGTGGCACGGCCACACTCGAGCCGCCAAACTGGGACGAGTTGTGTGTTAGTCATCCAAGTCGGGTGCCACTTCTTCCACATGCAAACATGATACCAGGACAGCGATAGATATCTTCTATGATACCTCACTAGATTATAGGTATCATACGGCCAAATCTATTGCTTGTATGAGTCAGTTAGGAAAGATTTGGTGAACCTTTTGGCCCCAGGGCCCATAGATAGGGCCTGTGACTATTAAATATTTTGGTCGCACACCAATGATCAAACCCTCAGAGAGGAGGTCTTGGCACGCAAAGCTACTCTTCAACTCAGAACTGTTGATTCAGCCTCGTCTACATTTTCGACTGCACGAACCACATCAGCATCTCGAAACACTCCAAAAGAGAATAAGTGCCGCCTCTGGGCAATTTCTTCCCCATCAGCAACCATTTGGACCTCACCCAGCCGAGAAATAAAACAAAATAATCAACATCATAGCACTCTTTAAGAGTATTCAAGACATGCGGCTCCTTTCCCCACCATCTCCCTCGGCCACCAAATCTTTTCACTCCATTACAGATACCTTCTGACAAGCCACTCCTCCGCTAACAACATTCCTCCAAAGATCTTGTGCATTGGACCCCCTGCCGAACCCGTGGTGCTACACTCACGACCCCCGCCTCATATTTCTCACAATCTCGCCGGCGCAACACCCCGAGGATCGGGCCCGCTACCTTTACTATCAGTCTTCCCTTTGCAAATGTTTCCAGGGCGATACCAGCCTCACTTAACGCAGGAGCTTCCCATTTTTACCGCAACCACCCTCAACACTTAGCACAACCACTGGTTTCTCCGGAACTGTTATGACCTCTTGAGTTCGATGCCGGAGCGGTCGTGTTACACCTATCATACAATCTTTGCGGATTCCAGGCCTTCATTACCTGCTTGGGTTATTAGGGTTAGCTAGGGAAGAATCTGCCTTACGACCGCAATGGCTGTGGGTGTGGCATATTATCCTACCCGGTAACCCAATCTCGCCTTCCAACTCCCGGGAATATTGCTAATAGATGGATAGGGAAATTCCTGATTAGTACAAGGTATCTGTGCGCATTCCATACCTGCGACTGTCATCCGGGTAGAGAGCATATCACTAACCCTTCACCGTCGTCCACCCCTACCAACACTTCGTATCAGGAAGCTTCGCCTGGCTTCCCCTAACATGGTAACTCTCCAGGAAACTATTTCTCCTGCCATAAGGCCTGTAGTGGAGCCTGTTGTCGAGGATAAAAGTACAGGGTGCCAGAAGGTCTTGAGTAAGATGAGCCTGGCAAAGAGCTTCGGAAGAGCGGTGAGCGGTATTTCTACGAGCGGGATATCTCAATGAAGGTGAAAAGGATGTGAACTTACAGGATTCACAATGATGGAGAGGCACGGGAGAGGCAAGGATTGAATAGAATTTTCGAGGTTAGGAATGCCGTGCGAATATAGATACGTGGGGGTTTGAGTTTCTTGGGTTGGAGGCGATGCTCTATCCTAGCGCCCTAAATTTGGGCGTTATTATTTATGTATTTGCCTCACTCTATAGCACCTGATATAATAAGAGATCGTAACAGCTCAAATCCCCTAAAATTGTCATTCGGCAGTGTTATCGTTGTATAGTATCGGATGTTGTTACTCTCTTACATCTTAATGTTCATCTTGGTTTGTGCTTTTCGCAGGATTTCGTCGCGCGATTCCTAATATTTCAATCCCAACTTCCTCGAAACATCCACCTCCGAGTCCCTTCCATTCCACATAATCAGCCCCTCCTCCGTTACTACGGTCTCCACATTGCACCATTCTTGCCCCGCAGTCTATCCTCCCAAGGCTTACAACAATTACGACAACATGTTCTTGTGCGAGATATTCCCAGCGACTATCGCTCTCCTACAGCTCAACCTACAATCATTATCTGCCTGCTAACAGCCAACCAGCCAAAATAACCAAGCCCAATGACAACCGCCCGTCCAAATCTAGCCTCAAATTATCTCATGCTAGCTCTAAGCCCTACCATGACCGAAGGCCCAAGTACCAGATGAAAGCTGGAGAAAGGAGACACCTCCGGTAGAAACCGATAAAGCTCAAATGGAAGTCTAGCCCGCGACCGCGGCATCCTCACAAGGATAATGGTCCGAGCGTGCACTGGGGCGGTTCAAGTTTCTTCTCGAATCGCTGTATTAGCGGAGCTGGGTGACGAGCTTGCGAGTACGGGAAGGATTTTAGGAATTGAACTTCGGGATATAGAGAGAGAGAGTCACCTAAGTCTTGTGGTGTTCAATAATTTCATGAACACGAAATACCACCAATCCGCGAGTACAAACAACCCAACAGTATTCCGGTCCCGAGGTGAGCGCACTCAACCTACCTATCACATGAGTACTGTGCCCCTGTTACGGAGCAACGGTTATGATACCAAGGAATCCATGTTTAGGGCTTTGATCGGAAAGTTCGAGTACCGGCGCGTGGTAGGTGAGTGGTGTAGCCACTTGAGTCCAATGTTCTGATCCTGTTCCGTGCTACAGTTGATCGTACACCAGACGACAGTTTGCAAAATATCGACTTCCCCCTCTAAACCTAGCTTAGAGAATCTTGTTGGAAGCCGGACGACATGGGAACCCAACTTGGCTCATGCTACTTTGTAGGCGAGAGTCCCAAATGAAGCCGTCCTGGTGACAAAGAGGATCAGTAACAAGTGGAATTTTCTTCCGCTGCTGTAACCGTGTTCCTCTCCCTTCCACAAGTAGCCACAGCTTTTCATGTGAGAAGGAGTATATTCATAAGTAGTAAATCAACACTCTCTTCCCATCGCAAACAGCCCCAAGATTTTTCTAGTAATCCGAACAAAACGACTCTCTCTGGGCCAATCAGCAATCTCTTCAAGGATCAACTCAATTTAATCGTCCATTCCCGGTATTGCCCCCCACTCCACCCTAGCCATGGGGCCGAGTGACCTCCACCAGGAATTATAATAGCGTTAAAGCGTACCGGAGTTCCTCCCTGTTCCATCACCAGTCTTCTTCCTTCGTCTCATCTCCCGAATTTCTACCCGGAGCTGCATAGACTGATTCCCCTCCTACCAAACCTCGGACACAATTAAATAACATCCCTGCAAGCCTTGCTTGCCTTACAAAGGCAACGGTTTCCTAATCCTGTCTTAATAGTTCTCTTTGCAAACAGTCTCCCCAAATACACAATCAACAATGTCGGCCGACCCCTCAACACCCTCTACTCGTTCTCTCTAGTTTGTATGTACCAAGAGATCCGCACATCAAGATATAATACCACTGTGCTTGACCTCTTTGCCGGCAGTCCATCTTGGGGAGGCTTTCCGACCAGTTCTTCCACTGTACGGTGTGGCGTCAGTGAGAAAAAAGGGTATGTTTGTTCCATGGTTTATTTAGAAAAGAGAGATCGCTTGCTAGCGAATAGGAGAACGACTCATTCAGTTCCGCAGCACCATCCGGAGAGGAGTAGCGGAAGACGTATTCTTGTGGCGGGGTAACTGTCAGATTTCCTTTTTGAAATTTGCTCATATACACAACAAGCATTTAGGCTGGTAGGGGCAGCAGCTGCGGTAGAAAGCTCAACCCCGGGGTTCGAGGAAATCACTAATCGTTCTTGGGCGGCTTTTGTTTTTGAGCACTATCAGAGGGGCAAGTGGGGTCGTTTGTGAGTGATTGCGTGTCAACTCAGCATCCGGAGAAAGAGCTCTCACTGTAATGTCTTTCCAAAGACCCAACACATTGTCGTTCATGTCAAGCTCTGGCCATTCCTCAAAAAAGAGTAATATCCAGTGGCACTTCTGTTCGAAGAGTCCGGGTGCCGAAGTCTCTCCCGAGCTGTAGAGAACGCCAGTAACTAGCTGAGTTTACGCAAGAGCGCGAGGTAGTGTCGGGCTTAGCCTACTCATTACCCATGCAGAACTAATCTAGATTGTAGGTGCGAATGGAATTTACCCTCCCCTATGACGGAGCCCTTGAATACCAAGCTCAGGATCCCAGGTTCTCCCCGAATATCTCCGACCCTGGGGCTGGTGCTAGAGGTCAATACCTGGCAGTAGTTTGCACGCAGGTTCTGGGTTGAATGGCTCCCGATTATCTGGAAGTATGCTATTGGGAAGTTATTAATCCTTAGCTTATCTCCCCCCTACCGAACAACCCAAAAGGCAATTGGTGAAAAAAGGTAAGGAGCAGAGAGCCTGCAGCTAGGATGATCGCATGTATGGGAGTTTATACTGCAAGCAGGGTTCTTACCACTTTTCAGGGACATCCTCACCAAGCTACCCGGACGGCCAAAGTCTGGAACCTATCGGGCTCAGTAGGTGGTCCGGGGCGAGATTTGGTACAGAGGAATTTAGGACTCTCAGGAGTTTATACTGGACAGCAAGGTATCCGGATTGTTGAGGATCAGGGGTAGCGGGGTGTGACGTTAGTTGTGGTTTTTTTAGGAAAACCAAATGTTGGTAAAAAAAAAGCAGCTAATGCCATCACGGGTGTTGCTATCACCTCCCGCTCCAGCCTGTAGAGCCAGCTAGAACACAAGAGGAACTGGAGCGGCTAAGACAATCGTGCATGTTACGAGAGTCTATGATTTCCCAAGAAGGTCAGCTCCTTGATCGATAGACACCCCTAGAAGCCTTCGGTGCATGGGCGGAAGGGAAAATGGGGATGGTTTCTTTCCCTTTCTTACCCCATATTGGGTGGGCTATCGGAGCACAGTCTTCCACAAGTATGATACTATGGATCATTCCACTTGCCATTATTACATTTCCCCCCAATCTACAGCAAACCGCAAAAACCTCGCTTTAGTTAAGGGGCAAATCTCAATAACCACCACGGCCGATCCCGCAATACTAGTATGGACTGAACAGGTACGTAGCATCCCATGTAGTTTTCTGGTTCCCGCGGGTGGAAGGGAAAACCCAAAAAAAGACAGCGCTCCCCTCAGAATGGATTGGTTCTCCTGTCTCCGCAACGGATGCTCCACATTGGTGAACGATAGTTATGGCTTTGGGGTCTGTGGAAAAAAAACTGCTGATATAATTATCTTTCTAAATGGGTGGCTAGTTGAATCTCAAACGCTGAAACTGAATCTCCAACCTCCTCTACATAAGTCATCCCATAGGAGGGGAGTTCCAGGCCCACCGGTGGTGTGGGGAGTATACACTGATCCCTGTATTATCTACTATCATACGTGAATGTATAATTTGATGAGAATTCCTGATGTGGCTCCCACAGTGATCACGAATTGCTCATATTTGTCTTTTTTTTCAACACCCCGGAGCCACTTTTACCATGTTAGGGAGAGGCGCAATTGGTGACCGACAATGAGCTATGCCCAAGATCGATACAGCAAGGCCATGGCTGCAAAAAGCAATCTGAATTTGATAATCACGAAATGTCACTCGGCACTCTCTTTCCTTCTTCAACTTCTCCGACATACTAACACTCGAAATCCTAACACCCATCACCCATAACCTCCGACACAGGTAAGAAGGGAATACTCAACCCCACCCAACCCCCAGTCCAAAAAAGCAAATGAATAAATGGTATCCATCCTTCTTGTTTGCCGGTTAATCTACAGAACCAACCAACAGGGATATTTCTCCAAAAGAGCTCCCGACCATCCCTAACAACTTCCCCTGCTCTGCCTCTACGGCACGCTTGACTGTGAGATTAACCAGATCCAGGCTCGTGGCAGCAATGCCCTACGTTCACTTGACAGCAGGGGTGGTGGTGGGTAACCGCGGAGTTAGGATGACTACGATGTCTAAGACTGCAGCAGGAGAGTGCAGGGGAGATGGGGATGAGGGGCTGATTTTCAGTTAGAATCTAGCCGGTTGAGGAGAGATCGTGGAAGGGAGGTCGATAGTGATGGCCACGATCATGATCGAGCAGATCACGGAGGGTATGCTCGATCATGATCTGATCGAGGGGACCCCATGATCGAATGATCGATCAAATGGGTAGGTCCTGATCGAGTGATCGATCATAGC
>Ga0307509_10001178_pt1 | contig 44649 bp, 39 predicted proteins | sample 10_EM_MG_FD_202245 | JGI IMG/M metagenome (GOLD analysis project Ga0307509, IMG submission 202245) | Populus trichocarpa ectomycorrhiza microbial communities from riparian zone in the Pacific Northwest, United States - 10_EM | ecosystem: Host-associated > Plants > Roots > Unclassified | place... | reverse complement strand
AAAGCAGCTACCTAACTCGCAGCAACCATGTCGAACGCAATGAAGAAGCTTAAACTTTTGCACCACCTAACAGCCGCTTCAGCTAACGCTACCACATCCACTGGTGCCCTACCTCCCACATCCTGCACCCAACAGCAGCCAACGCCCCCAACCTCATCTCCTATTCCCCAAACAAATTTACCTTCTGCGAAATACAACAACAATTACGCCGAAATGACCCAGGCTTTACGGTCGGCCCGACATGCATTGAACATGCTCAATTCCTCCTCGACGCCGACTGCTCCCCAGGCGCTCCACCGTCAACCCGAATCATTTAGAGCCTCACCTTATACTCTTCACTCTGCGCCCAAGGCACCAACATGTCTGTTGCCTCAAGCGTTTATGGTTTTGACGCCTAATGATCCTCATCCAGCAATTTGCCTGCCTGCGTCCCCTCCCCCCCCCTCCCAGCCTGTGTTCGGTCACCATAACCACAGCCACTATCACCATTCCTCCACTCTACTCACACCCATCCAGATCAACCCACCAATCCAGCAGGTCCTCCTCTCCGAACAGGCTGTGCCGAGAGGCAATACAACCATTTACTCCTCTCGCCCGCCCATTGCCCCTGCCCCGGTTGTTCAGCACCAGGCTTACCAGAACTCTATGCGCCATCGAAATTCCCAGAAGCGTCCGCGTTTAACAACTGAGGCTGTTTCAATGATCGGCAAAGACTCCCGCCTTGCCCGTTGGGAGCGTGTTGTCGGCTATGTGCGCGACCAACGAAAAAACAATTCCGCAGCCACATCCGATTCGACCTCCAACTCTAACCTCGCTTTATTTAGTACGTCGGGTATAATCAAGGAGATCGAGCGCAAAAACAGAATCCTTGACCTATTGGATGTCGAAGAGCAGGCTTCGCGTAGCCTTTGGTCTGGTGGCAGTGGAGGAACAAACGGTGTTGACGAGTTTGTTTGGAGTGAAGATGAGGATGACGACGACTTTCGCAGAGATACTGAGAACCAAGCTGTGTTGGATAAGCACCGCCGTAGACTCGATGCCCTGTATCCTGATGAAGTCGCCGAAGAAATGATTGCCGAGGGTGCCGAGGTTGGTGTGTTCGAATTGGAAGACGGCGCGGAGGCTACGGTCAAAGATTTCGAGATGGACCTTGTCGAAGACAACACTAAACCCCGCCCTCGCAGTTCGCCCATTGGTGCCGTAGAAAGGGTCGATGAGGTGAAGCAATATCTGGAATTGTTGAAAACTAGTGGGATGCCAGGATTGGACAGATCGAATGAGCTGGAGGGTGGGATCGACAGACTGATGGCGAGGGATATTAGAAGGTTTTCCGCAGTCTACTAATTTTTTTTTAAAAATTTTCTTTTTGGCCAGAGGATTCTAAGGTACATACCTTTCACGCATTCATAGCGGCTTGTGTTTTGGTTCTTCTGCTTTACTTTCTTTTGTTCATGGGCGTTTTAGATGGGAGAGCGCCGTGTACCAAGGGGAGGTACAAAGTTTAAAAGTTTTGTATTTGGGGTTTTTCACGGTTGTCATAGCTGTACATTTTACCCTCTCCAGTATTTTAGCTTCTCTCCTCCTGCGTTTAATCTCTACTTTAATAGTGCATAGCAGCACACCTAGCATAATCGCCAGAAGTCGTATAGATCTCCCGTGCCAAATAAAGTTGATACAACCACTTCTCTAAAAATATTCTCCTCGCTTGTTTCAACCACGTGTTTTGAATCGTGTACCGTAGATTAAGTGGAAATCTTCCACTGGGAATCACTCGCAAATCAGCAAGGCCAGTGTCCCCTCTGAAACCCACACCTGGTTTCCGACGTGGATACCTTGTATGAATAGGTGTGATACATAAATTTACCTTTTACTTCTTGTACGAGTACTGTACCAATCCAGTATTTCCCATCGAACGCAGGAACCTTTTACGGGTCTAACTGTTTAAAGACTTTGCCGCTTTGTTCCACGCTAGGGGGTCCTCGAACAGTGAATGAGATTTGTGCGGGTTCTGGGTGGAAATTTGCTATAGCACTGATTGGTTTAGGCTCCCACCCCTCACTCAAACCGAACTCAGCGCTTCCGCCTAACGGACTTTGTTAAACCCGGACGACGGTGTTGACGACCCAAAAGAGGTCTCGTTAATACAAGTACATGCATTCTCCAACCGCAAAAAGCGTGTAACTAGTGGTTTCGACCTTCGTCTTGACCAAAGTTCTTTTTTGGATACTCAAGGCTTAAGTTAACAGAGTGTATATGTTCATTGGATGTTCGGTTGGACTCTTAAGACGGTAATTCCCATGCAAACTGTCCAACTCTAACTCGGCCGCGCTCGTATGATTGGTGAACGGGGCGCCGGTAGAGCATTCGCAGAGGACCAGGTTTTCTCACCCGCCGCTATTGCGAGTGAGAAAAGATGAAAGTACCAGTGTTTTGCATCCTAGTGTCACGCTTTCTCACTCGAGTATTGTACTGTCTATGATAGCATGCAAGTTAGGCGCGGGGGATGCGGGGCTGGGAAGTTGGCCTTTCGCAGTGTTTACCTCATCTCGGGGGGCCGCGTTTTCAACGACAGCTTCGTTTGCCGCCTCCGACTTGACCTAAAACCACCTCACCTCGTACGTTCATAACCTCCCCCTTCTACCCCCTAATCCAATAATTCTTCGCCAATATTTACACGGTAACAGATACAAACCCCGGAGCCCCGCTTCAATATCCGCTGGAAGGGGTCAGCGATTCTAGTGGCAATCACGTCTCTCCGAGGTTCAAAACCACTGGCTATTTTCCAGTCCAATCAGTCCACAGCAATAGCCAGCCAAAACCATTGGGCCAACGCATCGGGCTCCAACAGCCACTAATAACACGGAGTTTGTCGAAAAATAAAATAAAATAAATAGAAAGACAAAAAAACCGTTCAGTCAGCCAAGCTTGCGCACTGACGTGGGGCTTTCATTCTCTTATTTTTATTTTATTTTTCCTTCTGGTCATTACCTAGCTAGACAAAAACATTCGCCCATTAATAACATTCGTCTCCGCTGGCCCTAAAAACCCCGCAACGTAAACCTTCACCCAAAACGAAAAACACAGAGCCTGCCTCTCAACACGAAGAACATTGTTATTTTTGGCCAGCGATGAACTCGCCAAAGTCGGATACTAGCCTGCGCAATATAGCCGAGAAGATCAAGGATGTATCTATCTCTGGGGAAGCGAATAGGATCGTTGTTGGTGTGGACTTTGGAACAACTTATAGCGGGTGAGTGTCTTTGTGCATTTCTCCCTACTCCTCTGCGATGCGTGCGATCGATGGGAGCGGGAGGGGCGGATGCAGCAGCAGCAGCGGGGGACTAACATATACTGCCAACACTTAGGGTAGCCTGGGGTTATACTGGATCGCCGAGCGAAATACACGTTATTCAGGTTTATACACCATTTTTAACCTCGTGCTCGGGCTCTGACCTAACAAACCTCAAATTAGAGCTGGCCTGGTGGAATGAACCTGACTTCCCCGAAAGTCCCGTCGAAGATTGCGTACGAGAAGGACGGCATAAAATGGGGTTTTCAAGTGAAGCCTTTCCAAAACTGCATCGAGTGTTTCAAGCTATGCCTAGATCCCAACTTGCGCCCTCCGGACTTTGTCTCTTTGCCCAACATCTATGCGCAGCTCAGACAGCATGACAAAACCGTGCAGGATGTCGTTAGGGATTACTTGCAGATGCTATACGATCACACGATCACTACGCTGACGCGAGCGCTCGGAAGCACGTTTGTGGATAATACTAGGATCGAGTTTATTCTCACATGCCCGGCGGTGTGGAGCGACCGGTCGAAAAATGCGACGCTCCAGGCGGCAGAAGGGACGGGCATGGCCAAGTCGTGCAAGATTAGATTGATCTCGGAACCAGAAGCTGCGGCTATATACACACTGAAGACCATGCAGCCTAAGAATTTGCAGGTGGGTTTGGTGCTGATTGTGGGGTACGGGGTGTTATTGCTTATTGGGGGGCTTGTATAGGTTACGGATGATTCTTGTTTTGTGGTCTGTGATGCTGGGGGTGGGACTGTGGTATGTCGCGTCCCTCACATTTGATAAAGTGAGACTTACCTGTCTAGGATTTGATTTCGTATGAAATCCTCCAAACAGACCCACTGCAGGTTAAAGAGAGTGTCACTGGGACAGGTCTGTTTTGTTGTTCCTGCCGACTGGGAGAATGCTGACGTAGCAAAGGTGAGCTATGTGGCTCTGCATTCTTGAACCGTCGGTTCGAGAGCTTTGTCAAGGAACGGCTGGGTTCCACTGCGTACTATGCCATGAAAGAGAAGACCAAGATTGCTGCCCTGAAATCATGGGAGGAATATGTAAAGAGGGTGTTTGTTGACGGAGAAGACCAAGATGTGGGGTCATCCGAGGCTACTAGCTCTAATAGGTCACTAACTAGTTGCAGGTATTCCCAATTCAATTTCCGGGATTACCAGACGATGAAGCTCGTGGTATCGATTGCGGGTTTATGACGGTCACTAGGTAGGGATCTGGCTAGTGAAGTGGGTTGGGTATTGCTAATTTAGGGTGTAGAGAGGAAGTCCAAGCGATATTTGAGCCTGTCATCCAGGAGGTTGTGAGACTGGTTGATGGTCAGATCACTGCTGTGCAATCTAAGGGGCGACAAGTAAAGGTATTCATGCTAGTCGATGTATATGCAATCTTACGCTAATATCCCCTTGAAGAGCATTCTGCTTGTTGGTGGGTTCGGTTCATCAGAATACCTTTTTATGCGCCTAAAGAATAAGTATGCCGATATTCTATCGACAAAAGACAACCCGGATGTGGTGCTTCAACCCGTCGACTCGTGGACTGCGGTGGTCCGTGGCGCAGTTATCCGGGGAATGGAGACAATTGTACAAACCCGTAAATCACGATACCACTATGGTGTGAAGTACTGGGAGTATTTTGATGAGAACATCCATTCCGAAGAGCACAAATACTGGGACACTACGCGAGAGAAGTGGCTCGCCGAGAACCAGATTAAGTGGTATATTGCGAAGGTTTGTTGCGCTGGTGTGGTTTAGAAAGTTGTGGGACTAATATTTTGTAGGGAACGGAAATGTCTGAAGACGAGAGTATATCTTTCCCGTTCTATATTACCTTTGAAGACCACCATAGCAGGGTGCTTGTGGACGAATTAGTTTGTTGTCAGGAGACGTTCCCGCCAAAATCCATAGACTCTAGTAACCCCCCCTCCTGGAAATGCCCCGATAGGCCACCTGCTAACATTTGCCTAGCCGTCACAACCGTCTGCAAACTCCGCTCAGACCTAACCACTGTGCCCAAATCCCTCTACACAAAGGGCCGCAACAGCAAGGACGTAGAATACGAGGGGCTGCATTTCACAATGGAAATGTCAGTCCTCAGCGCAGCACTCCTCTTCGAGCTGAGGGTTGATGGCGTCCGGTGAGTTATACCTGCTCCTAATCGAAAGTCTTCGCTCACTGACTAGTTACTACCCGTCACAGCTATGGTGAAGTTACCGCCGATTTTGCCAGTTGATGCCCCGCCTTGTGGTAGGTTGGTTGTGTTATAGAGCTTGGGTGCGGTGTTTGTCATGGTGCGAGGGGGTCTTTTTTTTTGCCATATCTTTCCCCCTTTTTCTTTTCCCTGTGCCGTTGGCTCTGATTTCAAGATTGCTATTCGTGGGGGGTAATTTTTTTCATAAGGGTATCGGGGGAGGTGGAGGGGGGATTTGATTACTGTTGGAGATATCCGCACTCGTGGGCGGTGGTAGGAGCCACTTGTTAGTGGGGTATTCCCTTTCATATGAATTCCCCTTCCTTGATTTTTCTTTCCTTTTCAAGAGGGAATCTTACTATGACGATATAATACTCAACCCCTGGATACAAAATTTCTCTCCTTTTGGCTCACTTCGCTTCGTTCTATGGAAGCCTCCGGTTCAATCATTGTCTCTACTTTCGTTCAGCACCTACTAGTCTAGCTCGCAGTGGCGGTGGGATATAGTGATTCCGGCCATAGTGGGGGTCGAACTGGGTTGTGTTGCCTTGCTTGTGATAGTATCCGTGTCTCTGGCCTGGTACTTTATCGGGCACTTGGACGAATAGAGTTGCCAACATGTAGGGTATAGTGGTAAAACGACCTAAAAGCCCCCTGATATGGTGAGGGGTCTTTGAGGGGTTGCTGGCCGGGCTGCAATCAAGATTTATAGCCTTACGCATTTATCGTTTTTTCCTAGATGTGTGTGAGGTTCTGGGATAGATCAACCGAAGGGATGTCTGTTGTAAGTAGCACTGCAAATATTAGGCATGGGTAGCGGGAATAGCGCGCTGGAGGGTGATTAATACTCCAGCTATACTTGGGCTCTGCATTCCTGTAACCCGAGATATGCGTTTGTCGAGCGGGGTAGAGTAAACAGGGTGGAAATTGACTGATTGATTGGCTGGGTATCTGGCGTCACATTAAGTAACTAATAACAAAGACAATCCTAGTGCTGCGATGACTCCTGTGACCCCGAACACCTGTACATGGAATGGGAAGGACATGAAATCAGAGGGACGAACCCCGTGCGCTAATCACAAGGAAGAAGTTGTGAATCTAGATGCACACAGAAAAAAAAAAAGAGAGGGAAGACGGAGAAGGACACTGGGCTGCTAATGAAGGCGAACGAGATATATCTAGGGATATAAAGACTCTAAGCCGTAATATATGCGTAGGTAATGGGGGGGGTAGGGGGGATGGGGCCGAGAAGACAAAGCATAAGCTGATATTGGTAGCTAAAGGAAACCCAAGCAGAGACCAAAGCAATCAAGTCTTGAAACCTGGAAATATTCTACGGCAAGTGCCTCATCACCCCCTCAAAAGCAACCAAGGCAACCGCATTCGCTGGAAAAGCCCTCATGATGCAGGGCATGAATCCCCTCCAGTAGCCACGAACTCCGTTTTGTCTTCCGACAGCGACGGCGGCCTCGCGCCAGTTCTTAAATCTACGGTTCTCAAGCGAGTCCGTCATGATGCGTTGTTTGATCACATCGGATGGATAAGAGAAGAGCCAGAATAGGTTCGCACTTAGCCCGCCTGCCCAGAAATTCACCAGCATTGGGGTCATGTTGGTCTTTTGCTCGAGCTGGCGGGTTATGATGTCGTAGGAACTCCACCAGAAGAAAAAGAATGTGCGGAAGAGCATGGTTGCACCGAGACCGTGATACAAACCCCGGATGCCGTGATTACTGAGCTTTTTTCCTCTGGAAGTTAGTTTTTGGGATTTGCTGATATGTGAAGGGGTGAATACTAGTTTTCTGGTACAATCGATTGGCCCGGAGTACTTGACCCCGGCTTTGGAGCCTTTGGCGTTATATTGAATCTGTAAACGGGCTTTAACGTGTTCGACGGGTGCTGCTATAAAGCTCACTGTCCACCCGGCGAGGATACCAGCCATTCCGTGGCCGAAAGAGGGAAGGGTGTCGCGGTGAGGGTAAAACTTGCTCTTGATGGCCGTGCGGTAGTTAGCAAGTGAACCTAGCATTCTGAAGTTCGTTAGTTAGGGCTTTGAGATTGGGGGACGAAGACACATGCATCGAATCCATAAACATCCAGCCGACAAGTGGTGGAGTTGCACCCTTATACAGTCCCCTGAATCCTTCCTTCCCTACTGTCGCCAAGAGACAGTCCAGGGGACCTTTGAATTTAGCTGATGTTGAAGTCTGCATGCGTACTTTGATTGTGTCAAACCTGCATCTAGGTCAATTGGAATAGACAGGAGGGATTTGATAGAAGGGAGAAGTCTTACGGGTGCCCGACTGTATAGAGTCATCAGCGAATAGAGTTCACAAGTCTAGTATAGGTGGGGCTACTTACCAGTCAATTTGGCTGCACCGGAAAAGACACCAGCAACAAATCCACGATAGGGCGAGTGCTCCGGGCCCGTGGGAGCGTCAAACACGTGCTGGCAGTCTATCGGAAGTGCTTGGGGGGCGTCCATTGCTGCGATTCTTTATCCTCCGCAATTGGCCGTTGGTGGTAGAGTGGTCGGGGGTATTTGTTGAAAGCGAGGGGTTAGTTAGGAATGATAGGTTGTTTATCGATTGCGGCTCCAGTCTTGGCAGATCTGTATCACCGCCGCACCGCATCGTAGAAACCCGTTCAATCCACCGTCGGCTATCGAGCCTTGGCATTCGCAATCCGAGATTTCTAGGCGAGGTATAGCTCGGAGAAGCAGAGCTTGCTGGGTCTCATTAACTGGTATTCGTTATTTTGTTAACCCGCTCTGCTAAGACTATTGTGATTCGATGATGTGGTGAGGTAGAGATCTCCGGTGCTGGATATGCTTGGATAACGAGTTTTTCCGGTGCTCGTATACTGGTGTAAGTTACTCAGTAGGTTCCTTGCGAACCCCAGGTCGGAGGGAGCTATTAGTCGTGCTGGAGCGGGATCTTCTAGTTGGGGTTGGTGGGGTTTACCAACGCTTGTGAGCTGATTAAATTGCGTTTCATCTTCGGTCTCGAGAGGGACTCGGAAGCCTAGAAACGGATTCAGAGGATAACACCTTTGTAGCAAGATACTGTACTCGAGCAGGTTGGGGAGGTGTCTTCCCTCCTGTTGATAAGGCATGCTCTTGTCTGACTAACGCTGGAATGGTCGATCAGTTCTGCGACAGTGAATTAATATCAACTATGTCCGTCACCTTTCACGCTACCAAAGAAGCCACCCGCGGGATGAAGCCCCAGGGGCCGAAGAAGTATGGCAGCAGACTTTGGGGCTTCCTTGATAAGGGCATCAAATACGCATCCTGTCGATTGTTCCAAGAAGGATAATGCCGAAAAGGTACAGGCGAATCTGGAGCTGCCCAATCAGCCACCTGTAGCGACGTGAAGTCTGAAGATGTGGGACATCGTATCGGGACTGGAAGTGGGGGGCTAGGGGACAGATAACTTAAGGACCCGGTGACACAAGCGGGCGCTGCGAGGCGAGATGAAGAGGCTTTGCATAGGGAGACGATTTTGTAGATAATTCAGATTGGTTGAATGAAGCTTTAGTGGTTTTAGACCCGGGGGGTGATTAGCGATTTCTTTGCCGATAGGTTTGGTACATAAATCCATGAGCGAGTTTGTCAGATGTTGGGGGGCTCTGATATAGGGAGGCCTCGAAGGAGGAAGAAAGGAAGTGGGAAATAAACGTGCAGATCTCTAGACGAATCTTTATACTCGAAGTCTGTGGACTACTGAAATCACAGTCAGTCCGGTTTTATGAATAGGTGGGGGTCAAAGCATCAAACTATGTCAGTAAAAAATAATGTCTTGCGTTCTGCTGATCCTGTGCATCTCATGTTTGAAACTCTCGTAACAGAAACTTGCAAGAAGGATACGGCCACTCATACTTGCTTTGTCTGGGTATAGCCCTTTTGCATTCAGAAACCCCAGACATGACCAGATACAGCTTTCCTAGCAACTCTCTCATAGCATACAGCAACTCTGTTTTTATAGTGTGGAACGAACCTGCTAATTGGATGCCTAGAGCCTAGGCTATTTCAAAATATAGCTAAAGGTCTAGAAACCCGCCCAGGCACAAAAGTGAAAGGAATAGACCCGGTGCTAGCGCCAGGAAGGCACTCAGGGTAGCCTTAGAATAGCCTAGGTACCTCGATGGGGGAGGGGAGGCTAGTCATGAAATTGGCCTGTTGATTAGATGCCTCTAGCCGGTGTTATTATGAGAAACGGGTAGAAGTCTACCTAGGTACAAAAGTGGAGAGAGTAGACCTTAGTAATGCTGCCAGATAGCTGTTTAAAATACTGTAGAAATTCTCAATGAGGGGGATCATGCCATACAACTTGTTAATTGGATTCTTGTAAGTAAAGTTATACTACCGAATATGCGCGCTCAAGGGGAGGGATTTTTTAGGCAAAGGTCAAGTACGTTCTAGTTCAAAGTATTCTAACACCATAGAAAGAGAGGATCATAAGAGAGCACTTAAAAAATAATGCCTTCTTTTATTTCCATTCCATCATTCAACTCTGAGAGAGTTAGAGTTATAGGTATAAGTGGATAAAACTAGGACTGCACGACTCTTTTATCCATTGACCGGACGGGCTTTTTGAGTAAACCTACTCTCCCTTGAGTTAAGCTAGGTCAGGTCCACCCTTTTTCACTCAGGTTAACCCATTCGAAGGCTTGACTGGGCATATCTAAAATCCCATCACACTCACTGCTATGGTACAGTCATCCTGTTTTGCATTCCTGTATACTTGCATGTGGGTTTCATTCGCTCTCAATCTGTTTGCACCTCCACTGCTCAAGTTTTGAGCCCACCTTATTTGGTACTCCACGGATGCTTTGGTATATATGGGCAAACATGGTAACCGAGAAAGCCAGTTCCCCCGATTCTAACTTCACATCCCACCCCCTTAGAGCCTATCAGATAAAGACCATGTTTATCACTTGTTGGAGCGAATTGGGCAATATCTACCCTACCAACTGGACTGAGTGATATTCTATGGCCGTTACTGTCTGGCCATTCACGGACATGCCAAACCAAGCCCCTAACACATTAATCCAGTCCCACCGCGATTCATTACATATAAATAACAGATCTTGTTAATCATCCGCTCTCACTCGAATTTTTGGAGCTGCATTGCCGGGTTCCCACATAGGGAGATGCGTGCATTTGCACTTGTATAGAGAAGGAAGGGAGCCAAAATCAAGTAGTAGGTTGGCTAAGAAGGTTTAAAACGGGGAGGGAGGGCTATTTTCTGGACAGAACCGAAACCCTAGCCAACGCCCTACGGCTGCACTCAAGTCTAGATATGATATGTGGAAAAGAGCAAGGGGAAAGGAGGAAGATGTCTGGAAACTACTTCGACGGCAAAAAAAACATGCACCAGGGTAATTATTAAATTTCATAATTAAAGTGTGCACTTAATAATCCACCGCCCCCCGCCCCGACCCTGCGAGTGCTAGATTCAGCTGTAGGATTTTCATCCCGAGGGGTGTTCGGGCTCGGCCATTAGTCACTCTAGCTGGTTCATGTTGGCATATCCTAATACTCGAAGGTCTTCATTTACGATACTGCTCAGCATTCGCCCCTTATTTGGTTGCCAATAGACAAGCTACTCGCAATCTCGCCCATCCCATCTTACAACCACTAAATATTCACAGCTCACAGTAACACTGTCACGTAACCAGGACTCAAGGAATGATCGGTGATTACCATTAAAATCTCAATAAAACCGACAGTAGGTAAGATTAGTCCGACACTAGGGACCGGGGAAGGCAAGAGCCCAAGAGATGCATCCCCGTACATCATGGGAAAACAGAACCCAGATCAAGCACTAGAAACAATTGTCCAACTCTCCCCCAACCATTTCCCTTCTCTTCCCAGCTTGCGTTCTGTGCCCGTCTGGCGTGGTGGGGTTAGTTATGAGTTCATGAATAGAAGCGGTGGAATGCTAACCCCTGTTTCCACCCTATTATATCAACATGACGGCTGCGGCAAGAACACCGGCAACCATGGCACTTCCGGCACCAACGGTGTTAGCGGCACCGGTATAAGTCGGCACCGCGGGTTTGGAAGCGTTCATTGAGGGCTTGTAGGTTGAAGCGGAAGGCAGATAGGTAGGGATATGGGTGGGCGGGCAATCATATCCGCAGCCAGCTGAGGAAACCGGGCGAGAAGTGAACGTGAGGGTGTTGGTCTGAACTCTAGTTGATGTGGTAGTATTCTCCCGACGCATAGAGGTATGAGGGGCGTTTGTGGGCATATATGTAAGAGTAACAGTGGTTGGCTGAGGGCCGCAGTGGTTGCAGACTGTGACTGTGGTGGTGAAATGCTGGGGGACATATGTACTGGGGCGGTAGGTCGGGCATGCGGTCGGGCAGTGCTCGGTCACAGTGTAGGTCTTCTTGCACATTCCTGTGTTGCAGATATAAGCGTAGGCAGTCTCATAACAAGTGCTGTACGCCAGACTGGTGGCAGTGCGCGTGCGAGTTTGGTTGGTGGTCGCGGTCACAGCGACCGGATGGATCTCAGTCTTGGTACTCGGAGCATAGGACGTAGCGACAGGAGAGATGATACTGGTGTACGGGGCGGAGGATGTCGGGTACTCGGGCTTGTAGGTTGGCTGATCCGGCTTGTAGGTCGGATGTTCGGGGTTGTGCTCGGGGTAGTCGGGCTTGTGGTTTGGGTACTCCGGCTTGTGCTCCGGGTATTCGGGTTTGCCATACCCATACTCATAGTCCGCTGGGGTGTCGTCATAGCCGTAGTCCCAATCGTTTTCATACCGGTCGTCGTGCTTCTTGTCGGCAGCGCTAACAGTGCCGGCGGCGACGCTCAGAAAGGCAAAGATGGCAAGGAGAGTAGGGTGCATGGCTTGGGTATGGGCGGATATGATAAAAAGTACGGGGGTGTATAGGGCAGCCTGGCAACAGCGCAATGAAAAGATTCTTAAAGAGCGACTGTAGGAGATATAAAAAAAAGACGAATGATCGAATGGTGGGGGTAGAGAGAGCGGAAACCTATGAGATTTATGGAAGCCCAAGTAGGGGAGTACCTCCCGGAATGCTGGAGGGGTAAACATAACAACATGCTTTGGTATGCTTGTCCATTCTCATGGCTATCTAGAGCCAATGTTGCAAGGGTTGATTGTCAATAGAGACGGGCTTATCTCAACGATAACCACCAGAGGTCAAATCCTGTGAGAACATGCAGACGGTTTAAGCTTTGCCTCATGAAGCACAACAAGCAAGGAGCTCGTGCCGGGTCGGTCTTTTAGTTGTGCCTTGCAGTACATCTTCCAATCTGAGTTGAAATTCCCAATGTAAGGGACGTCTGGGGACAGCACCAAAGCCGAAGTGACCATCATTACTCAGGAGCTTGAAGTGCCCGAGGATGCCATACCCATACTAATAATATGGCTAGACTTCCTTTGGATTCTCGAGTTGGCGCGAAACCAAGCTACGCGTTCGCAGCGTATTATGAATTCTCGCGATATGAATACCACAGCAAAGACATTAGGAAATTTCCGACAAAAAAGGGTTTCCGCATATAATGCCCACGACGAAAGGTCGTTTATCGTAATTCCTGGAGCCCCGGTTAACGACTACCGTAGGTAAGTAAAGGCTAACAGCGGAATTCCATACCTGAGGGATCCCTTGCGCGATGAGATGCTTGATGATGGCGGGAGTGCGCACGGCCAACCTACGAAAGTCTCCATACCAGTAGTTAAGCCCCGTCTACTAGACTTGGAAAGTGCAGACCTGATGCAGACACATCAAAGTATGGTATCATACCGGTACTCAAGTGGCCCACGGATATTACCGGAAAGCTGGATGTCTCAAACGCTGAGTCAGCTCAATAGCCTGATCTACACGTGTACGAGTACTTTTACTATGGATATATTAAACTGTATCCTACCGAAGTAAAAAAGTACCCAATTAGGATACCATTACCCAAAGTGGTATGTAAGAAACCTAGAAGGTTGGCAAAATGGGAGAAGGAGGAACGAATTTAGGCTGCCTTGCTGAAAAGACAAGACGAGGGAGGACCATGGGCAACACTTGAACTCGAGTTTGGCATTGCGGAGCCAACACTGAATCACGGGTGAAAAAGGGCAAAGATGCAGCAGGAGGCTTTCTCCAATGCCCTGGAGCAGTTGGGTGATTGGCCCCGCTTCGCCAAGTCAAGTAAATAGGGGTACTCGAGTCCCAGTACTCCGCAAGCGCAACAGGACCGACTTCACAATCACCAAATAGCAAATGCGGCTGCTTCCTGGCACCAAGCCGACGGAGTGCGGAACACTAGCATTCCATGGTTAAGCTGCGTGGAGTGCCTTTGAGGGAGAACTATGGGGCGTGAAACCTGGTGACCCGACTGGCATCATGATCCGTATGACACCGACGCGCAGCACTTGCACTCGAGTATGCGAGTACTAATACTACCAAGGAATAATTGAGCCTCGCGCTAGGACGTTGGAGTTGCCTTTTGCTGGTAAGGTCCCGCACCTCTTTGCTCTTTTTTTTGTCCCAAGCTGGGGCTTAGGTGGTCAGCTTTCGCAGTGCTTTGGCTCCCTATCCAAGAGAGGGAATTTTGAACGTCTTAGCGCGAGGCTCAATCATTCCTGTAAATACGGTATGGCAGACCACCAGGATCTCCCCTGAATGAATAGTTTCCTTGCACGGCAAAACATCTTCATCCCCAACCTGTTCAAATTACCCATTGTATTCGAGATATCCACTATGCTGGTAATAGGGTGCAGGCGTCCCCTCCGCCCCACAGCCTTCATACGCAAAAAGTAGGTTGCGGTTTCTCCCCAATGGTGAAAGAAGAACTAATTTGGCCAAATTCGGGAATAAGGCTTTCAAATGAACACTCAGTACTCGATGAGTATACAGTACCGGTACTTTGCTACCGGTAGTAGTACAGCACAGTCCAAACAGGTAAGAAGTACCCCAACGTTCGAGTACTATACAAGTGCACCAATTTAGCATGGGAGTTTAGATACGCACAGATAATCAGCAATATACCCCTGATCTCTGTGTCTGGGCACGGGTACTCGGGTAGACTACTCGTACTCGAGTACGGTACGGGTAGTGTGCAATATTTCTCACCTATTTCGAGCACTCGAGCACTTGCCCTAGAACGCACTGGCCACCCGGCGAATCCTTCTCAGCAAACCCCATTCTTGTTTCCAGTCGGACGAAATGCCCGACCACCGACTCTCAGATTCTAAGCAACCCCTGATGTGATATCATAGAGTGCTATCTCTTGGAGTGTCAGGAACGGGGGTTCGCGACTAAGCATGCTGATCCTCAATTGGCGTCATTCGAGTGCTGTGATTCGTTGGCGGTTCAAGATTACGATAATGCTGAGTCACTTTGGGGTTAAGAAGCTCGAATTTATAACCTTAAACAGCTAGCTGCTGACTTATCTGGATCTAGCGTTCTGGTAGCGAATCTCAGACACTCCAAGGGATCCACAAACGCCATAGCCTTGCAAAAAGTGGGTTTGGAGCTGAAGCGAGCTGCCGGTAAAGCGGATCTCAGGACCCCGAGCCAACAGGAGGGCACGAAGAACGCCACTCCCCACAGTTTCAACATGGGGAGCGACAATTGGGCAGGTTCAAGAAAATCTGCACTACGGTAGCGTCAATCTGCCCGTTGCTTGATTACGGCATTACTCGAGTACTCCTACAGAACCGGTACAAGTACTAGTACGGCACAGTGCCTAATCGGCGCGTGCCAAAAGTTCTGGCATCTGGGCTGGTATAGTAACCCAACAGGGCCATAATACATTCGCTATAAAATTTTGTCACTGTACCAGCAGGGGTATCAGAACTTTCGGCAAACGGCTGTGCCGGAGTGCACCTTCTATCGAGACTACAACCCTGGAACTTGACACCTGCAATTCCTCTTATCAGAAAAGGAATATTGCTTCTTCAAGTCCAGAGTTATTCCCCGCATCTCCCCAGTTCATCTAGGCATGCTCGAAAAGGCGCTCCTACGCTTGTGCTTGTCGGCGAACCCAAAGACTCAGCTCTTGCCAACTCCATTCCCCTGTGTCGGCCGACATGCTACAGTATCTTCTGCATCGTTCAATTTCTAAGCAGCCCGGCCCCCACTGTTGCGGTGCCTTTCCCCCGTTTTCTCTGCCGATTTCCCCTCTTCGTGCCATTAGGCATTCCCCGCATGCAGCAGGGGCTCTTTGACCCTACTAACTTTGTCAACCCTGTAATATCCGGACTCATGGGCAGATACTCCTCAGAATGATTGGCCTCTCCCTGGCATGGTATAAGATCACCAACTGGATCTCCTTGGCCGATACTGGCACCCGCAATTCTGTTCACCTGTCAAACCGAACCTATCGTGGGCTGACGGACTGATTGCTGATCATCTGCTAGTGGGTTTCGTGAGTCTTTGCAGTACGGTATTGGAAGAGTATCTTTGATCGAGCCTCGGGGTCCAAACTAACTGAGGCAGATCTGTTACCAGCTCGGGCCCCTGGCCGACCAAGGATCTCGCTGTTAGTCGCGACTATAGCCCTTAGGCTTGCATTATTTTCTCGGGCACTAGTTTTTCTAGCCTCCCGGATAGCATCTGAAGACGAAGGCAATTGATAACCAACCCCGAACCTTTAAGCAATCCGAATTCCTCATTGGGCTGGATATATCCAACCTGGGCACGAACTAGTCATAATTCGTGCTTTTCCTTCGCTTTCGCAGGGCAAGACCAATCATACCTTTCGCTACTGCCAGCACTCTCCTTGGTAGCAACATATCCTCCGACCCCCAACCCCAGTCCTATTGCTTTTTTGTAGAGTTTAGGCTCTTCAAGAACCGTTACGGTGGCGGCCCCAACCCTAGGAGGGGAAGCGAAAGCTCCTCCGCATGATGTTCTTGTACCTGCAAGCGTCCCCGTGCTCGAAAACGAACCGACGGCATTATCCAAGGAACTCGGTGGGCTTTCCCCACGGTCCATCACTCCCTCCTCAGATGACCAGGTTGTAACGGGTGGAAGCTTTCAGAAGGAAACCGCAGGTGGCGAGGGAGTGAACCCAAAGCAGAGTTGGTGGCGGAAGGAACGCCAGTTCAATCCCCTAAGATGGGGACCTATGCCTCCAGTCCCAACCCAGATGTCCGCTAGCAAGGAAGCAGATGCGGGGTTTCTGAGCAGGGTTACATTCGCGTGGGTGGGGCCGTTGATGAGAGTGGGGTATTCAAGACCGCTTGAGTCAGCCGATATACCATTAGTGGCACCCAATCGGAGTTCAACGGTCATTACGGATAAGCTTCAGGCCTCATTTGACCGAAGGAGAAGCCGGGGCGATCAGTATCCGTTGCTATGGTCTCTAAATGAGGTCTTCTTTCGGGAATTCTGGTTTGGTGGGCTTTGCAGGATTGCCGCCGATTCTCTGCTAGTTACGGCGCCGTTTGTGCTCAAGTGTGTAACCCATCATCCTTCGGACCAGCGATTCATTGGTCCTGGTATCCGTATGCCTACTAACCAAAGTGTCTCAGATATCTGATTCGATTTTCAGTTGAAGCGTATACCGCTTCCAAACGGGGAACGCCTGGGCCCCCTATAGGTCGAGGTATTGCCCTTGCATTTGGCCTAGCTCTCATGCAAATGCTTGGATCATTATTCAACAATCACTTCATGTACCACAGTACGATAGCTGGCGGCCAAGCACGGGCCGGGCTCATCGGGTTGATATTTTCCAAGTCGTTGAGGATCTCCGGAAGAGCGCGGGCCGGTGGCACATCGAGTCGGAATAACATGAACGATGCAGAAGCCACTGCCGAACAAAAGAAGAGGGATAAGAAGGATAAGAAGGGCGACGGAGAAGGAGTTGGTTGGTCCAATGGCAGGGTTGTCAATTTAATGAGCACAGATTCATATAGAGTTGATCAGGCGGCTTCTTGGTTTCATCTATTATGGACTTCGGCGTTTCAGATAATATTAACATTGATATTACTACTCATCAATATCTCGTACTCTGCTCTTGCAGGATTTGCGCTCCTAGTCTCGGGAGCACCGGTGCTGTCATGGGTGGTCAAAGTTTTGGCAGCTCGTCGAAGAGCTATGAATCAGGTTACCGATAAGCGAGTAGGCTTGACCCATGAGATCCTTCTGGGCGTGAGATTTGTCAAGTTTTTTGGATGGGAAAAAAGTTTCCTTCAGAGACTTGAATCGCTCCGGAGTAAGGAAATTGGTGCCGTCCAGTTCCTACTAGGGGTGAGAGCCGGAATAAATGCTGTCGGGATGAGTCTTCCCGTTTTTGCTTCAATGCTAGCGTTCATCACATATTCCCTTACCGACAATCGTCTTGACCCCGCATCCATATTCTCATCACTCTCCCTGTTCAACGCCCTTCGTTTGCCTCTCAACGTTCTTCCCGTGGTCATTGCCCAGACAATTGATGCTTGGGTGTCTATCCAGCGGATGCAGGAATACCTGTTCGCGGGAGAGATAGGAGATGAACTCGTAATCGATGATAACCCGGATTACGCTATTGAGGCTTCTGATGCGGACTTCACCTGGGAGGTTGTGCAGGCTGAGGAGAGACACGATTTGGACAAGACCAAAAGTGAACTAAAAGAGGAGAAACGTCAGAAAAAACAGGATAAAATAGACGAAGCCGCAAGAGAACGAGATGGCGAACTGGGGGCCGGAGGCACCCCCACCATAGCAACCGCGGAGAAGCCCTTCTCCCTCAAAGACATCAACCTCCATGTCGGCCACCAGGAACTAATTGCCATTGTGGGTTCTGTTGGCAGTGGCAAGAGTTCACTGTTAGCTGCGTTGGCCGGTGATATGAGAAAGACCTCCGGGAACATCAGACGAGGGTCTCGCGTTGCCTATTGCCCACAGTATGCATGGATACAAAATGCCCCTGTTAGAGAGAATATCATCTTCGGGCGTGAGTTTAAAGAGGACTGGTACGCAGATGTAGTCGGCGCTTGCGCGCTGCAGCAAGATCTGGATATGCTACCCTCCGGCGACCTAACAGAGATAGGCGAACGCGGAATCACAATTTCCGGTGGACAAAAGCAGAGACTTAATATTGCTAGAGCAATTTACTTTGATGCCGATATCGTGTTGATGGACGACCCTCTGTCTGCCGTCGATGCTCATGTTGGCAGGCATCTATTCGACAAGGCCATATGCGGACTCCTCAAAGATAAATGCCGGATCCTTGCAACTCATCAGCTGCATGTTATCAACAGGGTGGACCGGGTTGTATGGATGGAGGCTGGACGGATAGAAGCTGTTGGCACGTTCAATGAGCTGATGGAGACTAATGCAGGATTTGCGAGAATGATGGGCGAAATCGCAACGGAGTCGAAAGAGGCAGAGGAAAAGCCTCTTGGGGGCGATGAGATTGGGGAGGCGGCGGCAGGAAGGCCCGGGGACGACAATTTTGGTGAGAAAGATGACGGACCGCAGGCAAAGGCACTTATGCAGGCTGAGGAGAGGGCTGTTAAGAGCGTCCCTTGGAATGTATACAAAGCATATATCAAGGCCTCTGGAAGTTACCTAGTCGCCCCAGGAGTTGTGTTTCTCCTGATCATCTCCCAGACCTGCAATATTATCACGACACTTTGGCTAAGTTGGTGGATAAGTGATAAGTTCGGGCTTTCTCGAGCCACTTATATAGGGATATTCGCTGCGCTTGGTGTCGCACAAAGCCTCTTCATGTTCGCCTTCTCCTTTGCACTTACTATTGCCGGCACGGAAAGCAGTAAAGTACTCATGCACGAAGCCATGCAATCAACTTTGAGAGCTCCGATGTCATTCTTTGACACCACTCCCATTGGTAGGATTGTCAACCGTTTTTCTAAAGATGTCGATGTAATGGACAATAATCTTACGGATGCCATGAGAATGTATTTTTTTTCTCTGTCAAGTATATCATCCGTTCTCATACTCATCATTGTTTATTTCCACTATTTTGCTATCGCGCTAGTGCCATTGGCGATTGGATTTATTTTTGCGGCATCTTATTATCGGGCTTCCGCACGTGAGGTCAAACGGCATGAATCTGTTCTAAGGTCCGTGGTATTCGCAAAGTTTGGAGAGGCACTCTCAGGGGTGGCTTGTATCAGAGCATACGGCCTGCAAGACAGGTTCATCGCCGAGGTTCAAAAAGCGATCGATGGAATGGACTCAGCATATTTTATCACATTCGCGAATCAGAGGTGGTTGGGCTTAAGAGTGGACGTCATCGGCAACTTGTGTAAGTCTCTCAACCCCTCAACGATGATTGATAGCCTCATGTTAACACATGTTACCTTCCTCTAGTGGTCTTTACGATAGCGATTCTAGTGGTTACATCCCGATTTAGCGTTGATCCGAGTATTGCTGGAGTTGTGCTGTCATACATCCTTCAGATTGTAATGCTGATGCAGTGGATGATTCGCCAGTTAGCGGAAGTTGAAAACGCAATGAATGCAACGGAAAGAGTCTACTTTTATGGAAATTCACTACCTTCCGAAGCCGAACTGCATAAGGGAGCTATCCGACCCTCTTGGCCAGAGCGCGGTGAAATCACAATGCGCGATGTAGAGATGCGATACCGGGACGGTCTACCACTTGTTCTTAAGGGATTCAGTATGCACGTGAACGGCGGCGAACGCATCGGGATTGTCGGTCGTACAGGCGCAGGGAAGAGTTCTATTATGAGTGGGCTCTTCCGACTCGTGGAGCTGAGCGCTGGTAGTATCGAGATTGACGGGGTTGACATCTCTAAGATTGGACTCCACGACCTCAGGAGTAAATTAGCCATTATACCGCAGGACCCGACGCTCTTTCGCGGAACGGTCCGATCTAACCTGGATCCCTTTGGAAAGCATACTGATGAGGAGCTATGGGGGGCGCTCCGTCAGGCTAATCTCATCGAAGATACGCCGGCGGATGGTGCGGTAGCAAGCGGAAGAATCACCCTCGATGGGGTGGTGGAGGAGGAGGGTCTGAATTTCTCTCTAGGACAACGCCAACTCATGGCTCTAGCGAGAGCGCTTGTACGGGGGAATCGGATCATTGTCTGTGATGAAGCAACTAGCAGTGTAGACATTGAAACTGACAGGAAGATCCAAGGAGTGATAGCAGAGGGGTTCAGGGGGAGAACATTGCTGTGTATTGCTCATAGATTGAGGTATTTATAACACCATTTTGACGATATATTCCTTTTCCTTCCTCCGCCCATCACACGGACAACTAACGGACATACAGAACCATCATCAAATACGACCGGGTATGTGTGGTGGATGCCGGGGAGATTGCGGAAATGGACACACCTCTAGCTCTTTTTGATGGGGGAGGCATCTTCCGGGGTATGTGTGACAGGAGTAATATTAGGAGGGAAGACTTGGTCACAACCGGCGGCGATTATCAGGAGGAGTAGGCGGGTCGGAGCGGGTGGGGATAGAAGTGGGGAGTTCTAACTGGGGAGTGGGGAGTCGTGGGGGAAAAGGAAAATTGATCGGAGATGCGGAGATGTACTCAGGAAGTTTATAATAGTGCTAGGAGTGGCTCCCGATGCTTTGTCCATATTTCATGTGATAGATTCAGCATGTACCGGTATCATATCAACCTCGGGGAGAATGTTGCGGTTGGGGATTTTTTGCCTACCACTGCAAGGAGCGGGCTGGCACAGTACGAAGGTACAGCGCCTAAGTTTTGAATATTTTACTAGCAGGGGGTGTTACGCTAGCAGGGGCAAAGGCAGCAAATCGGGTATAAGGACAGTGAATTGGGTATAGCGATTACCCAATTCACCTCCTCATCCCTGTTAGTCGAACATCCCCTGCTAGTGAAATATTCAAAACTTAGGCGCTGTACCTTCGTAGAGTACGGCATTGTCAGCTCGCACATCGCACATAGCACATAAGACACGGAGAAGTGCAGCGCCGAACACGATAACAATACTTGTACAAGTCGAAATCAAAGGTACTACGAGACCTGCATATATTATAGTTGGCAGCAGGTCAGGAGGGAGTTAAAATAAGGGCAAAAGTAATATACGAAGCCAAGTTGATAAAAATAAAAATAAAAAGGCAATACCGCATGAGTTGGCTGTCCGAACGAATCCGGACCTAACACGGTTGAAGGATGGAGAAAAAAAGAGTCAGTGTGATCCGGGATCCAACAAAGCAGAAGGAAGGAAGGGAAAAGAGATACTGTGAAAGGGACCTGCATCCAACTCACTCACACTTTCGACTCTTATTTCTACTATACTGGGGCGAAGATTGGGGCAGATTTTGGATTGCCAGCTAGTTTTAATAAGCTAGCAATAGTGCTACCCCTAATAACCATCTTAGCATCACAAAGTGAATTACTATTTTCCTAGTTGCTAATACTGATAGGCTTTTATAGACCAAACTCGGAGGTTTTACAAGTGCACACGAATATGTTTCGTATAGGATGGGGATTATTTGGTTGGTTAACTACGGCCCCGTCGCGTACGAAAATATATGCCCGGGTATGATACTTGTACAACAACCTGAACACTAGAAGAAACTATTCATCCGGTAGCTTCTGCCTTAAAAGTAGCCATGTTAGGCTATTAATATATCGGTGAAGCAATTCTTACTTCCCACTTTTTCCTTCACAAAGCTCAAAAAGACTTGTTGGAAAGGGGATACTGTAGAGAGGGAAATGGTATGCAAAAAAAGAAGAAAACCCTACAGTTAAATTAGAAGGAGTAGGAAGTATGATAATAGTTAGAGGAATCCTTCAAATCCTAAGTTAAAAAACAATCAACCCAGCTTTATCAGAGGAGGACTTGCTTAAATTATTGCTTACCTAATTCTCTAAACCAATCCAACGCCCTACATATCAAAAAGCCACCACTCTCAGAAGCTAGCGTCCTGAACCTCTTCAGCAAATCGCTCGCAGCATCTGAAGGGGGATGAGATGCACTGTGTAGCTTGCATTAATCTCCGTGGGGATTCCTCTTCCTTCATTATTGAGATCACTTTTTTCCCCAAGACTTTTCAATTTCCTCCCCGGTTTACCAAACAGTAGCCTCTGCCGCACTCTTTCTTTTCTTCTTTTCTTCTCACTCCCTTCTATCAAGACAAGGAATATATGGCTTTTATCATCCCCCACGTCTCTTTCTGCTGCGCTGCTTTGTTGGGTCTCTGTTCAGAATTTCAAGTGTATGTACCATGTTTGTTGCAGTGGCCCGTTTCCCGGTCTTGGCCCACTTCCCTGTCGGATACGTTATTTGAGAGCCAATACAAGCCTCTTGCATTTTGGTGTCGCATTGGTAACAAAAGAAACTACCCCCCACCTGGGTTTTCTTGCAAAATGCATAAGTTGAGCCAACTACCACAAAGGCGCACAACAAGTTCCTCCCTTCAGGCAGCGTACCGTAGTTATCCGACGAAAGTGAATCACTGAGTATTTAACATAATTATTATGGAATTTCTGATCGCTTTTTTTTCCCACCGAACACCAGGAGTAGGTGCGTGAAGCCAGCGGGAACTGTGCCATGAGTAGCGGTCACCAGGAAGTCCCATACAAAGTTGCGTGTCTTGGCAGTATCTTTAGTCCTCTCCTCTACAAGTAGAACTGTCTAGCATAGTTTTCTGTAACCCGGCCTTTAATTATGTGAATCTTCCTTTTGAATTGTGCCATCTAAAGAATCACTAAAGTTCCCTAGACACCCTTTCAGAATAGACATTTTATAGGGTAAGCCTGGTGGGGGTCTGCTGCTATGTTCCCAAGCTCGTACTTCCTGCCTGGGATAGCGCCTATGTCCGTCCATCTGTCTGTGCTGTGGGTTCCCTGCCTGTGGATCTTTTTTGCTCTGCAGGTTTCTTTCCAGTCAGCGGGCAGCAGCCGTCCGCCTGTCTGGCTAGAAGATAAGACAAAACAAGACAAGTGCCAGGGGAGATGTTTTTATGCAGTGCAGGGATTATTTTGCTACAGTAGTTAACCCACATAAATTAACTGTTCACAGACATCACCCCTGACACTTTTACGGTATGATAGGCAAAACAAAAACGTGAAATAGTGTCAGCCGCAAAAGGACTCTTCTCGCAGTATTCAGAGGAACGGGTGAGTGCCAGCCGCACCACCATTCATCAATCCTCAGTCGGTTCCCAACCCAGACCCAACAACCAATGGTTCGAATACTTCAACCCTACCGCTATCACTGCCCCTCAACCAGCGAAAAAAAAAGAAAAGAAAGGCAAACCCCCCTGCTGGGTTTAAGTTAGGCCTTTCCTGGCACCCTCGAACCTAGCCCGATGAAGAAGAAGAAAAAGAAAAAAAAAGAAGGAAGGAAAAAGAAGAAAAGAAAAAGCCGAGTTCTCATCTTTCCCTTCTTCTACCCTCTTATCCCCCTCCATCTACTTACTACCCTTTCGATCCCGACAATTTTAATATCGTGGTATATACACTTCCCAACTCAAGCATTTCACCTCTCTCTGCACCTTCACCATCACTAAGCGGCACAGAGAAGCTACGATCAAATGCCGTCATCCGTGCCAACGCCCATCACGATTCTCACGGGATTCCTTGGGTCCGGGAAAACAACATTGTTGCTCAAGCTCCTACCACAGCTACCGGCGAATTACGGGCTTGCATTGCTGAAGAATGAGTTTGGCGATGTGGCGGTCGATAGTCGGTTGGCTTCTCAGGGGTCTATCTCTGGGGTGACGGAGCTGCTTAATGGATGGTTTGTTATTCATGTTCCCGTTATCCCTTAAACGGGTCACAGCCGCGGGGTAGCCAATTGACTTGTGGTGGGGGGTTGTAGCATCTGTTGTAATCTCGTCGGGCAATTGGGGAGTGCACTTGTCACATTGAGAGCGGATTACAAACCAAATAGGATTGTCATCGAGACTTCTGGGAGTGCTTTTCCCGCTACGCTTGCTATGGTTTGTTCCTACCATCATCCATTTAATATACTAATTGTGCTAATGGTGAGAAGGAAGTAAACCGTGTCATCTCCGAAAACCCCAACTCCTTCGTCCTAGACGGCGTAATCCTGGTAATCGACGTGGAGAACTGGACTGGTTACGCCGACACCTCGTACACCGCTAAGCTACAAGCCCGGTACACAGACCTGATAGTTCTGAACAAGTGGGAAGGCGTGACGGAACGACGGGAAGACGAGGTCCTAGACAGAATCAGGGATGTGAACGAGGACACACCGGTTGTGAAGAGCGATAAGGGATGGGTATCCAAGGACGTAATATTTGGCGTTGACAGCGGTTTAGCGAGGGAATTGTCTGCAGCAACGATAGCACGCAACCACGAGCACGGTGGAGAGAGTGGAGAGGAGCATACTCAAGAAGTAGACGTTATATCTGTAACACTACCATACCGGGCCGAGGAGGGTGGGAAATGGATTGATCTGGAGGCGCTCGATCGGTTCCTAACGTCTGCACCAAAGGATGAAGTCTACAGGATAAAGGGATCCATCTTCTCACAGACAAAACCGAAATCTGATCCACCACTGACTAAAGACGCGCACCGCTTCATCCTAAACTGGGCATTCGGTCGATGGAACTTCACGGCCCTCACAAGGTCTAGTGTGTCTACAACAATCGAAGCACCAGCCCTACGTCCTACCACTTCCTCATCCGCGAATTCCACCGCGCCACCAAGCCCTTCGGAAGAATACCAACGAATCGAAGTGATTGTCCAAACAAGTATAAAAACCACTGTGGAGTCACGGGGCGAGAACGGTGAGGGACAGGAATGGGATGGCGAACCAGTGGGTAGGTTCGTGGTTGTTACCGCCCGCGGCGAGGGCGAAAAGTGGCGGAAGCGGATTGAGAAGGAGCAATGGATCAAGTTTGACTCGGAGGTTTTTGAAACCGGGCTGCAAGTTTTCCAGATTACGTAGCTTGCCCAACTACCAATGGTGCGAGGGAAGGAGGAGAAAAGTGATGGAAGTAGGCGGGGTGTTGGTGGCGTTGAGGCTTCTTTGGGATTTTGTGATATATACTTTTTTCGAGGTGGGTTTAGAATGTACTGACGGCATGAGGGGAGGGCCGAGTGGTCTGGGGAGGGGGATGAGAAGGCACGGGAATCGTAATAAAGGGAATTTGGGGGGCTTTTACGGGGTACTGTAGTCGTCAGATATTATCGCGCGGATGGAAATGAAGATGGCCAATTTCCTCTCTCACAGTTGCTTCGCCATATTCATATACCCTACCTCTCGAACCAAAATAGAGTCCGACCGACAGTAATAATCACAACAGATCACTCGAAAATAGTCCCTAATCCCACAATCCCTTCAACAGCGGACAGACTATGGTGCAAGACGTTGACTATACCCCAGAAAGCGCGAAACCCCTAAACTAGTGCCCGCCGCTCCCGACGTCCGAAACACAGCACCAGCATTACTCCCGGTATAAATTATATATGCCATACCCCCTTTCCTCTTTCTCGGGAAGGAAGGAGAGGATGGAACCCCCTTACGTCAATCATCCCTTCCCTTAAAAAATCGTTCTTTTCTATGACAGGATACGTAAATTTTCGCTTCATGAGTGATGTAATGTACACAGGCCTACCTATACTTTTCGGGGAGTTCTGGCACGAGAAGCTAGGCTTCCCGCCGGGACGCAATGTAATGCTGTGGCACTATACGCCCAATGTAACAATGGAAGGGAAGGAGGTAGGAGGGGTAACGTTTCACTAAGCCATTAGCCCGGTCAAAGGGTTAGGCCCCGTCGCAGTGCGTGAGGGTGAGGGTGTGGTGAGTGATCGCTAAGTCCTATATAGCAGCCGAACCGTGCGCACTTTTTGCGCGGGGTCGGGGGGTAATACCTACTGTATGGCCGTCTTTTTTTTCCTTATTCCTTCTTTTTTTTTTTTTTTTTTTTTTTTTTTGCTAGACTGTAACTTTAGTTTACGGTAACGGGTAGGTGCTGGGGTGCGGTATAGTGTGCTGGCGGGTTTGCCGGTGGGTAAAGAGGGGTTGGGTACACGTAAAGTAGTAGTAGTGTACGATGGGCTACCTCTTTCCAGCAGTATATCTTGCGTGAAAGGGCAAAGTTGAGCTGTTTAGGGTATGATAGCAGATGCGGGCGGGCGGGCAGGCAGGCAGGCAAGCAGGCACAAGATCACACTCTACAGTAGGGAAATTCGCCTCCCGTCATCTATATCTATCTATATTACCTTGCTGCCTGTAGGTAGGTACTCGTACAGAAATAACTTGGGCCTTCCCGGTGGCCGATCAGTCGAGTTGTGAATCCTGTGGGTGCCCCGAGCCAGCAACTATTCCCCAAATGAGATGAGAGAAATGAGTCAATATACGGTATAAGGCAGTCAGTCAGATCGGGCCCTTGGATGTATGCCACTTTCTACTCGACGAACTGACCGACCCGAATAAACTGAATGTCGTCGGAGGTAAGTTTCCAGTTCAGTAATTGGGCATGCTATTCCCCCCCCCTCCTCCCCTCCCCCACGCAGCGGAGTTTCCCGTAGAGAAAGAGAGAGAGAGTGAACACGATAGCACATACCACTCGTGATCATTGGGCATCACTCGCAAGTCCTCCAGTCTCATCTCTCATGTCTCCCTTATGCTGTTCGAACCACTACGATAGTATATGTTGGCTCCTCCCCTCTCATTTTCCCTCGATCGCTCATCAAACAAGGGGGTATTCCGATTCTATGGATCTATGCAGGGGAGGTATTATTATACTCGTACAGGGGCATATGTTCCAATGTGGAGCTATCATATGATAAATGCCCCCGTGTTCTTGTGGCGGTCACCAAGCCAGCCAGCAGATTTCTCCTCCTTACATTTGACTTTGGACGGCGATTTGAAAGGAAAAAAATATTCATCAGCACTCACTCGGAGTGTTTTTTCTTTTTTTCTCTTTTTTTTTTGTTCCCTTTTCTCTTTTATGATGTTGGAAGACCATCTGATCACATGTACAGTAGGTATTAGGTTAGGTTATTTCATGCATCGCGCATATTTTATTTCACCGTCCAACCTTTACACATTTACCGGACAAATAGCTGGAGATTGAATCCATTAGGTCGGTAGCGAATTTGCTCGGTAGGGAGCCCGAAAGGAAAGAAAGAAAGGACTGCTTCGTGGGGTGGGGGGGAGGGGGCAACCAGATCTAGAAAATTTAGGCTCGATTGTGAGGCGTTTTTGTTTTTCTTTTTTTCTGTGTTTTTTTTTCTACTTCGTTTCATTCGCTGTTGAATACTACCGGGATTGGCGAGAACCACATTTGACCTCTAGAGCGCAGAGGATTCTGCCCAGAACCACGGGAAAAAAAATCTCGCCAGCGGTGATATTTATTTTACCTTCCGCCGAAAAAAAAAAGTGACGGGTCAGATTTGCCCTATTATGTTACCGGTATCACTGATCTCTTTTAATTCCTGCACTTTTTGAGCGGGGGGGTTGGGGTTGGGCTGGGTTGGGTTACTGGAGATCAGCGCCATCCATACCCAGAGATTGGATTCGTGATGGGGCGCATTTTCAAACTCAGGGACGTCGGATTACTGCAACTGGCAGGGCAGACCCCGCTCTCTTGATTGGGGAGACTGGAGAATAGCATTGGCATACTGTATTGTTCCGTGTATTGTAGATCCAGAAAGTCTGAGTGGAGCTCTTCCTACTGTGTCTCAGTTGGCGTCCTTATCAACACGGCGGCGGTGCCGCGGCCCTAAGTTAAGTTAGTTTAAAAAAAGTTGACACTTCACATTAATAGTAACTGGGCTTTTCTTTGACCGTTGGTCGGAATCTCCCAACTGACCAGCCCTCCCGACATCGGCCCGGCAATTGTATCTGTGGGCAGCAGCAGTCAGAAAATCAACGTCAACTCCTCTTTAGTGCTCTATGCACGAGCACTGTATGCACGCTGCCTTGGTGGACATCAAGCATGCCGGCAACGCACCTCCTAGGAGCTATTCGACTCGCAATTGGCTATGTCGCTTGTATCGGAGGATTCATCCTTCCTTCTTTCTATCCTCTCTTCGTTATCTGGCTGGAATCGGGTAACCGGTTGGCTGAAGAATTATCGATTTTCTGAATTTCTTTTAGCAAACCCTCTCCCACCCCCCCCCCCCCCCACATCGTAAATCCGTTGTGTGTGCTGAAACATAATGCATAGGCCTTTTTTTTTCGTATTCATTTGGCTGTTCAAAACTGGATCCCAAGGTTTGTGCGTGAACGCTATTATCGCGCGGAACGGCAAACTGGGGATATCCAGCTCGTCGAAAGGCGGTGCATGTGCGGTGCCATAGGGGGCTTGGGTCTCTGGAGTTGACGGAGCACTCAGTCGGAGTGCGTTTATCCGGTATATTGATGTACGGTACCAGAGGGATGCAGGTGTGGTCGTGTTGACCCAATTGCCAGCTCGCCGCAAATGCATGAAGGATTGTGTTGTCAAGGCTCGAATAGGTATCTATCACCGCACCTCCACCTTCCACCAATGGCCCTGCTGCTGCTGCCTAGTGGGTTGAATAGATGAATGAAGGACATCTTCACCAACCACAACTTTCTGGGAAAACTCGCTAGCTACAGCGGAGCCCACGTCCCATTCTGTGCAGCGTATTGCGAACACTCATGATACGTATAATACATCGCCGTAATTCACTTTACTCAGCTGCGGGCGCTGCACCTCCTAGTCTCGGGATTCCTGGGCCCAGCCGCCGAGTCACAGCAGGATCGACGTTTCCCCAAGCCCTATCAAGTAAGAGCTCAACACTCTGCGAGAGTATTTGACACCCCGAATTGCTAATTCAGGCTCTGAAGTGCTCGGCCCTTAGGGGTACACAATGGAAACGTATCATATGGATCGTAGGTAGGAGATACCCTACTTTATTTTAAGCCCTTAGTGGGGTGAGGATTAGTGTTATGATATATCGGAGTACGGATCCACCCAATTGTCAGAAATGAGGACGCTCCACCCTGGAAAGGTGCCTTGACACAATTCAGTGAGTTCCAGAGCTCTGTAGATCGTGAATATCCTCTTTGAAGATACGCTAGGTTTGTAAATCCGGGGAACCGGCTATCCTCACATTAAAGCATTTTGGCGACATACGAAGCCCTTCAGGTGCACCAATAAAGTCCTAGGCACGGCCCTAGACTCTCGAGGATCGCTGGCAAACCTGGTATTCAAAACAGCCGTGAAGCAGAGACCGCCGGAAGAACCGGGATATGTGGTAGATCACATTTTCACTGTAGCACTGAACTACCGAGATTTACTTTATCATCGCTTCCTGCGATCCTTTCCTATCCGGCGGAGGAGGAAGGGCCTTGCTTCGTGCTGCTTAAAGATGCAGCTGGTCACGTCACCGCTTCAACACCCAGCAAGAGGAAGCCGCGTGATCGGGTGAGTCTGCTCCCCAATGTATTCCGGTAGCGGGGCTTTGGCCAGCAGGGTGTGTGCATGAACGGGTCCCTTGGAATTGGAAATCGCGGGCGGGGGTATTAGTCCAATATGCGGTTATCAAAGAGGGCGGCACCTTTCGTGCACTTACTAACTTAGGATGGGGGAAGCTGCAGCTCTGGCGACTGCGGCTGGAACAGCAATCAACACCCTATCTTACGGGCCGCGAGCTGTTCAAGCAGGGAGTGTTGTGCCGACGTAAGGGGCTGGAGAGATTAGCACTATGGCAATTCAGGTATGCTTGGAAAATTGAGAGGAATGTTGGATCTACAGTATCTCCCACCCTAATTCGAGATCAGTTAGCCAAAGCTGCTAGTTTCACTGTGACTGCGACGTCGCCGTCAGACGACAAGCTTCCGATTGCGAAAACCCCTTGGGGGGGCACACAATTACTATATAATCACACCTAACTGAGCTAAGGCAGCTCTGGATCTGACTGTGGTATCGGTGCCGGTCACACGATGACTTGTGGGGACCTCCAACCATTCCTCAGAGCCCACAGGCAGCCAGCGAAGGGGTCTTGTATTTATGGTAGAGTGGCAGATGGATTCAGGGGTGACACGGGCCTGATACTGCCAGCACCATATCATTCCGAGCCGGCATAAGTCAAGACATCTAATTTCAGGGTAACCAGCACCCCTTACTAGATCCGTTTGATAGTGCGAGGCGCCCTGAAGGGCCAGCAAACCACCTTGGACAAATCATGGATACTCATGACACCCACCCGCATATCAGGAGAAATTCCGACGAGGGCCAAGAGGAAGACGCATATCTGGAGGTCCCAAAGCAAAAGGTTGCCGGAAAAATTGCAGTTGGAGTTCTGTAGACGATTTCGGACCCCAGGCGCTTAATGACAGAGTGAGACAGGAGGAGATTGGGCCTTGGGTATTACCGATTCCCAGCGTTTCCGTAAATGGTCGACACCCGTCACTTCTAGAGTTTGTGATCTAAGGTAGGAAGCAGAAAATATTTAGATAGTCGACCTAGTCTACACACCTGCCGCTATTCAGTGGGTATCGAAATGGTAATACAATCCTTCCTACTCACCGCTCGAGAGCGTGCGGTCAGGGCCCCCATGGCTAAACACATTTCTACATTTGATCAATTCGTCGCCCTAAGGCGTGACTTCCGGGTTTAGGATGGATGCATTCCGGAAACACGCATGAGATGTGAAACACCGGGTTTGCTTTCTCAAGTGATTGGGGCCATACCGAGTGAGAATTTGTGATCAACCTTCCCTGCTAACGAAAGCCACGATGGAGGAGTTGCTGAGGGGTCTAGAGATTCTGGGAAAATCTTCAGCATGGGGTGAACTACTTGTGCTAAAATACTATTTGCTACAGCTGCAATGGGTAGACGCCTGACCGCGGTGTTGTCGAACATGATGGCAGTGTAGGACACTTGGAGTTTAGTTGTTCCACGATCATCCACCGGCGAATATTAGAGGAAGATTTACTGAAAGCGTCGCAGTTAATTCCATTTCTCGGGTCTGTGGTCCGATTGTGGCAGGTGGGGTGTAAGTTTTAAGCATGGATTGTTTTAGTGGGCACTTGAACGCTAGGACCCTAGAGCAATGTTTTGAGGGACCACTACCGTGGTTCAGTTTCAATGTCATTAGCACAGTCACAACAAATCCCGATTCCTGGGCTTATCGGATTCCCCCTCGCTCGGGAATAGAGCCCTTTCTGTCCTTGACTGCATATACTATCCCCGCTTCACCATGGGGGTATTTCTCTCCAGCACCCTTCACTATCAACTCTTATGCACCACCCAAGTTAGAGAGTCTCACTTGTGCACACATCTCCGGGACCTATCCAGGTAGTAAAACCTGACCTACCCTGGATTCATCAGTATGTAGTCAAAGTCATAATGTGTAGGCGAAATTAGCGCAAAAAGAAAACGGTCTAGTTAAATCCAGGCCCCTCCGAGACAATAAATCAATCAACATTGATTGTCATACGTACCATGTCCCTCAATGATAGTGAATTCAGGCGGTTGGGTCTGGTATTGGATTGATACCCTGGCTATACTAATCATACATTTAGAGAGGATTCTAACTGCTGTCGCTCCTCAGCTCTTCTATCTTAGAAGTTATAATTAGAAGGCCACTTTGGGGCCTTTGGATTTCACTATGTCACTCGGATTTATCACAAGTCTCTGATGATATGGAAACTTCCAGATGTAGTCCCGGTAATCTATGAAAGTACATGTAGATTCTTGAGTGAGGCCCGGAAACCGGGAAGCAGCGTGGGAATTACGCCTGTAAACAAAAGCTTGGGAAATTTACAGAGGCCGGCTAGGGAGAGAGGAAGAGAATGTATGATACATCTCCTATTTACTTAATCTTAAGTAAACGGATATAGGGCAACGGAATGCACGGGCAATCCAATTGGCCAGGGTCTCAAACAGAAGGAAACACTTTGCACAATAACGCCTCGTAATAGATCGAGCTTTTTAATCTATCTGACGACTGCGCTCAGATGTGTCGGTGAAGGTCGGAAAACTATTTCTATTGATCCCATACAAATCCCTACGGAGGCAAGGGTTGCGTTTTCTGATCTTTATGAACATACTGGGGTAGCTTGATGAATCATAGCAATTCACCAATCCTCACTCGGCTGTTCTGGAGCCCAACTGTCGGAGGTCACACGGAAGAGGCCGGAGATGCAGTATATAGTAATGGGACTCGAACAATGAAAGAAAGAGAGAGATTGATTCTATCTTGCTTTCTCGCCTATAGACATGCCAGAGACTCAGAGACTGCAGTACTTTATAACAATCCGCAGTATCAACATACATCAACATGACTCTAGTTACTTTCTCGTACCCCACATTCCAAGTAGCCTGGCCATTGGCCGAACATATGTGCACCGCACATCACATTGAAGTAATACTTCCGATATCAACTGGGGGGCATTTCAAAACGTATTACAACTATTGGTCAGGCTATCTCCCATTCAGCAGTTACAAGAGGATGCGAGAGTAGTTTCAGGATATTAAGATTATCTGACTGAACTAGGAGTTGTATCGTTAAGACTGGATTCAGGAGGTAGCTTACAAGTTCCGGGCATATAGTACCCGAACACTTGCCAGCAGTCCCACCACAAGATTGGTCGGCTAATTTGAAACAGGGACCATCATGAGTTCGGGTCCGGGGGGCAGCGGAGTAGTCGAGCATTAAAAAAAAAAGCTCGGCGAACCACCTTTTTGCTGGGGGGTAGGTCTAGGGTCGGTAATACCCTTGGATCGGTTCCCACCGAGTCTCCTGGGCCATTAGACCATAGGAACTGGCCGATAATACTCTTTCTTCTTGATCTTTTAACTGCTTCTTCAGAAAATATACAGTTCAGGCGCCTGATACTTTATCTTTGGTAAAAAAGGACATTGGTATCCAATCATAGTAGTACTCTCTCATGATGTCTATAGAACGAGGAACGAGGGGTGCGGGGGGGGGTTCCGGTGTATATCTATGCTCTACCTTCAAAAAACTCGCTTTCTTTCTCAGAGGACCAATGTTCCCCGAATTCCATGGCTAGTATCCCCGATGTGACTATTATTTGGGCCAGGAAAGGACAGGGATAAAAAAATATGTATGGAGAATTATCTATGCGTATCTGACCGCCCATACAGGACTCGGACTGAAGTGTTCGGGTTCTATATGACTGTAACTTGTGTACAAGTGGTGGAGAAAGTAGTATATCCTGATGGCGATTCAGGGCAACCAGGGCAGCAATTACACAGAAAGATAGGCTAAGAAATATCCGATGAACCTCTTGTGTCAACGGGAGCCTCTGAGGAGTGCGGATTTCTGATACCAGAACTCTTGGTACTCCCAACAGCTTCCTTGAAGTTCTTTATTTGTTTCAAAAATGAGTCCTCTAAATGTAGTTAGAATAGTCAACGTTGTTGCTGCGCTTCCTCTCATTACCACAACTCAATGCTCCATCCCCCTTTGTCTGCCTCTTCGCTGGGGGCCATGTTAGGGGGATGTGGTCTGGATGGTGGTCCCGGACAATCTCGTGAATGTTGTGGGATGGCATGCGGTTATGGGTTTATGCAGATATGCAATTGCGCGGATATGCTGACATGCGGGTATGCGGATATGCCAATATGTGGCCAGGCGATATACTATTATATCTCCTGGTTTGTCCTTAGCCAGCGGAGTAGCCATTTAGTCCACCGTTCTTCCATGTTTCGTTGTGCTTAGAGCCTATTGCGATTGCACTTTTGTTCTTTTATCCTTTCTTTCTTTCTTTCTTTCTTTCTTTCTTTCTTTCTTTCTTTAGGCTCCAACAAATGTATTCATGTTATAGCTGATCTTTGCTTTTTGTGGCTCAGTATCCAGAAATTTCTGGCAAGAATACCTGATATCTCTCCACAGATGTTTTGTTGGATTGTGTGGTACGTTGTGTGAGGTGAGATGTTCGTTAAGGACTAGTCGTACAGGGAAACACCCGTGCCAAGCCCACTCCCGCACAACCAATGATAGACCTAGCCCATAGACATGACCTAAGTGGGTAGCTGTACCTCGGCGTATCGTATAGCTAATAGAGTTAACATGTTTGAGGATAGAACATTTACAAACACATTGGGACAGATTTTTATTCGGGATAGGGACCCGGGAAAGACGGAACCGAGCCTGTAGTTACAGCTGCAGGAGCTGTGCCTAGTATTGCTACTATATGTCACTCGGTCTACAGGCGGGGGGCTACCCGGGTGGGTGATAGAGCCTAGGGAAAGCATGAAAGAAGAAAAGAACAAAAGTCCAATCGCGATAGACCTTAAGCGGAGCGTCTAAAGATGGAGGAACGGCGGACTAGATGGCTGCTCTCTCTCTCTAGCTAAAGATAGGCAAGGAGATATATCTCTCTATCTAGCTAACAACAAGACACTCCCGAAACTCAACAAACTCTAAAGAAACACGCAGCTGAAAAAACCTGATCCCTAACAATCTCAATCAATCTAGAACCATCCTGATATCCCATGATCCTCCGTGATCCCTAAAGCCTATGTCCCGCCAGTGTGCCAACTCCCGTATGCCCAGTGACATAGGGTATGAAAGGAACAATGAAGCCAAATATCCGATATGATATGATACCTCATACTTTATGGCCAGAGAGAAATCAAAACTATGAAACCGAGACCCTATTCCTAGCGACATAGGATGTGAAAACAACCCACTGCAAAGTGTCTAATCGCCGCAAACCACAAAGCCACATGCCCTATAACCGTATATCTCCTAGCCGCATATCCGCATATCATATCATACCTGCATATCCGCACAACCGCCTAACCGCATGCCCTATAGGCAATCCAACAGAGAGCCGCCCAGGAGGGTTTAAAGTCCTTAGCATAGGAGGATAAAACGAGCTTGAGCAGCCAGTTTGTTCAAGTTCAGAGAGGACACTAGTCTGCCGTGGTTGGCCGCTGCAATAATGGGAGTGAGGAAGATTGTTCTGGAGTCATAGCGGTTGACGGAGAAGGCTCTCTGGACACAATTTTCCTTTTGCTATCACTGGATGCGAGGAGGAGTGGGGGAATGCGTGGAGATCTATAAAAGGATTAAGGTGGTTTTATCATGTTTTATATACTACAGCCTTTACGAGGAGTTGAGTTAGAGGGCAAGAGAACTAAAGTTATAACCACACCTTTTCTCCCTTTCCTGCCCAGTGTTCCGGCCCCAAAGATTCTGCTCACTCTATCCCCGCGCCATTCGTTACTGGCTCTAAGAAATGCTTAGTACAAACAGCAGCGTAATGGATGTGGAGTCAGGTCACTGGCTCCCAGTAGTTTTTAGACTCCTCGCAATCTTATTCCCCTCCTCCGAAGATTGAAAGTGAAATTGATTGGTGTTGGGGTTAACGGGAGCCAACTGATAAGAATAAATGTGAGAGCTGCCTGAAGTGGACAGTGTACTGTGGTTGGCCATAGAAGTTTATAGAATGTCCCCAGCTATTGAATTCTTCGCGGAGTTAGAATTATTCACCGAGATGGTTCTATGGTCATGCCTTCCATCTATTATTATTAGAGTGAGCGGACAAATGGGGGCATACATCGAGAGAAATCGGCGGGTGTAGGAAACGATGGAGCTATCAAGATAACTTCCCTATATCTCACATGTATACTCATTTTTTTGACTAGTTAGTTTGGAGAGTGACAAGTGAACGAAGTTTCCGATTATACCGTTCCTACAGTCCAGCCCAATTCCAGTCTGAGCTTTCGATCGCTGCACAATTCGTTAGTTGTCCTCCGACAATCAGTGAGGAACAAGTCATAGTGGAAGAAGTATTCGCACATTCCAAAGCCATAGGAAACGGCCGGAGGTATCATTTCCCCCTATTTCTCAGCCCTGGCAGCATTCTCGGCCGTCCCCGGCGGCCAGTCGCTCCTTGAGTTATGCTGAGCTTTTGAGGAATGGATCCACGGGCCTCCGCATCACACTATGCACTTTAGAGAGGGCACTGGAGCCCGCCCAGGTTTTCTTATACCTTTATTTTCAGTCCTAGCTTTATCCAAGATCTTCAGTCTTGCTCTGGCTCCTCTTGAAACTTGTACCTACGCAGTCCGCTGGAGCTTTTGTTGTTTCTAGGGAGTGCCTGGCGGGACAGCTCTACTGAATACATATCCAGATGCCCCATCTTGAAAATCATTCAAATTATTCCTCCCCCTCTCTCCACATCCCCCTGATAGAAATTCCATCGAAATAGCCCTAAATAATTTTGTTTAGGGAAGTTACCCTGGCCCTCCGTGGCTGCCCTCATGGAGGATGCTGATATCGGGCACCAGGTGCAGATTGAGGGGGTTATCACTTCCCTGCCGCCCCGCGGCATAGGTTGACTCTTCTCTAGGCCTATAAGCTACCAATCTATTAGAAGGATGTGGTTGGCTTTGGCGGTTGGGAGAATGTGCCGGATCGTTTGGGTGCATTGCAGATTATTCGGGAGTGTGATAGATTGTTTTAGTAATTTAACAGTTTACGGAGCAGATTCTTCTAACATGTCTTTACTATCTCATCACGGGAGTGCACGGAGGAATAGGGGCATGCGGTGAAATAGAGATAGGTGTAGTGATCCATGGAAGAATCAGGACGTGTTATTTGTGTTTTACTTACACATCTGTCCTTACAGATCGCTTAATTTTAGTTGATAGCCAACGGATGAAGTAATAGTGGTGGAAGTTACATTTCATATCCTTCCTACAAAGTGCCTAAATCCTACGTGAACCCTCCACTCTACCGCCTACCGCTACCGGGCCCTTATTTCCCACCTTAACATAACTCTCCCTATCCAGTAGCGCTCAGTGAAATTAGAGCAACAAAGTTAATGGGAACCTTTCATCTATAGAGTCGTTAGCTTAGCTGCAGCCTACTGCAGGTTGTGTTAAAGAGACGTCTATGCCGTATTATGAAGAAGTTTTTATGTACTTAAGGACCTGTTTGTGCCATCCAGAAAACCAAGCAATTCACTTCTACCACAAGTCCCCATATACTTGTCCCGTATTTGGCTCGATTTGAAACTGCCGTGATACACCATGACCGAGTGATTCCACATGAACATATTCCCCCAATACCGACCAAGTCTCCCAAAACCTGCAAATATCACCCACACTTCCTCTCAATAAAACCGATCGGGGAATATTTGGAGGCTGAAGCGTTGAAACGTCGTCCAGTTCCCCGGATCACCTCGCCACTATTGCATTGAGTTATGACCAGCATGCGATGTAACTCAGAGGCTCCATTCCCCTCAAACAGCACACACCGCATCTCCGCCTTTTCAATTCTGCTCCAGAGGTGAAACGCCCTAGCACAAAGCCCTATCTACAGCTAAAGAAACCCAAAAATCCAATATGGCACCGAAAAAGGGAGAGAAAGGGGCAAGGAAATTAAGATCCGAACTCCCACCAGGCAAACCACCCTCCCAAGCCCCCCCAGCCCAAAAGCATGCCACGGGATCCTGCGGAAGTACTGGGCACTGCAACGAGCAACACTTCCGAAACCGAACAGTCATTCTACAAATTCAACCAAATACACTACACGATACCCAGATAGTTCAAGATAGTATGTGATCCGATATGATACGCTATATCCCTCCCCGTCACACAGACTTAGACCCCTGTCGACCGTTTCAAGGAGGCGCGTGGCAGGTGTTTATGCGCGTGGTGTGATCGGGAGTGAACGGACCGGGCCAGTTTTTTCACCTTACGGCAAGGTATGCATGGCTGCGGCTGCGGCGAAGCAGCATGCTGTTGTTCGTCTAGGTTAGGTTTTCGCCTCTTCCCCCCCCCTTCCTAATATGAGTAGGATAGGCATTTCCTGAAAGAGTATTGACAGGGGGATTAGTGGATGTGCATATCGAGAATATTGCAGTTCGGGTTTTTAAGGACTATGTTATGGTAATGATTGTGGCTAGTGTTCAACAAAAGTAACCCAACCCACGATAGGATAATGATGGGGAATAGTTACACACATCTAGAAATTTAAATTCTCCCCTCCCCCCCCCCTCCTTCAAACAGATTACTTCATCATCAATAATCCAAATCCATACTCAAATCCCAAAGAATCTACTAGCTACAAGAGAAACCTAATCTCGTTATCATCCCCCCCATGTACGACGGGACAGTGCACCGCCATAAGTTACCTGTTGCCATCGTTCTTCAAAGCATAAATCCCCACCTTCATCGGGCATGCCTGTTGTCCATTAACTAAACATTCTCCCCGGAGACCTCGCCGAATTTGTAACCCAGCCCTATGATTCACCTCATATTTGAATATCTTCCTTTTTCGGGTCAAAAGTCATGCAGATTTGCGTGGTTATGTAAGGTTAAGTCAGATTAGGTTTATGTCAGTGGGTTGTCAGAATCTAATCTCTCGAAAAGCTCAGCGTATGGTCGGGAATGACTTGGCCCATTTCGCCCCCACCGGGCAATCGCATAAGGTAGGTGAATCAGAAAATGAGGCCTAGGGTAAAAAACAGATGTGGTTGTATCTGGCGTAGGAAGGGAGGAGATGGAACGGGGAAGACCCTAGATTGGTTTCGCGATGCCTGCGGATTCGGTGTTGCGGTGTGGTAAATCTTGTGATAATGGCCATCTACAATACTGTGTACTGTAAGATCACCAGTATCCCAACACTGCTCCCTTAATTACTCCAGCTCTTCCGATTCGTTTGGCTCTGTCTCATCCTTCACAGTGTACGAGAGGGGATTTCTGAATCATCTGCTAACCTTCCCAACGGCTGCATCAACCAAGTCCACCATTGGCTGAGAAGAGGGAGGGGTGGGCGAAGGACAAATGAACCAATCACGACACAAGATACCCCATCATGAAGTGGCGGTAATGAAACCTTTTCAACCATTTGGTATCCGTCCTTCCCACCATACCTTACTATCCAGTACACCAGCCTGCCGTGCCCTAGGCTACAGCATTCCATCAAACCACCCAAGAGTAAATTTGGCCTCTACAATACGGGTCTGTGAAAGGATAAAACGGCAATCGCTAACACTCTATATTAGAAGGGAGCGCACGATGCTAGGGGGATGGCTCTATGTAAGCAGCCAAACTGGGACAGGGTCCTAAAAAATCCCCAAAGTTCGGTAGCACAGAATGACGCTTTGGGAAGTTTGGCAGACTTATCAGTGCAAGAGGGGCCATAAGCTTACTATTTATTTCCGGTTTCAGCTCTAGGAGTACCCTTTGATGGTGTAACTTGGTTAGCATGGAATTCTAGGCCTCTGCGTGTTTCTTCTCATTTTCCCTCCCGGTCTATTTATTTATTTGCCTTACGCTGGAAGTGGAAGGGTTCATTGCTAGCGTGGCTGTGGTTGCGGTTTCCCCACAGATCTGGCGAACCGGTCCGCTGAGTGGATCGACTTGGGCATCTTGCTGCAGCTCAGGTGAGCTGTGTGAGTTTTAAGGTAATTATCGTGGCTGGTCAGTGAGTAGCTCACCGGACGAGGTTCCAACGATCCTTCTCGTCCGTGTTACACTTGTAGCTCCGATCATGACTCGCCAGGGTTTGGCCAACATTCACTTGGGCACTTTGTCTACCCTGCTCGTACCAGTAAGATGCATGAGGGTCCGCTCTTCTTCATTTGAATCTTATATTGATTGCTCCAATCAGATACTTATCAAGAATTAGCAAATCTCTATACCTATGCAGACGATCTACTTGGAATTTCACTCAGAGCATACGTACTCCACCATCCTTCAATGTCCAAACACTTCATTCCCCCTTCATCATTCCACCCCTCCAGCATAAAGCGAAACAAAAAAAAACACCCTCCAGGAAACCTAAAAAAAAATCCTTGATCCCCAATCCGACCAGTCCGTGACAATCTAAATGACAGATTTCACAACCGGAAATGCATCCTCCCGTATCTGACATCCCGCTTCTCTAGCAGCCTTTTTTTCCCCACCTGTTGTACGACCGCCCTATCTCCGGTTTGTCTCTCCTGTATCCCCCGAAAGATGCATATGAAGAGAAAATTAAAGTAAGATATTTCCTTTCTTTCCATTTTTCCTGCCTTTTCTCAGGAAACTAAGAATATTCTGTCCGTGGGATCTTATACTGTAACTATAGTCTATTCTTGAACATTAGAAAGGAATGCTCGAGGGGTAGTGGCAGCTGAGAAGAGGAGTACAATATCATTGCCGTAGAAAGTGTGTATCTCGATATAGTGCTCATTTTTTAGATATTTTCATTAGTTCATCATTCATCATCAATTTACACATATACTTGTGCAAGTGCTCAGGAAAAAGGTTATCCCCAGGATGATCTGATATTCAGTGTTTGCATGATATGCAGTTGCGCCTTGAAGCTTAACCTAACTGAACGTTGTAATCCCCATATAGTAATCTACTTTACTCCTGGAAGTATAGCACAGTACAAAGTACACTGCGAAGCGCCAACAACGGTTATCGGACCCTTTTCTTCCCATCCCTTCACATGACGACCATTTCACCATACCAGACCGAAAACCCAAATGGCCATAATCAATAAAATCGGGTAGATAGATACACCGACCCCACGAAACCGAGAGGAGGCGGGGGAACATACAGTGGCTGGCACGAGCGTTTCTACCTCGCCATCCACCAAACGCTAAATCTAGCCCACGAGGGGAAGGGAGTCATGGCTTTACGCGAAATTTGGGATGGATGGATCGGGAGGATTAATTTAGCAAGATCAAGGGCAAACACGCAAGTTGGGGGACCAAAATTTCCGCTAGATTTACAACGGGGAAATTTCAATACGGAGGACTGGCCATGTGACACGGTACTCCGGGGACAAGAGAAGGGGGAGGGGAGGGGGAAAGTTCCGGAGGCACCAGAAGTGTGCGGGAAAGGCTTTGGGGGGTGCTCTCTTGTAAAACTTATGGATGGTGATCATGGAACATAGCACCGGTGAGGGAAGGGGGGATGGCACTGGGAGTTGATTGGTCGACAAATTGATCGATAACTCAATGCTCGGTAGGTAGGAGTGCGTATATATGCCGGCTGATAAAACAGTGGATAAAATTGAATAAACGAGTTGAGGCTATGGACGTGTAAAACGAAAAAAACTCCACCTACCACTCTCAGCACACATAATGTAGAATCGAATTTATCAATAGGCAGCCTAGAATTTTTCAGCGGTACGGTGCGACGCCGAGTAGCTCTATATTGAACAAGGTCAACCATAGGTGGACAAGTAACGATCAACCAAAAAAAGCTTCATCGAACCAGCACACAATCCAATCCGACAACAAAAGAAGGGGGTTAATAATGCACTGACTTCCTAGTTGCCCACACACCAGCTGAACTCACAAATTGCCCATACAACGGCCTTTGGGAACAATAATGCCATCCCCAGAAAGGTACCATAGCAGCATAGCAGCAGACAATGCACGGCAGACAGGCAACAAGACTCCAAGCAGTCATTCAATTAATAGAAGGAAAAAAGTGAAAGCTTAAAGGGTAGATAAAATCCTCCACCTCTCTAAAATAATATCCTTGCCAACCAGACCAACTGACTAATTAAAACCCAGCTTGACGGCTATTTCTAATAGATGCTAGGGCACCCCATATATAAGTTAGTACGAGCATAATACCCTCTGTAGGCAAGGACACGGTAATGCATGACACCCTAGTTCATATCCCAGCAAACCCACCCCCACTTCAATAGTAACAGTGGAGAAGCGCATGAACTCTGGCAACCTTAATAAATTAACATTAGTTTATGGCAGGAAATGGTTAAGAACTGCGAGCCCTAGTTTCCGGAAGATGGCCGGGCTTGAAATACATTTGGGGATTAAAAAAATTCCTGCGTTCGGGGTTTTATTGTGTTTTCACCACCGGGAAATTAACTTAGCCAGCATCCTGGACTACCACAGCGCACCTTACTAGGACACATTCCTGCCATAGGCACAATACGACATCTAGCTAAGTTGGTTAGTCAGTCAGCTAGTAGCCTAGGACATGGAATTCCGTAGCTCTCTTCAGTGGAAACATAATTTCCTCCTCCTGAACATCAAGAGCCCCAGGGGCACAGCACATCACAGCCTCCGTAACATAACCTGTACAACCCTGATTGGCGTAGCACTACACAACCCAGCGCCCCCCCCGCAGATCCGCTCCTGCTCACTTTATAATATCGCGATGCCGTACGTGGTGTACGATACCTCACTTGGGTTCGCTCTACCTAACCTTACTTACCAACCTAACCCCCTGTTAGCTAGCAGCTAACATACATTACCCTCAGCCCCCGCAGCGCCATAAAGTAAACTCGGCTACAAGACTCATAAACCAAAATCTCCCCACTCACCCCTCCAGACGGCTCGTGGTCGCTAGACTCCAGCTGGGGCTTGATAACCACAAATCGAGTGATACTGCATGACGCCCAACCCGCCGCTCTATCCTAGATAACCGGAGCCCGCCGTTCATTCGCTAAATGGGCAGATAACCCCGTCGAGTGAGTAACATGTCGGGCAAGGCATGGTGTAGGTGAGGTAGGGGGTGGCCGTGGGTTTCCGGGATTGGCCGCGGTGAAGACTCGACGGTAGTTTCTAGCGATAGGTTTTGATGCCTGACGACAGTGGATAAGGTAGATACTATAGCATGGGATTAGCGAAGATGGGTGAGGGGGACTACAATAGTGTATGTCCGAGATCCGGCAAGAAAGTTACGGAACAGCTATTTGAGGCTAACCAGCCAAATATATCCCTGTCAATCCCGCTTAATGACTTCGGGCCCTTGCACTTCCGATAGCGAGGTTATTATACTTCCCTAGCAGAGTAATTAACATGCCAACCTAGTAGCGGGAGCGTGATAAGGTGATATATTTCACAGAGGCTCAACATGCATGCAGCCGCATTGGGTCCCCTTGTACGATACCTGGGGGTTCATCTAGCTCCCCTGTACCCTGGAGAATTTGGGCTAGATACTGAACACACACGGGCTGCAAAGGTCAAAATAGCTTCATAGGGTTGGTTATCCCCGCATCCCCACCGGGGATTCTACCTTGACTTTTCACGGTACCAGTTTCAAGTTTTTCAAATCTGCTATACGGGTCCATGTACCGGCAGGCTGGCCGTTGCAAACACTAGGCGTCTCCGATACACATTCATCAACCTGTTCAGAGCACTCTTCCGCCTCTCCTTCAACTACCATCCCAGCCCAGGAAGGAAGGAAGGGAGAGAGGAGAGGGAGAGGAGGAAGGAAGAAAGCGGTAGTCTTAACCTGCCAGTATATAAGTCAGCCAACATCAGACACCCACATCACTTACAAACCCACGATGAAATGCAGGGTGAAGAAATACGCTATGATATCATGCCCCAACTAGCATATTTCAAAACCCACTACAAACACTAATTATCAAATGATGCAAGAAACCAAAAAAAATTCAACCCCAGCGCATGGCAATCCCACCAGAGCCCGTTGCCATCCCATCCCCCCACAGATTCTCCTTTTTCCCTATTTGATCATTCAGAGTGATAACTCGTGATCCTTCACATGCGGGATATGACACCAAGTCAATTACCGCCGGCATTATCGAGGTTAAGCACCAGCGTGCTCTCTTAGGTGAAACGTTCAGACAGGAAAATCATTACTGGTTATAAATAACCCGTGCTCGTTCTGGGCATGCAAACCCAAGCCCAAAATGACAAAACCTCCCCTCTCTTCCGGAAAGAATGAGAATGAGAATGCTGGAACAGCAGCTTAACCACCGCACGGAGAGGTTCTGTCGCTTATCCTGCAATGGATGCTTCCTTTCTTTCTTTCCATGCGTTCTCAGCTTGCTTGAAAGCAGTTTTGGTCCGATTGTTGCCTTAAGTTAGTGATGGAGATTTGGACGGTCCAACATCCAACAATGGCACCGCAAACTTTGATGTACAGTACGCTTCATCGATACTCGTATGATCCTCAAAATCATTGTTCAGCTTAAGCACCGCCTCATTCTGGAACGCGCGCTGCTGATTAACCTTGACATTATTGTCTTTTTGCATAGCCAATAGGTGGCCAGAAGCAAGGGGTAAAGTTAGGGTTTTATGTTCCTACTACTCTGTTGTGCCATGTACTGTACTGTGCACCGTAATAGGCAAATATATATATATAAAATCCAGGTACCGATAGCACAGTAGGGTAGGGTAGGGTATCATAGATTGCTGCGCATGTTCTACAAGCGGGGCTGAAGTAGCCCGGTACAGGGCGTATGTACTGCGCAGCACGGAGAGGGGAGCGGAGCGCGATCAGCGGGTGGGGAGGCTGTGTCGGGGGGGGGGGGGGGGGTCGTATTTCCATCACTGATGAAGCGGGGTGAAG
>Ga0307509_10001176_pt1 | contig 44664 bp, 50 predicted proteins | sample 10_EM_MG_FD_202245 | JGI IMG/M metagenome (GOLD analysis project Ga0307509, IMG submission 202245) | Populus trichocarpa ectomycorrhiza microbial communities from riparian zone in the Pacific Northwest, United States - 10_EM | ecosystem: Host-associated > Plants > Roots > Unclassified | place... | reverse complement strand
GGATGGCGGGGGATGGCGGGGGATGGCGGGGGATGGCGGGGGATGGCGGGGGATGGCGGGGGATGGCGGGGGATGGCGGGGGATGGCGGGGGATGGCGGGGGATGGCGGGGGATGGCGGGGGATGGCGGGGGATGGCAAGTATGAGACGTTTCCCACGAGGGATGGCAGTGTCCCTAGCCCATGGCGGTGGGTCGTAGGGCGAGGTTGGAAAAAGACAGGACGGGGCGACACCACGTCATCGACTGAGGTACTCTTTCAGGACGGAAATACTGCCCGGGTGAGGACATTGGGACTGAGGTTGTCGGATTCTTTATGTATATCTCTCCAGCGATGTTGGTTAAAGGCAGTGGCCTCAAGGATTGGTCCTGAAGGCTTCTGGACATGAGGTGTAGTATGATGTGGTATGTTCAATGGGGAGGTTGCGGGGGGTTATTGGCGTGTTGTAGAGGAATTTCTGGCTTCTTGTTATAGAGGGCACGGTGCGTGGAAAGATAGATGGCCCAGGACGTTAAGGGGGGTTTGAGTAGGGAGAGCGGGGCAAAGAGTGGGTATATGGAGGAAGGGATTTTGCAGAAAATCATCCCGGACAAGATCATTAGCCAGATGATAATGAATACCCACGCTCATGCTGCCAGTTTCTCTTTATTGCCTTCATTAAATAGTACCACAAGAACTCACAAGAAGGGAAGAAGCCTAGACTGCAGATTATGGAACTGTGTATGTTTATTCAAAGCCTTATTTAGGAGTAACAAGTGCACGGAGCCTTTCCAGAGTGAATAAGCGAATCACTTCTTCAGTCTCATAGTAACAACATCCACCGAGGGGCAACAGAATCGGTATTCTGAAAGTTGAGTAAAGGTTAGCTTTCTGTGTTAAAATTTCTTCGGTAGTCTGAGAGGCATTCAAGCAGGAAGGGGTAGTGCGGGGGGGTGTAGCAGCCCATCAGGGAAGCCCAACTACTGTACCTAGGTTAAACGGAATATTTGGTCTGATGAGAGAGAATTCATCACTATCTCCTGGTAGGAGTGTGGTTTTTCGTCTCTGTCCCGATGCAACGAGTGAATGCCCGGTAAGCAATGGTAAGGTTAGTCACCTTTCCATCCAAATAACTTTCATCGAAGTTCGATTGCTCAAGTGCCCGGACGAACCCCTGGAACAGGCGTTCGAATTGCGGAGTACTGCTCCAGTAAGGCGAACTAAGTATATAACCATGAGCATTCAAGACATTGAGAGTTTCTTCGTGATCTAAGCATGTTAGCCAACTGAATTAGTGAAGGAATGAAAACCACAAGATAACGCACTAATGCTTTGCACAGTCTCGCGCGAGAGTCCATAGAGTATCTTGAAGTCATCGTGGTCTGTTCTCCCCTGAGGCATGGCATAGGAGGTGGGGATCTGATGACCCCAGTATAGTTCCCGGGCATCAGGCTCTTTATGGGTGGAGACAATCTCTCTGGGGATGCCCCGATCACCATGATTCCCAACGCGAGCTTGTTGCTTCACGCTATAGAAACCGGGTGGCTTAACCCGCAAAGCAAGTGGTAGAGAATCACCCGCATCGAATCTTATTCCCGCTCCCAGACGCTGGATCATCCAACGAAGGCTAGCTATTCTAAGCCTTTCACCAATCTGCCTCGCGCATTGCGATAAATAGACCATGACGATTCCTTGTTCCTTTTTGTCGATCAAGTTTGTTGTGATGATTGAAGGAGTTTGTGTGATGGAGGTGGCACAATTCCTCTACAGGTGTGTTGAGCGATGAGATGTTGAGTTGTTTGTTCTATATGGACGCTGCTAGCTACCGCTCCCCTTAAGTGGTGAAATCTCTGCTCGTACATGTGATGGTACTATGTCTCCGTATATGCCCTATCCATCCCTCCGTTGAGGTCCTAGAACCTTTGCTTGTCCACACTCCAGTGTTTCTCCTTATATCTGCACGCTGCTCTTTGCCCCACCTTTCCTCCTTCTCCCCCCTTCCTGCATACCCCGCCTCCCTACCTCACTTCACTAACTCTCCACAATGGGCGCCGCAATCTGCCAATGTGTTATTATCATCTCTTTTGCGCAATTCTTTTCATCATAACATTACTTTATCAGTATCTTTATATGTTTTTCACACATTAAAAAGTCCAGTATGCAGCGCTGGCCTTGCTGGAGGGAGTTCAAAATTAAATAGTTTACATCTTCGTCTGAGTTCTGAAAGGCGGTAATAAACGCTTAGAACTCACGATAGAACTTGTCAGTACCTATTCTATTATTATCTGGGAGCACTTTAGTGTCAACTTTGAGGAAATCCAGAGTATTCCCGGCTATCTGGAGTCCGCCCGGAGCGACCAAAGTGCAGAACCGGCGTCCTTGGGCCCTATTGCGGGCCCTACAGGGTGAGAGATGTTAGCTTAGAGCAGGGGGGTGGATGGCCGGGAATGGTGAGGGACAGCCGTTAACACCAGGGGGCGGTGGGGTCCCCTGGTCCTTGGCGGTGGGTGGTAGGGCGAGTTTGGGAAAAGACCGGGCGGGACGACACGACGTCGTCTACCGCAGTCCTCTTTCAGTACGAACAGACTGCTTCGTTGAGAACACTGGGACTGAGGGTGTGGGATTCTTTATGTATATCTCTCCAGCAATGTTGGTTAAAGGCAGCGGCCGCAAAATGGGTTCTAGCGGCTTCTGGATAGGAGGAGTAGTGTGATGTGGTTTGTTGAATGGGCAGGTTGCGGAGGGTTATTGGCGTGTTGTATAGGAATTACTGACTTCTTGTTATAGAGGGTATGGGCAAGGAGGAGTGCGTGGAAAGATAGATGGCCGAGGGCGTTAAGGGGGGTTTGAGTAGGGAGAGTGGGGCAAAGAGTGGGTATATGGAGGAAGGGATTTTGCAGAAAATCATGCCCGGACAAGATCATTAGCCAGATGATAATGGATACCCACGCTCATGCTGCCAGTTTCTCTTTATTGCCTTCATTAACTAGTACAACAAGAACACATAGGAAGGGAAGGAGCCTAGACTGCAGATAATGGAACTGTGTATGTTTATTTAAAGCCTTATTTAGGAGTAACAAGTGTGCCGAGCCTTTCCAGAGTGAATAAGCGAATCACTTCCTCAGCCTCATAGTAACAACATCCACCGAGGGGCAACAGAATCGGTATTCTGAAAGTTGGGTAAAGGTTAGCTTTCTGTGTTAAAATTTCTTCAGTAGTCTGAGAGGCATTCAAGCAGGAAGGGGTAGTGCGGGGGGGTGTAGCAGCCCATCAGGGAAGCCCAACTACTGTACCTAGGTTAAACGGAATATTTGGTCTGATGAGAGAGAATTCATCACTATCTCCTGGTAGGAGTGTGGTTTTTCGTCTCTGTCGCGATGCAACGAGTGAAGAACCAGTAAGCAATGGTAACGTTAGTCACCTTTCCATCCAAATAACTTTCATCGAAGTTCGATAGCTCAAGTGCCCGGATGAACCTCTGGAACAGGCGTTCGAATTGCGGAGTACTGCTCCAGTAAGGCGAACTAAGTATATAACCATGAGCATTCAAGACCATGAGAGTTTCTTCGTGGTCTAAGCATGTTAGCCTACTTAATTAGTGAAGGAATGAAAACCACAAGATAACGCACTAATGCTTTGCACAGTCTCGCGCGAGAGTCCATAGAGTGTCTTGAAGTCATCGCGGTCTGTTCTTCCCTGAGGCATGGCATAGGAGGTGGGGATCTGATCATTCCACCAGAGTCCATAGGCATCAGGCCCTTCATTGATGAAGACAACCTCTCTGAGGATGTGTATATCACCATGATTCCCAATGCGAATTTGTTGCTTCGCACTATAGAAACCGGGTGGCATAACTTGCAAACCCAGCGGTAGGGAATCGCTTGCATCCAATTTCACCCCCTTGAGTATTCCCGCTCCCAGACGCTGGAACATCCAACGAAGGCCAGCTGTTCTAAGCCTTTCGCCAATCTGCCTCGCGCATTGCGATACATAGACCATGACGATTGCTTGTTCTTTTTTGTCGATTAAGTTTGTAGTGATGGTTGAAGGGGTTTGTGTGATGGAGGTGGCACAATTCCTGTACAGGTGTGTTGAGCGATGAGATGTTGTGTTGTTTGTTCTATATGGACGTTGCTAGCTACCGCTCCCCTTAAGTAGTGAAATATCTGCTCGTACATGTGATGGTATTATGTCTCCGTATATGCCCTATCCATCCGTTGAGGGCCTAGAACCTTTGCTCGTCCTCACTTCAGTGTTTCTCCTTATATCTGCGCGCTGCTCTTTTCCCCACCTTTTCTCCTTCCCCCTCCTGCATACCCCCCTGCCCCCTGCCTACCTCACTTCACTAACTCCCCACAATGGGCCCCGCAATCTGTTGTACAATTCTTTCCATCATAACATTACCTTATCAGTATCTTTATATGTTTTTACACATTAAAAGGTCCAGTATGCGGCACTGGCTTCGCTGGGGTTCCAAATTAAATAGTTTACATCTTCGTCTAAGTTCTGAAAGGCGGTAATAAACACTTGGAACTCGCGATAGAACTTGTCAGTGCCTATTCTATTATCTAGGAGCACTTTAGTGTCGATTTTGAGGATGTCTAGAATGTTCCCGGCTATCTGTAGCCCGTCCCCGAGGCGACAAAGGTGCAGAACCGCCGTCCTTGGGCCGGACTGCGAGCCCTACAGACCGAGACATGTTAGTTTAGGGCAGGGGGTGGACGGTGGAGGACGGTCGGGAATGGTGAGGGACGGCGTTGGGCCCCGGGGGACTACAGTGGACTACATAAGTGATGTTGCATGATGTGGGAATGACCCCTTTGGAGGTGTACGATTTCAGCTTGGCTAGTGCTGGAGGTCCAGGCGCTAGGACTATAATCTCCTACAGTCTGTCGGTCCACACCTTCCCGGGCGTAGACCTATCACCCCCCCGGAAAAGACGGCTGAGAACACTAGATACCTAGTGTTTCCTCGTGCCCTGGTGAAATTAGCTTTAATCCTTCAGTTGAGATATGAGCTAGCGTGGGCTACCCACTGATGATCTTCATATCATGGGGGTAAATTCCTTAGAGCCCCATGCCCCGATATGGGACTTCCAAGAGCCCTGGGTGTCACTGGACAACTGCTAATAATCTGTCCAGGCCAGCCAGATCCCACAAGGACGATCTTCGGCCCGCACGGCATGCCCCATAGGGCGAGACAACGCTCTACGTTGGTAGGGGTAGGACTGCGGGCCCTCCAAGTGGCTACCCGAGAAGGGAGTGGGGACGGCTGGGGACTATAGGGAATTGAGGTGTTGTTTGCAAAGGAGGTAATGATCGAACAGAGGGAGTATATGAAGTGAAGCGAAGTGGTTCAAGTGAACAAAAGTGACTGCTATCGAAGCGGTTAGGGAGTCGTGAGATGCTTGAGAAAGAAAAAGAAAAGAGGAAGAAGGGGAGGAAGTCTAGGAAAAGGCTAGAAGGAAGGAGATTTTATAGGAGAAAAAACTTTCAACGCTCGGGTGTCCCACCCGAGTGCATGCACGTATGATACTGCTGGGTACTCGAGGGTGGGGTGGGGTGGGATTTAGTTAGTGATGGGATGGACAGGGGCTTGAGGGTCCCCCCTTGCTCATGACCGTCAGAGGGATAAAATGATTCTAATTTGGTAGGTATGATGTTAGGAAGGGTAAAAAGAAGCTTTGACACCGCCAGCCCCTGTCCATCCCATCATCTAACCTTCATACCCGAGTATGATACGAGTGCTGGCATTTCCGTTGGTTGTCTGTGGTTGCGTGTTGTCCACTCGTCTGTTTCTGGCCGCGCCATTCCCCTCCCCAGCACAGCACCCTCCTTCCCTTACCGCGATTTCCTTTTCCTACCCAACGGCGCTACAATACACCCTCGACTTCTACAATCATCCCACTCCCTTTTGTGACCTTCGCTCCTTCAACACTTTTGACAATTCCAACAGGAAAGCATGCTGTGAGTGATGTTTCATGATTTCACCTCCAAGCTGTTGCCTATCTCTACTCCGAAACCCGGCCAAACAAAGGGAATAAATGACCTGGGTAGGAAGGAGCCTCAGACTCTAATTCGCAGATATGCCTTCAGCTGCCTGGGAAGTGAATCTTCGGGTTTTACCTGCCTAGTCCACCAATAACAGAGCTGTCGGAAATTGTGGTCCATGGTCATATTCTAATATTCTCTGTTCCCACGGTCACGAGTGACACTTCATGACCCAATACCTCCCCCCCCTGTCTCCACTTCCTACTTTTACACCCTCTTCTTTTTTTCTTGCTTCCTTCTTCTTCTTCTTCTCCTTATCTCCCAACATCCCCCTCATTGTCCTTTGAGCAATACAAGCTCCTCGCTCGCTCGCCTTGCGGCCGCTCTCTTCTCTAGTCACTCGTGATACCGCTCAATTCCATCCCCATCCCCCCCCCCCGCGATCCCACTCAATGCAACAAGTTTAGGCGCATTACAAAATCCCTCGCAGAATTTCTGGGCCACCAACCATATTCCTAGCCCTCCAAAATGTTGAAGAACCCACCAGCATGGGGTTCCCATCGCCCGTCCTGTAATACCCCCAGGACGGATGGAGGGATGGGCTGGATCTCTGGGAACACTGCTCGCAAGGATCCGCAACACGCCACCAACATTTCACAAAGAATCGCTTCTCATCCCACGATGTATCCGCTTGCCCCCCCCCCCAAATCCATCCCAATCGGCTTTCATCCTCTGTAACCTATCTGACAATTCCCTGTGCAACTGTATCCCGGAACAAAACCTACAAACCCCTTTGCCCCAAAGCCAATTAAGTGCGTTATATCTGCCATCGGAGAGAACCATCCTGAGCCGCCAGAGCCACAGCCATTTCGACCTGCGAATGAGATTTTTCCCTATGGCAACATGGAAACTAATGCAGACCAGGATATCAATATATTGTTGGCTTGTGGGGAGGGACCCGGTCTAATCGATCAGCTAGAACTTTGTCAAATTGATATAGTAAGAACTCGAATGATTGGTGTCCGCTCTAGGACGTTGGGGATGCCTTCTCTGACTAGGTAGAGAATTTCCTCATCATAAGCTGGGACACAGAGGGTCGGGTCTCACAGTGTTTTCGGCCCCTGTCCAAAAGAGGAGATTTTGGACGTCTTAGCTCCGGTACCAATCATTCGAGTTCTTGCGGTGCTCTCCGATTGGTGGGCGCCACGGATCTAAGGGCATTACCAAATACTATTTCTTGCCCGCAGTACCATACTTTGCTCAGGTAACTTACCTAGGCTAGAAAACTACCAGGCCCAGACCGCGAGTATCACAACAAATCACTCGTAAAGAATCTACAAAGATATGTTCCAGTCACGATAAAGAAGGTGGCACCACTTCAATAATCTACCCACCCCAAAACACCACGAATGCACTCTCCAACAACTTATCATCCTTCCTTCCTTCCGCCAGCAACTATATTACAATCCCCGTCGCCTCCTCCTAATCAATACGCACAAAAGAGATGGCGAAATGCCGAATACCCTCCCAATCATCCTGCAAAGCTTTGATAAACACAATGGAAAAAAAGTGAAAACAAAAGGAAAGTGTTGATCGTTTGGTTGGATGGACGGATGGAGGGCAGTTTGGAGGAAAGGAGAAACGGTGAAGAAAAGGGGGTATATGATGCAAAACCAAGCTCTGGGAAAGGCAAAATGAGAGGGCAAAGCCAAAAAAGAGCAAAAACATTCAAACCACCTACCCACCCACCACACGCCGGGTTTCTTATAGAGGAAATCAAATAAGGTATAAGTTGACACGAAGAGCGATGGGAAACTAGGGATATAAAAAGAGAAGAAAACGAACTTTGCTCCAGCAACCAGCTAACAAAAACATCAAGACACCCGTTAAGTTGTGAAAAATAAGAAAAGCAAGAGAGAAGAAAGCCCCGATGACATTATAAAAAACCGCTAGAGAGAGAAAAAGCCTTTTATGAAAATTTCACGAGCTCCGAATTCGATCATTTAGTAAGGGCTGGCTTTTGGTACGACGGAGAAATGGAACAGACAATGGAAAAGAGCAAGGGAAAGGGTATAAAAAAGTCGTTTCTTGGGTCGATTTTCTTGTATCAAATATCCATATGGGAAAAGGAAGAAAATAAAAGGGCCAATGAGAAGAAATTTAGCATATGACGCAACAGCACAAGCTTTTCTTTTTTTTGTCCTTGCCCCTTTCCACGTCGTTGGGCTGTGGTTGCATTTGTTGGATTTTTGGTACAGTGTTTGAGTCCGACGCTCCGCTGACCTGTGGGGAACCACCAGATTAGTTTCGAAGGTAAAGCCCAAAGTGCTCCAAACGGCACATTCGAAAAAGGCGCTATTGATGTGAAATTGCATTGGTGTTTCTCTGGAGAAGCTGAAAGCAACCTAAAGAATGATCCTCCCCTCCCACACCCCCCAAACCAAGATTGAAAGAGAAAAAAAGTAAAATAAAAATTTTACACTTACTGTAGGCACTGTCTTATACCCGGCATCTGGCCTTGGCTTCCCCGCCGACGGCTCAGGTTGCAGGGCTGGGCTCTTTAATGGCCACTCGGGCTCATCCATCTCCCCCGCCTTCCCCTTCTCCTTATCTAGGTTTGGATCCGAGGGAACCTTGAGAGGTCTGAGCTCCCGGTCATAAACACTAGCATATGCACCATCTCTCTCCCACTGTTCCTGCTGCATACGCTTGGCAACCGTGGGTATAATCTGCTGGTCCGGCGGCAAACTTGGATCCGGTTTGTAGCTCTGGAGGGACCAAGGTGGGGGACCCTCGGGGTGATGCTTGCCTCCTGAGGCTGGTGATCCGGCACTACCTGTGTGTGTTGCATGCGATGCAGACGTACCCGGGCGATTGTGATTGTGGAGCTGAGGGTTAGAACGGGACCGGTCCTTCCGGAGCTGAGAAGGAATCCGAGAGGTTCGTCGATTCCCATGGGACATGGGTGACCGGTTAGGGTTCTTTGGGTTGGACAAGGGACCTGGTGTCGGGGTTGCCGGTTCCTGATCGTCGAGAAGAAATGCTGAACCAGCCGAATGGGAGCGCTTGCGAGCACGATGGTATATACCTGAAAGGGAAGCTCTGTCATCCTCGGATCCATTGGGCGTGAGCGAGTTCCGCAAGAGAGGAGTGCTGCGCTCTATGTAGCCTTGTGGTATGGGGCATGGCGAGGATGTCGGAACTGGTATTCGGGAATAAGAAGGGTGCCTGCGAAACTGGCGAGAAGGCATTGCTTGGATCGGGGTGTTGTCTGCAGCCTGCTCTTCTGGTGTTCTAAAATCAAAGCTAAATCCCTCAGGGTCGTACGGCTGTTCCGACCGATCTTCCACAGACGAGGCAGAAGCGACTAGCTGCTTCTTTCCACCTCCGAACGATTCGTTCTCTTCCCTCATATATGTACCATCACTTGATGCCCTTGAGCGGATACCCGCCTGCTGGAGTTCCTGATTTTCGATCTTGGCTAATTTATCCCTATCAATCCACCTCGAAGTGTCCGCCTCACCCTTGCTCTTGGGCTTGATCCCACCTCCCGAATCGACAGCTTCTATCTCCGCAAGTTTGTCACTGTGAATCCAGTTGGAAGAGTCTGCTTCCACCTCGTCCACGGCATGGTCACCGTTACCGTTCGCAAAGCTGGGAAGTCCCTCTTCCCCAGAGCTCCTCCGTCCATATGAACCAGCACTCATACCACTGACTGTCGAGTGCCTCCCCCCGTACAAATCGAAAACCGAATCACCGTCCTGGTTGGAGGAAACGGTGGAGTCCTGACGTTGCAGCATCGGGGCTCGAGGTGCAGCTAGATATTCGGGAGATACCGATCTGTTATAACCGGAAGCCTGAACCGCACCATAGGTGTGGTAGTTTTCATCCCCTGGGGGGTATTGGCGTTCTTGCTGAGGGCTGTACACATTTGGGGTGGTTGGTGTAATTGTTGCCATGGGCACGACATTCTTGGTGTGCTGCACGTGATGAAGTTCATTCGATGTCCGACGGTCTGTAGCGCTGCGAGGGGGCATTGGGGCGTTTGGATGGTGTTCCCGTAGGGTAGGATCTGGAGTATCAGTCTATGGATAAGAAAGTCAGTTGGGGCTCGGCATTAGACATGGATTGGGCGACGCGTCGACCCGGGGATGCAGCTCTGATTTATTTATTTAAACATACCCCGTCTATAGGAACACTGAGGTTCCAGTCTCCCCCAGTCGACCTGCCATGAGATGAGGAAGGAGGTGTAAGGGCGGCAGTAGATACCGCCGCCATATCGTTGGGGTTAAAAAGGGTTTCGCAGAGAGAACAGAAGAGGTGAGTACGGATGTGGAGAAGTTGGGACTAATAGGACGGCGTGGGGAGAGGACCGATTTCCGCCCTACTATATCATCGGCTAGAACACCAGAAAGAAAGTGGCCAGTGAGAATAAACGAAAGAAGGTGCACCAAAAAAAAAAAAAAAAAAAAAAAAAAAAAAATGGCGAAAGAGAGAGACGGAGGCAGAGAGGGAGGAATGAGAGTCGTCGAATAACCTGGGATGAAGGATGAAGCTGTTGAGTGGAACGGCAGGCGTAGCGGGATCTCAACGGGTGGTCAATGCAACACCTTTTTGAAGGGGTTGCAAACAAGAACAGAGAGAAGAGAGAATACCAACGACCATACAAGGTCTACAGTAGGCGATGCAGAGTCAGGGTGCGGGGCGTGAGTTGAAGTGAAGAAAAAAAGGGAGAAGAAGAAAAGAAACACGAATAGAGACGAAAAGAGGGAGCGAACGAGCGAAAGAGAATTCAAAGGAGAGGCGGCGAAACGGATTGCGATTGAGTGAATCGGTGATAGTGACAGCAGCCAGTCGGTCCCTAGATCCAGTCGGGTCGAGTAGAGGGGGGGGGGTTTTTGTTTTTTTCTTCCTCTCCTTTAGGGAGAATCCCTAAAATGTGAGGATATTGTTCGTTTAGGGAAGGGAAGAGGCGAACCAGCAGCAGCAATAGGATGATGAGAAGAGGCAGATGGGGTAACAAGATGCGGGTTCTCCACAGTCTTTGCTCCAAACACGCTCTCAATCTTTCGCTCTTTTTTTTCCCTTTTGTCCTTTCTTTCCCCTCTCTCGGTTGCCCCCCTCTCTTCACTCTGATGGCTCTTTTGGTAGCGATAGTCAAATCGAAACGGAGAATAGAGATCAGAATGTAGGGTTCACAAGACACCAAATGATGGTTCAACCCAGTGACCTTTTGTGGGCGAATTGCAGGTTTGGGGCAACGATGCACGAGACGCCGGAGGAGCGAATGGGAGGAAAGGGTTCAGCTGCAGGAGTAGCAACCAAAGTGTGCTATCATACAAAGGAAGGAAGGAAGGAGTGGACCTCTCACTCTCTTGCTGGGTCACCAGTATCGTACGGTAGGTGTAGCTACGGTACCGCATCCTGGCTTCATCTTCTTCTTCTTCTTCTTCTTCTTCTTCTTCTTCAAGTGTCTTTGACTGCCGCACTCTACCGTGCTCGAGTACCGTACTCGTACCGTACCGGTGCTCCGCTCTGTTGGTCTCAAGTTTGACCAATCGAGCCGTCCCTTTGTGTGACTCTTTGAAGCTTTTCAGCCAATCCCTTTACTGATGCCAGGGTTTCTGCTTATCTAATGTCAGGGAAAACTACTATGTCCGTGCACGGAGGGGTACCGATTAGGAAAGATGGAATGAGATGGGGGGGTGAAATCCAGGGATTCCCTTCAACCGGCATCATGTCCAGCAGAAGGAGTTCGGTATAAGCAATATACTGAGTACAGTCAAACGTTTTGGTTCCACTCCACCGGCGTCGGCCCCATCGGGGACTGTGGAGCTGTCATGATTTATTGAGCGGTTGATGGAAAGAGCGTGGAACTCCCTGCCCCGTGCTGCTGCTTCGTGATTGTGTGTTGGGAAGGCAAGGAAGGGGGTAAGTTAGCCGTACCGTAGTGGAGAGAGGAGCGATGTCTCTCTGCCTACCGTATCTTGCCTTCTCTCTGCTTAGTGGTTTCATTTTTATTCATCCTGCCAGTGTTCGAGTACCGTATCCATCCCTACTAGTGATTTTCTCGAGTTTGAATCTGCGCTTGGACAAGCGAATTTGGCCCATCAAGTCGGGGGTTTTACAATGGAATGGGTTTTTGTTGAGTTACCGTAGTTCATCGGATGAATATTTTTCCTTATTGCCACTTCCGGTGCAAAACAGTGAAGGATAGCCTGCGTCTTCCTATAATACCCAATTTCATCATCCTGCTGTACAGTACGAGTCCCGTACTGTCGAGAATAAAAATTACAGGTAGTGGATACAGTACCGGTAGACCTTTCCACAAGCACCGGCAGCAGAGTACCCTATTCTGATTTTCTTCTCACCCTTTTGCAATAATGTGGATGTTGTTGACTTAACAGAGGATTATATTGATAACACAAAGCTACCGCTTATTACCTGTAATTTGCCACTAAATCTTGTTTGCTGGGAAGATGCGACAATTGAACAAAACCAGTACCGGTACCGGTAACTGAAGACCAGATCAATCAGAAGAAGCATGATACGGTACTCGTACATGAGGATGGGACGGAACAGCTGAAGGACTCGAGTAGAAGAGGCTCTGCGATCGCCACCACCGCCACCACCGGTTTCGTTTTTTGTTTTTCTGTCTTTCCTTTTTTATCCAAGAACCCTTTGGTTTGTTGCTCTGGAGGGTGCCGACACCGGACTCGTGCTTGTATCATACTCGAGTACTGTACCGGTAAGTTAGGGCACAACCACCCAACCGGTGATTTATGATAGTTTCTTTTTTTCTTTTCTTTCAGATTGAAGGACACGTCTTGTCCATTCAGGGTCCGACAAATTCGCTGTCACCCCCATTCTACTGGTCCACATCCTCTCCTTTTCACCTCCACCTCACACACATCCATTCCGGATTTCTTCAGGATCGAAACAAGGCTTCTCTGCTCTCCCATAACCACACAAACCTCTGACTTCATCGATCATCATCCCCCCCCCCGTCCTCTCGTCCACCGCATCAAACGTTTCCCGTGACGCTGGCTACATTCCCAACCTATACGGATCACATTCGGAGCTCAGCCGACCCTTCCTTGTCCAACAATCCCTCACCACATATCAATCAAGCTGGCGCCCTCCTTACCCTACGCGGATTTTCTAGATCCTTATCTAGGCCAGCTCTCTCCCTACTTTGCCAGCCTAGACAAACTATTCACCAAACTTCAGCTCTCAGCCTTTCCTCATTCCGCACCGAGGCCCTTACCCGATATCCTACCCCACATATTGGTCTCGCTTGGCCTCTTCTCCACTATTGTCTTTATGGGTCGCTTTTTCGGCCGTCCGCAGGGTCGCGCTGAGGAGACCTACATCGTTACCGAACGCCAAGTTCACAAGGGCCCTCTAATCTCCGGTATTGAAAATCCCGATCCTGATAGGAGCGATGACCACGTTATGATTAAACACGGGACGAAGGAGTACATGGTCTCCTACCCTGTCGGTACCATTACTTCGGGAATTGTCACTGTTGGAGCGGTCCGAGACCAATGTGTGGGGCTTACTGGTGCGGAGCCCGAGAGGGTGAGTCTTTCTTGCGGAGGAAAAATCCTCAGGGAGGACGCGGCTCCCTTGAGGTCTCTCGGGATCGGACAGGCTGCTAGGATTCTATGTGTTGCGTCGAAGGCGACACCAACTTCCGCTACTGCTAGCGAGCCGGTGGCTATCGTGGACTCCCTTGATGGTGCCACTCCTTCCAAGAGCAAAAAGAAGAGGAGCAAGAAGAAGACTCGCCCTGCCTCACCTCTCCCCCCGCCCTCACCAGCCCCTTCTCCCCAACCAGAGATCAAGAAGCTTCCTCTGACTCCCTTCCAACAAATCGAAGCAGTCTGGGAGGGGATTGTTGCAAACCTTCATCCATTGGTAAACGATTTCCTCCAAAACCCCCCGGCAGATGCGGATAAGAGAGCGGACACGCATAGGAGCTTGACGGAGACTATGATGGGTGAGATTCTGAAGCTGGATTCTATGGAAACCGGCGAGCCGGAAGTCAGAGCTAGGCGCAAGGAGGTTGTTAAGCAGATTCAGGAAACCCTGGATAGCTTAGATGCGGTATTAAAGCAGACATAGGGCGTGTCAATGGAATGAAGAGTAGGCGGTTTTGTCACAAGGCGCCAGAATCAGCATGCCGTTTTTCATTTTTATCTCCTACATTTCCATCTGCACAGCGTTGCTCTACTAGGGCTGGCTTGTTTGGTTTTCCCGGCTAATATTTTCTCGTTTCTTCCTTTCTTTGCGTTTATTTTTACCTTTTATGGGACGACGCCGGTGTCAATAGAGGGATAAGGGGGCATTGGTGTAAATTTCTCAATCGACTAGAGAAGTGGGAATGTATTATATAACACAGCTACCGGTAATGGGGAGGCCGAATGAGAGACAATTTGGTGGCCCGAATGCTTGCCCCATGTGGTACGAGCAAAATCCAGCTTTTGAATTTCCGTGCACCGGTGCTCGTCCTACATTGCTAGAGGCGTCACATTGCGCATGGTGATTTGTGCAGACACCCGCAAGCATGTCGCCTTGTATCTTCGTCACTTAGATAGACACTATGGACTCTGGGGCCCACGAGAAAAAGAGAGAATGGAGGAATATCCTTGACTCGGCATCACTCTTGGTGAGCTTTACTTCCTCAATTCTCTGTGTCCCTTTTTATTCGCCGATTTTTCGTGCCGATCGTGGGACAAACTGTTTTCTCCATGGTCGACCGATGTGCCCCATCCGGAGTTGACACCTCTTCGAACTAGATAACCTCTCTTCATAGGGGACCTCATCCACTGTTATTAGCAGAATTCGGAACAGCATTCACTGCACCCCAACCCACTGTACTCGTGCTGCCAGGCACCAAGCAACACCAGACCCAGGAAAGCTCCTGGCCCCAACAGTATTCGAGTACCTGACTCTGTGTGCTCTGCTCTTAGCTTAATTGGTATGATGTACGCCAAGACCTCGCGACAATTTTCCATCCCACCTCATCCCACCTTTCTTGCCTCCTAACTAAATTACTCGAGTAGACCGCCTACCCAACCACCCACCTCCGCCGGCAATGTTCACAGCCCGCCTTCTCCCCCGCCGTCTCTGCCGGCCTATCCAAACTACCCTCCGCCAAACTCGCGCGCTAACCCTTCCACAGCCCGCCCCGCGCCGTCCGCCCCCCTTCCACAAATCCCCACACCCCACCCGCGAGGAACTCCATGCCACTAAACGCCGGCAAACGTTCCTCGCCATCGGTGCGATAACATCAATGATAACGCTCTACGTCCTGGCAATACAATCCCCCCAACACTCGCTAGACTCCCTCCCTCATCCCCCGATACAACCCGGCACCCCGGTAATCCTGACAACTGACGAGGAGAAGCGTGCAGGGATTGAACTTGTCCCCTCTGGAGCGACCAGCGTGCCGGGCTTTCCCAAGCATTTGGAAATCGGGGATCAAGAGTACACACTTGTAGGATCAGGAATTCGCACCGTCAGTTTTCTGAGGATTCAGGTGTACGTGGTGGGGTTGTACGTGTCAACGCCAGACCTACCTACCCTATCAATACACCTCCTGCGACATGTTGCCCCTAGTGGGGCTACCAGCACTACCGTCTCGGAAAGAGACACTCTCCGCACACTCCTCCTTTCGCCGGAACACAGCGAACGAATCTTCACCGCGCTCCTGCAAAACTCTCATATCTCCACCGCTTTGCGGATAGTTCCTACTCGAAACACGGACTTCTCACACCTCCGCGACGGATGGATTCGTAGTATTACTGCCCGGGCGAAACAGGGTGGCATATACGAAGATCCTGGGTGGACCGCTGCATTGGATGAATTCAGGCGGATGTTTGGCGGGCGTGGGGGTGTGCCGAAGAAGAAGACTTTGTTGTTGGCTAGGGATGGAAAGGGAAAGTTGACGTGCTGGTATGATCCTGAGGGGAGAGGGGATGGGAAGTTGGGAAGTGAGACCGTAAAATTGGGGGACATTGAGGACTACAGGGTTGGATTGGCCCTTTGGTTGGGCTATCTTGCTGGGGAAAAGGTTGCTAGCGTTCCTGCTAGGGAGAGTGTAGTAGAGGGGTTGGTGGAACTGGTGGGGAGGCCGGTGGGGAGTGTGGTTTGAGAGATCGATTGTGACACCTAATTAATTGAGGGAGAAGTGTACTGTAGGTTAGATGGTTGGTCGGATATGATGGCTGGACCCAGAATGTTGATATCACCTGGCCTTCTTCCTCCCCTCCCCCTCCTCCTCTTCTTGTGGCTAAAGGGGAAAGAAAAAGAGTGATTTCCTGCCATGTTCACTCGAATCCCCTTCTCCCAGATAAACTCGAAAGTATCAGAGGCCACACAGAAGCGGCTAGAGTCAAAGGACAAAGTAATAGGACCGATTAATGAAGGAAAGAGAGAGTTGCTCTCTTTCTTGCTTGATTGTCTATAGACACGCCCGAGACTGTCCTACTTGTAACAATCTATATTATTATTGGAAAAATATCGCTAAAAAAAAAAACACAAGAAAAAGATATTGGTATTGCGTGATTAAGGGCAAAAGAACATGGGAAGCCAGAATTAGAAAGTGGGCAAAAACCAAGGTAACCGACAAGCAGCAAACGTTAAAGTGTAGCTACTATGTTAAGTAGCATACCGGTAGGACAATTTTTGAATAATTTCTGTGGCCGATACCATACGCAACAATTATCATGAATATTAATTTACGAATATTATGCATTAATATAACTATTGCCATTCCCTAGATCCTTATATCACAAGAGGCCCGGAAACCGACCGAACGTGTCCACACCAGCCGTCGCTCGTGCTTCTGATAGAAATAGTTCCCTCACGAGTGACAACACATGATTCCGTTCAGAGCCCTGAACCGGATGGTCATAGCTCAGCCTATCCTATCATACCTACCTTCGAGGCGCAACACAAAAAGGATAAACCACTCGCTCCCCCATCACTTTTCTTGGTGCTTTTGGACTCACTACCGAGTGATACTTGGTGCTCCCCAAATAAGTTAGTTGCCCTTAAGGTTATATAGTTATGTGAAAAGTGAAAATATGTTCAGCCATAATTAGAGCGAATGAATTTTTTTTTTCACATCCCGTCCGCTCTGCGGCGGTAAGCAAACATTGCATGCATCGCCTAGTCGGTATAGAATGACTACAGTTGGATGACCACGCAAGAACCCTAAGGGGTTGAACTCTCTTGAGTTTCTTTTTTGTTTGTTTGTTTGTTTCTTTTTTCTTCTTTTTCTTTCTTTTTTTCGTTCCGCTTTTTGGGATAGGGGTGGGTGTTGGTGGATTGGTTTTTTGGATTTGGGGGACTTTGCGTGGGTGGAGGGGTTTTGGAGGTGGCTTGTGGTCCTTACTGGATATAGTGCCCGATGCTACGGCTGTGGGCGAGGTATTATAAAGGTGGGCGGGCGGGGGGTTATTTATTTATGATACTTATTGCTATGGGAAAATTGGTATAATATCATATTAGGAAAATTCTGTAGAAGAACTTCCTAAAACGTATTCCGGAAGTATTTCCCAAGCTTCCCAGCATCCCAATCCCCCAGCCCGTGAGGAAAGATATGACTAAAGGCATTTAGAAGAGAGAGGTAAATAAAAGATCATTCACAAACTTCTGTAAGTAGCACGCATCGTAACCTGCTCACAAACGGAAGAAAAAGAAAGACCTTCAGCGCATCATTAAAGACATCGCGATAGTTTCCAAAAATTCCCCGATCCGCAAAAGCGGACCGGGAGCGTCAATGTAGTTGTAGTTTTCAACTAGCAAATATCAGAGCTCAGACATGTCTTCACTGCTACTGATCTTGCCCGTGCACAAGGATGGGGAGGAAAGAGAAGAAAAAGAAGAAGAGGTGAGGTGGTTGAAGCTGTATTTATGGTCGAAGAAGTTGACGCCAAGACTTGGTTTGTGTGGAGGGTTGCAGTGCGGTATGTGGTTTGGGGTTTGGGGGGTTGAGTAAGTGTACGTCATGACTTGTGGATGTTTTGGATTAGTTTAGGGTATATAGTGTGTGCCTGCACAGTGTTCCCGACGGTCTGGTCTGTCTGTCAGTCTTGGGGGTACTGCTGGACTGAGAATGAACCATTGTTTTTCGTTTCTTGGATGATAGGACTCCTTATACCCAACAATTGAAGGTCCGGGTATCCCGAGCTAGGTGGCGAGCTCTGACAATTATTCTCATTCCCTCATGGCCCCTATCCCTCCTTTATACTATACGACTAAAATTTACCTCCCACGGGATGATAGCACATTTCTCTATCTATGACTCAGAGCCCAGGCTCAGACTGTAAGAACACCCAGGTTAGGCTCCCTCTACCATGCGCTTCCTGAAATGCGCTTCACCATCGCATAGAGTTAGGGATATAGTTACTAGCAAATGCACCCTCGGATTGCGGAATGCACCTAGATTTACCACCAAACAGCAGGCAAGACTGGAAGGTTCATTTCGGCGCGGAGGACAAATCTGAAAAATTCGGGCTTTGAGATCCCAGCAAGGTTCATTCTCCCACTACTTTGGCCCGATTTCAGAACAGATATACGCAAGGCTGAAAACGTAAAATACTACCCATACTGTGCCTCCCGATGTCCCCGGTGTCCTGAATATTCCTGCGCCCTCCTCTGGCATTGCCTACAGTCTCACACCCTCCCCAGAAGGCAGTATCTTACTCCGTCGGGCCATGGGGCCTTTGGGAGTACTGCGTGCGTTGTTGGAGTATATACTCTGGGGGTGGGATTTCTGGAATGTAAGATGGGTTGAGGTTGTGGCATTGTTAAACGAAGCTGGATTAGCTCAAGAGACTTCTCACATCTCCCATTCAGAGGTTGCTGATATTAGTCTGTGGCCGACACAAGAAATATAAAGGTCGAGCTCCTTGCCCATTCAAGTTTTCTCCCTGCGTAAGATTTAGGAGGCGAAGCCTTAAAGCAAAAACGTGTGATGCTCCTCATTTACCCTCCATCGTTTACTAGTAGTTGTCTCCTCTACCCCCTGATTCTCTACCGAGTGATACATTGTGCTTCCCATTCTCGTTATGGCTAGTTTTGCGAAAAGTGAAAATGTGTTTGGTGGCCATGGAGCAATAAAAGTTTCGCATCCCGTCAGCTCCGCTGTAAACAGGCATTAAATCCCCTAGTTAGTATTGCGGTGGGTGACCAAGCGAGAATCCTGGGCGCTGAACTCTCTTGAGTTCTTTTCGTTTCTTTCCTCTTTTTCTTTTTTTTTAATCTCAGGAGATGGGTACCGTAAAAACTCGAATAGAAGAAACATGTTTTAGGACGTTGTAGTTGCCTCTCCTAGTCAGGCGCAGTCGATATTCCTTTTATTTTGTCTCAACTGAGGGCTGAGTTTGCTGTGTTTTCTTCCCCTCGTGTAGCCGAGAAGGGAAATTCCAATGCCCTAGAACATGTTTCTTCAATTTGAGTTTTTACGGTATTGGCGGGTTGGCTTTGGGGATTGGAGTTTTGCGTGGGTGGTGGGTAAGAGCTGCGGTATAATAGGCTGGCTGAAAGATGTTGGGGAATACTAGTAGGGAGGTGACTTGTGGCAAGATTCGGCTGCAGTACTCCATATTACGATTGTGGTCGGGTAATATCTGGGTAGGTGGGGGGTTATTTATTTATACAATCTAGTCTTGAGTGGTGATGCGGATGAGGGAAGTCTGTGGTATCAAGGAGATTTGACTTCTCGTCTCGTCCGATTGGTACTATTGGTTTTGGGAGGGAAATGAACTATCATAATTGGTTAGTATTTTAGGTCCCTTGAGAAACTTTGAATGTAGGTAGCTTTGAATGATACAGGCTCAGTCGTAATATCATATATGTTTCCGGTGCCATCCATCTCAAGTGCAATATGCTATTTTTCTATTCTGTATTTCAGGTTTCTTGCACTATGAGATTAGCACACCCGTGACTACTTGGAGCCTAAGTTAAGCTTTACTATATTACTCACACCTTTGGCAATATTCCTGACCATATTAGCAAAGTTCCGTAGAAAGGTTTCTCAAAATAAGTTTGAAAGTGGCACGATTAAACTCTCACCATGTCAATCCCTTCGGACAGTGAATAAAGAGGTGGCTAAAGCCAGTGTTAACTTCTGTGAGTAGCACGTACTACAACCTGCTTACAAACAGAAGAGAGCTTTAGCGCATCATTAAAGACATCGCAATAGATTCCAAAAATTCCCCGATCCGCAAAAGCAAACCGGGAGCGTCAATGTAGTTGTAGTTTTCAACTAGCAAATATCAGAGCTCAGACATGTCTTCACTGCTACTGATCTTGCCCGTGCACAAGGATGGAGAGGGAAAGAGAAAGGAAAGAAGAGAGGGAGTTTGAGCTGTATTTATGGTCGAAGAAGCTGATGCCAAGAGTTGGTTTGTGTGGGGGTGTATCGTAGTGTGGTGCGAGTGGTCACTTGTGGATGTTCTGGGTTGAAATAGGGTATATAGGGTGTGGGTACAGCACAGTACAGTACTTGCGAAATATAGGGCAAGGTAGGCACGAGAAAGAAAACGTCTTGCCTTGGCTACCCTGCTCCCTGCAAATGATTAAAGACATAAAGTGTATAACGCGGTGCTCCTCTTTAGCCTCCATAGTACCCTATGCTCTAGAATTCTCCACCGAGTGATACATGGTGCTTCTGTTCTCCCACAGCTAATGTTGTGAGACATGAAATGTGTCCGGCCATAGAGCAACGAAACTTTCGCATCCCTCTGCGGTAAAAAATAGTTGCATCGCCTGGTTAGTATTATTGTGGGTGACTACGTGAGAACCCCGGGTGCTGAACTCGAGTTCTTTTTGGTTCCTTGGAAACAAAATTGTATCATAACCCTAACCTTGAGGATTTCCTTTTTTTTGCCTACCAAATACCCTTGTTTGTCACCCGCCAGGATTCGTTTCGGGCACTGTTAAGACTGTAAGTGTCAACCTATTTCATCGACAGAGAGAAATTTACTAAAGTTGCTGGATTGGAGTTGCGTTTCTTTTGGAACCTGAATACTAAGGGGGCAGCTGGAGGCGGCCGCTGTAACAGCCTCACGATTGGTTTACCATGCAATACTTAAAACGAGTTGGTTACCGTAATCCGGTTTCTGATAAGACAATTTCACATGTCCTTTATAGGCATTTATAACAGAGTAATGATTAAACTTTAATAGAATTGCCCCTCTATCGGTACCTGAGTATCGGGGTCGGATGCTTAAGCTCATAATACCGTATCTGATTACAATCGTGCATGTTCTGATCTTCACCCTGCGGGAAATAATTGGATAGCAATTTTAGCGCCAAGAGCCGCACCATCCCTCTTTCAGCACGGCTGGTGCGTTCCACGGAACCCCCTGATATCGCCATCACGCTTCTCGCCGCGACATATCTAGATCAACACTTCGGACGAACCACCATGGATCGCACAGCATATCCGCACTCGATCAACTCCGGCAATTCCAACAGCTATAACGTAACGAATATTCATAACAACATCACCGATGCGAACAAAGTCATAGCCGATGAGAACACCGAAATTATGCGGTGGCTCTCGCCACTGGACCCCGGGAGAAGGCATCAGGATGTGCGTACCGACAGGCTCGATGGTGTGGGGAATTGGCTTTTGGAAACAAACGAGTTTCGAGAGTGGAGAAGTAGCGAAGGTGAAGCAGATAAGGCTGTCTTGTTTTGCTACGGAAACCCGGGAGTGGGAAAGACATTTCTAAGGTAAGCGACTGGCCCTCTAGCGGGAGTTATCACTGACAACCAGCGATACTAGCTCATTAGTGATCGATAGCCTGTGTGATGAGTCAGGCGAGGAAGGTATTGCAGTCGCGGGGTTCTACTGCGACTTCCGTGACCAGCAGGAACAGACAACCACCAACATCATGGGGGCTATCCTAAAGCAGCTGGTGACTAGAGGGGGAGTACTAGGGCACGTGCAAACGGCGTTTCAAAAGGCGAAAATGGAGCTCTGCGGCCGAGGTCTGCGACTTCCGGACATGGTACAGATGTTGAAGCGGGCTGTTGCCACATTACGCCAGGTTTTCATCTGTATCGATGCTTTGGATGAGTGCCTTCCTAAGCATCTACTGGAGCTTCTTGGGTCGTTGAAGGAAATCGTCCAGGAGTCACCGAGGACGCGAATATTTGTCACCGGAAGGCCTCATGTTGAAGTCGAAGTTATAAGATATTTCACCACCGGGATTATAGTACCCATTAGTCCGAGCAAGCATGAGATAAAAAGATATTTGGAGAAGAAGTTGGAGATGGACACCACGCGCGACGCGATGTCCGATGATTTAAGAGCGGACATCCTGAGAATTATTCCCGAAAGAATCTCTGAAATGTATGAGTATCAATAGCTTCTACTCTATGGATGATTTTATGTTGACTAACCATGGCTTATAGATTCCTCCTTGTTTCGCTAAATATCGACGTTATCCTGGGAGAGGTTACCATCTTTGAGAGAAAACAAAAGCTGAACGAGATGACCAAGGGCAATCATTTGGGGGATGCATACGCGACAACCTTAGCACGAATCAAGGCGCAGAAGGGGAGTAGATCCAGACTCGGGGTGGAAGCCCTAATGTGGGTGTCGAACTCGGAGCGGCCATTACGCACCGGCGAGCTATGCCATGCCTTAGGGGTAAAGATAGGGTCCCATGATATAAATTGTGAAAACATTCCTACAATTCGAACGGTTCTGGCGTGCTCATTGGGGCTTGTCACGGTTGAAGCATCCTCCTCTACCGCCCGGCTTGTCCACTTCAGTCTGCAGGAGTATTTATCCAATAATCCAAGCCTGTTCCAAAGCCCTCACTCGATGATAGCGGAGGTTTGCTTGACGTACCTCAATTTTAAATGTGTCCGGGAACTTCCGCCAACTCTTAGCTCGGCCCCATCGACGGTCCCCCTTGTCGGATATGCTTCTAGCTATTGGGGAAAGCACATCAGAAGGGAGAGGATGGAGGGAGTGAGCCCGCTTGCACTGGGGCTTCTGATAGGATTCGAGGGGCATATATCCTCTCAGCTGCTCTTGCTGCGTTATCATGAGGATAGGCGTTGGTGGGAGCCAAGTTTTGATAAGAGGGGGGGCCCTAAGGGTTTTACAGGGCTCCATGGAGCGGCATTTTTCGGGATCGCGGAGATAGTCGCTGCGTTACTGGCGATAAAGGAATGGGATATTAACGCAGCAGATAATATGGGTAGAACGGCGCTCGCTTGGGCGGCTGTAGGAGGTCATGAAGATGTCGTCAGGATACTATTACAGCGCAAGGATGCCAAGGCCGATACAACGGACATCGAATATGGCCGAACACCACTCTCGTGGGCTGCGGAGAACGGGCACGCGGGAGTGGTAAAGTTGCTGTTGGAGCGAGAGGACGTCAATCCCAACTCTGTAGACCCCGGGTTTGGCCGGACACCACTCTTGTGGGCAGCGAAGAATGGGCATGAGGGAGTAGTCAAATGGCTATTAGAGCGAGATGATATCAACCCCAACGCGGTAGACACCGAATATGGCCAAACACCGCTCTTGTGGGCTGCGGAGGGCGGGTATGGCGGAGTGGTAAAGCTGCTGTTAGAACGAGACGATGTTAATCCTGATATATCGGACCTCAGCGGCGAAACAGCTCTCGAATTAGCTGCGTCCCGTGGACATACAAGCGTTGTGAAGTTGCTCTCCCCACCTAAGCAGGTCCGCCCGACTTACTTCAGAGCCCCTCTCAGTCTATCCCGTCGGTTTGCCTTTCACCGCCGAAAGCCCTCTCCTCGACACCCGACCCCTCCTCGGAATAGCAATTAGTCCCCCATGATTACTAAGTTTTCCTCTTTTATTTTTCTCTTCCGTTTTCTCGCCGTCATCAGTCCCTCATTATCGACTATTTATTACTATCAGATGATTCCTGTATTGTACGGTACATGCGGAGTGGGTGCGGACAAACCTTTCATGGATCTGGATTAGATATCTGGGCATGATATCGTGTAAGAGCGGGGTGGAAATAAATGACGATTAAGGTGGGGAATGAAAAGAGGGAAGTGTATGTTATGTGCCATAGATTACGAGAGGAATCTCTGTTTTTTTTTCCGTCCTTCACCTCTAATTACATTACCGTTTATCTCCTTTCATTAAGAGCTCGTCTATTCTTTCCTAACCCTATGCCAAGCAGTGACGAGGCGTCCCTAGTGAGCCGGGCGGGGCGGAGAGATGAATGAAGGGGGAAAATGGATGACAAAGAGAGCAAAAACGGAATCGACAGATAGTCCTAACTTGGTCGAAAGCACAAAAGACCGTTTTCTGCCGGATCTCCACATTGCCGAGAGGTGGGCGTTAGCAAGTTAAAAGATCTCGGTATGGTTACAAACTGAGGAGATCATTTCCAACTTTATCAAGGTCTCGAGGAGCATACTCGATGTAATCTACCACTGCGCTGTGCTGGGCTGTACGCTGGGTTGACTTTTTCTGGCTGTGTCATGTGCTATCATACTGGTATTCACAGATGTAATCTTGCCGGACTTGGGGCGGGAGGTTATTCGAGTCAAGTTAGCTGCTCGTCTTGATTGATAGCGTACTCCCGGAATGCCCCTCAACAGGGTAAGAGGTCAACGGTTCTAAGGTATTCTAACTACGGTATAAGCCATATCGAACTCTATAAAGTCCACCAAAAGTCAATTCTAGTCGGAAAGGGTCGACATTGAGGAGAAAAAAGGAGCAAAAGACGCGCACAAATGGCTACCCCAAGTGCAAAATTTTTCTTCCCCCCCCCCTCCCAAGGTATAGAACCAAATAGAGAAGGAATAAGGAAAAGGAATTGATTGGTTAACTCTAAGTTAATATTCTGTGAACGGGCAACCTAGTTTGCTTGTACGAAGCCCATTCTCGTAGAGTGTTACAGTAAGTTTAGCGGGACGGGGGTGGGAATGTGCGCTATGAGGCTGAGGAGAGGAAGTAAAGAGGGACAAAGTTATCAAGAAGCAGGAAAAAAGCCGAAATTGTACAAGTACAATAGTATACAATTCTTGAGGAAAGGAGTCCGTCGAGTGGGGAGCTTTTATCGTGAATGTCAAGATCCCCGGGTCCGTTTGTAAGGGTGCTGATATGACTGAGAGGGCTTGGCTGGGGAAAGAGGTATTGATGTATGGCTACCCGGCCGCTTTAGAGTTCCACAATGTTGCTTCTCGGAAGTCTGCACAGGGGTGCTATGATATTAGGCTGGTGAGGTTTGTTACCACCGTACTCTGGCTAGGGTTACGAGGATTTAGGAGCATTTCCACTATTCTAACGTGTCCGTGTTCCTTAGCCCACGAGAGGGGTGCCCATCCTCATCAGCAGTGCTGGGAGTGATATCCTCCCGCCACAAAATGATCTGCACAATGTCCCAACGCCTCCCGCAGCTGCCCACGGGAGAGGCGTTCGACCGCTTTTATCCGCAGTGTTGGGGGTGACATCCCGCCCCAAAAGCATCTTCACAATACCCCAGCGCTCATTTCCGGCTGCCCGGGAGAGAGGTGTTCGACCGTTTTTATCCGCGGTGTTAGGAGTGACATCCTCCCGTTTTAGAAGCATGCTACTTTACAACTGCCCACGATAGGGGTGCTTGGCCGCCATTATCCACGGTGTCGGGAGTGACATCCCCCCGTTCCAAAAGCATCGCTGCAATGTCCCTATGCCCATTTCTAGTTGCCCACGAGAGAGGCGCCTGGCCGCCTTTATCTACAGGATTAGGGGCGAATCCTTCCGTTCTAAGAGCATCTTGACAACCTTCTTGCACCCCTTTCCAGCTACCCACGAGAGAGGTGTTCGAGCGTCTTTGTCTGCAGTGTTGGGAGTGACATCCTCCCTTTCTAAAAGCACCTCCACAATCTCTTCATGCCCGTTTTCAGCTGCCCAGGAGAGAGGTGTTCGACAGTCTTTGGGTGAGGAGCTTTTGTTGTGAATTTCAAGACCTCTGGATCCTTTTGGAAGGGCGGTGAGATAGCTCAGAGGGCTCAGCTATGAAAAGGTCTATTGGGCTATTGCTATCCACTGAGTGAGGAGCGGAGCCCTGATCTCCCAACTTCCGCTTTAAAACCCCCACACGTTGCTTCTCGGAAGCCTGTAAAAGTGGTGTGTGACCGACAAGGTCTGTCATCGCCATGTCCTCGCCAGGGAGGCGCCTTTCTAGAAGCGTTTCTACCACTCCGATGCGTCCGCTTTGATCTGCAGTGTCTGGAGTGACACCCTCCTGTTCTAAATGCGTCTCCGCCATGTCCTCGTTCTTATTTGCTGCTGGCCACGATAGGGGAGTTTGGACTTCTTTGTCCCTAGTATCGGGAGCGGCGTCCTCCTGTTCCAGAAGCATCTTTACAATATACCTATGCCCATTTCCGGCTGCCCACGAGAGAGGAGTTCTACCGCCCTCATCCGCGGTGCCGGGGGCGGCATCTCCCCATTCTAAAAGTATTTGCACAATGTCTCCGTGCCCATTTCCAGCTGCCCAGGAGAGAGGTGTTCGACCCTCTATGTCTAGGGTATTAGGAGTGACATCCTCCCGTAACAGAAGCACCCCCGCAATGCACCCATGCCCATTTCTGGCTGTCCACGAAAGAGGCGTTCGACCGTCTTTGTCCGCAGTGTCGGGAGTGACATCTTCCCGCTTCAGAAGCATCTCCACAATGTCCCCTTGGCCATTTCCGGCTGCCCACGAAAGAGGCGTTCGGCCGTCTTTATCCGCAGTGTCGGGGGTGACATCCTTCCGTCTCAGAAGCATCTCCACAATGTCCTCTCGCCCATTTCCGGCTGCCCGCGAGAGAGGCGTTCGGCCGTCTTCACCCGCAGTGTTGGGAGTGACATCTTTCCGCCTCAGAAGCATCTCCGCAATGTCCCATTGCCCATTTCTGGCTGCCCACGAAAGAGGCGTTCGGCCGCCTTTATCCGCAGTGTCCGGAGTGACATCCTCCCGTTCTAGAAGCACCTCCACAGTATGCTTATGCCCACTCCCAGCCGCCCACGAGAGAGGTGTTCGACCGTGATCATCGACAGTGTTGGGAGCGACACTTCCCCGTTCCAAAAGCCTCTTCACAATGCACTCGTCCCCGTTTCCAGCCGCCCACGAGAGAGGCGTTCTGCCGTCTTTACCCCCATTGTCGGGAGTGACATCTACCCATTCTAGAAACTGCTGCACAGTGTCCCTGTGCTGATTTTCAGCCGGCCAGAAGGGAGGTGTTCGACCGCCCTTATCCGCAGTGATGAGAGTGATACCCTTGTGTTCCAAAACCGTCCTAACTATGGCCTCTTTTCTAGAGGCCCACGAGACTGCCGTATTACCCGCCACATCGGTTGCGTCGAGATCCCATTTCTTCACCTTTAATAGGGCAATCGCTGTCTGCACGATTTCAAGATATGCAGCGCAGTGGAACCCTGTAAACCCTGTAGGATCACTCGGGCTAAATGTCCAGTGCCAGTTATCACGGCTGCTGGATAAGAGTATCACAGAGGATACATGCTTGTCAAATCCATCCAGAAGTCTCAGTGCCAGCGTGTTCACACTTTCCGTGATTTCCCTCCTAGCATGTGTTCCCCAGTAACAAGATGCATATTCAAGGAAGTGTGTTGCTGGCGGGGATAAATGAAGGGTAGGCGAAAGATTTCTGATGCACTGGAAGTTGAGGTATGTTAAACAAACCTCGGCAATCATTGCGTGGGGGCTGTGAAACAGACTGGTATTATCGGATAGATACTCTTGGAGAGTATAGTGGACAAGACGGACAACGTATGAGGACGCCTCGACGCTTACGAGTCCCAGAGCGCATCCCAACAGTGTTTCTATCGAAGGAATGTTCTGAGGATCCAGGTCTGTAGACTCGCTTTCTACCCCCAAGGCGTGGCGTAGTTCGTTGGCCTTTAAAGGTCGCTCCGAATGTGATAGCCACATTAGCATGTTCATGCCGAGTCTCGACTTGCTTCCCCCCTGCGCCTTTATTCGTGCTAAGGTTGCCGAGTACGCATCACGAAGGCCATTCCCTCGGATCATCTGGTCAAGCTTCTTCTTCCGCTGGCGGATCGTAACCTCTTCTAGGACCGCGTTGATGTTAAGGGAAACGAGTAGAAATCTATATCCTGCTGTTAGCGAACATCAAGCCAGACCGTGATTAGTTAGAGTGGCTGTTTATGCACACATTTTGGAAATTTCTCTTGGAATTACTCTCATAATCTCAACCCTCAAGTTGTCGTCCATTGCGTCAGGTGTAGTATCTCCATCTAATCTCATCTTCAGATATAGCTCAATATCCCCAACGGTGGGAACGACGGGTATCACGATTGCATTGGCGAAATATCCCTCAACTTCGTCCCGAATGTGAGGTCTTCCACTAAGGAATACCCGTGTAGTCGGCGAAGCCTGTACAATTTTCCCCAGTGACTCAAGAAGCTTTCGTCGATTGCCGGGGTGACACTCATCTAAACCATCGATACAAATAAACACTTCAGGCAGCGACGCTGTCGTGGCCTTTAGCATTTCCACCAAGTCTGAAGGTTGCACAGCTCGTCCACCAAACCCCCTTTTCTCCACACGAAAATTCTGCCGCACGTGATCCGGGATCCCATCTCTCTCTAAAAGTTGCTTGAGGATTGCGCCCAACATGTTCGCTATGGATTGCTCTTCCTGGGCAAGGTAATCGCAGTACAGGCCTGCAACAGCCATATCTCTCTCACTAACTTGGCCGCACAAATAATCGATAACTAGAGAGCTAATATTGCTGGCCGTTAGTGATATCTACTTGCTCGCGAGAGCCTTCTTACTGACCTAATATGTGTCTTCCCCGCACCTGGATCGCCGTAGCAGAATAAAACAGCCTGCTTGGGTACCCGTTGGATACTACCCCACTCCCGAAACGCGTTCCTTTCTAGAAGCCAGTCTCCCACACCATCCACCCGGTCGCTCTGCACGCTCTGGTGCCTGCGCCGAGGCTCTAGTGGCGAGAGCCATTGCTTAATCTGGTTGTCTTCGTCGTCTGTTTTGTTGACAGTGATGTTGTTGCTGTTTGTTGTGTTCACACAGCCGACATTCCCGGAACCAATCAATTGTATGTATGTTATCTGTTCCATGCTTCGTTTCGCTGTGGATGCGGTTCCGCGACGATTCAGGAGGGCAAACGAGCTTATGAACTCTCTAACGCTCAAAAAAGGATTCTTGAGTTGGCTTGGGTTGGCTTATTTCTTCGGTAGTGCCGTCCAGTAACTTCTAACTTACTCCCAGGCAACACCGGGAGAAAGAGGGCAGCCGAGGAGTGGCCAAGCCCACCCAGGCGTCATAAATTGTGAGGCAGCCCCCACATACCGGTATTCCATGCCATATTGTAGCGAGCTGCATGTTTTGGCAATGTGATTAGCTGAACCTCAGTCCGGATTTAAATAGTGGCTAGTATTTGGGCGGATGACTCGCTATGCCGGGCGCTCGCAATGGCGTGGAATATGGTGATGAATTAAATTTGGGCCATTATTTCGCTCAAGCCACTTTGCGAATTGTTGAGGAATGTTTGACCTGCTATACTTAACTGGTTGTTTGTTTGATCTAACAAACTCTGGAAGCGGACCTGGAGTATCATACAGAATCTACCGAGATTACTGAACTACATTTTATTGAGAACTTGGAGCGAGGATTGCCCCTCTACTAGAGTACTAGTGTCAGTGCTGTGCTCTGCGATGTTTGGACCCACATATTATTAGATTGCTATTGCTCCCGTGCTGGTATTTAACTTACCCTACGGGAAATGATTGGATAGTAGTTTTAACGTCAAGAGCCGCATCCACCCACAACCTCCCCCCCCCCGATGCTGCCCTCACACTTGTCGCCATAACCTGTCTACGACAAAGACTTCGTGCAGGCCAGCAAGGCCTGCACAGCATATTCGCACTCTGTTAATGCTAGTAATGCTAACTGCGATAACGTAATGGATAGCCATAAAAATATCGTCAATGTGAACAAAGCCATAACTACTAGTACTATGGTTGATGAGAACTCGGAAATTAGTTGTTATGGTTGTCTTGTTCTGCTACGGGAATCTGGGAGTGTGGAAGAAATATCTAAGGTACCTGTAAGTGCCCGCCCCATCTGGAAGAAATAGGAGTTGCTGCTGGCGGCTAGTTTACGAGTGATATATAGCTTGTGTGATGAGCCTTGGGAGGAGGACATTACAATCACAATGTTTTACCGCAGCTTTCTTGACTGGTAGTAGTACCAGTAGGTGACTAACTTACCGTACTGTACTAACATTACCGTATGAGAGCCGCCCATCAAGAATGAGGTATCCCTGGCAGGCGGGACGGAATTGAAGGATGAAGGGAAAAAAAATTTTAAAAAAAGAGAGAGCAAAACTGAAATCGATAAATATCTTTTTAGCTCGATTAGAAACACAAAGGAAGCCTTTTTTTTCTCTCTTCCGGATATCCACATTTCCACGAGTTGAGTATTTGTTAGGCTAAGGTTCTCTGACAATCTACAGAAATGAGCAGATCGTTTTCAACTTTTCATCGAGGTCTCGAGGGGTCATCGCTATATACGAGTACTCCGCTGTGAAATAAGTTGAGTTGGATATAGGGGTTCTGCTATGTCTTACTCGGCCGGTTATCGTGAAGTTAATCTGGCGGGACTTGAGGGGGAGGTGGGTATTCGGGTTAAGTTAGCTAGTCACCTCAATAGCTTACGCCTGGAATGCCATCAGCCAGGTATCGTAAGAAACCGATTATTCTGCGGTATTCTAACTACAGTACCGGTATTGTACAGGTCATATCAAACTATACAAAGCCCACCAAATTCAATCCTAACTGGAAAGGGTCTATACTAAAAAGAAAGGGAAAAAAAAGGAGAAAAACACCAACAAAAAAAAACCAGGTTCTGGAACGAGATTTTTCTTTCCCCCCCTGACAAGATATGAAGAATGTAGACGGAGAACCAAATAGACAAGTAAGGAAACGGGGATAATGATCAGCACTACAGTGTATTAAGGCTCCGTAAAAGGAAATTGCTATGGCATGAAAAGGCCATCTGTTTTGCTGGTACGAAGTCGATTCTCATGAATATCAGATGTAACGAAATGGGAACAGGGATCTGCAGAAAAGAGAAGAGGGAAGGATGAAAGAGAGAAAACAAAGTCATTAAACGCCCGAGCAGGGGCTCGCGTTTTATAAACACTACGCTATACGGTTCTGGAGGTAAAAGGAGGAGATAATATGATACATTAAGCTGGATAGAAGGATGCTTAGGGTGAGATGAAGTGATAGATACAAAAAGGCCAAAAGAGCGGCGTAATACTGCGGATGAGAGGGTTCGCCGGGTGGGAAGTTTTTACCGTGAATGTCGGGACCTCCGGATCCTTTTAGAAGGGCGTCGGATGGCTCGGAGGAGACAGCTGGGGGAAGGTCTGTTGAGCCACGGCTATCCGCCGACTGAAGAACAGAACCCCGATCTGCTAACAGTCGTTCTATAGCTCCTTTGTGTTGCTTCTTGGAAGTCGGTTTAAGTGCTGCATGACTGATAAGGTCTGTCATCGCCTTGTCCTGGGTAACGTTACGCCGTTCTGGGAGCACCCCCACCACTCCAACGTCTCCGCGTTGCTCGGCCCAGGGGGGAGGCGTTCGACCGCCGTTGTCTACAGTGTTGGGAGTGACATCCTCCCATTCCGAAATCATCCTCACAATGCGCGGATATCTGCTAGATTCCTGCGGGAGGGGTGTCCCACTGGGAGTGAGATCCTTCCGTGCCAAGAGCATCTTCACAATGTACTCCTGTCCATTTTTAGCTGCCCACGAGAGAGGTGTTTTACCAGCTTTATCCGCAGCACCAGGAGTGACATCTTTTCGCTTCAAAAGCATCCTCACAATGTACTCATGCCTATTTTGAACTGCCCACAAGAGAGGCGTCATACCATCTTTATCTGGAGTGTCGGGGGAGGTATCCTCCCGTTCCAAAAGCAACCACACAATATGCTCATGCCTATTTTAACTGCCCACAACAGAGGTGTTTGGCCGTCTTTATCCACGGTGTTGGGAGCGACATCCTCCCGTTTCAGAAGCATCTCCGCGATGCCGGAATACCCCCCCCCCCGGGCTGCCTACGAGAGAGGCGTTCGACAGTCTTGATCCGCAGTGCTGGAAGTGACATCCTTCCATTTCAATAGCATCTCTACAACGCCCCAATGCCCCCTCCCAACTGCCCACAAGAGAGGTGTTCGGCCGTATTGATCCGCAGTGTTGGGGGTGACATACTCCCTTTGCAAAAGCATCTTCACCATGGCCCTCCGCCCATTTCTAGCAGCCCACGAGATTGCAGTTTTACCCATCTCATCAGTTGCGTTGAGGTCCGATTTCTTCGTCTCTAATAAGGCCACTGCTGTTTCCACGATCCCAAGATACGCAGCGTAATGGAGCCCAGTAAACCCACAATAATCACTCAGCTCTGGGCGTTGGTGCCATCCTTCACAGCCTCCCCAGGCGAGTATCCCAGAGGATACATGCTTATCAAATCCATCGAGAAGTCTCAGTGCGAGTGTGTTCACAGTTTCCGTGGTTTCTTTTCTGACATGTGTTCCCCAGTAACAAGAGGCATATACAAGCAACGGTGTTGTTACTGAGGGGCCACAAGAAGGGTAAGGCCCAAGGCCCCTGATGCACCGGAAGTTGAGGTATGTTAGACAAACCTCAGCAATCATCGGGTGAGGGCTGTGAAACAGGCTGGTATTATTGGATAGATACTCTTGAAGAGTGTAGTGGACAAGACGGACAGTGTATGAGGATGCTTCAACTATTACAAGCCCCAAAGAGCATCCTAACAGTGTTTCTATTGCAGGAATATTCTGAAAATTCAGGTCTGCAGATCCGATTTCTACCCCTAGGGCATGACACAGTTCGTTAGCCTTTAAAGGTCGCTCCGAATATGATAGCCACATTAGCATGTCCATGCCAAGCCTCGACTTGCTTCCCCCTTGCTCATTTATTCGTGCCAGGGTTGTCGAGTACGCATCTTGGAGGCCATTCCCTTGGATCATTTGGTTGAGCTTCTTCCTTCTCAGGTGGATCGTAACCTCCTCCAGGATGGCGCCGATGTTAAGAGAAACAAGAAGAAATCTATATTCTGTCGTTAGCGGATATCTAACGAGGCCTAGATTGTCCAAAGCGTCTGTTTATACTAACATTTGGGAAATTGTTCCTGGAATTACTCTCATAATCTCAGCCCTCAAATCATCGTCCATTGCGTCGGGTGTGGTATCCCTATCTAATTTCATCTTGAGATATCTCTCAATATCCTCGATGGTAGGAATGACGAGTATCATGATCGCTTCAGTGATGGATCTCTCAATCTCGTTCCGGATATGAGGTCTTCCACTAAGGAACACGCGTGTGGTCGGCGAAGCCCGTACAATATCTTGCAGTGACTCAAGAAGCTCTCGTCGATTGTCCGGAATACACTCATCTAAACCATCGATACAGATGAACACTTCCGGCAACAATGCGATCGTAGCCTTCAGTATTTCCACCAAGTCTGAAAGCAGCATAGCCCGTCCGCCAAACCCCCCTTTCTCCTTCCTAAAAGCCTGCCGCACGTGGTCTGGGATTCCATCTCTCTCTAAAAGCTGCTTGAGGATTGCGCCCAACATGTTCGTCGTGGACTGCTCCTCCTGAGCAAGGTAGTCGCAGTATAGGCCTGCGACACTATATGCCTGTTGCGGGCTTGATCGCACAACCAGTCAATAACCAAGGAGCTATTATTGCTGGCTGTCAGTGATATCCACTTGTTCGAGAGCTTTCCTGCTAACCTGATATGTGTCTTCCCCACACCCGGATCACCGTAGCAGAATAAGAAAGGCTGCTTCGGCACCTCTTGGCTGTCACTCCACTATTGAAACTCGTTCCTTTCCAAAAGCCAACCTCCCACACCCTCCACCCGGTTGGTTTGCACACTTCGATGTCGGTGTCGAGGCTCTAGTGGCGAGAGCCATTGCTTAATCTGGTTGTCTTCGTCGTCTGTTTTGTTCAGAGTGATAGTCGTATTGTTACTATTCGTTTGGTTCCCACAGTTGGTATTATGGGAACCAAACGACTGCATCCTTGTCGTTCGTTCCATTATCATATGGATTTTGTGGATGCTTCGTTTAGCTGAGTATGCGGCTCTGGGATAGTTTCAGAGGGGTTAAAGGGCTTACGGTATAAGCCTTTCAGTGCTCGAGAAAGGAGGGGCGAATTGGTTTGTTTCTTTGGTGGCGCTATCTACGCTTGCACCAAGGAAAGACTCGCAGAAAGAAGGTAGCTAGGGAGTGGCCAAACTCACAAAAGGCATTATAAATCGTAAGGCAGCCGTGTATAATGTCACGAGCAAGGGTGGGCACAGTACTCGAGTACTCGAGTTTCGATACCGGTAGTAAGATGCACCGGTGGTTGGTACTGAACGTGGGTTTTTAAGCCAAAAGGAAAGACGAAATGCCACCTCCAATGCGGGCGCCATATTTCGAATGACCCTGAAGAACACCTCCCGGCCAGTGGTGCCCACTGCAACATAGAGAGACCAGTTAGCATCAGGCAACCGATAACATCTGCGAGTGTGTTTTCAAAGCTGAAATTTGGCCACGCTATCATGCTTGCTATTGGACAACCCCACTACCGGTATGTAGGCCTCGGCTAAAACTCCCCACTCCCCATCCAATCCCGCTTTCCCCAGATTCGGGATTGAAATGTCACAATCACAGTAGCCTTGCCACTTTACACGACCCCTTAGGTGCCAAGGGTAAGCGAACAACACATTGAATTACCGCCAGGTTTTTGGTTCAAGCCGCTGAGGCGACAGCTCCACAGACGTATGAGCACACGACAGTCTCTCATGGGGTCGTGACGAATATCAGCGGGTGACGAAGGGGGGTGAGTATTGGGCAAGCAAAAAAACCAGCTCATCAAAGTAATGCCGGCAGTGTACCGTACTGTGCATTCTGCCCTCACTGTGGCCATATTAACACTTTCTTTCATATCATACTTTTATATTTTTTGCCAAGAGGTTATGCTATCATACCAAATCAACACCTCCAACCATTTTTCCTACGAAATTGGAGTAACAGCTTCTTGCGAGCACTTTGAGCACCTAATTTGTGCCTGAGACCTTAAGACTTTTTTTATTTTTATGAGCCTCTCAAACACTTTACTTGGTTTCTGTCGGTACTATTTTCCGATCCAGCAAAAGTCCTCGTACTCTAATGCAGAATCCGGCCTCTACTTTTAATGAAAATGAAAAAGAAAACCCTTTTTAACTTTAAATACCCAATACTCGTGCTTTACCATGTGTACTGTACGAGTACTGTACCTAACCAGCTGCACTTATGGTGGCTTTCGGGGGAAAACAATTCGGTCAATCACTATTGCGGCCACGGACCCCCCCCCCTCGCAGCCCAACAAAACAAATCCGCCACACAAGCATGCCGGCACGTCACGGGCGCTCACTCGGTCTAGTTGGAGCAGTAATTCCTGTGCAGACAAATTTTTCACTGAACTATGTTAAATATATCGGCTCGAGTTCCCTAAGAGCGAGAGTGGAAATTAATTTAGGGAGTCCTCTACAAGTAGTAGGCTATAGCACATAATCCACTCTACAAAGCACACCAGAGTCAATTCAAATCCCGAACAGTCAATATCAAAAAAAAAAAAATCCGCCGGAATGAAAGGAATAAAAGACAAGAGACAAGACAAGACGAGAAGAAAAGGACAAGAAGCACTGCATTCTGGAAAAAAAAAATCTGGAAAAAAAAAAATCCGAAGCATAATATTGACTAATGACTAAATAGACAGAGGAGGAAACAAAAATAATGATTAACACGAAATCAATACTCTATAAACGGGAATTTATATTATGATATATCATACATGAAACAGCGGCTTATTTTGCTCGCACAAAGCCCATTCTCGTGAGATATCAGCCATAAGTGGCGTGTGCTTGGGGATGGGGGGAGAAAGAGAGAAAGAGACAAAACAAAGTCATTAAGCACCCAGCAAAACCAGGCATTGTATAGGTACTATACTAGAAGGCTCCTGGGGTGGGGGGATATGATAGTGTACCGGGGTCGATAGTAAGTTAGACAGGATGAGAAGGAGTAATACACAAAAGAAAGACAAAAGGATAGTTAGAAAGGGTGAACCTTAGCGTGCGACAGTGTAATACTGCAAACGGGCGGCTCGTCCGGCGCGGAGCTTTTGTCGTGAATTTCAAGATCTCCGAGCCCTTTTAGCAGGGCGCTGAGATGATGAGGAGAGCCTAGCTGGTGAAAGGTTTGTAGAGCTATTGCTACCAGAGAGAGGAAAAGAACCATGACATGACAGCCGGCGCTTTACGGCTCCCCCAGGTCGCTTCTCCGAAGTCTGTGTAAGTGCTATTTGGCCGGTGGGGTCTGTCATCACCATGTCCTGGGCAGGGCTACACCGTTTTTAGAACATTTCCACTACTCTCATATGTTCGTGTTACACAGCCCAAGAGAGGGGCGCTCGACCGCCTTTATCCGCAGTATCGGGAGTGACATCCTTCCTTTTCAAAAGCATCCTCACGATACCCTCACACCCTTTTCCAGCTGCCCACGAGAGAGGTGTTCGACCATCTTTATCTGCAGTATCGGGAGTGACATCCTTCCGTTTCAAAAGCATCTTCACGATGCCCTCGCGCCCATCCTGAGCTGCCCACGAGAGCGGTGTTTGGCCGCTCCCATCGGCAGTATCGGGATTAGCATCCTTCCGTTTCAAAAGCATCTTCATGATGCCCTCGCGCCCATCCTGAGCTGCCCACGAGAGCGGTGTTCGGCCGTTCCCATCGGCAGTATCGGGAGCGACATCCTTCCGTTTCAAAAGCATTTCCACGATGCCCTCGCACCCATACTGAGCTGCCCACGAGAGCGGTGTTCGACCGCTCACATCGGCAGTATCGGGAGCGACATCCTCCCGTTTCAAAAGCGTTTCCACAATGCCCTCGCGCCCATTCTTAGCTGCCCAGGAGAGAGGTGTTCGACCGGTTTTATCTTTAGTATCGGGAGTGACATCCTTGCATTTCAAAAGCACCTTCACGATGCCCTGGTGCCCATTTCCAGCTGCCCAGGAGAGGGGTGCTCGGCCGTCTTTATCCGCAGAATCAGGAGTGATACCCTTCTGTTTCAAAAGTATCTTTACGGCGTGCCTATGGCCATTAGCAGCTGCATGCGAGAGGGGCGTTCGACCATCTTTATCCGCCGTGTTGAGAGTGACGTCCTCCCGTTTCAAAAGAAGCTCCACAATGTCCCCATACCCCCCCGTGGCTGGTAACAACAGGTGTTCAACCGTCTTTATCCGCTGTGTTAGGAGCGAGACCGGCCTGCTGCAAAAGGATTCTCACCACGGCCCCATGCCCTTTTCTTACAGCCCACGAGATTTCTGTATTACCGGCAACATCAATTGCATTGATATCCCATTTCTTGCTCCCTAACGCAAGAACTACTACCTCCACGATCCCAAGATACGTTGCGCAGTGAAGCCCGGTAAGCCCTGTAGGATGTTTGCGAGGAAGCTCTATGTCCCAACTATAACTGCTGTGGGACAAGAGTATCCCAGAGGATACATGCTTATCGTATCCATCGAGAAGTTTCAGTGCGAGCGTACTCACACTTTCCGTGATTCCCCTTCTAGCATGTGTCCCCCAGTGGCAAGAGGCATAACCAAGCAACGGTGTTTCTGGCGGAGCCCGGGAAAGTGTGGGCGAAAGACCTCTGACGCATTGAAAGTTGAGGTATGTTAAACAAACCTCGGCAATCATCGCATGAGGATTGGGAAACAGGGCGGTATTCTCGGATAGATACTCTTGAAGGGTGTAGTGCACAAGACGGAGAGTGTGTGAGTACGCTTCGACTATTACAAGCCCCAAAGAGCACCCCAGCAGTGTTTCTATCGTAGGAATGTTCGCAGGATCTAGGTCTGCAGACCCGATTTCTACTCCAAGGGCATGGCATAACTCGTTGGTATCTAAAGATCGCTTCGAATGTGACAGCCACATCAGCGTGTCCATACCGAGTCTGGACCTGCTTCCTCCCAGCGCCTTTATTCGGTCCAGGGTGGCCGAGTACGCATCCCGAAGCCCATTCCCTTGCATCATCTGGTCAAGCTTCCTCTTTCTCTGGCGGATCGTAGGCTCCTTCAGGACCGCATCAATATTAAGGGAAACAAGTAGAAATCTATATCCCGCCGTTAGCAAATATCCAACCAGGCGTGGATTAGTTGAAGTGGTTGTTCATACGCACATTTGAGAAATTTTTCTCGGCAGTGCCCACATAATCTCAGCCCTCAAATTATCGTCCATCACGCCGGGTATTGTATCCTTGTCCAATCTCATCTCCAAATATATCTCAATATCTCTAACGGTGGGAATGACAGGTATCGTGATCGCATCGGTGAAATATCTCTTAACCTCGTCTCGAACGTGAGGCCTTCCGCTAAGAAACACCCGTGTCGTCCGCGAAACCCGTGAGATGTCCTGCAGCGACTCAAGAAGCTCTCGTCGATTGTCCGGAAGGCATTCATCTAAATCATCGATACAAATGAACACTTCCGGTAGTGATGCGATCGTCGTCTTCAGTATATCCACCAAGTCCAAAAGCCGCACGGCCCGTCCGCCTAACCCCCTTTTCGCTTGACGAAAAACCTGCCGCACGTGATCCGAGATTCCATCTCTCTCCAAAAGCTGCTTGAGGATTGCGCCCAACATGTTCGCCGTGGACTGCTCCTCCTGGGCAAGGTAATCGCAGTACAGGCCTGCAACAGCGGTGTTTCTAAAATGAACTTGATCGCACAACTGGTCAATAACTAAGGAGCTAATATCGCCGGCCGTCAGTGATACCCACTTATTCAAGAGACCCTTCCCACTGACCTGATATGTGTCTTCCCCACACCCGGATCACCGTAGCAGAATAAAACAGGCTGCTTCGGTATCCCTTGGCTGCCACTCCACTCTTGAAAATCGCTCCTTTCAAGAAGCCATCTTCCCACGCCTTCCACCCGGCTGGTCTGCACATTCCGGTGCCTGCCCACAGGCTCTAGCGGCGAGAGCCACTGCTTAATCGGGTTGTCTCCGTCGTCCGCCCTGCCCACAGTGATACTCATGTTGTTGCTATTTGTTGTGTTCCCACAGCCGACATTACTCGAACCATAAGATTGCATATTTGTTATTCCTTCGATGGTGCGTTTTGTGGATGCTTCGTTTCCCTAAGGATGCAGTTCCGTGATGACCTAGGAGGACAAACCGGCTTATGAACTTTTCGGTGCTCGAAAAAGGAGGAGTGAATTTGCTGGTTGCTTCTGTAGTGCCGTCCAATCATTTCTGCTCCAGGGTAACACAGGGAGAAAAATGGCCAAACCCACCAAAGGCATCATGAGTTGTGGGGCAACACTCCTCACATCTCGGGCCCCTGTTGTACAAGTATCATACCGTAAGATTTGCACGTGTGGTTTCCTTCCTGAGATTCGCATACTTCCTATCAGACGGCCCCACGATGTGTGGCACAAATAAAATTTCTCATTCAACCCTTCCGCTCTCCCCACATTCGAGACTGAAGTCACAATTGCATAGGCTTGCCAATTGTGCGGCACTTGGGTGCCAAAGGTAGGCGAACAACACATTGAATTCTGGGCAGTACTCGAGCCCTGGTGTTTCCCCGCACGCCCCCCAGAGGCCGCTTCGGTAGACTATAATCAGGACAACATCCGTAAAGTTTCAACCGCCCAAGATAGGCCGAGTTTTTGTTTTTCCTGATTCATTCGAAATCCGAAAGGCTCTGTTTTCCCAGAACTTTTACTCGGGATCCCGGATACTCACAGCCTCCAGCCTAGCGCCAACAAGCTTTAGAGTACAGCAGTCGTGAATGCATGAATTCTTAACTGCCCAAGGATAGGCCGAATTTTTTGTCCCCCCCTCCCGGATTCTTCCTAATTCTGAAAACTCGGTTTTCCCCAGTGCCCCCCTCCTCATCATCTCGGAAAGTCCTAGCGTTCAGTCCAGTACCATCAAGCTCTTTTTGTATTTTAATGTATAATAATTACCGGATCCTTCCATACCCAGAAAAACAACATCCATAGACTCTCTCTCTCCCCTCTCTTTTATATATCAAACCTCCAGAGTTACCATTTAGCAAGGCAGAAGTTTAAGGATTTACATTCGTTAAGCTATCAGCTGTTTCCAGTTCCTAGGAAACTTCTACTACACCTTCTATTACCCAAGCTTCATGCTTGTGAAGCGCTTTACTCATAATTTAGTTTGCGGATAGCAGGATCGAGTTCCGAGTGACCCGCTATGAAATACAGCATCAGCGACAGCGAAAAGAAAGAAAAAAGAACAAATCTCAAATTTTTAATTCGATATCATGCGAACAGTGATACCCCATCTCCACCCTCTCGGCCTTATATCTCTAAAGCTGCTTTTCTGCCACGCACATTGGTCACCTGAACTAAAACCCAATTTCAAGCCCCCAATCCCGTCCTGGCAAGGAGTGAACCAACTCGAAGATCCTCCTCCTGCCCCCTTAATCTCTGTCAGCCATTTACAGAATCAAGGAGACTTTCGAGACTCACCTGCAGACACACCAATGTGCTAAAAATGCTCTCAAAAAGCCACCCGGCCGAGAAAGATGCCATTTCTACGGTAGAATGGCTATGGTCACGCAGTGAATCCACGTGATTTATGTAGCCAACCACAAGTTTCTAGTGTAAAAGATCATTTCGTAGTAGAGCACCCGGATAGGTTTACCTCAGCAGGACGGAGGGAATTTGAGGGGTAAAGTATTTGTCGTCCCGGATTGCATTAACCTCGTATACTAGAATTGTTATTAGGAATGACTGGTGGCAAGTTCAACCCAATCAACGATAGGAGATATTTCCACAAAGGCGATATGGATGATGAATGTGCAAGGAAGAAGACAAGAGAGGGGTGAAGAGCCAAATAAGAAACGATTTAAGACTGATTTTATTGATCTAGCCTTTGGGAGAGAAAAAGAGAACATTCTTGAGAGCGAGAAGAAAAGAAGATCTAGAAAAGGCAAGCGAGATCTACGACCAATGACATCCAGACGTCTCCATGACTAAGCCATTATGCCCTAGTGAGCAGCTCACAATATCCAATAAGAACATGGCATGTGATTTTCTGTCCGAGCTATCCGACTCGGAGTTAACAGTAGGCTTGGCAAATTGCGAGTGATGGTGTGTGCTCTGAGAAGCCTTTTGTTCAACCACACATTGTGGGCTTCGGTACGGTACCTTGACCGGTGCGGGTATTTCCACGGCGCCACCGACGGGCAACGCTTCCCCCCCCCCTCTGGATCGGGCTTAGCGTGATTTTCCGGATTAACCCCCGAACCACAATGTCCGCACAAAGTCCGCGTCTACCATGAATTTCATAGAACTTCTATCGCAACATTACCCATCACCTTCGGCATAGGGGTGGAGTATTGGGACAAGCGGGGAGGTGGGCATATCCCTTCGGAGGAAAGGATAAGCTCCTGTTTAGGCCACGGTGCGATCTAATAACTTTGATTTATTGTTCATGCTTCCTCATTCCTATGCTCACCCTGTTAACACACCCCTACAACATAGAGATCTACGAAATATCTATGATATATCATACTTAAACAGATGAAGGCATTTTCCTGTTAGGTATAAGGTGATCTTGACTACGGTTCGGTCAATTTGAATATTGGGTTCCTTGTTCATGCCCTAGTACTAGTACTCCTACCTACCGGTATCCCAATACCTCACGGCAACCCTTATCACTGCAACTATACATAATGAATAAACCGTTGTCCCTATAAATTCAAAAAATCAATATATCATAGATGCACGATCCTAGGAAAACGAAACCGATTAACTCAAGGACTTATTATTAGGAGCTATTGTGATAGAGGATGATGGGGGTTATGGTAGATGCGGACCCTGCGATCCGGAAAGCATGATGTTCAAAGTTTGTTCCATGTTTCTAGGTTCATGAGGACATTTTCATCGACCCCTTTTAATTTTCTCGTTTGATTACGATAAGGGCTGCAGTTGATAGCTGGGCACGGTTACGACAATGTTTGCATTTTGTCTAGTTCTGATAAAAAAAGCACACGCACGAATAGAAAAAAGAGGGAAGCCTATGGGCCTTCCGAGACATAACGGCCAAGGCTCACCATTTGCTTTCCCACCACCCACGGACAACCCGAAAGGAAAACATCTAAATAGCCCCTGCTGCCTTCAACAAGCCTGGCAACTCAAGCTTTTTCCCCTGCAAATCACTGTTCCCGCCGATGTGCTTCTTGTTGATGTAGATGTTGGGTACAGTGCTCTGACCGTTAATCTCCTTGAGAGCGGCCTGGAGATCGGCTCCATCATCTACCTCACGATCACGTTGTTAACGATCATCATCGAGAACGGCAGAATCAAATGCTGAGCAATACTAACCGACTTGATCCAACTCGACCACGAAGAAAGTTGCACCAGCCTCAGTGAGGGTAGCTTTACTAGCACGACAATGGGGGCAGTAGGATTTGGAAAAAATAGCTATGCCAAGAACTTCCCGGTTAGCAAACAAACAGGGAGAATGAGAATGTAAAATGAACGGATGAAAGTTATTTGCATACCAACGGGGTTTTCGTTGATGATAGCTTGAACTTTTTGCTGAGCGGCGACAGACATGGCTGGTGATTTAGGCGATCCGAAGAAGAAACGGCGGAAGATTGAAGCTATGGTGGGCAAGTGTGTTTGTCCTGTAAGTAGGACGGAGGAGAGACAGAGATGTTTAAATAGGTGTTTAGAGGAGGGGACTTTGTGGCGGGGAACACGAAATTGAAAGGAGGAAGTTGACAAATACCAAGATGGATTGAGATGGAACCTGGGGTAGAAAAGGCGTGCTTGTGGCGAAACCCCGGAGATCAACCGCTTGCAAATGCCCGAGTTATGATATGTACCACAAATCACGAATAATAGCCGAGGAACCGTGGCTCTGGACCGGCAAACTGAGGGGTTTTTTTTATTATCAATTTTCGTCCCGGCGTCCAGTGCTCGGTACAGTACAGTACGAGTACTCGTACAGAGCGATACTGTAGACTTCGGTTTGTCCGCAGGATCAACGTTTGCCAGAACAAGATACAGATTCTATTCATGCCTCGAAATCTTCACTAGGGCGGATAATATCGTGGACGCAGAGGCACCTTACGAGTACAGTACTCGAGTACAGTACCCACCTCCCCTCATTGATCGTTCAGGCAAATCTAACGAACCAAGAATTACAATTTACATGGACCGTACTAGTACTGTACAGAACGGTACGGTATCATACATATGCACGCTTCCGTAACCGGGATACCAGGCAGCCTGAAAGAGCCACGAAAAGTGGGGGATTTTTTCCAGCCTGCAGTTTTGCTTTTGGAGTCCGAGTGGGCCAATCAGGCCAGGACTTGGGAGAGGCATTACCGTCGGAGGGATTATTTGCAATAGTCTATCAGCTAAATAACGCTCCGGATCAAAAGAGCAAAACTTATCGTTGTCCATGTCACTTTCCTGAGGGCAGCGCAAGCAATTGCAACCGCGTTTTTGCAAGGGCGTGATTTTGGCCGTCACCGCATCTTGCCTTAAACCCAACGGGCCGATCTGGATCTACACCAGCGGCTGCGCATTTCGTTAGAAGCTTCTTTCCCAAGAACGACACCCTTAAACCCATGGCGCAGTGATGTACTGGTACAAATGGGTATGTGCCACAGTGAGCAGGCGGCCATTTAATCAGGTGACTGAAGGGAGACCAGGGGATGCAAGAGGATAAAGAATCTTGTTTTGTTTTTTTCTGTTCTTGTGAAAAGAAAAGCAAAAACTAGATAAATACAAGAAAAAGATAATTCCTCGCCAGAACTTTGCAGGTAAGTCTTCGATGCGGGCGCCCTATTCTGGGTGTTGAATCTTCTGAATTATTGGCTGAGAATGGTGCTTCGGCCGTCCTGTGCCTATATTTCTTCTCTTTCAACCACTCGAGTAAAATGCTGGCGGAGAAGGTGGAGAAAGATCCGTCTTTGAGCCCCCCTCGGGCGGGAATTGAGGGGTGAACCGAACGTCGAATGGGATTACAGTACTTGTATGTGAGTTTTCAGGCCAAAGATCTCGTTGCAGGAGAAGCTGGAGTGGGAATTTGGTTTCTGCTGATTACGTGAGACAATCATGGCCTATGATTGGCCAGGACTTGCTTTCCCTCCCGCTAAGGCGCACTCAAGTTAGTACGAGCATTTGTGGCAGTTAGTGGTGAACTGGTGTGGGTGGTGGTAGCAAAGCAGCTCTCTTTCTCTCTTTCTCTTCTCTTTTTTTTTCTTCTTTTCCTTTCTCCTCCTACAATTGCTTCGCGTCCCGCTCATCTGCTGCCTTCTCGCTTCCGCTGTTTCTTCCTTCTCCTCACCTCTTCTCTTCCTCTCCCTCCTCTCTTCCTCCCCTCCCCCACCTTTTCACCCACCTACCCCGCCACCGATCCTCCATTCCCCCGCCCTCCCCTCATCTTTCGCCCCTCCCGATCATCTCTCTCCCCCCTCTCCCTCTCTCCCTCTCCTCCTCCCCTCCTCCTCCCCTCCTCCTCGCCATCCCCCCCCTTCCTCCTCGTTCTCGCCATCCCCCCCTCCTCGTTCTCGCCTTCATTCCCC